>Ga0193743_1000407_pt1 | contig 34210 bp, 33 predicted proteins | sample L2c2metaG_FD_143038 | JGI IMG/M metagenome (GOLD analysis project Ga0193743, IMG submission 143038) | Soil microbial communities from a riparian zone of the East river system, Colorado, United States - L2c2 | ecosystem: Environmental > Terrestrial > Soil > Riparian zone | place: USA: East River... | reverse complement strand
CAGCGAGCACGTGCGGCTCGCCGCAGTCGACCGTCACCTGAAACTCGTAAGCCATCCGGCGATCCTAAGCGGGCCAACCGACAGACACAGCCTGACCGGCGGGCCCCGCCGCTCCTAGGCACGGTGTCGGACGTCGCGCGCGATCGCCCGCTGTCCCGAAACGACTACTGGTCGTTGCCTTCCTGCCGCCGAAGCTTGTTGAAGTCGATCTTCGGTAGCTTGAAGCCCGGCGGCAGCCCCTGCGCGCCGTCGCCCTGGAGCGCCGACGGGTCGAAGCCCGGCGGCAGGCCGGGCGGCATCCCACCCGGCAGTCCACCGGGGAAGCCGGCGCCGGGACGCGGCCGCGAGCCGCCCTTGGTGCCCTTGCGCTTGTTCTTCGGGCTCTTGGTCGCCTTGCGCCGGGACCCGGGCAGGCCCATCATCCCGCCCATCTGCTTCATCATCTTCTGCGCTTCGACGAAGCGGTTGAGCAGCTGGTTGACGTCCATCACCGTGACGCCGGAGCCGTTCGCGATGCGGGCCCGCCGGGAGCCGTTGATGATCTTCGGGTTGACCCGCTCCCCCGGCGTCATCGACCGGATGATCGCCGTGACCCGGTCGAAGTGCTTGTCGTCGAGATCGGCCAACTGGTCCTTGACCTGACCCATGCCCGGCATCATGGCCAGCACGTTGGCGATCGGGCCCATCCGCCGCATCGCGACCATCTGGTCGAGGAAGTCTTCGAGCGTGAACTGCTCGCCGCCCATGAGCTTGGCGGTCATCTTCTCTTTCTGATCGGCGTCGAAGGCCTGCTCGGCCTGCTCGATCAGCGTGAGAACGTCGCCCATGCCGAGGATCCGGCTCGCCATCCGGTCGGGGTGGAAGACGTCGAAGTCTTCCAGCTTCTCGCCGGTCGACGCGAACAGGATCGGCTGCCCGGTCACCTCGCGCACCGACAGCGCCGCACCACCGCGGGCGTCACCGTCCAGCTTGGAGAGCACGACGCCGCTGATGCCGACACCGTCGCGGAACGCCTGCGCGGTGTTGACCGCGTCCTGGCCGACCATCGCGTCGACGACGAACAGCACCTCGTCGGGGTCGACCGCGTCGCGGATGTTGGCGGCCTGCGCCATCATCTCGGCGTCGATACCCAGCCGGCCGGCGGTGTCGACGATGACCACGTCACGCGCCACCCGCTTGGCGTGCTCGATCGACGCCCGCGCCACGTCGACGGGGTCGCCCACCCCGTTGCCCGGCTCGGGCGCGAAGACCTCGACCCCGGCCCGCTCGCCGAGCACCTGAAGCTGGGTGACCGCGTTGGGCCGCTGCAGGTCGGCGGCGACGAGCAGCGGCTGGTGCCCCTGCCCCTTGAGGAAGCGCGCCAGCTTGCCGGCGAGCGTCGTCTTGCCGGAACCCTGCAGACCGGCCAGCATGATCACGGTCGGCGGCTGCTTGGCGAGCTGGAGCCGCCGGGTGTCGCCACCCAGCACGTTGACCAGCTCTTCGTGCACGATCTTGACGACCTGCTGGGCCGGGTTGAGCGCCTGCGAGACCTCGGAACCGAGTGCCCGCTCCTTGATCCGCGCGATGAACGCCCGGACCACCGGCAACGCCACATCGGCCTCGAGCAGCGCCAGCCGGATCTCCCGCGCCGCCGCATCGATGTCGGCCTCGGTAAGCCGCCCCTTGCCACGGAGCTTGGTGAAGATCCCGTTGAGGCGGTCGCTCAGGGTGTCGAACACGTAAACATCCCGTTTGTCATAGTTCTATGGGCGAAGCAGGCCGGAAGGACCCCCGTTAGGGTATCCGGCCGACTCCGCAACGGCCGATCCGCCGGACGGTGAACCAGCACCCTTCGCGGGGCTGCGGTCCCCGGCCGTCGAGGTTAGCCTGGCGCGGTGACGGTGGTGGATTGGTTACTCAACTCCGACCCGGCCGTTCGCTGGCAGGTGCTGCAGGATCTGGCCGGTGCGCCGGCCGAGGTGGTGGCCGCCGAGCGGGCCCGGGTGGCGCGCGAGGGCTGGGGCGCCCGGCTGCTCGCGCTGCGGGATGCCGGCGGCGGGTGGGCCGGCGGTGCGTGCTTCCCCGGCAAGGGCTACCGGCACACCGGCCCCGACCACGAGCCGCCGCCCGATGGTGAAGACGGCCAGCCCTGGGTCTCCACCCTCCCGACGCTCGACGTGCTGGTCGAAATCGGCGTCGACCCCGAAGACGAGCAGGTCCAGAGCGCCGTCGCGGCGGCCCGCGACACCGTGCGGTGGGAGCACGACTCCCAGCCGTTCTTCGACGGTGAGGTCGAGGCCTGCATCAACGGGCGCACCGTGCGGATCGGCGCCTACTTCGGCCAGCCCGTCGACGGCATCGTCGACCGGCTGCTGCGCGAGCAATACGACGACGGCGGCTGGAACTGCGAGCTCGAGAACGGCGCCCTGGTCTCCTCGTTCGCCAGCACGATCAACGTGCTCGACGGGCTGCTCACCTACCAGCAGGCCGGCGGCGCGCGAGACGTCGGAGCCGCCCGCCGCCGCGGCGAGGAATACCTCCTCGAGCGTGCCCTCTTCCGGCGCAAGTCCACCGGCGCGGTGGTCGACGAAGACTGGCTGAGCTTCTCGTTCCCGTTCCGCTGGCACTACGACGTGCTCCGCGCCCTCGACTACTTCCGCGCCACCGCCCAGCCGCCGGACGCGCGGATCAAAGAGGCCGTCGAACTGGTCGAATCTAAGCGCCAAAACGACGGCACCTGGCTGCTCGAAAACACCCACCCCGGGCTCGTCTTCTTCTCGATGGAAGCGGGCGACAACCAGCCCAGCCGCTGGAACACGCTGCGCGCCACGCGGGCGCTGGCGTGGGCTCAGAGCGCGACCAACCCGGACTGATAGGCGAAGACCACCAACTGCGCCCGGTCCCGGGCGCCCAGCTTGATCATCGCGCGGCTGACGTGGGTGCGGGCCGTCGCGGGCGAGACCACCAGCCGCGCCGCGATCTCCTCGTTGGACAACCCCTCACCCACCAGGCCGGCGATCTCGCGCTCCCGGTCGGTCAGCGTGCCGAGCTGCGGATGCGGTTTGAGTGTCCGCGACGGCCGGGTCGAGAACTCGCGGACCACCCGCCGGGTCACCGACGGCGACAGCAGCGCCTCGCCGGCCGCCACCAGGCGGATCGCCCGCAACAGCTCGGCCGGCTTGGTGTCCTTGGTCAGGAAGCCACTGGCGCCGTGCCGCAACGCGTCGAAGACGTACTCGTCAAGCTCGAAGGTCGTCAGCACGATCACCCGGGTGCGTTCCAGAGCGGGGTCGGCCACGATCCGCCGGGTGGCCTCGATGCCGTCGATGCCGGGCATCCGCACGTCCATCAGCACGATCTCCGGCACCGTCGCCGCGGCGCGAGCGACCACCTCGAGGCCGTCGGCGGCCTCGCCCACCACCCGCATCCCGTCTTCGCTCTCGACGAGTGAGCGCAGCCCGATCCGGACCAGGTCCTGGTCGTCAGCGATCAGCACACCGATCTCGTCCGTCACGGTCTCACCATCCCCCATCGTTGTCCGGCACCACCGGCACCACCGGCAGCTCCGCGCGCACCCGCCAACCCGAACCACCGGGGCGCGGCCCGGCCGACAGCGTCCCGCCCAGGGCGGTCACCCGCTCCCGCATCCCGGACAACCCGTGCCCGGGTGCCGGTGCGGGACCGGCGCCACCCCGGCCGGTGTCGGTCACCTCGACGACCACCGACTCCGCGGTGTAGGTGAGCACCACGGCGGCGGTCGCGGTGCCGGCGTGCCGCAGCACGTTGGTCAGCGACTCCTGCACCACCCGGTAGGCGGCCAGGTCGACGGCCAGCGGCAGTTCCACCACCTCGCCGACGATCGCCAGATGCACCGGCAGCCCCGACTCGGCGAGCCGGTCGCGCAGCGCCGGCACCTGCGCGAGGCCCGGCGCGGGCGCCCGCTCGCCGCGCTGGCGGAGCACTGCCAGGGTGACCCGCAGTTCGTCGAGCGCCGCCTTGCTGCTGCGGCTGATCCGGGTCAGCGCCGCCTCCGCCTCCTCCGGCTTGCGGGGCAGCAGGTGCAGCGCGATCTCGGCCTGCATGTTGATCGCGGCCAGCCCGTGCCCGACCACGTCGTGCACCTCCTGCGCGACCCGCAGCCGCTCGTCGTCGGCGATCCGCCGGGCCTCGTCGGCGCGCGACCGCTGCACCGCCTCCCGGCTCACCCGCACCGTCACCCCGATCGCGAACGGCACCGCCACGAACGCCGCCGACGGCAGCAAGCCGTTGAAGTGGGTGTTGGTGAAGTCGCTGACGGGGAAGAACGCGTGCAGCGCCATGAGCACGAAGGCGACCGCGCCCGCCCAGGCCGCCTGGCGCAGCGTCAACCCCGCGGCCACCGTGTAGATGACCACCGCGAAGCTGATCAAGATCGGCCCGTAGGGATAACCGATGATGAGGTACGCGGCGGTGAGCCCGGCCACCACCGCCAGCGTCGGCAGCGGCCAGCGCCGCCGGGCGATCGTCGCGGCGGCGGCGGCCAGGATCAGCGCGTAGCCCAGAGCGTCGAGGTGGGTCCGCAGTGCCCCGGTCACTTCCTGGTTCTCCTGCGCGAAGCGCGACCCGAACGCACCAATGAGCAGCAGAAATGCCGTGATGAGCCCGTCCACCAGCCAGCGGCGCGACGCGCCCCGGCGCTTGGACGAGCTCATCACGGCCTCCACGGTCTAGAGAATGTCACGGCGGCGCAGGACCACCGTGCCGAGCGCGACGAAAGCGACCAGGTAGGCCGCGACCACCAGCGCCGCCGGTCCGCCGCCCATCAGCGAGTCCACGCCCGGCGTGCCGGTGGGCGCGCCCAGGGCCGCCACCAACGCACCGGCGCCCGGCCCGGGCAGCCCGCGCTGCGCCGAGTCGACCCAGGGCAGCAGCGGTGCGGCCAGTTGCGAGATCAGGTTCTGCACGGCGAGCATCCAGACCAGGCCGAGCCCGACCGCGAGCGCGACGCCGCGCAGCAGGATGCCCAGCACGGCACCGAACATCGTCCACATCGTCGCGATCAACCAGCCCGCGCCGATGCCGCGGAGGATGTCGAACGCCGACGGGAACGCCATCGACTCGTTCTCGGCGGCCGCGATCAGCACGCTCGCGACCGTGCCCATCAGGAAGATCGCGAGGACGAAGGCGAGCGCCGCGACGGCGAGCACGCCGAACTTGCCGGCCAGCACCGAACTTCGCGACGGCCCCTGGGTGAGCACGGTCTTCCAGGAGCCCCAGCCGTATTCGCCGCCGACGAACAGCACGCCGAGCACGACCAGCAGGGCGCCGAGGAACACCGGGTAGCCACCGAGCGTGTTACCGACGATGTTCGCCGGCAGGGTCGCGGCGATGCCGCGGTCGGCGGTGGCCCCGGTGGTGCCGGTGGTCGCACCGAGGTAGGGGATGACGTAGGCGAAGAGCGCGCCGAGCACCAGCGCGATGCCGAGCAGCAGCCACGTCGCCGGCCGCTTGTTGAGCTTGATCAGCTCCGCGCGGAAACTACCGACCATTGCTCTCGCCTCCGGTGAGCTCAAGGAAGACCTGCTCCAGATCACGTTCGCGGGTACGCAGTTCGCTGACCGAGATCCCCGCCTTGACCAGCGACTCGTTGAGCTCGGCGGCCCGCGCCGGCTCGACCGTGACGTCCAGCGCACCGTCGACGATCGCCACCGCGGCCGCACCCAGCACCAGCCGCAGCCAGGCGGCCGCGTTGTCCAGCGGCGCCGCCTGGATCCGCAGCCCGGCACCGCTGCGCAACTCGGCGACGGTGTTCTCGGCGACCAGCGCGCCGCGCGCGATGATGCCGACCCGGTCGCAGATCTGCTCGACCTCGGTGAGCAGGTGGCTGGAGATCAGCACGGTCGAGCCGGCCGCGCCGAGTCGCCGGATCAGCGCGCGCATGTCGGCCATTCCGGCCGGGTCGAGCCCGTTGGTCGGCTCGTCGAGGATCAGCAACTGCGGGTCCTTGAGCAGGGCCGCGGCCACGCCGAGGCGCTGCTTCATGCCCAGCGAGTAGGTGCCGAACTTGTGCTTGGCCCGCCCGCTCAGGTCGACCAGGTCGAGCACCACGTCGATCCGCCGGTCGTCGACGGCGGCGTAGCGGGCCAGCACCCGCAGGTTGTCGCGTCCGCTCAGGTAGGGGTAGAACGCCGGGCCCTCGATCATCGCGCCCACGCCACTCAGGTCACCGGGCGGCTGCCCGTGCAGCAGTACCCGCCCGCTGGTCGGCCTGATCAGCCCGAGCAGCATCCGCAGCGTGGTGGTCTTCCCGGCGCCGTTGGGGCCTAGGAAGCCGTAGACCTCGCCGGCCCGCACGGTAAGATCAAGATCTTGGACGGCGACCACCTCGCCGTACCGTTTCGTCAGCTTTTCGCACACCACCGGTTCCATGCCCCATACGCTGCCCGGCGCGCGGCCGAAGAGCGTCCGAGCCGGAGCGGCATCCGGCCTACGCCCGACTGCGTAGAAAGCGGCTTACGAACTGCGCAACTGCGTAGCGCCGGCGCTCAGGACCGCGCAGCGGCGAGCACGGCGGCCTCGACCGCCTGCTCCCCCGCGCCGGTGCCGACGAGATAGAACGCGTCGACCACGTCGCCGCCGAGGGTGGAGATCCGCGCCGCCCGCACCGCCGCGCCGGCCTCGTCGAGCGCGGTCGCCACCCGGTAGAGCAGCGCCGGCGAGTCGGCCGCCCGCAGTTCGAGCACGACCGCGTCGGTCGCCGCCTCCCGGTGCCAGACCACCCGCGGCGGCGCACCGGAACCGGCGGACCGGCCACCGCGGCCGCGCAGCCGCTGGGTCACCGACACGTCGCCGGTCACCGCGCGGCGCAGGTCGGCGGAGAGCGCGATCGGGTCGGGCGGCGCGCCGAAGCGCGGCTGCACCAGGAACTCGACCAACGCCCGTCCCTCCACGGTGGACACGTCGGCGCCGAGCACGTCGAGGCGGTGCAGGGCCAGGCAGCCGGCCACCGCGGCGAGCAGGCCACGCCGGTCGGCAGCGGCCACCGCGACCCGGTCACCATCCAGGTGGATGGCCGGCAGTGGCCCCGCCACCAGCGCCGGGTCGGGGGTCGGCAGCGCCGGCAGCACCCCGGTGTCGAGCGCGGTGTGCGTGCGGCGGACCAACTCGGCGATCAGCCGGCCCTTCCAGTCTGACCAGGCGGCCGGGCCGGTCGCGTGGGCGTCCGCGCGGGCCAGGCCGTGCAGCAGGTCGAGGGTGGCGGCATCGCCCACGGCCGCAGCCACGCCGGCGATCGTCTTCGGGTCGGAGAGGTCCCGCCGGGTGGCCACCTCGGGCAGCAGCAGGTGCAGCCGCACCAGCTTCTCGATCACCGCGACGTCGGCCGGCGGCAGCCCGATCCGGCCGGCGACCGCGGCGGCGACCGGCGCGCCGACCGTGCTGTGGTCGCCCGGCAGGCCCTTGCCGACGTCGTGCAGGAACGCGGCGAGCAGCAGCAGGTCGGGGCGGTCGACCTCGCGGGTGAAGCCGGTCGCCTCGGCCGCCGCCTGCACCAGGTGGCGGTCCAAAGTGAACCGGTGCACCGGGTTGTGCTGGGGCAGGCTGCGCATCCGGGCCCACTCCGGCAGCCAGCCGTCGACCAGCCCGTAGCGGTCGCAGGTCTCCCAGGCCGGCACCAGGCCCGGGCCGGAACCGAGCAGGGTGATCAGCGCGGCGAGCGCGGCCGGCGGCCAGGGCGAGGGTAGCGGCGGGCAGTAGGCGGCGAGCCATTCGCAGGTGGCGCGGGAGATCGGCAGCCGGGTGGTCGCGGCGGCCGCTGCGACCCGCAGCGACAGCGCCGGGTCCGGGCGGGCGCCGATCGCGGTGCGGGCCAGCACGAGTTCGCCGTCCTGCTCGACCACGTCGCGGGCGACCGGGCGGCGGACCGGCTTGCCGTCGGCGCCGCGCCGGCGGATCATCCGGACCCGGTCGGCGGCGCGCCAGGCGTCGTCGAGTGCGTTGGCGACCGTACGCGCGTCGCTGGCCACCCGCCGCAGCAGCGCGTCGCCGTCGTCGAGGCCGAGCAGCCGAGCCACCGCCGTCTGCTCCTGTGCGACCAGGCGGTCGACCCGCCGGCCGACCGTGACGTGCAACGCGTCGCGGGTGTCGAGCAGCCGCAGGTGCGCGGCCCGGACGGCCGGGCGCAGCGCGTCGGTGACGCCGGAGCGCGCGATGCCGCGCAGCACACCGACGTCGCGCAGGCCGCCGGCCGCCTCCTTGAGGTCGCCCTCCAGCAGGAACGCCAGCTCGCCGTGTGCCTCCCAGCGGGCCGTGGTGACCGACCGCAGCGCCGGCAACTGGCGGATCGCCGTGCGCCGCCACTGGTCGGCGGCCGCCTCGGCGAGTTGGGCCGCCAATGTCGGATCACCGGCCACGTGCCGGGCGTCGAGCAGGCCGAGCGCGACCTTGACGTCGTCGTGCGCGACGGACAGCGCCTCGGGCAGGGTGCGCACCGAGTGGTCGAGGCCGAGCCGGGCGTCCCAGATCGGATACCAGAGCGAGGCGGCGAGTTCGTCCATGCCGGGCACGCCCGCGTGCAGCAGCACCAGGTCGAGGTCGCCGTAAGGTGCGCACTCGCGGCGGCCTAGGCCGCCGACCGCGACCAGCGCCACGCCCTCGGTGCCGGTCGGGAAGAGGTCGCGCAGCCACTCGTCGAGCGCGTCGGCCCGCGCCGCCCGGAAGGGCCCGCCGATGCCCGCCCGGACGCCCCCGTCGGCGATAGGAACGACCAGGGGATCGGCGCCGGCAGCGTCCACCCGCGTCGATCCCCTGGTCATCGTCGTGTTCTCAGAGCGCGTCGAGACCGCGCTCGCCGGTGCGGACCCGGACGACGTCTTCGACCGGCGTCACCCAGACCTTGCCGTCACCGATCTTGCCCGTACGCGCCGCCGTGACCACCGCGTCGACCACCTTGTCGACGTCGATCTCGTCGGTCAGCACCTCGATCCGGATCTTCGGCAGGAACTCCACCGTGTATTCGGCACCCCGGTAGACCTCGGTGTGCCCCTTCTGCCGGCCATAGCCCTGCACCTCGCTCACGGTCAGCCCGGCCACCCCAAGGGCGTGCAGGGCCTCCTTGACCGCGTCCAGCTGGTAGGGCTTGATGACCGCGGTCACCAGCTTCATATCCAACCCCTCCATCGCTAGATGACTTAGCCAGAGACCTTTTCGCTGACAGATTTCTCATCTGGTGCGCTGCTGTCGGGCTTCGCCGAGTTTCCGGCGCCGATCCCGGCGAGCTGGAACGCACCCGCGCTGCCGCCTGCGGTCGACAGGTCGTAGCCCGACTCGGCGTGCTGCGCCACGTCGATGCCCTCGATCTCGGCCTCCGGCGAGGTGCGCAGACCGATCGTCTTCTTGATCACCCACGCGATGCCCATCGCGACCGCCAGCGAGTAGACCGTGACGATCAGACTACCGAGGAACTGGCGGCCGAGCTGCGTCGCACCGCCGCCGTAGAAGATGCCGTTGCTGCCACCCAGCACATCGGTCATCGCCGAGTTGACCTGCGTCGTGGCGAAGAAGCCGATCGACAGCGAGCCGATCCAACCACCGACGAAGTGGACGCCGACCACGTCGAGCGAGTCGTCGAAGCCCAGCTTGTATTTCAGGCTCACGGCGAGCGCGCAGACCGTACCGGCGATCGCACCGACGATGACGGCGGGGATCGGCGCGATGAACCCACAGGCCGGAGTGATCGCGACCAGACCGGCGATGGCACCGGACGACGCACCGACCAAGGTCGGCTTGCCGCCCCGGATCCACTCGACGACGATCCAGCCGAGCACACCCGCCGCCGTGGCGACCTGGGTGTTGAGGAACGCGACGGCCGTCGTGCCGTCGACGGTCAGCTCGGAACCGGCGTTGAAGCCGAACCAGCCGAACCACAGCAGGCCGGCGCCGAGCGCCACCAGCGGCACGTTGTGCGGCTTGGTGCTCTCCCGTGGCCAACCGATCCGCTTGCCGAGGACCAGCACCAGGCCGAGCGCCGCCGCACCGGCGTTGATGTGGACCGCGGTGCCACCGGCGAAGTCGAGTGCGTGGATCTTGGCGCCGATGAAACCACCGCCCCACACCCAGTGCGCGACGGGGATGTAGACCAGCGTGAACCAGGCGCCGGCGAACAGCAGCCAGCCGGCGAACTTCATCCGGTCGGATGCCGCGCCACTGATCAGCGCCACGGTGATGATGGCGAACATCATCTGGAAGACGAGGAACACGTACACCGGAATCCCGGTCGTGCCCCAGATGTCACCGAGGAAGTTCGTCTCGGTGCCGAGGTACTGGGTGAAGCTGCCGAGGATGTTGTTGACCCCGGAATTGCCGTTGGAGCCGAATGCCAAGGTGAAGCCGTAGATGACCCAAAGAACTGAGATGAGCCCGATGGAGCTGAAGCTCATCATCATCATGTTCAGTACGCCCTTGGACCGGTTGAGGCCGCCGTAGAACAGCGCCAAACCCGGCGTCATGAGCAGCACCAGCGCGGATGACAAAAGTAGCCAGGCGGTGTTCCCGGTGTCGATCTCCACGCTGCCTCCTCTCGGTAGGTTCCTCCCTCCGGCAGGCAGAGCAACGTCGCCCGATTGCCGGTTGGGCGGAAGCTTCCAAGGCGGCTGTTTCACGAAAGGTCGCGCAGCGGTTACCGGCGCGTGACGGGTTGTTTCGTACGTGTGAAGAAACCCGCACAGTCAACCCATCGGACGAGGGACGGGTACGAACGGCTCAGCGCAGCGCGTACTCCAGAGTGTGACGTTCGTAGTCGAGGAGGCGGAGATCGCGCATCGGGCGCCGAAGATGACCTTTGTGCACGATCCGCACGAACGCGGGGTCGCCGGCCGCCGCCATCCGGCGGATGCCCTCCACGTGGTCGACGATCCGCTTGCGGATCGTGCGCACCAGCCGGTGCCGGTCACGCGGGATCAACCCGTAGGCGTCGGCGAACATCCGCAGCCGCTGCGGCCGGTTGGGCCGTTTCCAGCCGAGCGTGTAGGAGTCCCGGTCGGAGAACAGCGGCACCCAGGTCCACGCCGCGTAGGCGACGTCGTAGATCCGGGCGCCCGGCGAGGCCAGGTCGAAGTCGATCAGAGCCAGCGTGCCGTCGGGCCGCCAGATCACGTTGTGTGGTGCCGCGTCGTGGTGGCAGACCACCTCGGTGTCCGGCGGCGGCGGCCCGAACGAGCGCCAGACGGCGGTCGGCGGCGGCGCGAAGCCGTATTGCGCGTCGTGGAACATCCGCAACATCGTCGCGACCGTGACCAGCGCCTCGTCGGTTACCCAGTGCGGCGCCAGCGGATATTCACCGCACTCCCCTTCGAGGTAGGAGAGCACCTCGCGGTTGCGCTCGTCCATCCCGAGCACCCGCGGTGAGCCGGTGAACCCGACATATTCCAGATGGCGCAACAGCGCGTGCACCGAGGGGGTCCACGGCCCGGCGTTGCGCCGGACCGTGTCGCCGACGCGCACGACGGTGCTGACGTTCCCCCCGCGGAGCGGAACTTCCTGCTGCGTCACGGCGCTCCTCGCTCCGCTCGTCACTTGTGACTGGGTGCTGAGCCAGCTGTTGGGCTCGCGAGGCGAGCCCACAAACGGTCTCCCGAGCCCGGACGCCTGCCAGTTGGGAGCCCCCCGAGGTTACGCGTCCGTGCCAACAAGGGCGTCGACGAACGCCGCCGGTTCGAAGGGCGCCAGGTCGTCCGGCCCCTCGCCGAGACCAACCAACTTGACCGGAATGCCCAATTTACGTTGTACGGCGATGACGATGCCGCCCTTCGCGGTGCCGTCCAGCTTGGTCAGCACCACACCCGTCACATCGACCACCTCGGTGAACACCCGCGCCTGCTCCAGGCCGTTCTGGCCGGTGGTGGCGTCGAGCACGAGCAGCGTCTCGTCGACCGGGCCGTGCTTCTCCACCACCCGCTTGACCTTGCTCAGCTCGTCCATCAGGCCGACCTTGTTCTGCAGCCGGCCGGCGGTGTCGACCAGCACGGTGTCGACGCCGGTGTCGATGCCCCTCTTGACCGCGTCGAACGCGACGCTGGCCGGGTCGGCGCCCTCCGGGCCGCGCACCACCTCGGCGCCCACCCGGCTGGCCCAGGTGGCCAACTGGTCGGCCGCGGCGGCGCGGAACGTGTCGGCGGCGCCGAGCAGCACGGTGTGCCCGTCGGCGATCAGCACCCGGGCGATCTTGCCGCAGGTGGTGGTCTTGCCGGAACCGTTCACGCCGACCACCAGCAGCACCGAGGGCTTGCCGGTGACCTTGAGCGAGCGGTCGAGGGTGGGGTCGAGCGCCTCGACGAGTTCGGCGGTGAGCAGCCCGCGCAGCTCCGAGGGGCTGCGGGTGCCGAGCACCTTGGTGCGGTCACGGAGTCGGTCGACGATCTCCCGGGTCGCTTCGACGCCCACGTCGGCGCCGATCAGGCTGTCTTCGATCTCCTCCCAGGCGTCTTCGTCGAGCCGGTCCCGGGCGAGCACCGCGAGCAGGCTCTTGCCGAACACGTTCTGTGAGCGGGACAGCCGCCCGCGCAGCCGGATCAGCCGCCCGGCGGTGGGCGCCGGTGTCTCGATCGTGGGTGTGGGAGGCGCCTCCACCGGCCGTTCCGGGGCGAGGATCCCTACCCCGCCCTCCTCGGCCGGCTCCTCGGACGTGCCGGTCGGGCGCGGCGGGGCCGGCGGCACGGCCCGGCGGCGGATCCGGGGCACGAGCAGGCCGACCCCAGCCAGCAGCAGCACGCCGGCCAGGACGATTCCGAGGATCACAAATTCCATACCGAAATCCTGACATGCCCGCCGGAGACTCACGCGGCGGCTGGTGTGAGGTGTCGCGCTGGTCGGCTATGGCGCCGGGCCCCCCGGGTAGAAAGGATGGTCCCGTTCCTTTGCCGTCCTGGAGGTTGAAAACGCATGTCGGGCGCACGTCTGCTGATCGGTCCGGTGCTCCGCCGGGTCGTCGACACCCGGGCAACAATCTGGGTCGAGACGGCGGCGCCCGCGGTGGTCACCGTGCGTGCCGAGGGAGGCGCGGAAGGTAGTTCGCGCACCTTCACCGCGTACGACCATCACTATGCCCTGGTCGTCGTCGAGGGGCTGCCGGCCGACGCGATCACCCCTTATGAGGTGTTCGTCGACGCCGAGAAGGTCTGGCCGGAGCCCGACTCGGGGTACCCCCGCAGTGTGATCCGCACCCGGCTGGGCGACGACGGCGGCCAGCCGGTGAAGCTGATCTTCGGCTCGTGCCGGGAGGCGACGCCGAAGTCGATGGGGCAACTGCCGCCGGACGCGCTCGACGCCTTCGCCCGCCGGCTGATGGCCGACGAAGGGGCCCGGCCCGACCTGATGGTGCTGCTCGGCGACCAGGTCTACGCCGACATGACCTCGCACGAGGTACGCCGGTTCCTGCGCAAGCACCGCAAGCGGCGCAAGGCCAAGCTGACCGACGCCCCGCCGCACCAGGTCGTCTCGTTCCACGAATACACCCGGCTCTACCTGGAGTCGTGGCGCGATCCGGAGATCCGGTGGCTGCTGTCGACCGTACCCAGTGTGATGATCTTCGATGACCACGAGATCATCGACGACTGGAACTCGTCGGCGTCGTGGCGGGTCGCCGCCAAGGAGCAGCCGTGGTGGCGCGAGCGGATCACCAGCGGGCTCGCCTCCTACTGGGTCTACCAGCACCTGGGCAACCTGCACCCCGACGAGCTCGCCACCGACGCGCTCTACCCGAAGGTGACCGTGGCCGGCGACGCGACCGAGATCCTGCGCGAGTTCGGCCAGCGGGTCGACCTCGAGGCCGACGCCGCCCACAACACCGAGCGCTGGCGGGCCAACCAATACCAGTGGTCCTACCGGGTCGACATCGGCCGGACCCGGCTGGTGGTGCTCGACAACCGGTGCAGCCGGGTGCTCGACCCGGCCAGCCGGGCGATGCTGCCGCCCGGCGAGTGGGCCTGGTTCCTCGACCAGGCGCACGGCGACTATGACCACCTGGTGGTCGGCTCCTCGCTGCCCTGGCTGCTGCCGCACGGCATCCACCACCTCGAGGCCTGGAACGAGCGGCTGGCGGCCTCACCGAGCGGCCCGGTCGCCGGTTTCGCCGAGCGGATCCGGCGCGCCGTCGACCTGGAGCACTGGGCGGCGTTCCAGCGCTCGTTCGAAGACCTGGCCACCCTCTTCGCCCGGCTCGGCTCCGGCCCGCGCACCGCCGGCGGCGAACGCGTCGGCGCCGGCCCCGCCTACCCCGCCCCCGCGTCGATCAGCGTGCTCTCCGGCGACGTGCACCATTCCTACGTGGCCCGGGTGCGCTTCCGCGACCCGGCGGTGAGCACGCCGGTGCACCAGCTCACCTGCTCACCGATCCACAACGCGGTGCCGGCGGTGATGCGCCCGGTGATGACACTCGGCTGGTGGCGCGGCCCGTCGTCGCTGATCCGGGCGATGGCCAAGGCGGCCGGAGTGCGCAAGCCCGGCGTCAGCTGGCGCAAGCTGGCCGGGCCCTACTTCGGCAACGCGGTCAGCACGCTGTCGCTGTCGGGCCCGATGGCGGCGGTGGCTATCGAAGGCACTCGCCCTGACGGCACCTTGACCCGGGTCGTGTCGCTGCCGCTGACCGAACCCGCGGCGGCGGCCCCGCCCGCGCCGACCCAACCGAACCCGGGCGGCGTCCGCGCGGGCGAACCGGCATGATGCCGGGATGACCTGGGTTGCATCTGAAATCAAACGGCGAAGCGAGCCGTTCGTGGCCGGCGAGCGCGAGATGCTGCAGGGCTGGCTCAACTGGCACCGCGACACGCTGCTCTGGAAGTGCCAGGGCCTGGCCGGCGACCAGCTCGTCAAGACCACCGTCGAGCCGGCCACGCTGAGCCTGCTCGGCCTGGTCCGGCACCTGGCCGACGTCGAGCGGAGCTGGTCCCACCGCGCCGCGGGCATCGCGTTCGACGGCGTCTTCTACACCGACGACAACCCCGACGGTGACCTGCACGACGGGGTGGCCGAGTCGGCCGAGGCCGACTTCGCGACGTTCCGCGCGGAGTGCGACAACGCCGACGCGATCCTCGCCGACCTGACTCTCGACGCCACGTTCATCAGCAGCCGCGGCAACGAGATCAGCGTGCGCTGGGTCTACAACCACATGATCGAGGAGTACGCCCGCCACAACGGCCACGCCGACCTGATCCGCGAACGCCTCGACGGCGTAACCGGCGACTGATCCCAGGTTTGCACGGTCGGCTGACAACTGAGGAGATCGAGATGCAGCGCGACATCGCCGGACGTGGCCAGTTCTGGGACGACGTGTCCGCCGACTCCCTGATGACCTGCACATGATCATGGGCCAGCACTGAGCGGACCGATGGTGGCTCGCCGACGGGTACTCCGGGCTTCGGAGCGATCCGGGGCACCGAATCTGGGAAGTCGATCTCTATTTCCCCCGGGTGTGCTGGCCCCAGATCGTCCGGGCCCGAGCCGGAGAGATCAGAGGCCCAGTGCGGCGCGGATGTAGGGGATGTCGGACGGTCCGGTCCAGCGGTAAGCCGCCAGGCCTGCCGCGCGGGCGCCGCGGACGAAGCGTTCGCTGTCGTCGACGAACAGGACGCGCTCGGGTTGGGTGCCCAGGGCCAGGCAGGCGGCGCCGAAATATTCGGGTGCCGGCTTCGGGATGTGCAGCACCGACGAGTTGACCACCGCGTCGAACTCGTCGGTCAGGCCGAGGGTGCGCAGGTCGGCCGGGAGCAGGTCGGTGCCGTTGGTGGCGAGACCGACCTTGATGCCGGCGGCGCGGGCGGCGCGGACCAGGTCGAGCAGTTCCGGCTCCACGCTGCCGCGGTAGCTCTCCCACTCTTTGACCGCGGCCCGGGCCCGTTCTTCGTCGCCGATCTGGTCGGTCAGGTCGGCGATGATCACTTCGGCCCACTCGTCGTGGGTGAGGTCGCCGATGATCACCGGCATCAGCCGGGACCAGTCGATCGCCGCCGTGTGCAGCGTGCCGGGCTTGAGGCCGTGTGCGACCTCGATGCCGTGGATCACGGCCGGGTCCCAACGGCGGAGGGTGCCGTCGAGGTCGACCAGCAGGGCGGTGGGCTTCGGGCGCATCAGTCCTCCTCACCACCGAGCCGCTGGCTGATCACTTCGGTGACGCCGTTGCGCATGGTCACGCCGTAGAGCGCGTCGGCGACCTCCATCGTGCGCTTCTGGTGCGTGATGATGATGAGCTGGCTCTTCTCCCGGAGCTGGGCCATCAGCGTGATGAGCCGGCCGAGGTTGACGTCGTCGAGCGCGGCCTCGACCTCGTCCATGATGTAGAACGGGCTGGGCCGGGCGCGGAAGATCGCGACCAGCATCGCGACCGCGGTCAGCGAGCGCTCGCCGCCGGAGAGCAGCGAGAGCCGCTTGATCTTCTTGCCCGGCGGGCGGGCCTCGACCTCGACGCCGGTGGTCAGCATGTCTTCCGGGTCGGTGAGCACCAGGCGGCCCTCGCCGCCGGGGAACAGCACCGTGAAGACCTTCTCGAACTCGCGCGCTGTGTCGTGGTAGGCGCTGGCGAACACCTCGAGGATCCGGTCGTCGACGTCCTTGACGACGGTGAGCAGGTCGCGCCGGGTGTTCTTGAGGTCTTCGAGCTGGTCGGAGAGGAACTTGAAACGCTCTTCGAGCGCCGCGAACTCCTCCAGCGCCAACGGGTTGACCTTGCCGAGCAGGGCCAGTTCACGCTCGGCCTTCGCGGCCCGCTTCTCCTGGGTCGGCCGGTCGTAGGGCAACGGCTCCGGCTCCGGCTCACCCGCCGCGGCAGCCGCGGTCAGGGCCACCTGCGTCGGGGGTACGGGCTGGGCCGGGCCATATTCGGCGACCAGCGTCTCGACGTCGAGCGAGAAGTCTTCGGCGGCCTTGATCTCAAGCTGCTCGATCCGCATCCGCTGCTCGGCCCGGGCCACCTCGTCGCGGTGCACCTCGCTGGTCAGCCGGTCCAGGTCGGTGGTCAGCCGCTTGGCCGCCGCGCGCACTTCCTGGAACTCGGCCTCGCGGGCGGACCGCGCCTTGGCGACGGCGTCGCGGGTCTCCTCGGCCGCCACGAGCGACACGGCGACGCGGGCGAGCGCCTCGCGGGCACCGACCTCGACGGCGCGGGCGATGCCGGCGCCGCGGACCCGGGCGGCGCGCCGGGCGGCGGCCCGCTCGCGGGCGGCGCGCTCGGCGGCGGCCTGCCGGGCCAGCGACTCGGCCCGGCCGGCGATCGACGCGACCCGTTCCTCGGCGGTGCGGACGGAGAGCCGCACCTCCATCTCGTTCTGCCGTGCCTGCGGCACCATGGCGGCGAACTGGTCGCGCTCCTCGGTCGACGGCTCCTCGTCGATCGGGGTGGTCTCCGCGAGCGACAGCCGCTCTTCCAGCTCGGCCAGCGTGCTCAGGTCGCGGTCGCGGGCCTCCTCGGCGCGGGCCCGGGAGGCGCCCAGCCGCTCGGTCTCCGCAGCGGCGGAACGGGCGGCGGCACCGAGCTCGGCGAGGCGGCGGGCGGCGGCGTTGCGCTGCCCCTCGGCGGCCCGCTTCTCCCGCTCGGTGACCTGCACGACCTCCTTGCGGCTGGCGACCGCGGCCCGGCCGGCGGTGAGCTGGGTGCGGAGCTGCTCGATCAGCTCCTCGGCGCGGGCCCGGTTGGCGTCCGCCTCGTCGACCGCGGCCTGCAGCTCGATGAAGCTCTGCGCCTTGGCCGACCCGCCGGCGGCGGTGTAGGCGCCGACCACGTCGCCGTCGGGCGTGACCGCGCGGAGCTGCGGGTTGGCGGTCACCGCCTGGGTCGCCGCGGCCAGGCTGTCGGTGAGAATCACGTCGCGCAGCGCCCAGTGCACGGCGGGGCGGATCCGCTCGTCGCAGCGCACCACGTCGGGCGCCCAGCGGGCGCCGTCGGGCAGCGCCGGGCGCAACGTGTCGGGCGAGCCGATCATGCCGGGGCCGGCGGGGGTGCCGACGAGCAGCGCGGCCCGGCCGGCGTCCTGGATCTTGAGGTAGCGCATCGCCTCGGCCGCCTCGTCGACGCCGGCGACCACGACCGCGTCGGCGAGCACGCCGAGGGCCGCGGCCAGCGCGGCCTCGTGGCCGGGCTCGACGGTCAGCAGCGCGGCCAGGCTGCCCAGCAGGCCGGGCACCTGGTCGGCCCGGGCGAGCAGCGCGCCAGCACCGTCCTTGCGGCGCAGGCCGAGGGAGAGCGCCTCCTCGCGGGCCTTCCAGGTCGCCGCGTCCCTCTCGGCGACCCGCTCGTGATTGGTCAGCTCGCGGACCTCGACCGCGGCCACCTCGTGGGCGGCGACCGCCTCGTCGTGCCGGGCATCGAGGTCGGCGTCGGCGAGGTCGGCCTCCGACGACTCGGCGGCGACGGCGTCGACCTCGGCCTGGGCCCGCTGGGCCCGGGCCTGCGCGTCGGCGTGTGCGGCGGCCAGCCGCTCGATCTCCTCGCCACCGCTGGTGCTGCGGGCGCGGGCGGCGTTGACCTGGCCGGCGAGCTTGGCCAGCCCTTCCCGGCGGTCGGCGATCGCCTTGGCGGCGGCGCGCAGCGCCTGCTCGGCCGCGGCGAGCTGGCGTTCCAGGCCCTGCCGGGACTCGACCGCCTCGGCCAGGTGGGCCTGGTCGTCCTTGAGGGCGGCGCGCAGCCGGTCTTCCTGCTCGCGCACCCGCTCCGACTCGGCGGCCAGCTCGTCGGGGTCGCGCCCCGGGCGCTCGTCGTCGGGCGTGGCGCTCAGGTGCCGCAGCCGCTCACTGGCGAGCTGCTCGGTCGATCGAAAGCGCTCCTGCAGGGCGGAGAGTTTGTACCAGGCGTCCTGCGCGGCGGCCAGCAGCGGCGCGTCTTCGGCCAGCGCGGCCTCGAGCTGGGCCAGCCGGCGCTGCACCTGCTCGTGCTCGTCTTCGACGTATTCGCGCCGCTCGCGCAGGGCCGCCTCGTCGGCGATCTCCTTGTCGAGCGTGGTGCGCAGCGTGAAGAGGTCGTCGCCGAGCAGCCGGAGCCGGGCGTCGCGCAGGTCGGACTGGATGCCCGCGGCGCGCCGGGCCACCTCGGCCTGTTTGCCCAGCGGCTTGAGCTGACGGCGCAGCTCGGCGGTCAGGTCGGTGAGCCGGTTGAGGTTGATCTGCATCGCGTCGAGCTTGCGCAGCGCCTTTTCCTTGCGCTTGCGGTGCTTGAGGACGCCGGCCGCCTCTTCGATGAACGCCCGTCGATCTTCCGGCTTCGCGTGCAATACGGCGTCGAGTTGGCCTTGACCGACGATCACGTGCATTTCGCGACCGATGCCGGAATCGCTCAGTAGTTCTTGAATATCGAGCAGCCGGCAGGAGTTGCCGTTGATCTCATATTCGCTTTCGCCGGACCGGAACATCCGACGGGTGATCGACACTTCGGTGTAGTCGATCGGCAACGCGCCGTCTTGGTTGTCGATGGTGAGAGTGACCTCGGCGCGGCCCAAGGGCGCCCGGCCGGCGGTGCCGGCGAAGATCACGTCTTCCATCTTGCCGCCACGCAGCGCCTTGGCACCCTGCTCGCCGAGCACCCAGGAGATGGCGTCGACCACGTTGGACTTGCCAGAGCCGTTGGGCCCCACGACACAGGTGATGCCCGGCTCCAGCCGCAACGTGGTCGCGGATGCGAAGGACTTGAAGCCCTTCACGGTCAAGCTCTTGAGATGCACCTAATCGATCCTCGTCCGACGGCCCGCCGCCGGGGCTCACGTGGGTGGTGTCCGGCCTGAAGCCTATCCCGGCAGCACACAGCCAACTGGCAGCGAGGGCTTCCCGGCAGTATGAGTGCGGCCGGGCGGTGCGGGGACGACACGCCGAAAGGGCAAAAAGCTGCGCGCCGACACCTGAGTGGCGGCGCGCTTCTGATGGTGCGTGTGGGTCAGCGAGCCGGATGTCTTCCGGCCGTCAAGATCAGGTCAGTGCGGGTTCCGGGAGCCGGAGCAGGCCATCTGCCTCAGCCGCCGCCGCCGCGAGCCGGTCGTTTTCGGCACGCAACCTCGTGATCTCGAACTCAAGTGCCTGAACCCGGGCACGCAATCGGGTGACCTCGTCGAGCAGACGCCGGTCTGGCGCCGCACCCACGTGGCCGTAGAGGGCCTTCGCCATATCGTCTCCTTGTAATGCGCAGCCGGAAATGGCCGGCCAACGCGCGCCCAATGCCTCGCGACGTCTGCCCACGGGCACAAGTGGGCACGATCGGGCGCGACTGGCGACACCTCCATGTTCCGCCTGCGACCCGCGTTCGTCAAGCGCAACAAGAAAGCCTTAGGAATTCCTTAGGCAGATTGCCCGATTCAGCAGGTCACGTATAGCGTCCCGTGCGGCTTGATGCAACAGGTTCGACCCAAAGGGGTCGTGTTAGGAGGGACCGGGTGCGGGACACCGAGCACGCCGGCACGGGAAAGCACCGCGACCCGCGGCGTACGTTCGGCCCCCTCGGCCTGGCGTTCGTGGTCATGATCATTCTAGGTGGCCTGGGCGCCGGGGCGGCACTGCTGCCCTCGAGCTTTATCGGCACCTCCAACAGCTCCACGCAGGGCGCCATCGCCGGCCCGGGCGACGGTGCCTTCGGCGCCGACACGAGCGGCGTCGAAGACGGCCCGGACGGCGACGGCTACCCCGACGAGACGCTGTCCGAGCCGTCGCCAACCCCGCCGGCCGCCACCCCCACCGCCACGGTGGCGCCCAAGCCGACCGCGCGCAAGACCACCTCCGCGCCGAAGAAGACCATGTCGTCGCCGGCGAAGCGGTCCAGCAGCAGCGGCAACACGGTCTCGACCAGCGGCGCCGGTGGCACCGAGCAGGCCAAGGTGGTCGCCGAGACCAACCGGCAGCGGGCGATGAACGGCTGCGGCGCGGTCACGGTCAACGCCAAGCTGACCAAGGCCGCCCAGGCGCACAGCGTCGACCAGGCCGAGCACAACACGATGTCGCACGACGGCAGCAACGGCAGCACGCCGTGGGACCGGTCGAAGGCGGCCGGCTACGACAACGCCATCGGCGAGAACGTGGCGATGGGCTTCCGCGACGCCGCCGCGGTGATGGACGGCTGGATGAACAGCCCCGGCCACCGGGCCAATATCCTCAACTGCGACGCGAAGGCGATCGGGGTCGGGCTCGCGAAGGCGTCCGACGGCAGCCCATATTGGACCCAGATGTTCGGGTCGGTGGCCTGATCCTCAGGCCACGCGACTAGCGCGGCCGCGAAGGCGTTTGTCACTTATTGGACATGTCGCGCGTCGGCGCGCCGCTGGGTCGTTGCCTTCTGCATGACCCAGACCGCCGCCGCCGCGGCGCACGGAGTCCCATCGTGCGCGTCGCACTGATCAACGAAGGCACCTACCCGTACGCGCCCGGAGGCGTCGGCACCTGGTGCCACCAGATTCTGAACGGGCTCGACGGCCACGCGTTCCACGTCGTGGCGCTGACCGGGCACGGAGGCACGCGGGAGCCGGTCTACCCGGTGCCCCCGTCGGTCACCGCGGTCGACACCTACCCCGTGTGGGACCGGCCGGTCAGCGTCTCCGGCCGGGTCGCGCGGCACCGGCGCCGCCGCGCCGCGTCGGCCGCGGCCGTGCTGCTCTGTCGCGGCCTGCTCGGCGACGACCCGCACAGCGCCGGCATGTTCGCCGACGGGCTGCGCCGGCTGACCGAACTATGCGGCGACGGATCACACCCCTTGTTCGGCACGGAGCTCCCCGAGGTGCTGCTCGACGCCTGGCAGGCGTCGGCGGGGCCGTCGGCCGGCCGGCCACCACTGCCCCGGCTCTCGCTGCGCGACGCCCGCGCCGCCGCGTCGCTGATCGAGCACGCGGTCCGCCCGCTCGCCTACCGCACCCCCCGGGTGGATCTCTGCCACCCGGCCGCCGCCGGCCTCCCGGTGCTGGTCGCGCTGGCCGCGAAGTGGCGCGCCGGCACCCCGTTCCTGCTCACCGAACACGGCGTCTACCTGCGCGAACGCTATCTGGAGTACGGCGCCGCGCTGCCCGTCGCGGTCAAGACCGTGCTGCTGCGCTTCTACCGCGCGCTGGCCCGCCTCGGGTATGCCGAGGCCGAGTTGGTGGCCGCGGTCAGCCGCTTCAACCAGCGCTGGGAGCTGCGGCACGGCGCCCACCCGGCCAAGGTCGTCGTGGTGCCCAACGGGGTCGAGCCGCTGCGCTACCCGCCGCTGGCGACCGAGCCGACGGTGCCGACGATCGCCTGGGTCGGCCGGATCGACCCGCTCAAGGACCTGCACACGCTGATCCGGGCGATGCGCACGATCCGCGACACCGAGCCGCTGGCCCGGCTGCGGCTGGCCGGCCCGGTGCCGGAGACCGGCCGCGAGTACGCGGCGAGCTGCCTCGCGCTGATCGAGCGGCTCGGGCTGCGCGCGGCGGTCGACCTGTCCGGGCCGGTGAACAGCAGCCGGCAGGCGTACGCGGACGGGCACGTGGTCGCGCTGTCGAGCATCTCCGAGGGCCTGCCCTACACCATCATCGAGGCGATGATGTGCGGCCGGCCGACGGTCAGCACCGACGTCGGCGGGGTGGCCGAGGTGGTTGGCTCGGCCGGCCTGATCGTGCCGCCGGGCGACCCGGTCGCCTTCGGCCAGGCCTGCCTGGCGCTGCTCGGCGACCCGGAACGGCGGCGGACGCTCGGCGCGCTCGGCCGGGAACGCGCGCTGGCGCACTTCACCGTCGACCGGATGCTCGCCGCCTACCGCCAGCTCTACGCCGACGTCCGGTCCGGCGCCGGGGCGGTCGCGGCGTGAGCGCGCCGACTGTTGGGCCCGGCAAGGTCGGGCCCTTCCCGCCGGGCGGGCCGCCGCCGCGGTCGATCGCCGATCTCGCCGCACGGTTCGCCGCCGGGAGCGCGGTCGTGGTCGACGTCGACGAGCTCGTCGCGGCCATCGAGGCGGCCGGCATCAGCGACCGGCAGGCGCAGGTCAGGTACGGCGTGCCGACGGTGTTCGCGCTCGGCGAGGCGGTGCTGGCCCGGCTGTGGGCGCAGCGGCACCGGCCGGGTGCCGTGCCGGCCCGGCCGGCCGCACCGCCGGTCGCCCGCGCCGCGCTGGGCCGGGCGGCGCTGTTCCTCACGCCGGCCCTGGCCGCGATCGCCGCGGACGCGACGCTGGCCCGGGTCGGCTGGCCGCTGCTCGCGGCGACGCTGCTGCTCGGCTGGTCCGGTGGTCAGGCGCTGGCCTGCGCCGGGTACGCCCGCGCGGCCCATGGCGCGACCGGTGCGGCCGTGCGCCGGGTGATTGCCGGGCTGCTGCTCGGCGTGGGCGGGTGCGCGGCGGCGGTCGCGTTCGGCCCGGCCGGTCTGGTCGGCGAGCGGACGGTGGCGTACGCCGTCTGCGGTGTCGAACTTCTGGCCTTCGCGGGCACCGCCGCCGCGCTCATCGGTGACCGGGTCGGCGCGGTGCTGCGCTGGTCGGTGCCGGCCTGGCTGGTCAGCCTGGCGGCGCTGGCGGGTGTGCTACCGGCCCGCTACGGCTGGCTGCTCGGCGCCGCCGTCGGGCTCGCCGCCGCCCGGGCGTTCGTGCCGGCGCTGCGCCTCGACCGGGCCCGGGTGCCGGCCCACACCTCGCTGGCCGCGGTTCTCGCCTACCTGGCGATCGGCGCCGGCCAGGCGGGAGCGTTCCTGCTGGTCTGGCGGCTGGTGCCGGGCGAGGGCGGGACACCGCCGCCGGCCACCGTCCCGCTGCTGCTAGCCGTACCCCTGATCGAGGTGTTCATCGGTTGGCACGCGGCGAGTGCCGCCAACGGCCTGGACACCTACGACGACGTGGCCGCCTACCGCCGGCACCTGCGCGGCCTGGGCACGGTGACCCTCGCGGCCCTGCTGCCGCCGCTCGCGATCGGCGCGGCGCTGGTGGTGGCCGCGTTCCGGCTGCCATACGAGCTGTCCCGCCACCCGGACGCGCGGGCGCTGGTGCTGGCGGTCGCGGCCGGTGTGCTGCTGGCCGGCGGCTGGGCGGCGACGCTGCTGCTCGCGACCCGCGGCCGGCTGCTGCTCGCCGCGTTCCTGGCACTCGCGCCGGTGGCCTTCGCGGTGGTACCCGTCGCCGGTTGGCTCGTGGCCGTGCCGGGCGGCGGCGTCGACTCGTTGATCCAGGTGTTGTTGCCCGCGACGGTGGCCGGCCTGGCCGCGACTTCGGTGCTCGGCCTCGCCGCCACCGCACACACCGTCTTCCATCCCGGGAGCTACCGATGATCGAGCTGCCGCGCCGGGTTCCCGGCGCCACCACCGCCGTGCCGGCGCCAACCCGGCTCGTGCCGCTCTACGTGCACCCGATCGAGGATCCGCAAGCCTGGGACCCGGACGCGCTCGACGGCACCACCGTGATCGTCAACGTCCACGATGGACCTGACGCGGTCGTCGACGAGGACTACGTTCTGGCGACCTCGCGCTTGGCGGCGGCCGGCGTGCCCATGCTGGGCTACGTCGACCTGGGCCATTCGGCCCGGCCGATCGCCGACATCCTCGACGACGTCAACCGCTGGGCCGCGTACCCGATGTCGGGTGTGTTCCTGGATCAGTCACCGACCGGCGCATACGGGCTGGGCCCGGTGGCGCTGGCGGTGCGGGTCGCCCGGCGGGCCGGGCTGTTCGCGACGGTGCTCAACCCCGGCACGCCGACCGACCCGGTCTACCGCGAACTGGGCGTGCCGATCTGCGTGTTCGAGGGCGGCTGGGACGAGTATCAGGAGTGGGACGGCGAGGGCGCGCTGCCCGGCGACGGCCATCTGATCCACAGCGTGCCGCCGTGGCAACTCGAGCACGCGCGCCGCGTGATGGCCTGGCGCGGCGCCGGTTTCGGCGTGGTCACCGACCGCTGGATGCCCAACCCGTGGCACGGCCTGCCGTCAGACTCACCGCGCCCGCTGGCGGTCGTGCCCGGCTGAGCGCGGATCGAACTGTGGCGGCGGCGGCGACCACGCCAGCGCCGGAGGTTGGCCTTCGTCAGGCGCCATGTCCCCGTGCACGCTCCTCCTGGGCCCTTTGGCCCCGCAGGAACGTACCCCCTGGTTGATCTTCGTGATGTCCCGAGTGGATCAAGGACACATCTCGGACGGGACGTCGGAATCGGCCGATGTCCGACAAGGCCCCGCCAGGCCGGCGCGGTTACCGACCGCTGGACGCCGAACCCGGCGCACGGTCGGGTGCCGGATCGAGCGCCGGGAACCGTACGCCGGTCAGCTCCTCAGACAGCGCCCACAGGCGGCGGGCGACCTCCGGGTCCTCGGCCGACCGCACCGGGCGCACCACCGTCGGGTAGCCGCGGGTCTCGGCGAACCCGTCCGGACCGATGAACTGGCCACCCTCGGCAGCCGCAGCCGTCGCCGCGTAGAGCTGCGGCAGCACGCCCCGGTCGACGTGTTGCGCCACGACCCGGTTGCCGAGGCGCATGAAGCCGCGCGCCAGCCCGGTCGGGCCGGAGAGCTGCAGGTTGGTCGCCGAATAGCCGGGGTGCGCGAGCAGGCTGCGAACGGGATGGGCGGCGGCGCGCAGGCGGCGGTCGAGCTCGAGACCGAACAGCACGTTGGCGAACTTCGACTGTGCGTAGAACGCGGTCGGTGAGTAGCCGTGGGCGCCGGTCAGGTCGTCGAACCGAATCCGGCCGCGCCGGTGCATGGTCGAACTCAAGGTGACCACACGCGCGCGAACCGCCGGGAAGAGCAGGCCGGTGAGCGCGAAGTGGCCGAGGTGGTTGCACGCGAACTGGCTCTCGTGCCCCTGCGGGCTGAGCCGGCGCGGCGGCATCATCACGCCGGCGTTGTTGACCAGCACGTCGAACGCATCGAGTTGAGCCGCGAAGGCGCGCACCGAGTCGAGGTCGGCCAGGTCGAGCGCGCGGAGGTCGAGCCGGGCGTCCGGCACCGCCGCGGTGATCTCGGCGCGGGCCCGCTCCCCCTTGGACAGGTCACGGACGGCCATCACCACCGAAGCGCCGCGGCGGGCGAGTTCGCGGGTCATTACGAAGCCGAGGCCGCTGTTGGCCCCGGTGATCACGAAAGTGCGCCCGGTCTGGTCGGGGATATCGGCGGCGGTCCATCGCGAAGCGGTCATGCTTCCAAGCATGCCGCGCATGGCACTCAGTGTCAACCGCGGCGTGATGGGACGTCAAAGGTATAGTGTGCCGCGTGGAACCCGTCCCGATGGCAGAGCGGAAGCGACAGCTCGTCCGTGACGAGCTCAACGAGGCGGCGATGCGCCTGTTCGCCTTCCGCGGCTTCGACGAGACCACGATCGAGGCGATCACCGAGGCGGCCGGCGTCTCCCGGCGCACCTTCTTCCGCTACTACCGGTCGAAGGAAGACGTGATCGTCGAGTTCATCGCCGGGCTCGGTGCGGCGCTGCGCGACACCCTGGCCGCCCGGCCGCCCGGCGAGCCGCCGGCGGTCGCGCTGCGGGCGGCGGTCGGCGTGTTCACCGACAAATACGACGAGCACCAGGGCAAGTCACTGGCCATCGCCCGGCTGACGCTGCGCACGCCGGCGCTGTTCGGCCGCTACCTCGAGCGCCGGGCGATGTGGCAGGAGGCGCTGACCCTGGAGCTGGCCGCCCGGCACCGGCTGGACCCGCGCGACATGCGCCCACGGCTGGCCGCCGGGCTCGCGCTGGATGCCCTCGACACCGCCGTGTCCGCCTGGGTCGACCAGGACGGCGCCCGCCCGCTGCTGGAGCTGACCGACGAGGCCTTCGCGCTGGTCGCGCCGGCCCTGGCGACGATGATCACTGAGAACGCGGGCGGGGCTGGCACTTCGGGCAGGAGAACGACGAGCGGTTCATGAACGCCTCGCGCCGCATCGGGCTGCCGCAACGGTTGCAGGGCAACCCCTCCCGGCCGTACGCGTTGAGGCCCCGCTCGAAATAGCCGCTCTCGCCGTTGACGTCGACATAGAGCGCGTCGAAGCTCGTGCCGCCGGCGTCGATGGCCTCACCGAGCACGTCGCGCACGTGGCCGAGCAGCCGCAGGGCCGCGGGTTTGGTGAGCCGGTCGGTCTGGCGGGTGCCGTGCAGTTGGGCACGCCAGAGTGCCTCGTCGGCGTAGATGTTGCCGACGCCGGAGATCAGGCTCTGGTCGAGCAGGGCGCGCTTCACCTCGGTGCGGCGACGGCGCAGGTTGGCCACGAATCCCGCGTCGGAGAACTCCGGGTCGATCGGGTCGCGGGCGATGTGTGCGATCTCGGCCGGCAGGTCGGCGCCACCCGCGGAGACCGACAGCCCGCCGAACGTGCGCTGGTCGACGAAGCGGAGCTCGGGGTCGCCGTCGTCGAAGCGGAAGCGGATCCGCAGGTGGGTCTCGTCGGGCGCGGCGGCCGGCTGCAGCAGCATCTGGCCCGACATGCCCAGGTGGCCGATGATCGCGTCGCCGCTGTCGAGCGGCAGCCACAGGTATTTGCCGCGGCGGCGGACGTCGACGACCCGGCGGCCGGCGAGCTGGCCGGCGAAGTCGAGCGGCCCGGGCAGGTGGCGGCGGACGGAGCGCGGGTGCGACACCTCGACCGACGCGATCCGGCGGTGTGCGACATGCTTCGCCAGGCCGGCGCGGACGGTCTCGACCTCGGGTAGCTCGGGCACCGGGTAAACCTATTCGGCGGCGCTCGGCGCGGCCACCTTCTCCGTCACCCGATCGGACAGCTCCCGCCACGCGGTCTCGGCGGCCCGCTGCTCGGCCTCTTTCTTGCTCCGCCCCTCGGCGCCGCCGTAGCGCTTGCCGGCCACCACCACCCAGGCGGTGAACGTCTTGGCGTGGTCGGGACCGGCCTCGTCGATGCGGTATTCCGGGACGCCGAGGCTCAGCGTCGCGGTCAGCTCCTGGAGGCTGGTCTTCCAGTCGAGCGCGGCGCCGCGGCCGGCGGACTCCTCCATCAGCGGGTCGAACAGGCGGTGGATCACCACAGCGGTGGTGTCCAGGCCGTATTGCAGGTAGAGCGCGCCGAGCAGGGCCTCGAGGGTGTCGGCCAGGATGCTGTTCTTGTCGCGGCCGCCGGTGGTCTCCTCGCCCTTGCCGAGCAGCAGGTAGGGCCCGAGCCCGCCGGGGCCGAGGCGGCGGGCGACGTCGGCCAGCGCCCGCATGTTGACCACGCTGGCCCGCAGCTTGGCGAGCTGCCCCTCGGGTAGGTCGGGGTGGTTGTTGAAGAGCGCCGCGGTGATCACCACCCCGAGCACCGAATCGCCGAGGAACTCGAGCCGCTCGTTGGTCGGCAGGCCGCCGTTCTCGTAGGCGTAGGACCGGTGGGTCAGCGCCCGTTCGAGGAGGTCGACGTCGAAGCCGATGCCGAACGCGGCCTCCAGGTGGGCGACCGGCGGTCGCCGGCGCTTGTCGTTGTTCATGTGGACACCTCGATCAGGTCGGCAAGCGCCGTCGCGATGCGGGCGATCGCGCGGTTTCGGTGCAGGTGGGTGGCGAGGGCGATGCCCGACGCGATGTCGTCGCCGGTCGCGCCGCCGTGGCAGACCACGACGGTGCCGGCGACGCCGAGCAGGGCGGCGGCCCGCGGTGCGGCGCCGCCGGGCGGCGGGCCGCCGGCCATCGCGTAGGCGCCCTCGATGCCTTTGAGCAGGATGTTTCCGGTGAACCCGTCGGTCACCACGACGTCGGCCCGCTCGCCGGACGACACGTCGTAGCCCTCGACGAACCCGACGTAGTGCGCGTCGCCGCCGAGCTTCAGGTCGGCGAGCAGCGGGTCGGTGGTTCGCCGGGCGCGGTCGCCCTTGCCCGGCTCGGCACCGATGGAGAGCAGCCCGACCCGGGGGCGGGCGATGTTGTGCACGACGGTGGCGTAGGCGGCGCCGAGCAGGGCATGGCCGGCCAGCGTGATCGGCCGGGCCTCCAGCGAGCCGCCGACGTCGAGCAGCGCCACCGGGCCGGCGATGGCCGGGATGGTGGCGAGCAGGGCAGGTCGGCGGATGCCCGGCCAGCGGCCCAGGCTGAGCACGGCCGCGGTGACGGTGGCGCCGGTGGCACCGGCCGAGACCAGCGCGTCGGCGGCGCCCTCGGCGACGGCCAGGGCGGCACCGCGGACCGTGGTGTCGAACCGGCCGCCGCGCTGTGGCGGGTCGGCCATGGCGACAGCGCCACGCAACAGCCGGACCGACGCGCGGTGGCGCTCGGCGGCCGGGAGGGCAGCGATCAACTCGTCGGCCACTTCACCAGGGCCAACGAGCAGAAGGCGCACGTCGGGGTCAGCCTCGAACGCTCGCAGAGCGCCGTCAACCACGACGGCGGGAGCTCCGTCCCCGCCGAGGAGGTCAACGGCGATCCGCACGGCGACCGGTTCCGTGAGTGGTGCGGGAACCGGCGCGCCGGGCGTCGACACTGCCCGACCTGAAGTCGGGAGCGTCACGCCGAGGTCAGACCTCGATGACCTGACGGCCGTTGTAGGTGCCGCAGACACTGCACGCGGTGTGCGGCAGCTTCGGCGACTTGCACTGCGGGCAGGCCACGGTCGCGACCACCGTGCTCTTCCAGTTGGCCCGGCGGGACCGGGTGTTGCTCCGCGACATCTTGCGCTTGGGAACAGCCACGGTAGTCACTCTCCTTCTCGGTTAAGTTGCGACAGCGCCGCCCACCGCGGGTCGACCTCGTCATGATGGTGATCAGCGGGCAGGTCGTCGAGCAGCCCCCCGCATTCGGGGCACAGCCCAGGGCAGTCGGCACGGCACACCGGGTTGGGCGGCAGTTCGAGCACCACCGCGTCCCGGACCGCCGGCTCCAGGTCGATCAGATCGCCCCGCAGCCGGCCCACCTCGTCTTCTTCGGTCGTCTCGTCCGTGGTGCTGTGCTCGTAGGCATACAGCTCCTGGATCGTGACGTCCACCGAGTCGTCGATCGGGCGCAGGCAGCGACCGCACTCGCCGGAGATCGAGACGTTGACCGTCCCGGAGACGAGCACGCCCTCGGACACCGACTCGAGTCGCAGATCGAGACGCAGGTCGGCGCCTTCCGGCACGCCGATCAACTCCAGGCCGAGGTCCGCCGGTGCCGGGATGACGCGTTCGACAGTGCGCAGCGAGCCAGGGCGCCGTGGCAGCTCTCGGGTATCGAGGACCAGCGGCGACCGGGCGTCGAGGAAGCTTTGCGTGTATTTTGGCATAGTTCAGACTCCGGCCTAGTGAGGCCGACACGCCAGGTTACCCGAGCCGCCCCGGCGGCGTCGAACCGGCCCGCCCCTGGTGAACCGGTCAGAACGGCAGCGGGCGTTCGTTTTCCTCACCCACGAACGTGCCGATCTCGCGGAGGGCGTGCATCTTGTCGCGCCCACGCTCGATCGAGGCCAGTGCGCGGGTCAGGAACTGCTCGAAGTTGGCCAGCGCGGTGTCGACGTAGTCGTCGACCTCTTCCCGGAGCCGCTGCGCCTCGGCGCGGGCCTCGGCGATGATCCGGGCACCCTCGTGCTCGGCGCTCACGGTGATCTCGTTGACCGAGACCAGGCGGGCGTGTTCTGCCTCACCCTCGCTGATGATCCGGTCGGCCTCGCGCTTGCCCGCGTCCATGATCTTGTCACGCTCGTCGAGCAGCGCCGCCGCCCGCCGCAACTCGCTGGGCAGGTCGGCACGGAGCTCGTCGAGCTTGGCGATCATCGGGCCGCGATCGATCATGGCGTTGGCCCGCGACATTGGGACGGCGCGGGCGTTTTCCACCATCGCGATGACCTCGTCGATCTGCTCGAACGGATCCACCGCACTCTCCTGTCATCGTCGATCGGCAGCCGGTCTGCTGCTCCATCCATGATGCGGCCAGGAAGCGACACCCGGCCCAACCCGGGTCGGCGCGTCGCCCAGCGTATCGGCGACCACGCACCCGGTATAGACCCATGACGATAGGTCGGCGGCCGACCAACCGAAAGGTCAGATCGTTCCGTTGCCGGCCAGCCGCTCGCGCAGCGCGGCCAGCACGTGGTCGGGAACGAGGGCCGACACGTCGCCGCCCCACTTCGCGACCTCTTTGACCAGGCTCGACGACAGAAACGAGTAGAGCGGGTTGGTCGGCATGAACAACGTCTCCACGCTGGCCAGCCCGATGTTCATCTGCGCCATCTTGAGCTCGTAGTCGAAGTCGCTGACCGCCCGCAGGCCCTTGACCACGACCGCGGCCTGCACGGTCTTGCAGAAATCGACCAGCAGTCCCTGGAACGACTCGATCCGCACGTTGCCGTAGCCGCTGGTCGTCTCGCGCAGCATCGCGATCCGCTCCTCGATGCTGAACAGCCCGGTCTTCGACTGGTTGATCAGCACTCCGACGATCACCTCGTCGAACAGCCGGCTGGCTCGGCCGATGATGTCCAGGTGACCATTGGTGACCGGGTCGAACGACCCGGGACACACCGCACGCCTCATGATCGGCGACCGTACCAAAGCGTCGTCTCCCCGTAGCGGCGGCTGCGCTCCGACGTGACCCCTTCCACCGGCGGGATCGGCCCGCCCCGGGTGGCGCGCTCGACGATCACCACGGCGTCCGTCGCGAGCCACCCGCCGCGGACCAGCGCGGCCACCGTCGCGGCGATCTCCTCGTCGTCCATCGCGTACGGGGGATCCGCGAACACGATGTCGTAGGGCGCACCGTCCGGCCCCCGGCCGAGGACCGCGGCGACCTTGTCGGTGACCAGCCGGGCGGCCGGCCCGGTGTCGAGGGCCGCGAGGTTGGCCCGGATGGTGCGGGCGGCCCGCGGGTCGGACTCGACGAGCAGCACGTGCGCGGCGCCCCGGGACAGCGCCTCGATGCCGACCGCGCCGGAGCCGGCGTAGAGGTCGGCGAACCGCGCCCCGTCGAGGTCCAGCGTCGACTCGATGCTGCTGAACAGCGCCTCGCGTACCCGGTCAGAGGTCGGTCTGGTGCCCGCACCGGGCGGCGCGGCGAGCCGGCGACCGCCGAGCGTCCCGGCGACGATCCGGGTCATGACTGCCTGCCCATGAGGGTGAACGCTACCTGCCGGGCCGAATCACCGCCGGGGAGCGCGCAGTGACGAGCGGTATATCAACGGTCTCGAATCGGTATCACCATTCTTAGGTCCGGTTGAGAACGGCGTGTTCCATTCAGAAACCACTAAGGTCTCCGCCTATGCCGGCTGCCGCCCAGCCGGCGCGAAACGTGGCGAAGCCCCATTCCGTGCCGCGACAGACCTAAGTCGACAGTGGCCCCGGGCGCTTCGACTGTGCCCTGAAACGCCCCTTCCTGTCAGGAGTACGCGTGTTCCAGATCCCAACCGCGCTGCGGCGACCGCTCGCCGTCGCTGGGGCCGCGATCGTCGGCCTCGCCGCGGCGGTCGTCCTCGGCTCGCCGGCCAGCGCGCACCACCCAGAGGTTTCCGGCACCGCGTCGTGTGTCGAGGGCAAGTGGCAGGTCGACTGGACGGTCGTCAACAGCGAGAAGGACCTCGCCGGTGACATCACGGGTGTGAACTTCACGCCGACGGCCACGAGCGACACCGTCAAGGTGGGCGCGGCGCTCCCCGCCTACACCGGCCCCGACGCCGTCCTGCGGACCACCCAGACCCTCGACATCACCGTCACCTCGGCGACGCTCTCGGTCGACGCGCACTGGGTTCGCAACGACAAGAACATCAACGCCACGAAGTCGGCGACCGTCACGGTTCCCAAGGGCGGCTGCCGCACCTCGAAGCCGGAGGTGACCTTCACCGACGACTGCACCGGCCAGGTCACCGTGGTGGTCTCCAACGGCACCGAGGCGACCGAGAAGCTGCCCTACGACGTGCAGGTCGACGGCAAGTCGGTCGCCAAGGGCACCGTCGAGATCGGCAAGTCCTCCGAGCCGATCGTGGTGCCGGCGGGCGACGGCGAAACTGCCCCCGCGATCCGCGTGGTCAGCGGCGAGAAGGAGATCGGAAAGCACACCTGGACCGAGCCCGAGGGCGGCTGTGTCCCGGACATCGCCATCGAGCAGACCTGTGACGAGCTCAGCATCTCGGTGACCAACCCGCCGAACGGCCTGGAGTTCGACCTGGTCTTCACGCCGAACACCGGCGAGGCGCAGACCATGAAGGTCGAGAAGGGCAAGACCGCGAAGGTCACCTTCGACGCCTCCGAGGGCCTGGTCGTCACGCCGAGCGTCGGCGAGGAGAATCTCGAGCCGATCGCCTGGAAGCAGCCGGCCGACTGCGAGGCCACCCCGACGCTGCCGAAGACCGGCGCCAACACCGGCGCGATCGCCGGTGGCGCGGGCGGCCTGCTGGTCATCGGCGCGGGCCTGTTCTTCATCGCCCGCCGTCGTCGACTCCGGTTCACCGCCTGATCGCGGCTAACTGAAGGCGCCACCCCATTACGGGGTGGCGCGTCTTTTTGTGTTGGCTGCCACGTTGACGTCGGCACACAGCTTCCCCACCAGCCGCGTTTCCTATGCTGGCGCGATCGACCGGGGGGAGCGAACAACGGTGTCCACAATGCCAACCAGAACCTGGGAAGGCATGACCATCCCGAGCCCTGGCGTCTACAAGCTCGACCAGGCGCACAAGCGGGTCGGTTTCCTCGCCCGGCACATGATGGTCAGCCCGGTCCGCGGCGAGTTCCGCGAGGCGAGCGCGCAGATCGTCGTCGCCGACGACCCGCTCGCGTCGTCGGTGAGCGCGACCATCCACACGGCCAGCCTGACGACCCACAACCCCGACCGGGACGCCCACCTGAGCAGCCCCGACTTCCTCGACGTGGCCCGCTTCCCCACGCTGGAATACCGCAGCAACGGGATGACCTGGAAGGGCGCCGACGACCCGATCTTCCTGTGGGCCCGGCTGCGCAACAACAAGCTCAACCGCCGGCCGGCACCCGAGCCCACGCGCGGCCCGGTCCGTTTCGTCCTGCACGGCCACCTCACGGTCCGCGACGTCACCCGCCCCGTCGACCTGCGGGTCGAGTTCGGCGGCGCCCGCCGCGACCCCTACGGCCAGGACATCTTCGGCTTCAGCGCGAGCGCCGAGATCGAGCGCGAAGACTACGGCCTGCTCTGGAACGTCACCCTGGAAAGCGGCGGCGTCCTGGTCGGCAAGACCATCCACATCGAAATCGCCGGCGAGGCCCTCCGCGCCGGCTGACCGGCGCGGAGGATCGCGACTACGGCGCCAGTACCCGCTGGTGGATGGCGGTGACCACGGACCGCGCCGAGACGAACGCACCGTGCTGCCAAGCGACCTCGTGGCTCAGCCAGTCGCCGGCGAAGTAGACCCGGCCCGCCGGCTGGAGCAGGAGCTGATAGCCCGGCGAGGTGTAGCGGGGCGAG
>Ga0193743_1000406_pt1 | contig 34212 bp, 30 predicted proteins | sample L2c2metaG_FD_143038 | JGI IMG/M metagenome (GOLD analysis project Ga0193743, IMG submission 143038) | Soil microbial communities from a riparian zone of the East river system, Colorado, United States - L2c2 | ecosystem: Environmental > Terrestrial > Soil > Riparian zone | place: USA: East River... | reverse complement strand
TTCCCCGCGCCTCCAACCGAGACGCTCCCCACACTGATCACCGGCGATGGCAGCCGCCTCTGCTTCCGCCAGCCCAACCCGTACATCCACCGCTTCGCCACCACCACCGCTCCATAGAGCGGCGATAGCGGGAGCAGCCAACCTCTGCGCGCGCTCATGCCGATGTCCTGTTCAGCAGACCCAGCAGGGCATCCACGGTCCGCGCCGTCGCCCCCGCCTGCTCCGCAAACACCTTGCACCCTCGTTCGCCCATCTCCCGGGCCTTCTCTCCGTCCGTCAGCAAATCGATCATCGCTTCCGCCAGTCCTGTAGATTCGATGATCCGTATCGCTCCTGAGCCTCGCATTGCCTCCACGATCTCGCGAAAGTTTTCGCTCGACCGCCCCATCACCACCGGAATCCCGAACCGCGCTGGCTCAAGAGGATTGTGTCCTCCCGCAGGCACCAGGCTCCCTCCCACAAACGCCACTGTACCCAGCGAATACACCGAGGCAAGGTCTCCGATCGTATCCAGCAGAACGACTCCTTCGTGGCCGATCGCATGCGCGCCAGACCTTAGCTCGCTCGCTCGCACCACGTCGAACCCGGCCCCTTCCACCAGCCCCGCCACGGCGCTGAACCGCTCCGGACGTCGCGGGGCGATCACCAGCACCGCATTCGGCTCCCTCTCCAGCACTTGCGGCCATGCCTTCAGCAGAATCTTCTCCTCGCCCTCCAGCGTGCTTCCCGCTACCACGACCTCAGCGCCTTCCGGAATCTTCCTTCGCAGCAGCGCGGTCATCTCGCTTTCGCCCGCAACCCTCACGTCATACTTCAGGTTCCCGCTTACACGAATCCGTTCCGGCAGAGCGCCAATCCGGGCCAGCCGCGCCTGGTTCTCCTCGCTCTGCGCCAGAAATAGCGAGACACGCCGCAGAATCGGCCTCCATAGGCTCCTAAGGCGCAGATAGCGCGGCAGAGACCGGTCCGACACCCGCGCATTCACGACCGCAACCGTCACATTTTTCCCTTCGCACACATCCATCAGGTTCGGCCACAGCTCGCTTTCCATCAAAACCAGCAGCTCCGGATGCAGCACTCGTACATACCGCCGCACCAGAAGCGCGAAGTCCAACGGAAGGTAAAACACCGGTGACTCGCTGCCGAACCGCTCACGCGCCAGCCGCTGCCCCGTCTCAGTCGTAGTGGAGACAGCAATGACCCATCCTGGCAGCGCTCTGCGCATCTCCCGCACCAGTTCCGTCGCCGCCATCACTTCGCCTACGGAAACCGCATGCAACCACACAACTTTACGCCCGGCGACCGCTTCCTGCAGGCCGGTGGGTATGACGCCCAGCCGCCCCGCCAGGCCCGCGCGATATCGTCCACTGGTTGCCATGCGGGCCAGCCACCACGGTGCGCCAGCCACCAGCGCCAACGCCAGCAGAGTGCTATAGACCGCCAGAATCAAACAATTCGTCCCCTTGCTTCCGGGTGTCCCAGCGAAGCGCTTTACCAGGTATCCCAGCGAAGATGATAATCAACTTACCCATGAAGTCCCACACTTTCCGCAGGTTACGAACGTTACTTCTGCTTGTTTTCTTCGCTGGCACCCTTCCTTTGCCCATCCATGCAGGGGGTAAAAAGGCCCCACCCCCCCGCCCCGCCCGCGAATATGTCGCCGTCGACTCCCACCCCCAGGAGCACGTCACCGTCGCCATCGACCCCTGCACTGAACCTCGCGACTGCGACTTCTTCCGCCTGCCCTACATTCGCCACTCCCTTATTCCCGTCCGCGTCATCATCACCAACGACTCCGACTCTCCCCTCGACCTCAACGACGCCCGCATGCAGTTCATCTCCGCCAACCACGACAAGTTTCCCGCTGCCACCCTCGACGACCTCAACCGCCGTCTCTTCTCCGCCGAAAAGGCCGCAGGCCGCAAAGTCCCCATCGTTCCCATCCCCATTCCCGGGCGCCGCACCCCCATCGACAAGAAGATCACCGCGGACGACGATGACTTCGGCTTCAAATCGACCACGGTAACCGCTCATTCCACCTTGGCCGGCTACCTCTTCTACGACGTCAAAGACCTCGACGAACCGCCCCTCAAAGACGCGGAGATCTACATCAAGATGATCCACACCTCGGGCGGCAAGGAGCTCTTTGCCTTCTCCATCCCCTTCAACAAGTGGCTCACCGCTCAGAAGACCGCCCAGGCCGCATCGAAGCCCGACTCGAAAGCCACACCCTAAATCTCCTATGAACACTTCCGAGCGTTCCACAGTCGATTCACCCATTCCTTCCGGAGTGCAACTCCTCATCCGTCCAGCCACACCCGATGACGTTCCCGAAATGCTCGCCTTCATCCGCGAGCTCGCCGAGTACGAGCGCGCTCCTCAAGCCGCCGTGGCCACGGCTGAAGACCTCCTCCGCGACGGTTTCGGCCTGCGTCCGCTCTTTCAGTGCCTCATCGCCGAATGGGAAGGGAAGCCTGCGGCCATGGCCCTCTACTTCCCCTTCTACTCCACCTGGCGCGGCAACGCCGGCATCCACCTCGAAGACCTCTTCGTCCGCCCGCAGTTTCGCCGCAAGGGAATCGCGAAAGCCCTGTTCGCTCGCCTCGCGCAGATCACCCTTGAGCGCGGCGACCGCTTCCAGTGGCACGTCCTCGACTGGAACCAACTCGCCATCGACTTCTACGAATCCATGGGCGCCCACATGTTAAGTGAGTGGCGCATCATGCGCATCGACGGTGAAGCTCTCAAAGCCCTCGCCGGAAATGCACCCCGTTAGTTACGCGAACTAAGCACGTGCGATCGCCGCCATGGCGCGCTCATCTTCCCAGGCGAGTGCCAGAGCGGACGGCGATCTCTGAGCCCTCCGCCAATAAAACGCTATAAGGTTCCGCCTCGTTCATGAAAGCAAAGCGATCTCCATAGACGATGGAAAAATCCACATCAATGGAGTAGTTCTTGATGTCAAAAACATTCCATCGCGGATGGACGACTTCGTACTCTGAAGTCCGTCCTCCGCGTCGCGCGGTGTATCCCCAATAATGTTCTGTGATGAACTCTTCTTCGCTGCCGCTGAGGACCGGTGTAGCAGTAATGGAGGCGCTTGCCTGCAATCGATGCCAGCGGCCACCCATCTTCCATTCGTAATTTACAGAGAGCTCATCGGCACTATGTGTCCACTCGTGGCGCATCGGAGCCGTGACATAGGGTTCTCCATAAACGTGCTCCGCCACTAGTTGCAGCGCACGACGAGGCACAATCTCCCGGATAAATACCACGCCTCGACGATCTCCTCGCCGAACATAAAACCTCAGGTTCACTTCTTCAAACTCGATATGAAACGGCACGCGAATCCCTCGCAGCCTCGTATTCTGAAAGAGGAAACCCACTACGCTTACATAGCATCTGCCCCTATGCAGATCCAGCGTAGTTCCAACCGGCAGACATGGCGCGATGAGCTGAGAATCCACTACGTAATTCGCCATCAAAAGATTGCGCCACTCTGCTGCGAGAAATGTCGTTGTCTCCATCAGCGCCTCGTACGAGTAAATGTATCCTGCACCGATCCACTACCGAGGATTGAGCCTGCAGGTTGCCGCTCATATACTCAACGAGCGGCGTATCATTCGCATCGACCGCGAAGCCCTTCACGCCTTAGCGAGTAAGACCACCTAGTGTGGCGTCCCAACAACTGGCACAACTGCATGACGCACTACATTCGTTCGATCTCTTCAGAGCCGCAGATCAGCCACTGATCTCCCCACCGTACGACAGACACGGCGGAAGATGACGCTTGACGGAAATCCCCGGCCACTCTAAGTTTGGGCAGCCTTTCGTTGTCTTGACCAGCTGAAGTGGAATCTTCCCTCCAGGTCCCGCTCTGGGCCCAATCCCTACAGATTGCATTCCATCCGTGGAGACAGCTGTGCGCAAATCAACGCTTCTCGCCCTCATTCTCATCGCGAGCTTTCTGCTCAATCACAACCCTGCATCTGGACAGGCTCCGCCCTATGGGCTCTACTGCGCCTCGGGCCTTCATCCCGATGGTTACATCGACTTCTCTAGCCTCCCACCAGCGCCCCCTCTTCAGGGCATGTCCACGCCTTCGGCTCCCGTTACCGCGACGCTGCCAGTTACAGGTGTGCCGGGACTTACGGCGACAGTTACTATTCCTGGGATCTTTGCTGCAGGCCTGCAGGCGGGGCCAGCTTATTCAGTTAACGGCGGAACGCTTACCCTGAACGGTTCGCCAGGCGAAGGAAACACCGCGCTTTCGCTCAACTTTAGTCAGCCCATTCACGGCCTTGGCCTGAACGTCCAAAATCCCTCCGGCCGGTTCGTGTACGCCTATAGTCTGATCGAAGGTGACGGCTCTCAGCCGCTTCCTGCTTTCACCACAACAGCGAGCGGATACACCAATTCCTTCCTCTCTCCGCGGAATCAGAGCTTGCAGATGGTGGCACTTCCTCAGCCACCCTTGGGATTTGTGGATGCGAACTTCCAGAAGGCACATGTCCAGTTCACAGGAAACCCAGAGGAGTTTTTCAGAAGCGTTACCTTTTCCAACCTGCGTGTCCAATCGGACTCAGCGCAGGATCCCGCAAGCTCCATTCCAACGAACGGTCTTCAGCTATGGCTCAGGTCAGATAAGGGAATCAATTCCGCCCCGGACGTCTGGCAGGATCAATCGGGCAATGGCCACAATGCGACGTCCTCACCCGGCCATCAGCCCACCTTCTCCGCGGACGGTCGAACCTGCCAATTTACCTGGCAGTTTAATGGCTCGTCTTCCTTCTTCGACTTCAACCTGCCCATCGCGGGCTGGGGAGAGATGACTGTCTTTCTCGTTGCGAACACCGCAAAAGACCCTCCCGGCGACACTTACTTTTCAGAAGCCGCCGCTATCCTCTGGACCGAGGATGCACTCTGGGGGAATACCTTTGTAAGCCCCTATCAGACTCACGTTTATTCGCGCTTCGGAACCACGCAGGTCGGCAATAATCTCAGCTACACAAGGCCGGCAAGCGGCATTGGCCAGGACTTTACGATCACCCGTGCAGTGCACGACAAAGACACCGACCAGATTTATGTCAACGGCCTTCGGGTTCTCTCACAGGGGGGAAAACTATCTTCACTCAGCGGCGTAACCGGCGCCGGCACAATCGGCCTGGGTATCAACAACAAGTACTTCAACGGTGAGATCAGCGAGATCCTGGTTTATAACCGCGCGCTCTCCAGCCAGGAATCGGTTCGAGTGGAAAGCTATCTCCGCAACAAATACGGAACCCAGTAAGACTCACCCGAACCGATTTTCTTTTGCAGGAACAGGATTACGGATTCCCCGGACAAAAGGAAGAAAAGCTGTTTCGTATCTGTCCGGGAAATCCGTGATCCATCCCTCAGCCGCGTAGAGTCTACGCGTCGAGCATCGTGGAAGATTTGATCCTTCGCTTCAGCCCTACGAACAGACCAGTCAGGCCCGTGCCCAGCAGCAACAGCGAACCCGGCTCAGGAGTCGCGGCGACGCTCACGTTCACGCTGGTTCCGTCAAACGGCTCTCCCCAGGTATTGAGCACAGTGCCATTCAGCGCATCGCCCACCCCGTAAGTCAAACCGAAGCCGGGAAGCACGCCATTGCTCCACAGGTCTACCGTGTATCCGCCCTCTACGTTGAAGAGCACTCCGTAGATGTCGAACAGACCGCCACCAAACGGGTAAGGATCATGTGGGTCACCCGGGAGCGGAGGAGGGCAGACCGCGGGAGAGTTTCCGCCCGGAAAGAATAGGTTGTCGTAGGAAAATCCAAATCCATCCGCCTGGCTGCCGGGAGGGATGAAAGTGCCGTCGGCGCCGATGCCGGAAGGAAGCGACGTCGTTTGAACCCCGGTGATCGCGCCGGAGAAGTTTGCGTTTGCATCCGAGAAGGTGCCGCTGATCCCGGTAATCTGATACCCGCCCGGAACTCCGGGAACCTCTGTTGTCGAAATCGTAAGAATGCCGGAACCGCTAAGGCCCCCACCATTAAACGAGAACGCATAGGAATCGGCTCTCGCCACAGACGGCGCCGCAACAAGGCCAATGGCTACAGCCGTGAATGCGAGCAACTTCAAGCGCGCTAACACACGCTTACTAGGCCGGGCTGCCACGATGGCAGCCGGAACTTCGCTAAAGGAATGCATTATTTCCTCCTGAGGATAAAAACGGGGCCCGGAGAAGTTGGAGAGGAATGCCAGAGTAGCACGCCATCGCTGGATGCTCGACTCGAGCGTCTAAAGGGGTTCCTTACGCGGCACACCGGCAAGCATCCCCGCATCCGCGAGACAATGGAGCCAATGAAAAAAATTAAAGTTATCGGTGGCGGCCTCGCCGGCCCCGAAGCAGCACTGCAAGCCGCATCGCTCGGCTGCGAAGTCACCCTCTACGAGATGCGCCCCACGCGTTCCACCGAAGCCCACGAAACCTCCAGCTTCGCCGAGCTCGTCTGCTCCAACTCCCTCAAGTCTGAGAGCGAAAACTCCGCACCCTGGCTGCTCAAGCAGGAGATGCGCCGCGCCAACTCCTTCCTGCTCGCCGCAGCCGATGCCTCTGCCGTCCCCGCCGGCCACGCACTCGCCGTCGATCGTGCCGAGTTCTCCGCCCGCGTCCACAAGCTCATCGAGCAGCACCCCCGCATCACCGTAGTCCGTGAAGAAGTCACCACGCTCAACGAGAACGCCGACGAGATCACCATCCTCGCCACCGGCCCTCTCACCTCTCCAGCCCTCACCGCCGAGCTGCAGCGACTCACCGGCTCCCAGCACCTCGCCTTCTACGACTCCATCTCCCCCATCGTCGACGCCGGCACCATCGACATGGACAAGGTCTACTTCGCCGCCCGCTGGGACAAGGGCACCGCCGACTACATCAACTGCCCCTTCACCAAAGAGGAGTACGACCGCTTCATCGACGCCCTCTCCACCGCCGAAACCGTCCCGGCAAAGCAGTGGGAACAGATCCCCACCTCACTCCCCGAACCGGGTGGAAGCGCCACAAACGACGGCCCTCAACCGAAGTACTTCGAAGGCTGCCTTCCCATCGAAGAGACCGCCCGCCGTGGTCGCGACACTCTACGCTTCGGTCCCATGAAGCCCGCCGGACTTACCAACCCGAAGACAGGTCGATGGCCCTACGCCGCCGTCCAGCTCCGCCAGGAGAATCTCCGTGCCGACTCCTACAACCTCGTCGGCTTCCAGAACCACATGAAGTACGGCGAGCAGGCCCGTGTCCTTCGCCTCATCCCCGGCCTCGAAAACGCAAAGTTCCTTCGCTATGGCCAGATCCATCGCAACACCTACATCAACTCCCCCACAGTACTTGGAGAAACCCTTGAGCTCCGCGCCCACCCAAACATCCTGATCGCCGGACAGCTCAGCGGAGTCGAAGGCTACACCGAATCCATCGCTGGCGGCCTCCTCGCCGGACGCTTCGCCGCCGCCCTCGCGCAGGGCAGCACGCCGACCCCCCCGCCGCGCCTCACCGCGCATGGCTCATTGGTCCACTACATCACCCACAGCGAGGCCAAAAACTTCCAGCCCGCCAACATTACCTTCGATCTTCTCCTCCCGCTCGAAGAGGAGCTGCGAAAAAAGATCCGCGACAAGAAAGAGCGCCACCGCATCCAGTGCGAGCGCGCTCTCGAAGCATGGAATCAGTGGCTACAGGTGAGCCTCTAAGGCATCGGTATCAGCTTCGCTTCCGCAGAACGCTCACTCCGTCCCACAAGCAAAGTTCGCCGCGTCCTTCACCTCTCCGTCGCCCTTGTACTTCGCCACCTGCGGATACGGGCACAGCGGCCGCGTCATCGCAGGCTTATTGTCAGCCCCCAGCTTCACGGCAGTCATCTCGCCTACCGGCTTCCCCGTCTCTACCCACTCCTGCAAATCCGCCAGCGCGCCCGTACCCGGCCCCTTTGCGCTCGGAGCACCTAACTGCCCAAACAGATTCGCGCCTGGCCCGCCAATGCAGTGCTCCATCCCCGGCACCATATACAGCCGCACAAAGCTTGCCGCCTTCTCCTCGCCCATCCTCTTCTGCACACTCTCGTAGTACGCAATCGAATTCAGAGGAGAGATCGCCGGATCGTCCCATCCGTGATACATCACCAGCTTCCCGCCCCGAGCCGCAAATGCCGTCAGGTCCGGATTCACCGAGTTCACATCCTTCCCCGTCTTTGCCTCCGCCGTCCGCAGCGCCGCATCGACATCGGCAGTCAAGGGGTTCCACTTCGGGTCGTCAAAAACCATATAGCGGAAGTAGTTCTGCATATAGGACACACCGCTTCCGCTTCCCGCCGCAGGCCCCAACACCCACGTTGCCCAGCTCGTCCACTCATCCCCCGGCATATATCCCGGAAAGAGCGAATGCCCCTTTGCATCCACGCCGCCCGCATAGAGCTTCCGTACTGCGCTGACCTGCTTCTCCGTCAGGCACTCCCGCGAATCTCCACCTTTGCACAGCAGTACCGCCGGATTGAAGTGGCACGTCCGCGGATCGTTCAGCACTCCGTCCTTCACCCCATCCTGCGCATCGCACTGCTCCAGCACCGCCTTGGTAATCGCAGGCAGCTTCATCGAGCTCACATACGCCTCCGGATCGACAACCGTCTTCGTAATGTCCAGACCGCTGCTCAGCATCCTGGTCCAGTTATTCGCCGGAGCACCTGCCAGTATCCCGTCATAATCCTCCGGAAACCGCTGCGCCTCCATCAGCGCCTCGCGCCCGCCATCGCTGCACGAATCGAAGTAGCTCTTCTTCGCTCCATCGCCGTAGTACGCAGCAATCACCGCCTTCGCAACTACTGCCGTCAGGTGTAGCCCTCTCCAGCCAAAGTCAGCGATCTTTTCCGGATGCTTATAGGCCCAGCTCGCATCCTCCGCCTGCCCCTCATGGCCGGTATCCGTGCCCGCCGTCGCATATCCCTGCTTCAGTGCGCCACCCATCTGGTCATAACCAATGGACCCGGCAAAGCCACCGTTCCCCACACCCAGCAATCGCCCATTCCAGTCGGAGGCAGGCATCCAAACTTCAAACCGGATGTTGGAATCCGCTGTCGGGCGCAGCACACCCGCCACCCTGCAGAACGTCGGTACCTCGGCGCGCAGCGGCTGCCCATACGGATTCACAAACCGGCCCGCCTCCGTCACAGCGGCCATCGTGATCTCGCCCTGTGGCAGCCTCAGGTTCGTTAATCCAGCACAATCCGCGGCCCGAGCCACCACGGGCGCACCCACCATCACTCCCGCCAGCAATCCAACTACGATGTTCCGCATAGATGCGCACCACTCTATCATCAGGTCGTTACGAAACAGTTCAGAAGGATGGTGGAAGGATGCTTTCTCTGTTCATGGCGCCCGCCAGATTTTAGGATCCGTTCTGCTCACGATGGTGTAGTCCGTATCCAGCATTTGCTTGGCCTCACTCATCGTGGTATCCCGAGGCACCTCGCGAAATCCTGAGCGTTCTTCACGAGTATCCTTCGCAATGGTTTTGAAGAGCACGGCGCGTCCGGCCACATGCACTTCGAGCACCTTCGTCTTCCAGTCCGTCTGGCTCACCTGCACTCTTTCCAGGTTGAACCAGCCTCCCTTGTAAAGTCGCCCCAGAAGACCGTAGCCAAAGTCGATGTTGTCCACCAGGTGTCCATCCAGGCGCGCGAGACGTTTCCAACGAATATTCACGTAGATCTTTCCCTGCATCGCGTGGAACACTCTGGCCTCGATCGTCGGTGGATGAAACGCAGGATTCGGCCGAAAGCCCAGGCAGTAGTTCTCTCCCTCAATGCCCAGGTACTCGTACAGAAAAGCAACCGGCAGCAGTTGCATGATGCGTCCAATACGCTTCTCGTCCTCGACATACTGCTCACGCACTTTGCGTTGTTTTCCTGCGTTCGACAGCAGCTCCTTAAGCCGAAGCTCCTCGTCGCGTCGACGCTGCGCTGTCAGTGGCTCTCCATCGACGGCCATCAACCTCTGCACAGGACCGTCCGTGGTCTCCACCTGTTTCAGCGAATCCACTTCATTCGAGGTATGTTTGCGAATGACATACTGCCAATACCCATGCCGTTCATGGTCGTGAAGCTCGTTGTAAACCGTATCCCGAATCAGCTCCTCCGGGTTTGGATCGACAACAGAAAGATCTCGCTTCCCAGGCATGTCTTTCGCCCACGATGCTCTAACGGAGATCACTGCAAGCAGACACACCACGATCAGACGAACTCTGCTTTCACGCATGTCGGTCACCTCGTGCAGGATTTGGGCTTTCTGCGACAAGTATGCAGTGGATTGCTTAAACATTTAGAAAACTGCACGTGAATTGCACAAGAATTAGGGCACACCCATCCGCCAAAAAAGATGAGCACTTCAACCCACCCACCTGCCACAAAAGTGTCATCCTGAGCGAAGCGGCGAAGCCGCGCAGTCGAAGAGCCTGCCTTGAGCGAAGCCGAACGGGACCTGCGGTTCAATACCGCCACGAAAGCGGAGCATGTGAGCGCGGCGCGAACCTATACCGCTTCACCAAAACCATCACTTCGAGGCAGGCTCCGTACGCGTAGCCGTCCACGTTCCGGTCTTTCCGCGAATCCCCACCGTCCCGTGCATCTCGCCGTTCTCATATACGCCTCGGAAGTGAAGCACCTCGCGAGTCTTCGTCATGAAGTAAACATGATTTCCGGTGACTTCTCCTGAAACCGCTCCTGACTGGTGCGGGCCTTTGAAGTGTCCCGTCAGAGCGGTGCCACTCTGTTTCAGCATCACGGTCTGCTCCGCCTCTTTACCTTCTTCTCCACGCGAATGAATCGTCCATGTACCGGAGACATCGATGGCGGTGTCCTGTGCGATTGCTGCCGTGCAAACCAGGAGCAGTGCGCAGGCGATGCCCATCGCAAACAACAGCATCCGAACTCTCTTCATAACGGTTAGCTCCCGTATCCCCTGTTTCACAAGCTGTTCAATACTTCAAAAATCTCGTCATCTCGACCAGAGTCGCGCAGCCTCATCGCACAGCCGATAATTCACCACGTCATCTCGACCGGAGACGCGCAGCTTCATCGCGCGGCGCAGCGGAGAGACCCCTGTATTTCGCCTTTGTTCTTGCCGTTGCTTGTTTCCCTCGTTCGAATCTGTAGTCTCCTTAAAGACCCAAGTCCCATCTCAGGAACCTGGGTCGGTCGGATGCGAATCGAAGGATACTCCGCAGTCGTTCTTGCTTACGTGCTGCTCTTGGCCATCTGGTTCCTGATCAGGCCGACAATCACCATCACAATCGCTCCGCCCACGCCGCCTCCGCCTATGCTCGAGAGCATCGACGACATGTCCATCCCGCCGCCGTTCGCCATCGCCGTCGTAGCTGCCGCGCCTCCGCCGGAGAGCATCATGCTCAGCAGCTGTCCGCCCAGGCCTCCGCCTACCAGCCCGGCGACTGTGTTTCCCACCGGCCCAAGATTGAACTTCTTCAGCGCAACCCCGGCGATGTTTCCGCCTACGCCGCCTGCGATCAACTCCGTGACAAGACCTGCAAAATTCATCTGCCTACCTCAAAGGATTGGAGATTCGGAATAGAACCCGGGCCCGGTAAGACACACGCGCCTTTGAGGTTTCAGCGAGGCTTGGAAGGCGGGGAGCCTCAAGACCTCAAAGCTGAACCATTTATCCACGGAATCCTAAGGACTGCAACCATTTGTTCCTGGGACGTATTGCAGCTGTCAAGGGCAGATTGCACCTAAAGTGCAGATAAGAAGCAGGATAATGTTGCCGATCGGTTTCGCCACGATTGCTAAAATAAAACTATCCCAAGTCGAATCGAGAAGATGAGATGGGGTGAAATAAAACCTCTGATTCCAATACTTTGCATGTAAGCCTTGTCAATGCAAGAACTTGAATCAGAGGTCCGAAGCTAAACCATCTGGATGGAAGACTTTGCGCAACTTTGGTAGGGGGCCGGTCTACCCTCCTATTCCGTCTTTTTCTTGTTCCGTGCCTTCACCTTGAACCAGATCGGCGAGCCGATAAACCCGAAGCTGTCCCGGATTTGGTTGGCCAGGAATCGTTCGAAGCTGAAGTGCAGCTTCACATCCTTGTCCGTGAACAGCACAAAGGTCGGAGGAGCAACGGCAGCCTGCGTCATGTAGTAGATCTTGACCCGCTTCGACATCGGAACCGAAGCCTTCTGGAAGTCTACCCGTTCCAGGAAGCGATTCATGTTCCCGGTTGAGACGCGCTTGCGCCGCTCGCGAGCCACCAGTTCGACCTTCTTGAACACCAGGTCGATGCCCTTGCCCTCCGCCGCCGAGATGAACAGCAGCGGAGCGTAGTCGAGGTACTTCAAAGCGTCCCGAACCTGCTGTTCGTAGACTTTCTTATCCGCTGGTTCCTTTCCGTCGGCCCTTCCGGTCGTCACCGCGTCCCACTTGTTGACGACGATGATGACGGATCGTCCGCTCTCGTGCGCATAGCCGCCGATGTTGGCGTCAAGCGCAGCTACGCCCTCGGTGGCATCGATCACCAGCAGGGAGACGTCCGCAGCCTCCAGATGCTTGCGCGCCATGATGACCGAAAGCTTTTCGGCCATCAGCTTCGTCTTGCCCTTGCGGCGGATTCCCGCCGTGTCGACGAAGCGGAAGCTGTGGCCTCCGCGCTCGACCACCTCGTCCACGGCATCGCGCGTCGTCCCCGCGATGGGCGAGACAATCGCGCGCTTCGTCCCCGTCAGCGCGTTCAGCAGCGTGGACTTGCCCACGTTCGGACGTCCGATGATGGCGATCTTCGTCTCTCTCTGCTCGTACTCGCCGTGCGTGCGCAGCTTGCGGACAGGCGCGGGACCGTCCTCGTCTTCCGCCATCTCGTCCTCGGCGGTAAGCATGACTTCGGTTGGTTCTTCGGCAACGGTCTCAGGAGGCAAGGCTGCGAAGACTTCATCCAGAAGGTCGCCCACGCCGGTTCCGTGTTCCGCCGAGACCGGAAGCACGTTGCGAAAGCCCAGGCTGCGGAAGTTCTCCGCCCCGGCCAGCAGCTCGACCGAATCCATCTTGTTTACGGCAAGGAACACCGGTTTGCCGCCGCGCAGCAGCAGTCGAGCCAACTCGATATCGGGCGCGACCAGCTCGGTGCGGCCATCGACGACCATCACGATCGCGTCGGCTTCTCCCAGCGCGACCTGGGCCTGGCGGAAGATCTCGCTCGGAATCAGGGCCTCGTCATCGGGGACCACGCCGCCGGTATCGACGACGCGAACATCGCGTCCCGCCCACTCGATCTCGCCGTAGATGCGGTCGCGGGTGATGCCCGGCTCGTCGCCGACGATCGAGCGGCGCGAGCCGGTAAGGCGATTGAAGAGGGTCGATTTGCCGACGTTCGGACGACCGCAGATTGCAATCAGCGGTAATTTCACGTCCGTGACGTCGGCCGAATCCTGGCTGCGCGCGGCACTCGTGGTGTAACGCGTCGCTTCGAACTCGGCCTCACGCCAGTCGCGCTGGTCGTCCGCATCTTCGCTGGCTGCGGGACGGGCGGGTGCCGGCCTTACGCTCGCTGGAGGCCGCCTCTGGTCTCCGCGCAGGGTCACACGCGATTCGCGCTCCGGAGACTTCTTCGGGACTCGTTTTAGCTTCTCGGCAGCGGCCTTCTTGGCAGAGAGCTGCTTCCGCTTCCGGGGATCGACGGCGCCGGTGGTTGGGGTGGCTTTGGGAGCCCGACCCTTCTTGGGTCGTGTACTGGCCTGACGGTGCTTTTTGCCGAGCCGCTTCTGATCTTTATTTGCCACCGTGGTTCCAGCTTTCTCCTCGCCGCAGGTCGCGGCGAGACCATTCCAAAATCGCCACTTAGGTAGCGGCGCAATGCAACCTGTCTATTATAGAAACCAGCGCGCCTTTTGCCGCTTCTTCGCCTCCGATTCCGTCATTTATGTCCGCGCCCTCGCCCATCACGATTCTCCCCGCGCCGCTCGAACCAGGAGAGCGGCTGCCGTCGCTGCACGAGTTCTTCGCGCCCGGAGGAATCCTCTCGCGCTCCTCGCTCGCCTTCGAGCATCGCAAGGGGCAGTACGAGATGGCCCGCGCCGTCGAGAAGGCCTTCCAAGACAAGCGTCACCTGATCGTCGAGGCCGGAACCGGAACCGGAAAGACGCTGGCCTACCTGCTGCCTGCGCTGCGCAAGGCGCGAGAGAATCAGCAGCGCATCATCATCTCGACGGGAACGAAGAACCTGCAGGAGCAGCTCTTCTTCAAAGATGTCCCCTTCCTTGAGTCGCTGCTGGGACCCTTGAAGGTCTGCTACATGAAGGGCCGGGGAAACTATCTCTGCCGTCACAAACTCTATGCTCTGCGCGACAATCCGCTGCTCAACGGCCTCGAAGAAATCGAGCAGTTTCACCATATCGCGGCGTGGGAGAAGACGACCGAGACCGGGGATCGCGCCGAGATCGACGCCCTGCCCGAGACCTCTGCACTGTGGCACAAGATCGATGCTCGCACGGAAGCGTGTCTCGGTCAGAGCTGTCCGGACTGGGAGCGTTGCTTCATCACGGCGATGCGACGCAAGGCGCTTGAGTCGGACATTGTGATCGTCAACCACCATCTCTTCTTCGCCGACCTCAGCATTAAGCAGCAGGCCGCGAACGCGCCGGATGCCGGGATTCTGCCGGAGGCCGCAGCGGTAGTCTTCGACGAGGCGCACGAGCTCGAAGAAGTGGCGTCGAACTACTTCGGGGTCGGACTGAGCACCCAGCGCGTGGATGAGTTGGTGCGCGATGTTGAGATCATGCTGCGGGCGAAGCAGGCTTCCACGTCGGCCATCGAGAGCGCCTGCTCGACCCTGCAGAATCGCTCGAGGATGTTCTTCTCGGCACTTCCGGAAGGCACGAATGGTGCGGGGCGAATGCCATTCCTGAATCGTCCGGATTTCCTTGAGGAGAGCGGCGACTACTACACCGCCACGCTCAACGCGCTCACGAGGCTCGAAGGGGAGCTGGAGCGCGTGAAGAACGTCGAAGAATCCTCCGGTTTGCGGAAGCGCACCGCGGATATTCGCGCGCATTTATCCTTCCTGCTGGAGTCGACCGACCACAACACCGTCTTCTGGATCGAACGGCGTGCGCTCGGCGGAGTACGAAGCCTGGCGCGAGGCCACGGCCATGCTGCGCTGAACACACATCTGCAGGCGACTCCGATCGATGTCTCCGAGCTGCTCTCTACCGCGCTGTTCGACAACTATTCAAGCGTGGTGCTGACGTCGGCGACCCTGACGGTCTCGGGCGGCTTCGATCACATCCGAAAGCGCCTCGGCCTGCTTACCGCTCGTGAGCTGATCGTGCCCTCGCACTTCCAGTACGAACGGCAGGCTCTGCTGTATCTGCCGCCAACGATGCCGGATCCTCGTGACCCTGACTTCACCGATCGCGCCGCGGAGCGCATCCGTCGCGTGCTTGAGATCACGAAGGGCCGCGCCTTCTGCCTGTTCACCAGCTACAGCCAGATGCGCATTATCTATGAGCGCATGCTGGCCGAGCTGCCTTATCCGCTGCTGCTGCACGGCACAGCGCCGCGCCATGTTCTTCTGCAGCAGTTCCGTGAGACGCCGAACGCAGTCCTCTTCGGCACATCGAGCTTCTGGCAGGGAGTGGACGTGCAGGGCGAGCAGCTGAGCTGCGTGATCATCGACCGGCTTCCATTTGCGGTCCCGACCGACCCTGTGGTCGAGGCACGGATGCGCGCCATCGAGGAAGGTGGAGGAAAGCCGTTTTTCGACTACCAGGTTCCGAATGCGGTGATTACTTTGAAGCAGGGTTTTGGACGTCTGATTCGCTCACTGGAAGACCGTGGTGTGCTGATGCTGTTGGACCCGCGCATTCAGCGGCAGCGTTACGGGCGCATCTTTCTCGACAGCCTGCCTCCATATCGTCGAACGGATGAGATCGGCGAGGTCGAGCGGTTCTTTGATCCCGCCGTAAAATAGAGACACCGATGGGACGCAACCTGTACATTCTCGCCGCAACGCTCTTCGTTCTCGCGCTCGTCTCCTGCGGCATCGCGTACACCAATATCGCGCAGCAGCCGGGCTCTCCGGGGGATATGTCGTTATGGCGAACAACCGGCCTCGCGCTGATGGTGGTTGGCCTGGTGGTTGCGCTCGCAGGCATCCTCTCCTCGCTGTTCGAGCAGGCGGAGCGACGTGCCGACGAAGACCGCCTTCGGCGCCGCAAACAGTAAGCCAGCCGCGGAACCGGTACAATGGGAAGAGGCCAGGCTGCTCTCTGTCTTCTTTCCAGCAGCCCGCTGAAAGGTATTGGAAACACCATGTTCGAGGTCACCGTAGAAGCCGGCTTTTCCTCCGGCCACTACCTGCGCAACTATCGCGGCAAGTGCGAGAATCCGCACGGCCACAACTATAAAGTCTTCGTCACGTTGATTGGCGAGGAGCTGGATGAGGCTGGCCTGCTCCTGGACTTCAAGCTGTTGAAGCAGGTGATGCGGCCGGTGGTGGACTATCTCGATCACCAGATGATCAACGATCTCGAGCCGTTTACGACGATTAATCCCTCCGCAGAGAATCTGGCGCGGTATTTTTACCATGAGACGGCGAAGCAGCTTCGTGAGATGACCTCGGGCCGGGTGAAGGTAAAAGACTGCACACTCTACGAGACGGACACGAGCTTCGCGCGTTTCTACGAATAGCCGGGAAGAGTAGCTACACCATGCACCTGATTGAGCTCTATAAATCCGTCCAGGGCGAATCGTCCTTCGCCGGGGTTCCGTGCATCTTTGTGCGGCTGGCGGGGTGCAACCTGCGCTGCGCCTGGTGTGACTCCGAGTACACCTTCACCGGCGGCAAGCCGTTTACGCAGGACCAGGTTATAGCGGAGATTGAAGCCCTTGCCCCGTGTAAGTTGATTGAGTTCACCGGCGGAGAGCCTATGCTGCAGGCGCGTGAGCTTCTTCCGCTGATGGAGCGTCTTCTGGCCGAGGGGTACACCCTGATGATCGAGACATCTGGCGAGCGTCCTCTGGGAGAGGTTCCCAAGGCGGTGCACAAGATTGTCGATGTGAAGTGTCCCGGTGCGGGAAGTGCGGCGAACAGCTTCCGTATCGAGAATCTGGATGCTTTGACGAAGACCGACGAAGTGAAATTCGTCCTCTCGGATCGCGCTGATTACGAGTTTGCCCGTGGGTTCATTCGCGACCATGCGCTTGAGCAGAAAGCAGGGCAGATTCTGCTCTCTCCCGCGTTTCAGAAGCTTCCGAGCCCCTTGCGTACCGCCGACAATATGGTGCTCGATCCGCGCAAGCTGGTCGACTGGATGCTGGAGGACGGATTGCCGGCGCGGCTTTCGCTCCAGATCCACAAGTTCATCTGGGAGCCGCAGAAGAAGGGCGTTTAGTGGCTGTCCGCTGTGTGGGATGGCGTGAGCAGGGTAGATTCCGTCTCTGCAGGAAGCTTGATTGTGGGAAGACTGGCTAACAGGATCGCCAGGTCCAGCTTCATATAGTTTAGCCGGACGCGCAGGTCGTAGAGCATCGCCTGGCGGTCCTCCAGGTCGGAGATGGATTGTTTAACCTTCTCCCCTGGCAGGCTGGTGAGGCGGTCGATCTTCTCCTCGCCCCGGGGGGACTTTGGATCGGGGATTCTTCCAACTTCGACCCAGTTGCGGATCAGCCGATCCTGCCGCGACAGACCGTCTTCATCGTTTGGAGCAATAGAGTCCATAAAGGAGACGACGACCTGGGGATAGACGTTATTCGCATCCGAGGGATGAGCGAAGACCTAGCGGTATCGGCAAGACCTCCCGCAACGCCGATCGCCGCGGCTGCGTAGTCGTGCGAGGTAAAGCCCAGGGCGGAGCTGACTGTTCCGGCTGCGCCCCCGATGATCAAGGCGGTCAGATTCAGCCTGGCGATTCTGGAGTCGCGACGCGAGCTCATGTAGTTTTCCAGCTCCCTTATCTCGGCGATCTCCGAGTCGACCTGTTCGGCTGAGGCGTCGACCTGCAACGAGGCGGAGGTAACCTGCAAAAGGGCTTGTTGCTGCAGAAAGAGCAACTCCCAACGGTCGGACGGATTTGGTTGAGCTGAGAGCGTGTGCAGGCGGTCGAACAACGGCTTGAGGCCGAGGGCCTGGGCGGTCTGTTCCGCCGCCAGCGGCAGCTCCATATCCGATGCGGTTCTCGGCGAACCCTGTGCAAAAAGCATGGGGTTGATGCAGAGCAGCGCAAACAAAAACGGTATCAGACCGATGTCCCTGCTGCGCGATCCTGAAAACATGGCGACAGTCTATGCCGCGGGATCACGGCCAAAAGTTTGTTTTCTGTTATTTTCGCGAGAGGAATACATAGGATTCATGCGCTAGCATTGTTTTTATGCGCATGTTTTCTACTTTTCTGCTGATTGCGGCGGCTTCGTGCGCTCTTGCACAGGCTCCGACGAAGCCCATTGAAGTAAAAGTGGTTGTCGTCAATATGTTTGAGGTAGGTGCCGATACCGGCGACGTTCCCGGGGAGCACCAGTATTGGGTGGAGCGCGAGCATCTCGATACCGTGTTGCCCTTCCCGGCAGGCTATCACGACCTGCGGATGAATCGAGACGGTGTGCTGGGTGTGCTGACAGGAGTGGGAACAGCGCGAGCGGCGGCTACGATCATGGCGCTGGGAAGCGATCCTCGCTTCGATCTGAGCCATGCCTATTTTGTGGTTGCAGGCATCGCAGGGATTGATCCGCATATGGGCTCATTGGGATCTGCGGTGTGGGCCGATTCTGTCGTCGATGGCGACCTGGCGCATGAGATCGATGCCCGCGAAATTCCGAAGGAATGGAAGACCGGGTACGTCCCGCTGGGGAAGTCAGTGCCCTACGAAGAACCTCGGCAGGCACGATTCGGCGACGATGGAAACGTCTATCATTTGAATCCAGCTTTGTTGGACTGGGCCTTCGCGATGACGAAGGAGATCAAGCTGGAAGATACGCCGGCGATGCGCGAGAGAAGGCAACAGTTTGCGCCGGAGGCGGCCAAGCGTGCTCCGTTTGTGCTGCGGGGAGGCAATCTCTCGGCTTCTACTTTTTGGCATGGCAAATTGATGAGCGAGTGGGCGCACGACTGGGTGAAGTACCAGACGGATGGAAAGAGCATATACGCGGTCTGCGGGATGGAGGACACGGGAACGCTGCAGTCGCTTACATGGCTGGCAAAGGCGGGCAAGGTCGACATCAACAGGGTGCTGGTGCTTCGAACTGCTTCAAACTATGACCAGCAGCGCGAAGGCGCGACTGCGGCGGAGAGTCTGGCGGAGACGAAGATTCGACAGTACAGCGCGTATATGCCGTCGCTGGACTCGGCCTACAGAGTGGGTCATGTTGTGGTGGATGCGCTCGTCGCCCATTGGAGCGACACCAGAGATCATCTTCCAGCGCAGTGATCCTGCGGGAAGAGGTCAGTTAATCATGCGGCGGACGATGCTGCGTACGGTTTCGGTGACAACACCGTAGGCAACATAAGAGGCGAGCTCGCTGGTGCGTTCGCGCCTAGTTTGCGCCTCCGGCTTTGCCTTGAGGCCGAGAATCGGAAGCGCGTTGTCGTGGCTCAACGCGATAAGCGCCATGCCGAAGCTGGCTCCCTGTTTCGAAGTCGCGGGAGGGTAGAACTCGGCCAGCGCTCCGTAGGCGGCTCCCATCGTCGCCCCGAAGCCCCAATGCATCGTCTCCTGCGCTACACGCTTTTGCTGAACCGTAAGCTCCCGTCCCCCAACCTTGCGCGTGAGTATGGCGGGCGGCTCTGGCTCGCGATGGGTGCGGGGAGGAAAGATCTTTTCGACGTAGGATTTAGCCGCCGTTGCAACAAGTCCTCCCAGGAGCCCGGCGATGGCTCCCTTGGCTATGGATCTGGTTCGTGTGCTCACTGGTGTTCACCTCGACAGGCGATCTCAGGCTAGTAGGATGCGTGGTCGATTGTACTGGCTGTGCATGGCGTTGAAACTTGCCGTGTCGCAGTTTATCCGACATAAGCGGAGGCATCGGTGGAGTCGACGCCGGAACGTAGGCCCGCAGTGCGGAAGACGAGTGTCAGGAGCGTCGAGATCGCAAAGTTGAGCAGGAGCGCGGGAATCGCCGCGTACATCGCCCAGGTGCCACCGAGCCACGCAGGCAGATGCAAGGGGTAGACCGAGCTCTTGAGGTGGAGCGAGGCGGCCATTGCGGTTCCCGAGGCCATCCCAGCGGCCCATCCGATGACCAGAGCCCAGGGATGGAACCACCGCGAGAAGACGCCGATGACGATGGACGGAACCAGCTGGCACATCCAGATGCCGCCCAGCAACTGCATCTCGATCGCGTAAGGCGTCGGGAGATAGAGGACAAAGGCCAGGGCTCCGAATTTGACGACGAGCGAGACGATCTTGGCCATGGCGGACTCTTCGCTGGGCTTCATCTTGCGGCTTGCGAATTCGCCGTAGAGATTGCGGGTGAAGAGGTTGGAGGCGGCAATCGACATGATTGCTGCCGGAACCAGCGCGCCGATCGCGACGGCAGCGAGGCAGAAACCCGCGAACCATTCAGGGAACGACTGGAGGAAGAGCAGCGGGACCGCAGAGCTGGTATCCGTGGTGTGGATGCCTGCTGCGAGTGCAAGATAGCCCAACAGGGCAATCAGCCCGAGCAGGAAGCTATAGGCGGGAAGCATCGCGGCGTTGCGACGGACGACGTTGGCGCTGCTCGCCGAAAGGACTGCCGTCGCGGTGTGCGGATAAAGCATGAGGGCGAGCGCCGATCCGATCGCAAGCGTGGAATAACCTAAAAACTGGCCGGGCTTCAGATAGATGGTCGCTGCGGGAGTGTGGGTCGCGAGCGCCTGATTCGCGAGCTGAAAGACGTGTGCGTAGCCGCCAAGCTTGATCGGGATGACGATCAGCGCGGCCAGCACCATGATGTAGAGCATCACGTCTTTGACGACGGCGATGACCGCCGGTGCGCGCAGGCCGCTCGAGTAGGTGTAAGCGGCGAGGATAATGAAGGCCACAGCCAGAGGCCATTCGCCGTGCAGGCCCATGGCGGAGATGACGACCCTCATTCCAACCAGTTGCAGTGCGATATAGGGCATCAAAGCCAGAACGCCTGTAAGGGCGATGGCGATGGTCAGCCAGCGATTGCCGTAGCGGCCGCTGACGAAATCGGCGAAGGTCACATAGCCATGACGATGGCAGACGCGCCACAGGCGGGGAAGCACCACCATCATGTAGGGATAGGCGATGACGGCATAAGGAACCGCGAAGAATCCCATCGCTCCGGCTCCGTAGAGCGCTGCCGGCACGGCAATGACGGTATAGGCGGTGTAGAGGTCGCCTCCGATGAGAAACCAGGTGATCCAGGTCCCGAAGCTGCGCCCTGCCAGTCCCCACTCTTCAAGCGAGGCGATGCCGGAGGCGGGACGCCGCCACCTCGCTGCCCAGAAGCCTGCCAGGGTAACCAGAAAAAAGAAGAGGCAGAAGACAGCGAGCGCGGTTGAGTGCAATCAGCGGTACTCCCGTGTGAATTGAACTAACAAGAATCCTATCCCATCAAAGCGTTCACGCTTTAGGGAAGGGAGGATCATTCGTGGATTCCTCAAAGCTGGAAATCTAAAGCCCACGGCCGTTATCGGTCCATTCGTAGGCGACGACACCGAGGTCGCCGAGAGTTTTAAGAACCGTTTCGACATTGCGTCGTACCGGGGGCCGGGCCTTTACCGGGATCTCATGGGCCTCTTCGACGGCGATGACTCGACCGTAGGGCCATGCGCTTTGGGGGATGGCGTTGAGCGCTGCAGGAAGATCGCTGATGCGGATGTCGAGATTCTGGCGGCGAGCGCCTACGGGCCGCAGCATTCCACCCTGTCCGAGCGCGCTCGTGTTGGCATCCGCCATGAGGACGTGAAGCGTGACCATCCCTCCTTGCACGGTGATGTAGGGATTCTCCCAGGAGGTGAGACTGTGCACGGCCATATAGCGGCTCTTCGACGGTGGCGGAATCAGATCCAGCTGCTGGCGCGCCGCATCGAGGGCATCCTGTCTCGGTTCGGTCACGGCAGAGGTAGGGGGGCCGGAGGCGGAGTTCCGGCTGCAGCCGATCAGGACGACTGGAAGGACGAGGGCGCTGGCGAGGACGATCGGAAGAGAGGATCGGCCAGTGAAAGTCTGCATATCGAGTATCAGCATACCAAGATTTGGGCTTTTTTTGCCCATATGGCGACGGGTACGGGTTATTGGCCTGTCCAGGAAGGAGGCCGTTTCTCAAGAAAGGCACGGGTTCCTTCGGCTTTATCGGAGGTGTTGCAAAGTCGGCCGAAGATTCGGCTTTCGGTGCGGAGTGCGGAGTCCAGCTCGTGGCCTGCGCCTTTGTAGACAGCCTCGAGGCAGCCAGCGACGGCGAGAGGGGCCATGGGAAGGATGGAGCGGGCAAGCTCTCTTCCTCGAGCAAGGAGATCCGAGAGAGGAACGACTTCGTCGACCAATCCCAGCCGCAATGCTTCTTTGGCGTCGATCCTGTCGCCGGTGAGCAGCAGCTTAAGGGCAGTCGAGGGGCCGATCAGCCGCGGGAGGCGCTGCGTTCCGCCATAGCCAGGGATCAATCCCAGCCTGACCTCCGGCTGGCCCAGCTTCGCCGTATCGGCTGCGATTCGAAAGGTGCAGGCAAGGGCAAGCTCGCATCCCCCTCCGAGCGCGAAGCCGTTGATCAAAGCGATGACGGGCTTGCCGCAGGTCTCAATCTCGTTGAAGATACTTTGCCCGCGGCGCGACAAAGCCTGGCCCGTTGCGCGATCTGTCCCTACGAGCTCGTTGATGTCAGCGCCGGCGGCAAAGGCTTTTTCTCCGCTGCCGGTGAGGAGAATGACGCGGACTTCGTCGTCGTCGGCCAGCTCGGAGAAGATGCTCTTCAGATCGGTGAAGACCTGGGCGCTTAGGGCGTTGAGGACGTGTGGCCGGTTCAGAGTAACGAGAGCAACCCGGTCTTCAATCTCGCAGAGGAGGGTTTCAGAGATGATGGCGTGGGACATGGATTTCCTCCAGTTTCGAGCGTTTGTGAGCGCTTGAGATGCCTGGCCGCGAGCGCACCGGGGCCTTTGAACGATAACGATACAATCGAATTCATGATCAAGGGAATGACGCTGGTTCGCGAGGTGGCCTCCGCCGACGCTCTCGACAAATTTGGCCGCCTTATGCTGGCTCTCGGTTTTGAACAGGGAAAGGGATGGCAGGACGAGACTGGGCGCGGGACGGCGCTTCTGGCTCCTATGGGAAATCTGGAGCTGATGACGGGAAGAACACCCGCTGTGCCCCCTGTTTTGATCGAGGTCGTAGGGCTCGACGCAATTCATGCAGAGGTAGAGAGGTGGATGCTGGCCAATTATCGGAGCGAAGAGGTTCCCGTGCTTTTGACTTCGCCCGAGCTGACGCACTGGAACAGCAGGCTATTCACGGTAAAGCTGCAGGATGGGCCTTTGGACGGGCTGGTGCTTGGTTTCTGGCAGTCGGAGAATCCGCTACACGGCAAACCGGTGGCCATCGAAGGCGATCTCTCGGCGCAGGGAATGCGCTTTGCGATTGTGACTGCACGCTGGAATGCAGTGATCACGGATCGTCTCCTGCAGGGATCGCTGGATGGTCTGTACCGCAGCGGGGCAGTGAAGGCGGACGTCGAGATTGTGCGTGTGCCCGGCGCGTGGGAGATTCCTTCGGCGGCCCGAACGCTGGCGGAGACGAAGCGATTTGACGCCATCGTGACCCTGGGCTGTTTGCTGCGCGGCGAGACGGCGCACTATGAGGCGATTTACAACGAGGTGGCACGTGGAATCGGCCAATCGCAGCAGGAGACGGGCATTCCTCATGCCTTTGGCGTGTTGACTTGCGAAAACCTCGAGCAGGCGCTGGACCGCGCCGGAGTCAAGGCGGGGAACAAGGGATTTGAGGCGGCGATTGCAGCTATCGAGATGGTCTCGATTCAGCGGAAGATTCGCGCGGAAGAGGACGGAAAGTAATGGGGACACGACGCAAATCCCGCGAACTAGCCATGCAGATGCTCTTTCAGGGTGACCTGGGCAAGCAGACGCCGGAGCAGGTTGCGAAGCTCTTCTGGGATACCAGAGATGACGTAGACGACGATACCCGAGCATTCGCCGAAGACATCTACCGCGTGGCTACAGCGAAGCAGCCGGAGATCGATAAGCTGATCGAGGCGCATGCACAGAACTGGCGGCTTGAGCGTATGGCGGTGGTCGACCGCAACCTGATCCGCGCCGCTGTGGCCGAGATGCTCGGTAGCCCAAACACACCGGCGGCGATCATCATCAACGAATCGCTTGAAGTGGCACGACGGTATGCCGCGCCGGAGTCGATCCAATTCCTGAATGGTGTGCTGGATGCAATTGCGCGCGATCTACTGAAACAGCGACTCGCCTGACAAGTACGCATTCAGAACAGAAGCAGTAAAAAGCCCTCTCGTTATGAGAGGGCTTTTTGTTTCTGTGACTGCGTGCGGTGATCTCTTACGAGGTCGCCTTACGCGGATGCTGAACAATCAGGTTGGGAGTCACGATGGTGGACGGAACGTCGTTATTGTTGATGAAGAGTTGCAGGTTCGGGGTAATGGCTTTGGTTGGATCGTCCGTGAGGCTCTGGGTGTTGATCAGGTGAACCTTGTTGTCACCCGAAGTGCCGATGTAGACGGTCAGGTTGTCCGAGCTGATGGTTCCTGCCACCGGTGCGGTTGCGCCCGTCAGGTTCACCTGGGTCACAGCTCCGCTGGTCGGAGTGTAAACCGGAAGCGATCCACTGCCGGTGTAAGTGATGAACGCCAGGCTGGAGCTCGAAGTTGGAATGAGACTGGTGATTCTGTCAGCGGTCACGCCCAGGGGATGCGTATTCAGGGAGCCACGGTTCGGGGTGAAGTAGGCGGGATCCACGACTCCGGATGGGCAAGCGCCCACGGTGCCGTTCGCGTTGTCCGGCGGTGGCGGAGGGAGTGCCTTGCTGAAGGTGAGATCGGACAAGGTACCGCCATTGGAGATGGTCGCGCCTAGGATGTGCAATCCATCGTTGGTTGCAACAACTCGGTCAGTGGTTGCGTTTTCGGTGTCAGCCAGCGGATAGAAGTCGTTGCTGGTGACCTGATTGGAGCCGGTTCCGGAGATGGTGGTGCTGGAGCAGTAGGTGCGGCCGGTGGTGGGAGATCCGGCGAGATACGCTCCAACGTTGGGAACGGTGATGGCCACATCCGATGCGGGGTTAGGGAGCGTGATCTGCGACCAGCCGGTGAAGGTCGAGTGGACCAGCATCTGATTCGTTGGGGTGATCTTATCGGGGTTCGTGGGATCGGTAGGATCGGGTGTTCCTATCGTGATGTATACGGTTTGGTTGTCTTGGGTGAACTGCGCGTGTGTGGCTACACCGCCATAGTTCGATGTAGCGGTGGGTGTCGTTGTTGTTCCGCTCCCAGTTCCCGTTCCGGTTGCTGCGGCCGTTGAGTAGAGGTAGATAAGCTGCTTGCGTGGGTCGGAGATCACCAGCGAGGAGCCATCCGGGGAGACCGCCAGTACCTGACCGGCCACGGAGACGTCTTCGCGCGAGAGGCTGTTCGTTCCGGCGTTGAAGATCATCAACTCGGTTGGGGTTCCCATATAAATGGATGAGCCGTCGTTGGAGATCACCATCGAGTTGGGAGCGAAGGGAAGCCGTACCGGAGCCCCGAGCGTGGGGTTGGTGAAGTCGATCGGCAGAATGTAACGCGATTGAGTGCTTCCGATCCAGAGCTGGGTGCTGTTGGCGCCCGGCGTCGCAATGTTCACCGGACCCGACGCGATGGGCTTGCCGTTCCCTAAGAGTCCGATCGCGTTCTGGGGCGATGGATTGCAGGTGGGAGGCTGGCAGATTGCTGTGATCGATGCCGCTCCAGGAAAGGCGGGGGTGATGATTCCAGTAGACGCGACTGGAATGGTGATCGGAGTGGTGGAGACGAAGTTCAGGCTAAGGCCGGTCAGGATCGTACCGTTCTGATCTGTGGCGATTGCGTTGAGCGGCTGCGGGGTGTTCTGGTTAACGGTCGCACTGCGTACGCCTCCGCTCGCGCCGGGAACCGTGAGATCAATGGAAACCGGTGGGCAGGTGGAGAAGAATCCTGCGCTGGAACCTGCCTGAGTCAAGTCGGCGCTGATGACGGTAGAGCCGGGCTGCTGCGCGGTGACGATACCATTTTCGTCAATCGTGGCGGTTGTCGCTAACTGCGCTGCGAAGTTAAGATGGCCTACCCTGCAGGTGATGTTAGCTCCATTGATATCGAAGGCACGACCGACCAGCTGGCGGCTTTGGCCTTGTGAGATGCAGGAGACACCGTCGTAAGGAGCTGCCGTGACGGTCGCCTGCTTCGAGAGAGCGCAGCAGTTGGAAGACTGATTCTGGGCCTCAACGTCGCTATCGGTGGCGGCGCAGGCGGTCGTTGGATTGCCCAGGACGACGCTGGTCACTTTCGGGTGTACGAAGATCGGCAGTGGATTGCTGGTGGCGCCGCCGCCGCTGGCGACGATGTAAACCTGGCCAGACTTTCCGGTCTGGTTGCAGGTGGTGAAGTCAGGAATTCCGCCGCCGGTATTGCGGTTCCAGTTGCCGCCGCAAAGCTTGCCAGCGTTGACACCGGACGGAACGACGTCAGCGATCTGCAACAGATCGTTCGACTGATGGCCGTTGGCGTCGAAGACGCCATAGGTATACGAGGACACGGTAACCGAACTGCCGTTGCAGTCCGTTGCCTGAGGCGAGGTGACCTGCCCGATCTGTCCCTGGTTAAGCGAGATGCCGAAGATCCTGGGGGTCAGCGTGATTGTATTGACCGTGCCGACGATGGGGCCAGTGTCGCCGCCGCCGCAGAAGACCGCCTTGGTACCGCCCTTGGCGCAGCCCGAGATAGAGATGCCGAATGGGATTGAGAAGAGAAACAAACTTGCTAGAGTAACAAACCGACGCATTGAACCTCCCCGTTCAACCGGAACACGAGCTGAACGGTTTCACCGCAGACGCTGGAATTCCCGAGGCTTCAGTGTATAAAGCGAAAGTCCCGGAAGCAAATGAGAGAGCTGTCTTTTTGGACGCGGCAGCCACTCGCTCGTTTCAGCGGCCACGTAGGTTGTGTCTTTCAGTTCGCCGGCATCTGGGTTTCGAACCAGTCGAGGGCGCGTTCGAGCACGTCCCTCCGATGCTCGGGAGCACGGAAGGCATGGCCTTCGCCGGGGTAAACGACGAGCTGCGTCTTTACTCCCTCGGCTCGGAGGGCGTGCCAGAATTCGAAGCTCTGGGGAGCCGGACACTCTCCATCGCGGTCTCCGACGACGACCAGTGTTGGAGTTTTGACCTTTTGGATAAATTCGATCGCCGAACTCTTTTTATAAACATCCGGATCGTCGTAGACGCTTGCACCGAAAAACGGAATCATCCACTGATCGATGGAATTCTCGCCGTAGTAGCTCTTCCAGTTGCTGATCCCGGCCCCGGCAACGGCGGCATGAAAACGCGTTGTCTGCGTGACAGCAAACATGGTCATAAAGCCTCCATAGCTCCATCCGGTGAGGCCTTCGCGATTTTTGTCGATGGGAAGGCGAGCTTCGATGGCGTCCATGCCGGCAGTGATGTCGCGCAGATCGCCGTATCCGAAGTCCTTGACGTTGGCCTGCGTGAATTTTTCACCCTGCCCGTAGCTGCCGCGAGGATTGGGCATGAAGACGAAGTAGCCGAGCGCGGAGAAGGGAACCGCGCCATAGCCGACACCCGGCCAGTGGGGAGTGACGGCGGAGGACGGGCCACCGTGGACACTGACAAGGAGAGGATATTTTTTCGAGGGATCGTAGTTCGTCGGATAAAGAAGCCAGCCCTGAACGTGAAAGCCTTCGTTCGTCCATTCCACATTCTCAGTCTTGCCCCACAGGGGCTTTACCGAGTCATTCAGATGAGAGATCTGCTTTAGATTTGCCATCGGCCCTGCCCACACCTCAGGCGGATGCTCGAACGAGCTGCGAACGAGGGCGATATCGTCGTTGCGCGCAACCGAGACGCTCATCACCGAGGTTCCCGAACCGATCGACTCAGGAAAGGTCACTGTCTCTTTGGAATCGTCTTCGCCGGTGTCGATGTGATAAACCACGATGCGCGAGCTTCCGCCAACATGCTCCGAGATCCTGAGCGTCTTGTCGTTGATCCATCCAAAGTAAGCCGGCGTCGAAGGACGGTTCGCCGTCAGGTCCTTCGGTTCACCGCCGTTCGAAGGAACGACCCAGATATCGCCGCCGGTCGAGCCTTGATCGCTCATCAGGCCGCCGATAAAAGCAATTTGTCTGCCGTCAGGAGACCAGCGCGGAAGAGCGATCTGCAGCCCGTGAAGCGGGCCGGAGATATGTTGCGTGTCCAGAATCGCGCGCACATCTGGGTCTACGGGATGAAGGGAGATGTCGCCATTCTTTGTTATTTCGTGATTGAAGTCTGATGTGTACAGCTTTGCAACCCACCAGTTATTTTCACCAGGCGGTGCAGCTGCAACATAGGCCAGATGTTTTGAATCAGGAGACCACGAGAATTCATAGACATGCAGCTTCGCCGGGGTGACTTGTGCAAAAGAGCCACTGGCAACTTCGACCGCAGCGACATGCTGCACTTCGACGCCATCCTCCCCGATGACACCTGCCCACGGCTTCATAGCTGCAAGCGCACCAGCTGAGCGTGTTGCGTTTTCTACAAACAGAAACGCGATCGATTTGCCATCGGGCGACCACGCAATGTCATCGATGGTTCCGATCACGTGGGTTAGCTGTCGCGACTCTCCGGTCTTCTTCGACCACAGAAAGATCTGTGGCTGACTGTTTTGCTCCGACGTACAGGTCGAGGCATACGCAAGCGTCTTGCCGTCTGGCGACCATACCGGAGAATCGCTGCCGCAGCTCGAAGGTCCACCTGCAGGTTTAATCACAGTGCTCTTCGCGGGGTCTGAACTCTCAGTCTGGCTTAAATGGAGCTCGTATCCCTCGGAGCTGTGGAAGGACCATGCAACCGCCTTGCCGTCAGGCGAGATAGCCGCCTCCATGGGATTGCGCGTAGTTCCCAGGTGCGCCAGGAGAGAGCCGATGCGCTCATCTCTAGGATGAGGAAGGCTTTCTTTCTGGGCTGAAAGGCTGGCTGCAGAGGCAAAGAGAAGACAGGACGACAGCAGAAAGCTGGTGCGAGAACGTGCGAAAACCATTCACGAAGGCTAGCACGGACCAGACCCGCGAAACTTGACAAAACACCTCCTCGAAAAGGGTGCTCCCTGCCCCTCGCCGACAGGGAGCCCCGCCCGTCCAGGCAACAGGAAGTACCAGGCTAAATTGTTTTGATAGAAGACTTTGCGCAAAAAAGTATGGGGGGAGGGGGTCCCGTTCCCTCTGGCTTAGACCGTCACAGATATCGGGAAAGAGGGCTGTCTTATCCTTCCGCAGCCGGGGAAGGAAGGAAAAGTTGACGCTACACGAGGAAGTTGCTATTCTCATAAGGTTCCGCGAGTATCCGGAACGCGCTGAAGGCAACAAAAGCGCGGGGGCGGAGAAAAGCCCAGGCAAGTCCAACGATTTCCCCGTCTCGTATAAGGATGGGAAACGCAGATTTGCGCTATACTGGATACAAGAATAAAGAGAACCGCAGGGGCGACCTATATTTAGGAAGCAAAGGGCCTGCGGCCCATCGATTACGTGCCTGCGACACCCTCCACCTAGGATGGGCTATGCGGGCCGGAGCAGCGAAACGGAGTTGGGCAGACCTGAGAGGCTAAGGCCTTGATTGCGTCGGCAGACCCGACCACCGTCGACTGTTTTCGTCTGGTTGTAAAGGGTTTTTACAGACGCGAAGCAGGGTCCTTCGCGAGTCACTTTTGCGTGTGTGTCGCAGGGTGGCGCGAGAGACTTATGTGTGCGCCTGACAAAGTTTAGGTTTTGCAACATCAAGGAGTTCGAGTGCCTACGTTTCATCAGCTCGTCAAGCAGGGCCGCACGCCCACTCGTTATAAGACTGCCAGCCCGGCTCTGCAGGGTTCGCCCCAGCGCCGTGGCGTCTGCACCCGCGTCTATACCCAGACGCCGAAGAAGCCGAACTCGGCTCTCCGCAAGGTTGCCCGTGTTCGCCTGACCAACGGCATCGAGGTAACGACCTACATCCCGGGCATCGGCCACAACCTGCAGGAGCACTCGATTGTGCTGATCCGCGGCGGCCGTGTGAAGGATCTGCCGGGTGTTCGCTATCACGTTGTGCGTGGAACGCTGGATTCGGTCGGCGTGGCCAACCGCAAGCAAAGCCGCTCGAAGTATGGAGCGAAGCGTCCTAAGGCTGCGGCGAAGTAAGTCGTAATTGTCAGAAGTTTTGAAGTTCTAGATAGATAACAAGTCCAGGTCTTGAGAGGTTCACGGCCCTGGGGGAAGAAGAGAAGAAGGAATGCCGAGAAAAGGTTACATCGCAAAACGTGAGGTCGCTGCCGACCCGGTTTATAACTCCACCCTGGTGACGAAGTTCGTCAACTCGATGATGTGGGGCGGAAAGAAGTCGACTGCGCAGAGCATCTTTTACACCTCGATGCAGAATCTCGAGCAGAAGGGTGGAGACGAGGCCCTGAAGCTCTTCAAGAAGGCCGTCGAGAATGTGAAGCCTTTGCTTGAAGTAAAGAGCCGTCGTGTGGGCGGTGCGAACTATCAGGTGCCGATCGAAGTCAACCCTGAGCGCCGCACCTCTCTGGCGATTCGCTGGCTGGTGACCTACGGTCGCGCTCGCGGAGAGAAGGGCATGGTTGAGAAGCTGACTGCCGAGTTGCTGGATGCGGCGAATGGCCGCGGCGCAGCGATGAAGAAGAAGGAAGACGTTCACCGCATGGCAGAGGCGAACAAGGCCTTCGCGCATTATCGGTGGTAAAGAAAGATTCTCTGAGCAGAATTCGTTTTTCGAAGTTTTAGGTTCAACGCAGTTTTACCGCGGGGTAACCCCGCAGATGAGAGATCAATCGTGGCACGCACTACACCTCTAAATCGTTGCCGGAACATCGGGATTATGGCGCACATCGACGCCGGTAAGACGACGACGACCGAGCGTATTCTCTTCTATACGGGCATTACCCACCGTATCGGCGAAGTGCACGAGGGCACTGCGACCATGGACTGGATGGAGCAGGAGCAGGAGCGCGGTATCACGATCACCTCCGCTGCGACGACCTGCACCTGGAAGAACACCCGTATCAACATCATCGACACCCCTGGCCACGTGGACTTTACGGCCGAGGTGGAGCGTTCGCTCCGTGTGCTCGACGGTGCCGTTGCCTGCTTCGACGCAGTTGCTGGTGTGCAGCCTCAGTCGGAGACGGTGTGGCGCCAGGCCACCAAGTACAAGGTTCCCCGTATCTGCTTCATCAATAAGATGGACAAGGCGGGCGCAGATGCTGTCTATGCAACCTCGACGATCGTTGATCGCTTGGGCGCTCGCGCGGTTCCGATCAATATTCAGATCGGTGCGGAGGCGAAGTTTGCCGGTGTTGTCGACTTGGTCATGATGAAGGCGATTCTCTGGCACGACGAGACCATGGGTGCGGAGTATTCAGTCGAAGAGATTCCCGCTGACCTGGTCGAGACGGCCAACGAAGCGCGTCACTTCCTGATCGAAGCGGTCTCTGAGCATGACGATGATCTTATGGCTCTCTATCTCGAGGGTCAGGAGCCGACGGTGGAGCAGCTCAAGGCTGGCATCCGCAAAGCGACCATCGGGATGAAGATCTTCCCGGTTCTGTGCGGCTCGTCCTTCAAGAACAAGGGCGTGCAGACGCTGCTCGACGCTGTGGTTGAGTATCTGCCCAGTCCCCTGGACATTCCTCCGATCGTGGGTTCGAATCCCGACAATATGGAGGAGAAGATCATCCGCAAGACCGACGACAGTGAGCCCTTTGCCGCTCTCGGCTTCAAGATCATGACCGACCCGTTCGTCGGCCAGCTGATCTTCATCCGCGTCTATTCGGGCACGCTGAAGACCGGCGATTCGGTTTTGAATCCCCGCACTGGCAAGACCGAGCGTATCGGCCGTCTTTTGAAGATGCACGCCAACAAGCGCGAAGAGATCACCGAGATCCTTGCGGGCGATATCTGCGCGGCAGTTGGTCTCAAGAATCTCGTTACCGGTGACACTATCTCCACCGACAAGGCTCCGGTTGTGCTCGAGTCGATCGACTTCCCGGCCCCGGTTATCGAGCTCGCGGTTGAGCCGAAGACCAAGGCTGACCAGGAAAAGATGGGCATGGCGCTGGCGAAGTTGGCGCAGGAAGATCCTACCTTCCGCGTACACACGGATCCTGACTCGGGTCAGACCATCATTGCGGGCATGGGCGAGCTGCATCTCGAGATCATCGTCGATCGCATGATGCGTGAATACAAGGTCGAGGCCAACGTCGGTAAGCCGCAGGTGGCCTATCGCGAGACAATCCGCTCGAACGCTGAGGCGGAGGGCAAGTACATCCGCCAGACCGGTGGTTCGGGTAACTACGGGCACGCGAAGATTCGTGTCTCGCCCAATGAGCCGGGCAAAGGGTACGAGTTCTCGAATGACATCAAGGGCGGCACGATTCCCAAGGAGTACATCAAGCCGATCGATCAAGGCATTCAGGACGCAATGACTCGCGGCGTGCTTGCCGGCTACGAGATGGTCGACATCAAGGTTTCGCTGTACGACGGAAGCTATCACGACGTCGACTCGAACGAAATGGCATTCAAGATCGCCGGTTCCATGGCCTTCAAGGAGGCCGCCCGCAAGGCGAAGCCGGTTCTGCTTGAGCCTGTGATGGATGTGGAGGTTACGGTTCCTGAAGAATTTATGGGAACGATCATCGGCGACCTGAACTCCCGCCGTGGCCGTATCGAAGGCATGGAGATGGTTGGCGGAACCCAGGCAATCAAGGCGACGGTGCCGCTGAGCACGATGTTTGGTTACGCGACCCACATGCGTTCCTCGACGCAAGGCCGCGCAAATTATTCAATGCAGTTCAAGCAGTATGAAGAGGCTCCGAAGTCGGTCTCGGAAGAGATCATTGCCAAGGTGCAGGGCAAGGAAGCCAAGGTTTAGTTCGACGGTTGAGTCATCAGTCGGTAACGCAGTTTTGAAGAACTGAAGAAGTTCAAGAAATACGGAGAGAGCAATGGCGAAGGAGAAATTTGATCGTTCCAAACCGCATGTGAACATTGGGACGATTGGGCACATTGATCACGGCAAGACGACGCTGACGGCGGCGATTACGAAGGTGTTGTCGAAGCACAACCCGAAGAACACGTTCCGTTCGTTCGACACGATCGACAACGCTCCTGAGGAGCGCGAGCGCGGTATTACGATTGCGACGTCGCACGTGGAGTATGAGACGCCGAACCGTCACTATGCTCACGTAGACTGCCCCGGTCACGCTGACTACATCAAGAACATGATTACGGGTGCGGCACAGATGGACGGGGCTATTCTCGTCGTCGCCGCCACCGACGGTCCGATGCCGCAGACCAAGGAGCACGTCCTGCTTGCTCGCCAGGTCGGCGTGCCGTACATCGTGGTGTTTTTGAACAAGTGTGACGCTGTCGAAGACGAAGAGCTGGTGGAGCTGGTGGAGATGGAAGTCCGCGAGCTTCTGTCGAAGTATGACTATCCTGGCGACGACACTCCGATCATCCGCGGTTCTGCTCTGGGCGCGTTGAACGGCGAGGCGCAGTGGGAGGCGAAGATCGACGAGCTGATGGCGGCGGTGGACAAGTATGTTCCGCAGCCTGAGCGCGCGGTGGATCTTCCGTTCCTGATGCCGATCGAAGACATCTTCTCGATCTCGGGCCGTGGAACTGTGGTTACGGGTCGTATCGAGCGTGGCAAGGTGAAGGTAGGCGAGGCAGCTCAGATTGTTGGGTTCCGGGACACCCAGAACACGACGGTAACCGGCGTGGAGATGTTCAAGAAACAGCTGGACGAGGGTCTTGCAGGCGATAACGCCGGTCTTCTTCTGCGCGGTACGGCGAAGGAAGATGTGGAGCGCGGCATGGTTCTGGCGAAGCCGGGATCGATTACACCGCACACGGTGTTCAAGGGCGAGGTTTACGTGTTGTCGAAGGAAGAGGGCGGACGCCACACTCCGTTCTTCAACGGCTACCGTCCCCAGTTCTACTT
>Ga0193743_1000405_pt1 | contig 34373 bp, 28 predicted proteins | sample L2c2metaG_FD_143038 | JGI IMG/M metagenome (GOLD analysis project Ga0193743, IMG submission 143038) | Soil microbial communities from a riparian zone of the East river system, Colorado, United States - L2c2 | ecosystem: Environmental > Terrestrial > Soil > Riparian zone | place: USA: East River... | reverse complement strand
CGCATGGCTCGGCGTCCACGCAACCCTGCTCACCACCTTGCGCGCAGAACTGGAAGCCATCTTCGAATGGGCCTGGGGATACTACGGAGGCGAACACCCAGGCCAGCTCATCGACCGCTGACCAAGACAGAGGCTGCCGCCCGCGCAAAAACGCATGGCCCACGGCTCGTGAACCACCGTGCAGGACGCCAACAACCTGCTGCACCCTGATGCGCAAGGTCTTCAAGACCATGGGCTCCGGCGGTGGCATGCAGGCCCAGCAAAGAATGATGAGCCAGCTTCGGGGACGGCGAAGATTCGGTCGGTAGACGCCAATAAGATTCTGAGATGTGGGCATTCGCGCAACGCGCGAACCCGACACCCTACAATCACCCCATGCCGCTGGACCTCAAGCGCTATCAACAAGAAGGCGACGACCTACCTCAACACCCCCTCCTCAAAAGATATCTACCTCGACTCCCTCAAACGCACTGTCATTACCAGTTTGAAGTCCTCGGTTACGTCGGTCATGCCCGAACACGTCCACCTCCGCGCTTGCAATTTCATTTGTCAACTGTTATCCTTTGCGGCTATATTTTCTCGAACCAGATGATCGGATGGTCATCGGAGCTTCTCAGCCAAAAATAGGGGCGATGGCGGAGAGCGACATATTTGGAAACAGGCAGCACATGGGCGAGTTTACTGGGGCGGTTTGCAGGTCCAAGGAGACATCGTTATGGCGACTCCGCGCGTTTCTAACTTCGCTTCTGGCACAAGTGACAGAAGAAATCTCATCCGAGCGCATAGTGTGCTCGTTCTCTCTATTCTTTGCTTGTCCGTCTTCATGGTCATGACGGTTCAGGCCCAAGAAAATCCTCCCGACGCCCCTTCGGCACAATCAGCCCAGACACAAGGAAACGCCCATGTGGTCGAAGGAACTGTGGTTTCCACGAGTGAACATACGGTTGTCGTTCGATCGGATGACAATCAGTATCATCTCTTCACTTATGCCGCTAACACTATGCCGAATAAGATGGTCAAGCCCGGTGCCCGCGTTCGGGCGCATGTTGGTACGCCCAACGGCAGCGGCACGCAGGTAGTCGAAAGCATCGATATGATTCAATCCGGCACCGAAACCGTTAGCCGTGGACCAGCCCAGACGCAAGGAAACGGCCACGCGGTCGAAGGAACCGTGGTCTCCACGAGCGAGCAGACAGTTGTCGTCCGATCGGACGACAACCGCAATCATCTCTTCACCTATGCGGCTAACGCTGTACCCCAGGAAACGGTCAAGCCCGGTACCCGCGTTCGCGTGAACGGTGGTGCACCCAACAACAACGGCACGCGGGTGATCGAAAGCATCGATGTGATTCAGCCCGGCGCCGAAGCCGCTAACGCTGCACCAGCGGCGCAGACAGCTCAGATGAACAAGCTATCCAAGCAGATTGAGAGCGAAGCCCGTCGTTGGCACGTTGGGGGAAAGATTGGTGCTGGCTTGAGCCCCGAGCTGTTTATGTTCGGCCCCCAGGCGCAGTTCGGTCCGTTTTTCAATGAGCATCTGTTGTTCCGGCCCAACGTCGAATTTGGGTTCGGAGAGTTGACGGATATGTATGCGGTAAACGGTGAAATGGCCTACCGGTTGAGCACAAAGTTCCACGGTCAATGGGCTCCGTACTTCGGCATGGGGCCGTCGTTCAACTTCATCAGTCAAAGCCTCAGCAGCGAAGACACCAGTTTCAGCGATTTCTCCTACAAAACCGGCTTCAACATTTTTGTGGGCGCAGAAAAAAACAAGGCATTCGTCGAGATGAAGACGAGCCTATGGTCCGGGGAAGCTCCCGTGTTTCGCGTGTTCGTCGGCTATAACTTCTAGGGTCTATGGAGACAACGAGAACGCAATAGATAAGGGCGGGGGCTGGACGGGTGGCCCACATCTGACTATCCAGCCACGAACCGGTTGCCCCATATCTCGATTCCGAGAGTGGGCATTCGCGCAACGCAAACGCCTAGCTTAAGCGCACGGCTTCAGCCGTGCCGAAAGTAGAGCCGTGCACAAGCGCGCAACCGGTCTGCCGAATGCCGAGCGAAGTCCGAAAGGATGAAGCGACTGATCTGTTCACACAGCCTTTAAGCAAATCTCAGACGGCGTGCGCGAAGTACGGCTAGAATTCCTGTCCCCGCTAGAACAAGGCTGGCTGGTTCCGGCACTGGAGGTGCCGATGAATCGGCCTGAGAAATTATCAGGGTGTCGCCGACGCTTTCCACCGACTGCACATCGTACTGACCGGTATGACCCGGCTCATAACTGAGCGTGTAATCGAGTGTTGTTACAAGCGAAAACGTGTAGGTTCCTGGTGTAAACACCGGCTTTCCATTCACATTGGTATAAACCTGAATCCCCTGCTCAAAATAATAGCGATACTGCGAAGTTAGCCCCTCATTCCCAGTCCGATATCCAACGTAAAACTCAGAACCAGTACCGAATGGCTGCAGGCTTTCAACGCCGTGGGCGGCTAGGTCGCCCGGTGCAAAAGCTGAATTGTGTTCAACACCATTCACAATCAACGGTCCGCCAAAATCGAATTCCTCACCTGTGGTCGTTTGCATGAAATCAAATGCTGTCGAATCGGTCAAAGAAAATTGAACCGTGTCTGAACCATGAATAAGAGTGAATGTCGTGACTGTTTCAGCCCTGGCGATCAGAGCAGTACTGCAAAACAGCGCGGTGGCAACAAAAAACCTCGAAAATAGACGCATCAATGAAAGCCCTTATCGACAGAATGTTTGAATGGCTAAATATAGGGCTATACGATATGCAAAATCGCTGTCATTTTACGGAAAGTATTTTCCGAGAACAACGACGGCTGACTTCCGAGACACATTAAGGGGGGTAGTCGGCAAGAGTGGACATCTCGGCAGTGGACGCGTGGCCCACATCTGACTATCCAGCCACAAAATCGCCTGCCCCATATCTCGATTCTGAGATGTGGAACATTCGCGCAAAGCGCAATTGCCGCCGAATTGCTGTCACGAACCGGTAGCCCGTACACAAAAATGCCGGGTGCACCATTCATGCAGTCTCATCGCATGAATGGGATCATTCGAGCGAAAGCTCTAACTCTTCACGCGCAGGCAATCTCACTCCTTTTATTGCCAGCCACAGCGCGGCCGCCAATTCCGCAAAGAAGTCCGGCACCACAAATCCCGGATCAAGCACCGCCCTGATGTTAGGGAAAACCACAAAAGCAAAACAACACAGCAGCATCTCCACGCACGCAAACAGGTACAAGCCCGAGATGATCCGCGGTACGTACCCTGACCGAAACAACAACCAGCTATGGACGCCCGCGCCAAGACAGAAAAACATCAGCCCCATCAGCGATACCTGCGTATGCAGGTTGAAAAACATCATCATCGCCGTCCCATCCAGCTGCCCCAAATTCAGCAGCGACACAGAGTGCGAATCCCCTAAAAAATTCAGACTCACGAGACTGGCAGCAACCCCAATGGCCAGCACAAACGCATCTGCGACACGCCAGAAGAAACCAAGCAACGCCAGCGCAGAATTCACCGGCCTGAGCAACACAAACAGAGCCAGCGCCACAATCACGTCGCAGTTCAACATCACAAACTCGCAGACAAGTCCCACGCGGAACCGTCTCTCGTGCGCCAGCATGTTCCGCGCAGTTGCCATCGCATCGCCACTGACGACAAGATGACCTCCCCGAGCAAACATCCCGATGAAACCACTTACCATCAACAACAGCAGAGTGACTCCAGCGACCCGCGCTGCAATCCTTTGCGAGGCTTCCGTCGTGCGATCTCTCTGCATGCCTTTGAATTCCCTCCTGCGATACGCACATGGAAAAGGAAAGTTCCAGAGGAGAGTAAAGGACGGTAGGACAGGTGGCCCACATCTGCCCGCACTCGCCTATGTCGAAGGCATGAGGGGGATCCTTCGGACCCCAAGATGAGCATCGGTATGCAAGATCGCGACAATCCAACGGGACAATAATCCGTTCACAAATCATCGAAAAGATGACTTCGTGCCTTATGATGGAACTCCGGCACGCCTGGGCCAAGGTTGCTGATCAACTTCCAATTCACCAGAACCTTATCTCAGAGGGCACTTCATGCGCCGTTTCAAGGTCTGCCTCGCAATCTGTGCGTTCCTCCTTGCCGCATCTGCCGTCAAAGCGGATACGATCAACTTCACCGTAACCATCACGCAACAGCAAGCTCTTCACACCGTTCCCGTTGGAACCGTCTATAACGGATTCCTTCACTACGACGGTTCGGTCGATCCTAACTTTACGGGTTACCCACCTATCCCAACGTCGTACGCATTCGACTATCCCTCCGCACCCGATTCGTTGGCGGATTTCAAATGGGCATTCCTTCAGCGCAATGCCATAGGGCAACCCCTCTTCGCTGGGCTGATGTATGTCGACTACTCCTATCCCGGTGCTTCGTTTTACGTGATTGGAGATATCTTCGGGATCATCTTGCCTATATCCGAAACGGACAAGTCAGTCGGTTATATCGAGGGGGAGTTGGGAAAAGTCTCTTACACCTATGTGAGCGATCCTCCTGCTTCCACCGTTCCGGAACCTTTCTCGTTCCTGCTCGTCGGTACAGGTCTTGTTGGAGCCTGGAATCTGCGAAGATTCAGCCAAGCATAATCACTATCGAAATATCGATTACGAGTTTCCCCTCGCATCTCGATTGGGAGATGTGGGGATTCGTGCAAAGGCGGGTGGCCCACATCTGACCGAACCATCACCAATCGGGTGCCGGGTGCCCCATTCATGCGGCTTCATCGCATGAGTGGGCATCGCGCAAAGCGCGAACCTGCTCCAGGCTTCCATTGCCCTCCCCCTTCGAAATACATTTGGTATAGATCATGAAGACAACCGATCGAGACCAGGACGATCTCCCTCGCTCCATGCGAGACGAATCAATACGCCAACGTCGACGAGCGATGCTCCATGAACCGCACATCGCTCCCCTAACCGACTTTGCAGCCAGACTGCGCGAACGCGGTTCGATCGAGGTCCCCGACTTCGATCCCTTGGATGGCGGCATTCATGCACAAGTACTCTTCCTGTTCGAAAAACCCGGCCCCATGACGGCCTCCAACAACGGTTCAGGTTTCATCAGCCGCAACAACGACGATCCCAGCGCAGAAGCAACATTCGCCTTCATGCAACGCGCGGGCATTCCTCGCAAACTTACCGTCACATGGAATGTCATCCCTGGGTGGAACGGGACACGTAAGGTGACCGGGAAGGAACTGCGCGATGGAGTCGACTCTGTGCGGGAACTCATCGCCCTGTTGCCCTCGCTTCGTGCCGCAGTTCTCGTTGGCCTAAACGCAGCGAGGGCCATGCCATATCTTCGCAGCGAAACGGCTCTCACTTTGTTTACCTCCGCACACCCATCACCGCTCGTCAGAGCAAAATACCCCGAAAAATGGAATGCCATATCTTCACAATGGGCAGAAGTTCGGAAGGTCTTGGTCATTCCCGCATCGGATGCCCCATCTTCGCCGCGTAGCGGTTAAGGTGGGATCATTCAAGCAAACGCTCGAACCGCCTTATTAAGCACACGGCTTCAGCCGTGTGAAAATCAGCCGCGCCAAAGGCGCTACCGCTCTGCCGAAGGCTGGAGTGAAGCCCGCAGGGCGAAACGACTGATCTATTCCCAACGCGATCCGGCCCACAACCTCAACCGGAAACCCGCAAATTTACTGTCAAGCCCCGCGCCCTGTATAAAACCCGCACTCAGTTCCGCATCGAAAACAAATCAAACCACTTCCCCACCCAAAATAAACCTCTCGAAAAACGCCGATCAGTTCCACTCCATTTTCTAAAATAGAAAGAGAGACAGAACCAAGCCCCGGCACCCGCCGGGGTTTCTGCTTTTAACCGCTCGACCGCTTTTGGTAATCCGATTGCGCACGAAGTCCAGACTTAACTTATCTGCATTGAAGACTTTGCACCAAAACAAGGGGGATACCCATGTACAACGAAGCCGCCGACAACAACGACCAGCCCAACAACGACTTCCAGTGCCACCACATCTTCCCCGACAACGCCCGTTGCGGAAGCCCGCGCATGCGAGACGAGCAGTTCTGCTACTACCACCATGACTCCCGCCGCGCTGTCGTCCGCCCCCACGACCGCATCCGCCGCCGCAGCACCTTCTCCCTCTTCACCCCAACCGACCACGACGCCATCCAGGAATCTCTCGGCGAACTCCTCATCCGAATCGCCGCCAACGATATCGACCCGCGCCGCGCCGGCCTTCTCCTCTACTGCCTCCAGATCTCCTCCGCCAACCTGCGCACGAAGCAGCGTGCCCAGCAAACTCAAACCCCGGCAGGTGAGGCGCCGGTAGAGTCTCCGCGCAATCCTTAATGCCAGGGCAGATGCGATTCAACGCTTCTGATACGGGTGGAAGATGTAGTCCTTCGCCTTCACGGCCACGTGGCACTTGTGCCCGCAGTCTGCGAGGCTGGTGGGATCCGCTGCGAACTTGTCCGATGAAGCGTCGTAGTTGAACACCGCGTATCCCCATCCGCCGCTCTTCGGAAATTTCTTGCTGTCCTTTTCCATCACGAAGGCCTGGCTAAAGATGTCCGGAACATCCACAACGAAGGGGGCCTCTGTACTCTTCTTCGGCTTCCACTGGAGCTTCGCGATTTTGGAGCCCTCCGGGAAAGGCTTGCCGTTGCCCGGAATCCCGGACTTGTACGCCTTGATCATGGTCGGATTGGCGACGATCACTTTCAGCACTTCGTCGGTCCGTGCGGAGGAGACCATCGCCCAGTCCTCGTATCCCCTGAAGTCGGAGAACGCGATTCCGCCCGGCGATTTCAACGAGTACTTTTCCTGCGAATAAACGGCCGCTGCGCCAAGAACGGCGAGCACTGCAGTGGCTCTCGCAATCGAGAGCGTGCTTTTGCGCTTCATGGGCTGATCCCTTCTTTACAGGAGTTCTATTTAGGCCGGTGGATGCGGCACAGCTTACCACACATGAGCGGATCATTCGTGCCAAAGCTCGAGCCCTAAGATTCGCGCGAACTCAATCCTTACCGGCAGTAAGCTCTCTATCTCCCGTCACCGTCCCGATCTTTCCAATCACATCAGCGCCTCCGGGACTACAATTGCGCACCCCGGGAATCCATCATTCAAATCTGCTGAAAGTGAGGGATCCATCATGCTCGGAGAACAGATTGGCGAAACCAAAGGAAGAAGACTTGTCCAAAGGGTCGTCTCTATCGACCCCCCAACCGCAGAAGTGTCCTTCGAGGACGCCGGCCAGATACTCGGCTTCCCCACCACCGGCATGGGAACCTACACCTCGGTCATCCGTCCCGATGGCTCCATCTTCGGCCAGGGACAAGGCCTCAGCATGACCCAGGATGGCGAAGCCATCACCTGGACCGGAACTGGCATAGGCAAGTTCGGCCCCGGCGGCACAGTCAGCTACCGCGGCATGCTCTTCATACGCACAGCCTCGCAGAAACTAACGCGCATCAACAACGCCTGCGGAGCCTTCGAATACGAAGTAGCCGCTGACGGCAAAACAACCTCCGAAATCTGGGAGTGGAAGTAGGGCTGAATCTGTGTCCCATTCGTGCGGCGTCACCGCATGAATGGGACATTCGCCCGCGCGCGAGCTCCGCCGCTGAAGCCTAAACTAGCTCCATGCCTACCTCGATCACCGAAGCCGAGATCGGCACCCTCGTAGACTCCTTCTACGCCAAGGTCCGTCTCGATCCCGATATCGGCCCCATCTTCAATGCCATCGTCGGCGACTGGCCCCATCACCTCTCCACTCTCAAGGACTTCTGGTCCACCGTTCTGCTCACCACTGGTCGCTATAAAGGCGACCCCATGATGCGTCACCTGCAGCTCCCACTCGACCCGGAGCATTTCGAGCGGTGGCTCTCCCTCTTCGCTGAGACCGCAAATGAGATCCTTTCTCCCGACCATGCCGCCAACGTTATCGCAAAGTCCCAGCGCCTAGCCCGGAACTTCCAGGCAGGCATCGCCTATCAGGCAACTCAACGCCCAGCAGGTAATTGACCCGGAAGGAACAGCTGATCCACGTCTTTCATCCCTCGGCATTAAGGAGTTTAGCGGCCATCAAGATGTAAGCGCACACCATAGCTATGTTGCAGCTATCGCGATAAGGGGCTCTAATCTTTGAATTGAATCGTCTACTTGAATAAAAACACATAAATCCTTGTGAAAAAGGCTTTACCAGGCTCCTAGAGGGTGGATTTTTGTCATACGGTTCACGACTGCCATTTTCATCGCACCTCTTAGAGTGCAGAAGATTTCTCTACCGGTAACGAACGAACACGAAATCTGCGCTGGAAAAATTGCCCTATTGACATAAGATAGTCGCCAAAGAAGCATATCGGGGCCGCAGTTTGAACATTCATACTCTGCACGTTGAGCATGCCGTGTTTCTTGCTTTATATACCATCCTCACCATTGCCAATTCATGGCTCTATAAGGGGATGAAGGGAGTCCACTGGTTCTCGTTCTATAGCGGTCTGGTCTTCCTGGGAGCGACCGCCGTGGCGCTTCGAGGCCAGATCCCCATTGCTGTCTCGATCGTTCTCGGAAACGTCTTTGTGGTTGCCGGCTACGCTGCGCTCTTTCTCTCCTTGGCGGATTTTCTGGGACGCAAGACCTCGCAGTTTTATTTTCAGATCGCCCTGTTGCTGCTGGCGATTATCACCATGCTCGAGTACGGCTGGATTCAGCCCGATACGGGCAAGCGGCTTATTGCCTATAGCGTGGTGCTCGGCTGTCAACACGCCCAGGTCGCCCTCTTTCTTTATCGCAATCGTACCCATGCCCTGCGTATTCCCATCGCGTCCATGATCCTGATGATGGTGGGGCTTTGCATCTCCAATCTCGTCCGCATCGTGGGAGTCGCCATGCATGGCGCGCCCCACAACTACCTCAACGCCGGCCCTTTTCTGCAGTGGATCCTCATCGCCAACTCGTGCCTGCAATGGGGAGCCATGGTCTCCTTCGTCTGGATGACAGCCGCCATTCTGCGAGGGAAACTCGAGGTCCAGGCCGCGACCGACCCCCTTACCGGCACGCTGAATCGGCGTGGCATGGAGTTGGCTGCCGAACAGTGCATCCTCGCCAGCAGAAAAGACTCTTCCCTGCTCTCGGCCCTGGTCATCGATCTCGACGATTTCAAGCGCATCAACGACACCTTCGGACATCACTGTGGCGACGCCACGCTCATCGCTGTTGCCTCCTGTCTGCAGCGCGGCATGCGTCCCGGCGACCTTCTGGCCCGTATCGGCGGAGACGAGTTTGCGGTACTGCTGCCGCACACCCCTTACAGCGAAGCGATCACCATTACCGAGAGGCTGCGAGCCTCCATCGCTCAGACTGAAATCGTTTATGGCCTGGTTCAGACCAGCGTAACTGCAAGCTTCGGGCTCGCAGAGCTGTCGCCGCACGCCGGCAACTGGGAGCAACTCTTCATGAGATGCGACAAAGCGCTCTATGAAGACAAGCACTCGGATGAAATCGCATTTCCTCCGACCGATCTCCCAAGCACGAATCTAGGCCTCTTCGCCTGATCCTCGTCGCCCGATGATTGCCTCGGACTGCCGCCAGGAAGCGGTACCATGCATCCATGACCTCACGACTCTTCCGCATCTCCCGAGCCAGCCTTATCCTGGCTCGAGCGAGGCAGGCCAGCCTGATTGTCTTCGCCTCTCTGCTCTCCTCCGCTCTCTCCGCCCAGAGCTTCCCCGACATCAAGCCCAGCCCCGCCCAGATCGCCTGGCAGGATCTCGAGATCGGCGTCATCATCCACTTCTCCACCAACACCTTCCTCAATCGCGAATGGGGAGACGGCACCGCTTCCCCCTCCGTCTTCAATCCCAGCCATGTCGATACGGATCAGTGGATGCAGGCTGCCAGATCCGGAGGTGCGAAGTACGCCGTGCTCGTCGCCAAGCATCATGACGGCTTCGCCCTCTTTCCCAGCACTCATACCGACTACTCGGTGAAATCGAGCCCCTGGCTCAACGGCAAAGGCGACCTCGTCCGCCTCGCCTCCGACTCCGCCCACAAAGCCGGACTTGGCTTTGGCGTCTACCTCTCTCCCTGGGACCGCCACGACTCCCGTTACCCCGATCCCAAAGCCTACGACACGTACTATCTTTCGCAACTCACCGAGCTCGCCAGCCACTACGGCCCCCTGACTGAATTCTGGCTCGACGGCGCGGGCTCCGGCGGACGAACCTATGACTTCGACAAGATCGTCCAGGCGCTGCGTACCTACCAGCCCAACACCCTCGTCTTCGCCGATACGGCTCTCTACAAGAATGCCGATCTGCGCTGGGTCGGCTCCGAAGACGGCACCGTTCCCTATGAGAACTGGAACGTCATCGATCGCACCGGATATCTGCGCTGGCGCCCCATTGAGGCCGACACACCGCTCCGCAAGCTGCATTGGTTCTGGCATCCTGATGACGAAAAATCATTGCACACGGTGGATGAGCTCCTCGACATCTACAACAAGACCGTGGGCCATGGCGCCCAGTTGATGCTTGGTCTGGCTCCCGATGACACGGGTCGCCTGCCTGCCTCCGATGCTGCCCGGTTGCGTGAGTTCGGCGAGGCCGTCGAGCGCATCTATGGAAGCACCCATAATCTGACCGTGCAGGCCGTCCACACCTCTAACGACCCAACCAACGCCGCCATCGATAACGACCCTGCTACCTTCTGGTCAGCGCCCGAGCGTCACGCCACGCTTGAGGTTCACTTCAGCAAGCCCGTCACCTTCGACCGCGCGGTCACGATGGAATGGCTCAACGAAGGCCAGCGTATCCAGGATTACAGCATCGAGGCGTGGCAAAACGTGTCCTGGAAGCCCGTGGCTCATGCACAGGCGATCGGCCACAAGAAGATCGACCTCTTCCCCGCCGTCACCACCCAACGTGTCCGCCTGAACCTGCTCTCTACCGTGGGATCGGCGGCGATTCGGGAGTTTCAGCTGTATGACGGAAGCCAGCTCCAGCGAAGTTCGGCCAGCGCGAAATAATTGCTCCCGTTCTGTTCGCGCGCGCCAAATTCGGCATCGTAACTTCCGTAATGCAAATTCCTATAGGAGAACGACAATAAAATGATCCTCCTTCTTATTATTCTGATCCTGGTGTTTGGCTTTGGCGGATATCGCATGGGCCCCGGCCTGGGCTACTACGGCGGCGGAGGACTTAGCCTGATCCTCACGATCGTCCTCCTGCTCCTCCTGCTGAAGGTGATCTAGCCGCAGGACACAGGTTGTGAAGATGGCCCATCTCCCTGCGAGAAGTGGGCCATCCTTCCTTAACGCCGGCTGGACGACCCGCCAAGAAGCGACCCCAGAACACCGCGCACAATCTGCCGCCCCACCGTGCTTCCCATCGTTCTCGCAGCGCTCTTCACCATGGCCTGAACGACTGTATCGCCGCGTCGCGAACCACCGCCGCCTCCAAGCACGCCGCCTAGCGCCGTTCCCGCCGCCTCAAGCCATCCGCCGCCTTGCCCGGCATTGCCTGCGGGTGTACCAGCAGCCGGAATGCCCGCTGCCGCTGCAGTCGACGCCTCCACTTTGCCCTTCAGCTTCTCGTAGGCGGACTCGCGGTCGACTGCGGTCTCATACACTCCCGCCACGATCGAGCCTTTGATAATCGCCGCTCGCTGGTCCGGCGTAATCGGCCCGATCTGGCTATGCGGCGGACATACCATCGCTCGTTCCACGATGCCCGGAATCCCCTTCTCATCGAGGAACGAAATCAACGCCTCCCCCACGCCCATCTGCGTGATGACCTCCTCCACATCCAGCTTCGGGTTTTCGCGAAAGGTCTGCGCTGCCGCCTTCACTGCTTTTTGATCCTTCGGAGAAAACGCACGCAGAGCGTGCTGCACTCGATTTCCCAGCTGACCCAGGACCGTATCCGGAACATCGATCGGATTCTGCGTGACGAAGAAGACGCCAATTCCTTTTGAACGAATCAGCCGGACAACCTGTTCGATCCTCGACTGCAACACAGGAGGAAGATCATTGAACAGGAGATGCGCCTCGTCGAAGAAGAAGACCAGCTTCGGCTTCTCGGGATCGCCTACCTCGGGCAGCTTCTCAAACAGCTCGCTCATCAGCCACAGCAGAAACGTCGCGTACAACTGTGGCGACTGCAGCAGCTTGTCCGCCGCAAGAATGTTGACTACGCCTTTGCCGCTGGCATCGGTCTGCAGAAGATCTTCGATATTCAGCGCGGGCTCTCCGAAGAACTGATCGCCTCCCTGCTGTCCCAGTGTCACCAGTCCGCGTTGAATCGCCCCGATGCTAGCCGCTGAAATGTTGCCGTAGTTCGTCTGGTACTCTTTGGCGTGCTCCGACACGTGCTGCAGCATCGCCTGCAGATCTTTCATGTCGAGCAGCATCAAGCCGTTGTCGTCGGCGATCTTGAAGACCAGCGTCAACACGCCGGTCTGCGTATCATTCAGGTTCAGGATCCGGCTCATCAGCAGCGGCCCCATCTCGCTGACCGTGGCCCGGACCGGATGTCCTTCCTTCCCGAAGACATCCCAGAACACCACCGGCGTAGCGGCAAAGGTCCACTCTCCCAGTCCCAGGGTCTTGACGCGCTCATCGAACTTCGGCGAACTCTTGCCCGGCTGGCTGATTCCCGAGAGATCGCCCTTCACATCCGCCGCGAAGACCGGAACGCCGATCGAGCTCAGGGCCTCAGCCATCACCTGCAACGTCACCGTCTTTCCTGTGCCCGTCGCGCCAGCCACCAGTCCATGCCGGTTCGACATCCCGGCCAGCAGATACAACTCCTCGGCGCCCTTGGCGATCTCCATCTGAGTCATCTCATTCCTCCATCGCGTGCGGCTTCAATCACTCTCACGATATCGCATCCTTGCACATCTTCCCGGCCACCGCTAGAGTGGTGCTGTCCGAAACGAACCCTGAAAGAGCGCTTCCGAGAATGAAATTAACGCGACGCCAGACCCTCAAACTCCTCTCCGCAGCCGGCTCCGCCCTTGCCGTACGCCCCTCCTTTGCGCTCGGCAAAACGCTTCCCATCGCCTCCGGGCCCTTCAAAGGGACGCGAGACTCTCTCGCTGCCTACAACATCCCGGAGTGGTTCGGCGAGGCCAAGTTCGGAATCTGGTCTCACTGGGGTCCGCAATCCGCCGTCGAAGACGGTGACTGGTACGCACGCAATATGTACATCCAGGGCTCCCCACAGTACGACTACCACGTGAAGACCTACGGCCATCCCTCCAAGGTCGGTTACAAAGATCTCATCCCTCAGTTCAAGGCCGAGCGCTGGGATCCGGATCACCTGATGGACCTCTATGTAAAAGCGGGAGCCAAGTATTTCTTCTCCATGGGCGTTCACCATGACAACTTCGACCTGTGGGACTCCAAATACCAGCCGCGCTGGAATGCTGTTGCCACAGGACCGAAGCGGGACATCGTCGGCATGTGGAAGACCGCCGCCCGCAAGCGAGGGCTGCGATTCGGCGTCTCCGAGCATCTCTCCAACTCCTACGACTGGCTTGCGCCTGCGCACACCAGCGATTCCACGGGTCCACTGGCCGGCGTTCCCTACGACGGCGTCCTTCACGCCTATGCCGATCTGTACCACAACTACTCCGGCGAGCCTGCGGACTTTGCAAAGACCGCCCAGGCCATGGGCCGTGTCGCTCCCGACCGCTGGAAGCTTCGGTACTTCAACCGGATCAAAGACCTCATTCACCAGCACCAGCCCGACCTGCTCTACACCGACGGCGGTATCCCCTTCGACGAATACGGCCTGTCTCTCGTTGCCGAGCTCTACAACGTCAGCGCGGCCGCGCACGGCGGCAAGGTCGAGGCGGTCTATAACAGCAAGACTGCCAGCGACTGCACCACCGGAACCTGCGCTCTCGATCGCGAGCGGGGCGTCCTCGACGATATCGCCGCCCATCCCTGGCAGACCGACACCTGCATCGGTCAGTGGCACTACAAGCGAGGCGTCAAGTACAAGTCCGCAAAGAAGGTCATCGATCTGCTCGTCGATATCGTCAGCAAGAACGGCAATCTCCTGCTGAACTTCCCGCTGCCCAACTCTGGCGAGCTGGATGCTGACGAACTCGTCACCCTCGCCGGCATCACCTCATGGATGGCCATCAACAGCGAAGGCATCTATGCCACTCGCCCATGGAAGGTTTATGGCGAAGGCCCATCCACCAAAGTTGTCATCGCCAAAAATGGCAAGGAGTTCGATCCCAACGAAGGGAAAAAGCCCGACCTCACCGCCACCGACATCCGCTTCACCGCCAAAGGCTCCACGCTTTACGCGTTTGTGCAGGGCTGGCCTGCGAAAGAAACCGTTGTCACTTCGCTAGGCACCAGCAGCCCGCATGCAACAAAGATCACCAGCGCCCGCATCCTGGGTCACAATCAGAACCTGAAGTTCACGCAGCAGTCCGACGGCTTGCATGTCACGCTTCCTTCTGTGCAGCCTGCAACCGCCAATATCGGCTTCACCCTAAAACTCACAACGGCCTGATCCGATCCATCAACGCAGAGAATCCTGCTCCTTGACCATCCGCACCACCTGGATCTCTTCGCCGCTGCCTACCGGGGCCATGACCCGCTCTGTCTCCCGGTAGCCCTTCAGCGAGTAGAGCGCCACGCCGGTCAAGGTGCTTCCCATCTCGAAGCGCCGGAACCCTTCCCGCACCGCGGCCTCTTCCGCTGCAGCCAGAATCAGGCTGCCCAGGCCCATGCGGGCAAATCGCGGATGCACAAAGATCGCCCGCACCTTCGCCGCATCGACAGCAGGATCCAGCAGTCCCGGCTCGATCTTTTCCACCTGATGGTCCCCGCCATAGAGCGTCTTCCGCCTGCTCCACCCGCCGCAGCCAGCCAGCTCTTCCTGTTCGGTCATCGCAACGAAGTAGGTTCCGTCCTCGATCAATCGGGTATCCACAGTAAACACGGTTCGCAGTGAAGCTTCTATCTGCACAGCGGAATAGTCCGGTGCCTGCAGCCCCCTGACGGAGGCCTGGATGAGCTCTCGGATCCGCGGCAAATCCTCAGCCGTCGCCACTCGCAGATGAAAGGCCGCCATTCGCGAAGTATAAGTCTTCGTATGCCGTAAGACGCGCGCCTGCACTCTCCCACCCGACAAGACTTTTACATATTCCTGATTGTCGATTCGATTCTTCTCGGCATACACTCCTCCCATGCGCCGTTCTCTGCTCGTGCTGCCCGCCCTCCTTCTGCTGCTTGCCTCTCTCTCAGCATCCGCCCAGGACTGGGCGAAGGCGAAGCTCGAGACCTCGCCTCGCCACCGCGAGTACGTAACCCTCAAGCACGGCGATCGCTCGCTGCAGGCATTTGTCGTCTACCCCGAGGTCAGCGGCAAAGTTCCCATCGTCGTTTTGATTCATGAGATCTTCGGTCTCTCCGACTGGGTCAAGGAGATGGCCGACGAGCTCGCCGCTGCCGGCTACATCGTCGTCGCCCCCGACCTCCTCTCCGGCTCCGGCCCCAATGGTGGAGGCACAGACTCCTACTCCGGCATGGACGCCATCACCAAGGCGGTCTCCGGCCTCAATCCCGACACCGTTAACGCCGACCTCGACGCCGCTGCCGACTACGGCAAAAAACTTCCCGCCTCTAACGGCACCGTGGCCTCCGCGGGCTTCTGCTGGGGCGGCGGCAAATCCTTCGCCTTCGCCGCACACCGCAAGGACCTCGCTGCCGCCTTCGTCTTCTACGGGCCACCGCCGTCCGACTTCTCCACCATCGCCGCGCCAGTCTATGGCTTCTATGCAGGCAACGACGCCCGCATCGGCGCCACCCTTCCGGCAACCATCAAGGATATGAAGGCCGCAGGCAAGAAGTTCGAGCCCGTCACCTACGATGGCGCCGGACACGGTTTTATGAGAGCCGGCGAGGACCCAGCCAACAACAACCCAGCCAACAAGGCGGCCCGCGACCAGGCCTTTAGCCGGCTTACCTCTCTGCTGAAGTCTCTGCCCTCCACGCACAGCTCTGTTGCCACGCCCCGGTCGACGAACCGGTCTGCCAAAGCCTCGAAATCGAAGATTCCCGCAACTTCGTGCCACTCCCAAGCCGCAACCGCAGCCATGTAAAACACAGCTTCCGCGCAGTCAAATCGGCTCGCCGCTGCGATAATAAGAACGTGGCCGCTTTGCTAAATACTTCCCTCCAGGATCAGCTGGACCGCATCACCCAGAACACCCGTGCGCTCGTCCAGCCTGAGAGGCTTGCGTTCTCCGAGAAGATTGTTGCCGACCTCTTCGCCACTGGGATCGAAGATCGCATCCTCAAGCCCGGCACGCCTGCTCCTTCCTTCACGATGCCCGACGCTCGCACCGGAAAGTCGGTTCATTCCGCCGATCTCGTCGCGCTCGGCCCGGTAGTCATCAAGTTCTTCCGCGGCCGCTGGTGCCCGTACTGTGTCACCGAGCTTGAGAACTGGCGCGATCTTCAGGCCGAGGTACGGAATCTGGGAGGTATCTTCGTCGCTGTTTCTCCGCAAGCACTACGCCAGAATGTCTTCATGCTCGACCAGCACGGCCTGCACTTTCCTCTCCTCAGCGACGCAGGCTGCAACGTTGCCAACCAGTTCGGCCTCGCTTACACACTCTCACCGGAACAGCGGCGTTACTTCCAGTCCATCCTCGTCAATATCCCCTTCAACAACGCAGGCCTCAACTACCACAACGCTACGGATGAAAGCTGGCGGCTTCCTCTGCCCGGAATCTTCGTCATCAACCGCGACAACATCATCACCTTCGCCGAGGCCCATGCCGACTTCCGCGTGCGCCCTGAGCCCGCAGACGTTCTCGCAGCGCTTCGCTCATAAGCAGAACGAATCCCTCAGCGCTTAGAACCTATCGAGCCCTGCTGATATATTCGTCTTCGATGAACCAAGCTTTCCTTGCACGCCGCCGCTTTCTTCGCAACTCCTCTCTCGCTCTGGCCGCTATCGCCATCCGTCCAGACACACTTTTTGCGCAGAGTCCCCCTGCAACGCTCAGGCTGGGCACGGGCGACCTTCCGATCAGCGTGCCAAAAGATTTCATTGGCCTCTCCTACGAGGCCATGCAGCTCGAAGATCCCAGCTTCTTCTCTCCAGCGAACAAAAGCCTGGTCGCCCAGTTTCGCGCAATCTCCGCACACGGTGTTCTTCGCCTCGGCGGCAATACCAGCGAGTTCGGCTGGTGGAAGGCCACGCCGCAGAGCCAGCCGCCCCAGCGCGCTCGTGGCAAGGCCGACAACGGAGAGCCTCCACCGACCACTATCTTCGCCATCACGCCCTCAGCCATTCATAACCTCGATGGCTTTCTCAAAGCCACCGGCTGGACCTGCATCTACGGCCTCAACCTCGGCTTCGCCGTCGAAGAGGCGGATGTAGCCGAAGCCCGTTTCGTCGCCCAGACCCTTGGCTCGCGCCTCCTCTACTTTCAGCTCGGCAATGAAGTCGACATGTTCAATCGTCATCTCCGCGACCCTAAAACCTGGGGCGTAGATCAGTACCTCAAGGAATGGGTTCCCCTCGCTTTGGCCGTCCAGAAGGCTGTTCCTGGCGCGAAGTTCGGCATGCCTGACGTCGCCTCCGATGTCTCCTGGCTTCCGAAGATCGCGGACCGCTGGCCGTCGCTGGCGGAAAGGCCGAACGTCACCACGCTCTCGCATCATTACTATTGGGGCGGCCCGCCCAGCAGCCCTAACGCCAATATTGAGCCCCTCCTCCGGCCCAGCCCAGCCGTCGCCCAGAAGGCTGCTCTTGCGCGCGAGGCCGCCACGAAGATGGGCCTTCCCTTCCGCATGACCGAGGGCAACACCGTCTACCAGGGCGGCAAGCCCGGCCTCAGCGATGTCTACGCCGCCGCACTCTGGGGAGCAGATTATCTCTTCGAGCTCATGTCGCTCGGCTATAGCGGAGTCAACCTGCATGGAGGCAGCGGACACGCGCAGGCCGTCTCCGTCGGAGGCTTCCTTCGCGGCGAGCAGCTCATGAAGGATCCCAACAGTCCTCACCCCAAGCCCTTCTACACACCCATCGCGAACGAAGGCACCCTCGCAGGCAGCGGCGTCGACGGCAAGCTCAACAGCAAATACGTCATCGAGCCCGTCGGCTACGGAATGAAGTTCGCCTCACGCTTTGCCGGAACCACGCTGCTTCCCATCGACTTCAATCCCGGCAATGTCAATGCCGTCGCCTACGCCGCGCGCCGCGCCGACGGCAAGATCATCGTCGCGATCCTCAACAAGGACGCAACACAGAGCTTTACCGTGACAACCCCTCCCGGTACGATTCTCGAAGTCCTCAGCGGCCCCGCGCTCGATCAGAACGAAACCCACCTCACCCCTGGTGGCAAGGGCATCAAAATCAGCAAAACCGCAGGCGGAGAAGCGATCGCCATTCCTGCCCACACCGCGATCATGCTTCAACTTCGGTGAGTCGTCTTTACCCCATTCCTCTGCAACAGCAATGAGCGCTATTTCACTGTGAGTGTAAAGGTCGTAGAGGCCTTAATCGCGGTGTTCACGGAATCGGTGCCTGTCAAAGTTAAGGTGAAGTTCGTCGTGTTATTCGGCGATGTTGGGGGTGTCCCATTGCTATTTCCGGCACTGCTGCTTCCTCCTCCTCCGCAACCATTCAAACCAACTCCGACCACTATCAGAAGAGTGATCACAAATAGGCGCGGTAGGCGAGTCGCTCGCTTCCGACTCACAAGCGAACTGCAAAAGAGCAGGCCTGCATAAACGCCCATCGCTGGCGCGCCATGCCAGGGTAAACGATTCTTCTCACTATCAGAAGCGCGTACACCAAGCGGTTCGATAGCCTTGCGTTCAGCAGGCGATGGAGCATTACATACCGAACCAACGCCGATAGTCAGCGTCGCCGTGCTCGTTCCGTTCACAATTGGTGAACCAATCGCATAACAGGCACTTAAACCGCTGGCGTTACCCGATGTGCTCAGTGACCATTGAACTCTGCCCGTATAGCCACCCGTCGGCGTCAATGTGATCTGTGTGCTTCCCGCATTCCCGTTGGCTATTGTCAAATTTCCGGCCGCAAGGCTGAAGCCTCCGACGGCCTTCACTACTCCGACCAGGACAGAGTAGGTTCCAACGGCGGGCGCGTGCGTCGCATCACCAGGATAGGTGACGGTGAGCAGATGGGAGCCTGCGGTTGCGGGCGCGACAAAGCTGTAGTTTGCCGATGCGCTGGCCTGCAACGCATTGGTTGATGAGAATGCGAGAGACGGCTGCACAATAGTGCCGTCCAAAGATACCGAGACAGTACCCGTAGGCGCGGGCGTGCCGCCGCCTGCATAGAAAGTTCCCACCACAATTTGGACGGGAACGGTCGCCCCCGGCACAGCAGCCGTATCAGACGCAATGATCAGGACATTCGTGCCCGAAAGGTTCATGGCATCATTCGAAGGCCAAGCCGTTACCAGGCGCCCAAAATCGACGCTCCCTAGACCCGTTGCTTCGTCATAGCCCGGCGTAGCCGCATATCCAGACTGGCCGGGACTGGCGCAGGTTCCCGCGCCGGCAACGCACGCAATCGTGCCGCTGGTGATGTCGTGGAACACGGTAGCGTAGGATGTGCGATCCGACGCCAAACCGTAAAGGAACGGGTTGATATTTCCTTGCCCAGTTGCGTGCTGGACCTGATTCAGAATAGCCACCATACCCGCGAAGATGGGAGCCGCAAAGCTGGTTCCGCCGGCAACGGTGTATTGATTGTTGCTGCCTTTAAGTCCGCTGGTGCAGCTTGACGTCTGCCCCTGCGGATGAATTAGGGCAGCATCATCGGAACACACAAGAAACCCGGGACTGCCAATGGACGACTGGAGGGCTATATCAGGCAGGAGACGATATGCTCCGGATGGTATCCCCGGGGCACTGCTCTGCCACGCAGGCCGGGGGTAATAAGTGCTCGCGCCACCGCCCCCTGCCACAATACCGTGTGCGACTGAACCCTCGTTCCAGACCACCTCCGGAACATAGGACAGCAGCGAACTAACTGTATCGACGCTGCTGGCACTCGACCAATAGGCATTCGATCCTGACCCAAAGGTTCCCGCTGCCATCTGAGTTCCACCAACCGCGGTGACATAGGGACTATCAGCTGGATAAGACACCGACAGGGCTTGCTGCTGGGCAAGCGTAACTCCACTTGAAGAACTAAAGGGCGCACAAGCTGTAGATCCGCTGTCACCTGAAGCAGCAATCAAGGTCTGCCCCTGTGCCGCAGCCTCCTCGAATAGTGCATTACCCGCGTCCAGTTGTGTTGCGCTCAGGAACGACTCGCACGTGCCATAGCTGATGCTGATCACCGGAGCAATGTTTTCCGCAATGGCAAACTCTAAGGCATCAAACACATCGTAGTTTCGGTTGGCACCAACATAAACGAGAAAAATGCTGGCATTTTGTGCGATGCCCGAGGCGTATTCGAGGTCGATCTCCGATTCGCCCTCATCCCCTGGCGATATGGCTTGTACACCGGAACCTGGAACCAGAACCGCGCTAATGGTATTGACTTGCGTAAGATTTCCCTGAAATTGCACGACCTTCGAGGAAATCGAAGTATCTACGAAAGACTGTCCGACGATGGCTAACCTTTGACCTCCTCCCAGAGATCCGCTCTGGTACAGCGCGGAAAGGTTATACATTGTAAAGATATCTTTAGGGGCCAGATAGTGCGCCTGCGTTGAAAGGGCCGTGAAATTGGGATGCACTGGGCTATAGCTCGGCTTCGGTCGAAAATTCGAAAGGTGAAGCACAGCCGTCGTAACCGAGGCAAGCTCCGTGGGCAAGGTCAAATCTGCCTCTGGAGCAAAGTGCAGCTCGCCATCGGTCTGGTAATAGTGCAATCCCGTACCGAAAGCAGCTTGGACCTGCGCAGCGTCGCCGGAGAAGGTAATGCGATCGCGGCCTCGGCCTTCGTTCTCTATATGGAATCCGCGCGATCGTAACCAGGTTTCTGCCGTGGCAATGTCCTTGTCGGCCATGCCAAAGCGGGCGGCAAAATCATCCGGAGTCAGCCAATGATGATAGAGCTGGGAGGCGGTGTTTTGCTGCGCCGTCAGCAGTTCCTGTAGCGCATTCTCCTGTGCAGCGGAACGCTTGAAGACCAGCGTGATACCGGGAACGGCCATCTCGGCTGGGACGGCGCCCAAATCTTCTCCGCGCTCCGCCTGTGGAGCACGAGATCCCACAAGTGCAGTGCGGGCTGTCTCAGTGATCCTTTCGGTGATTCGCGGCGTGGGCCTTTGGGCTAAAGCAGGCAGAGAGTACAACAGGACCATCAAAAAATACGGCAGAACAACTCGACAACTCCGGTTCATGCGGAACGATCACTCTTTCTCGAGAGGGGTGAATCAGGTAGATGACTTGGGGTCTCGAGAAAAGACCTTATCACAGGCGGCTGAAGATATCCGGAGGGAATGGTAGGGGATCGTCCTCTTTTCCCATATCGGGAATTCAAACGATCCATCTACAAGCAGCACCTTCGCTAGATCTTCGGGCTCTCCGCGGAAGTTAGAATTCTCGCGCTTCTGCCATTGACGAACAACGTGGTAAGTGCCTCCCGGTATTTGATCTGAAAGCCGTAAATCTCCCGCTCACCTACATGGTTTGAGCTTCATTCCAGCACAATGGCAATCGATAGGAGATGGACACCACGCCTGGTGCAAGCTTCCTAAGGCAGGAGACCTTGCACCAGGCGAATCTTCATCCTTATTTGCTCTTCCGATACTGCCCAAAGTATCAGCGACTAAACCACAACACCAGGCTTAGTCGCTATTCACACGCTGCACCGCCAGGTATCTGCTCTGTCCTCTTTGCAATCACTGCGCTCGGAGGAAACCAAAACTCTACGCCTCCGCCATTCTGAGCAAAAGCAGGAGCGACAACGCCCATGTAGGCCCGCACTCCAGTTCGTACTGCGTCAGCGTAAGCGATGCATGCCGGCGAATCAGGCAATGCCAGCTTTCTTTGGATGGCGTCTGCATCGAGCAACCGCCCTCCTTCGCTGACAGTATCGAGCGTAGTCCACCAGCTCCCATTGCGTGCCGAAATGGATTTTGTAGAGACGCGTACCAATCCAGTTGGACCGGTGAAGGAACCGCTGAATTTGTCGGTCGTTACGAACGCGACCACCTCCGTGCCAGGCACGAATGCGGGATACAGAAGACCATCCATCTCTGCATTGACCCGGCGAGCGGACCTGAGTTCTATATTGATCTCGCCGCTGGCTAGCAGCCGATCATACAGAGGACAAACGGGTGAATTGTAATCAGTCGATCCCTTGGTTTGAATCTCCGGATCTGCAAGGCATCCAGGAATCGCTGGCCAGGCCCAGGCGTTCCGCGATCCTGAAGTCTGTACTGGCGTTGCGTTCGTTTGAGCATAGACGAGTCCGCCTGCCCAATGGATCCCGGATACAGGAAAGCCAAAGAGTAGTACAGACGCCATAACAATTTTGAATGGTCTGTTGAGAGAACGCAGAAGACGAGCATACGTGATAGGCATTAAAGCTCCTTATATACAACTCAGCTTTGGAAGCTTGGATTTAAACTGCGAGGACAGTTCGAGGCGATGCTAAAGGTGGAGCGTCAACGCGTCAATGGGTTTTTGCGAATCGCAAATGTGCCCAACCATCTGACAACAAAATCCATGGAACCGCTCAAATTTTAACGCGGTGTCACATTCACATGGACATGATCGATGCAGGATGAGTACCGCAAAAAACTCTTGCAATGCCATAAATAGAAATCGAGAGGAAATGGAACACTACGCCCAGCGCAAGGTCCCTAAAGCAGAGACCTTGCACCCGGCGAATCTTCATCCTCTACTTGTTCTTCCGATACCGCTCGATCAGGCTGGTCGTCGAGCTGTCATGCTCCAGCTTCGGCGCATCCTTGCTCTCCAGCTCTCCAAGGATCTTCGTAGCCAGCACCTTGCCCAGCTCAACGCCCCACTGGTCGAACGAATCGATGTTCCAGATCACGCCCTGCGTAAACACCGAATGCTCATAGAGAGCCACCAGCTTGCCCAGCAGCGCCGGCGTCAGCTCGTCCGCAAGAATCGTATTCGAAGGACGATTGCCTTCGAATACACGATGCGGGACCAGCCAGTCCGGCGTTCCCTCGGCCTTTACCTGGTCGGCAGTCTTGCCAAAGGCCAGAGCCTCGGCTTGCGCAAACACATTCGCCATCAGCATGTCGTGATGCCGGCCCAGCGGATTCAGCGTCTTGTAGAAGCCGATGAAGTCGCACGGAATCAACCGAGTCCCCTGGTGGATCAGCTGATAGAACGAATGCTGCCCATTCGTTCCCGGCTCGCCCCAGTAGATCGGTCCGGTCTCGTAATTCACCTTCGTCCCATCCAGCGTCACATGCTTTCCATTCGACTCCATCGTCAGCTGCTGCAGATACGCCGGAAAGCGCTTCAGATACTGCTCATACGGCAGAATCGCCACCGTCTGTGCGTCGAAGAACTCCGTGTACCAGACCGTTAGCAATCCCAGCAGAACAGGAAGGTTCTTCTCCAGTGGTGCCGTGCGGAAGTGCACATCCATCGCATGAAATCCCGCAAGCATATCGCGGAAGTTCTCAGGTCCGATCGCAATCATCGTCGAAAGTCCGATCGCCGAGTCCATCGAGTAGCGTCCGCCCACCCAGTCCCAGAACCCGAACATGTTCTCCGTATCGATGCCGAACTTTGCGACCTCCTTCGCATTGGTCGAGATCGCCACAAAGTGCTTGGCCACCGCCTTCTCATCGCCCAGTTTCTTCAGCGACCAGTCTCGAGCCGTGTGCGCATTCGTCATCGTCTCCAGCGTCGTGAAAGTCTTCGATGCGACCAGAAACAGCGTCTCCTCCGCATCCAGATCCTGCACTGCCTCCGCGAAGTCCGTTCCGTCCACGTTAGACACGAACCGGAAGACCATATCGCGCTGTGAGTAGTGCTTTAGCGCCTCATACGCCATCACAGGGCCAAGATCCGATCCGCCAATGCCGATGTTCACCACATTCTTGATCCGCTTGCCCGTATGCCCTTTCCACTCGCCGCTGCGAACGCGATCGGCAAACCGAGACATCTTGTCCAGAACCTTGTGCACTTCAGGAACTACATCTTCGCCGTCAACCTTGATCGACTCCGTCTTCGGCGCTCGCAGCGCCACATGCAGCACGGCGCGGTCTTCGGTAATGTTGATCTTCTCGCCGGTAAACATCGCCTCGGTACGCTCACGCAGACCCGCCTCTTCCGCGAGTTGCACCAGCAGCTTCAGCGTCTCATCGGTCACCCGATTCTTTGAGTAGTCGAGAAAGATTCCCTCCGCCGCGGCCGTCAAACGCTCGCCACGAGAGGCATCTTCCGCAAAAAGCTCGCGCAGATGCGTCCCGCGAATCTGCTTCGAATGAGCTTCAAGGGCCTTCCAGGCCGGTCTATCAACAAGAGGTGTGGACTTCGTTGCTGTCTGCATGCGTTCTGTATCTCCTCTGCGTTCTAAATCGTTGTGTCTTAAGGTGTGATGTCTGGCCCGGTCGAAAAGGAACATTTCCGGCTGTATCTTCTCACAGCATTCATGGCCCGCGCAGCGCCGGGACTTGCAGCGAAGGGGAGTGTGCGTTTATCGTAAGAATAGACCGGCTATCGCCCTGACGCGGTCACGGTCTGAAGGGGATCCCATGAGCCTTACGCCACGCCGTCCGCTTTCACCTGAACCTCCTCCTCCTCTCCCTCCCGTTCCGCCTCCTGTTCAAAAACAAACGCCGGCATCCTCTCTCGATGTCTTTACTGGAGATCCCAATTTCATGACCTCGCTTGCGCGAGGTCTTATCGTTATCCAGGCCTTTACCCAGCAAAATCCCCAGATGACGATCTCGCAGCTCAGCGTGCGCACCGGACTCTCCCGCGCCGCGGTCCGTCGCTGTCTCTACACCCTCACCAAGCTCGGCTTCGCCGGTGCCGAAGACGGATCGCGCTACTCCCTGCGTCCCCGCATGCTTACGCTCTCGCACACTTACACCGCGTCCAGCACGCTTTCCTCGGCGGCCCAGCCCATCCTAGAGCGCATGTCCGCCGCGCTGCGCGAGTCCTTCTCGGTCGCCACTCTCGACGGCGATGACATCGTCTACGTCGCCCGTACCACGGTCAACCGCGTGATGGCCGTCGACCTCCACATCGGCAGCCGCCTTCCCGCCTATTGCACCAGCATGGGACGCATCCTGCTCGCCTATCTCTCCCCTGAGCAGATCGAGGCCTACCTCTCCCGTGTCTCCCTGGTCCCCCATACCACCCGCACCGTCACCTCGGTCGAAAAGCTGCGCATGCTCCTGCGCAACATCCGCCGCAACGGCTATGCCCTCTGCGATCAGGAGTATGAAGTCGGTCTTCGCTCCCTGGCTGTGCCTGTCCTCGCGCCCAACGGACGCGCCGTAGCCACCATCAACCTCAGCGGCAGCGCACCACGCATCTCCGCGCTCGAGATGCAGACCCGCTTCCTTCCGCACCTCCGCAACGCAGCCGCTGAGCTTGCCGTCTTCCTGCGCTAAACTCCTGAATGCTTTGCCGTCTCCGCAGACGAATCTGCGGAGACCGGAGCCACGCATCGAACAAACGTCGCACCCTCCTCCGCATCCACGATCACCTCGCCGGTGCCCTGCGGAACCACAACCGCCTTGCCTGGCTCCAGTTCGACCTCTTCGCCCGGTGTAATCACCCAGGCCTTCCCTTTGAGCCCAACCAGGCATCCAGCGCCGTCCAGCGTCAGGCTCCGCTCTTCCATCCTGCCTAGTTCAAACCGATCCACCACAAAGTACTTCTGTTCGATCAGGCGCGTGAACCCCGCCATCTCTTTCGGAGCGACCTTGCCCGCAGCCGTCTTCGGCTTGATCACCTTTAACCCCTGCTCCAGGTGCAGCTCTCTCGGACGCCCATAGTCGTACAGCCTGTAGGTCACATCGCTCGTCTGCTGCGTCTCCAGCAACACTACGCCGGGCTCGATTGCATGCACGGTGCCCGCATCCACGAACAACATGTCGCCCACGCTCACGGGAACCTTCTCCACCAGGGATTCCATCGTGTTGTCGGCAACCGAGGCGGCCAGCATCTCCGCATTCACGCCGGGCTTAAGTCCCAGCATGACCGAAGCGCCCGGCTCAGCCTCCAGCACATACCAGCACTCCGTCTTGCCCCGAGCCTCACCTGCAGCCTGCGCCTGCGCGTCGTCGGGATGCACCTGCACCGATAGCTTCTCGTTCGGGAACAGCAGCTTCACCAGCAGAGGAAACTCCCCTCCCAGATCACCCGCAAGCGAAGCCAGTGTCTTCCCTGCCTGATCTCCCTCTTCCACCGCGCACTGCGGCCCCGTCAGCCACGCCTCGCCCACCAGTTCTTTCGTCCCGGTCTCTTCGTACCACGGCTTCAGGCTTTGCCTTCCCCATGGTCTTTCGCTAAACCACGGCTTCAATCGAAACGGTGCAACTCCCATTATTCCTCCAGCAATCTTTCTTCTATGACGTGTCATCCTGAGCGAAGCGGCATAGCCACGTAGTCGAAGGATCTGCGGTAATATCCGCAAAACTCATCCTTCAGCAAATCGCTTTAGTCGTCATCGTCATCTTTTTTGATCTTCTTTCTCTTCTCCAGCAGCATCGTCGGCACAGGCTTCTCGCCCATGGCATCCATCCATAGAATAACGTTCAGCTTCACTGGATCGGCCCGGTCCGCGTGCTTGAAGTCCATCTTCGATGATAACTTCGCGCCAGGAGCCGTCTTTTTATTCGCTGTATAAATCAGCTCGTTATCCCGATTTATGTAGTTCGCCACAAAGGGCTTCTGATCTCCGGGTCCGGTAAATAACGAGCCGATCATCGAGCTGAATGCATCGTTGTTGTTCATCGGCGGCAGCCCCAGCAACGTCTCCATCGTCCGGATCACGCTCACCGTCGAATAGAACCGGCTGTCCACAAAGACGCTGCCATCTTCTTTGTGCGGAGCGTACTTGCTGATCACCAGCGCCAGGCTCCTGTGCGCGTCCACATGATCTGCGCCATTCTGTGCATCATCCTCCAGGATGAAGAATGCCGTGTCGTCCCAATAGGCCGAGTGCGACACCGCATCCACCGCGCGGCCGATCGCAAGATCGTTATCCGCCACCGACGAGCGCGGTGTAGGGCCACCCGGAGTCGTTCCCGCCGTGTGATCGTTCCCCATCCTCAGGATAAGGAAGTTCGGCATCGTGTCCTTGTCTGCCTCGCGATCCTTCACCCAGCCGCCAAAGTGCTTCAGAAACACCTCCGCGCGAATCTGCTCCGGAACCCTCAGGTTGAAATCCGGTTGCTCCGACGCGAAGTGCCCCACCAACTCCGGCTTGGTCGCAATATTCTTCGCCAGCAAAGGAATCGGCCACGACCACTTGTTCACTCCGCCGCCCCACTCCGCGGGAATCTCCTCCCCCGGCTGAATCGAGGGCCGGTCGCACTTCAATCCCTCCAGCAGTGGGCCCTCTTGCGAGCTTCCACTCTTCTTCACATCGCAGAACGTCGACGAGATGTACTCGCCGAAGTTGTAGTACGTCTTGCCATGCTTCGCCAGATTGCCCCACAGGTAGCCGCTCGAAGGCTCATTCACATCCGGAATATTCTGCAGCAGCGGATATCCCTCCGCCACCACGCCCTCGAAGTCATACGTTCGCTGCGATCCGCGATAGCTTTGCTCCCACGTTCGCTCCAGGTAATCGGTGCCAATCGCCGCCATCGACCACACATGCCCGTCGCCCGAAACCTCACCGGAATCGTAGAAGTTATCCAGCACGCCAAACTGCAGCGCCAACGCATGTTGGTTCGGCGTCACATCCTTTCCATACATCGTCAGACTCGCATCGCCGTTGCCCACACGCTTACCGTTCTGCTCCAGATCGCCGAACACCTGGTCGTAGGTCCGGTTCTCTTTGATGATGTAGATCACATGCTTGATACGGCTGTCCGATCCATCGTGAAAACGTATCTTCTCCTCCGCCGCCTTCATCCGGTTCGACTCCAGCACCTCTGCCGTCCATCGCGGAAGCTCCTTCTCCATAGCAGCAATATCCAGCGAAGCCACCGAGCCATAGATCAGCGTCGCGATATAAGTCGATTTCAACTTCCCGTACTTGGCCTCCGTCTCCGGAGTCAGGCGCTGGGGAAAGTTATTCGGCCCCGTCCCCTTTCCCTTCGCCGTGGCCACGTAGAGCTTTCCATCCAGCAGGGTCATCGCTGTCGGCATCCACTCCGTCGGCACAAAGCCCACAGGCTCTATCATTCCCTTGCCTGCCGTCTTCGCCGTAAGCTTCGTCGTATCCAGAACCGCAACCGCATCCGATGCGGCATTCCCCACATACACTCGACGTCCGTTCGGCGAAACTGCCAGCGCATCCGGCTCCGCGCCAAAGTAACTCTGTCCCGGCAGCCGCGTATCGAAATATCCCTTCACCGCAAACTGGCCCTTGTCGATCGACACCGCAGCCACGGCATCCCGGTTCGCCAGCGCGACATACATCGTCTTCTCGTCCGGTGCAATCGCCATAACCACCGGATGCGTCCCCGCAGCAGTTGCCACAGTCGGCTTCAGCAGCGCCAGCTTCTTTCCTACCGTGCCCTGCTTCAGATAGAGCTCAACAACCTCCGACGCATTCCACAACGCTACAAACGCTCGTGTCTGATCCTTCGTAACCGCCAGGGCAATCGGATACGTCGAAGGCACCGCGTCAGTCTCCGACAGGTCGAACCGCTTCTCCACCGTGCCTGTCGCGGCATCCATCAACAGCACAGCTTCCGAAGGATTTCCCGCAACGAGCAGCTTCTCCGCGCCTTTGTTGCCAATCACCGCGATCGCCGCGGGAAATGGAACTCCCTTGTCACCCTCGACGCCACCCACCAGCAGAGTCTTCCGCCCGGGAGCGAGCTGCTGCATCGGAATCTTCAGCATCTTCTCGCGCGTGATCTTCCCGTCCCGAAATCCGTAGACGAGAATCCCGCTTCCCATCTTCTTTTCGCCGTCGCCAAGAGGATCCGTCTCCGACCCAAGACTCGCATACACATGGCTTCCATCTCCACTAAACGCCAGCCCCGAGTACAGCGTCTGCTTCGCCCCCACCAGGGTCCAGTCGTCCGGAAAGTCCTCGACCTTACCGGTCTTCGTATCCAGAACCGAAAGCGACTGCATATATCGCGACTCGTAGGTCCCATACCCGGCGTTCACCGTCACCACGTAACGCTTATCCGGCGAGACCGCCATAGAGATGGGGAGACTGTTGACCCTCTGCGGCCCGCCTGGAACCGGCGGCAGAATCTGCTTGCTGGTGGGCAGATCAATCGGCTTCTGCGGCCCCTTCTGCGCCCAGGCCACCCCAGCCATGCCCAACCCCAAAATCGTCCAACCCGCAAACCTACGCTTCGCCACTCCTCGAATCACTCAGCCCCTCCCAAAAATCCCAGCCCTGCCCAAACCGGGCAACTTTGGCAAAATCTATCTTCTTCACGACATTTCAACCAGAAGGATTAACTAAGGATAATCGCCGAAAGCGTGGGAGTTGGGAGTGCGGGAATCTAAAAGTGCTTTCAAAGAGGGAGTAGAAAGAGTCGATAGCCGGTAGGCTTCATTCCTCGTCATTTCAACGAGACTGCCATAACCAAAATCTGCCAGAGCGCGTTACTGAAGAGAATGGCGTTTCTCGAGATTTTATGCTCGATAGGATCTGCGATTCAGTGAACGCCTGACTTCAGGACTTAGGATCGGACGCCAGGCAGGCAAAGACCTCCCGATAGAACTCGGGGTGCGATTGCCAGGTCTGTCCAGTGACCATTCGGCCGTCACGAACAGCCTGTTGGTCTACGAATGTAGCTCCAGCTTGCTCCGCTTCGAAGCGAACGTGTTCATAGCAGGTAATACGTTTGCCTTTCGTAAGACCTGAGGCGGCGAGTATCTGGATGCCATGGCAGATGGCAAAGATCCATTTCTGCTTCGCATCGAACTCGCGGACAACTTCGAGCAACCGCCGATCATTGCGGAGATATTCAGGAGCGCGACCACCCAGAATGAGGATGGCGTCGTAGTCCTCCACGTTGATCTGGTCGAACGAGATGTCTGACTCTAAGCCGTAACCAGGGCGCTCGACGTAAGTATCCCACCCCGGCTCGAAGTCGTGCATTACGAGATGGAGACGACGAGCCGAAGGAGCGGCAACGGTGGTGCGCCAGTATTCCTCGCGAAACCGATGGACGGCGTAAAGCGCTTCGTAAGATTCGCCGGCATCTCCGGTAACAATCAATATCTGTGACATTTTGGGGCCCAGTTTATCACCTCAGGCAAACTTGAGCCCCAGTTAGAAGAGAATTCAAAATGTCTTTCGCGTCCTCAGAGCCACTAGCCCCAATAAGATTTCCTTGCAGGTTCCGGTGGAGCCTTGGATGCGGACGCGTCGACAGTATCAAACGGGATTATTGCTGCGTGAGTAAGCCCCAGTTGAATGCGAAGGTTTTTGAGCCATTCAATACGGCGGGAATTGGATTGCCTGTGGGGTTGAACGGCAGAATGTTTGTCGCGGTTGCCGTAGGCATGCCATTCTGCCCATAGGACGCATACTTGTGACACGAGATGCAGGAGGATGCAGCGACTGTGCCGTTCCCAACGATGCCTTCGATGACCGAGTTTCCGAGCGTATATGGCGTGCCATCCGGCGCAGTGAAGTCAACTTCGGTTGATTTCAGGCAGTAGTTTTGCCATACCGGAGAGAGATTCGCTTTTTGCATCAACTCTTTCAACGCGGGCGTTTTTTCGCATGCTCCGTAACCCTTGTTGAATTCCTTGCGATTTGGCAGCACCACGGCGTTTTTTGCTCCGTACGTGTCAAAGCAACCCATGTAGTCGCATCGGCCTGGATTCCTCTGATGTTCAAAGGTTCCCCACACCCAATTAGGATTCTGCCTGCTGGCCACGTGGATGCCGACCAACGCGTATACCGTCCCGTTTGACTCTGAAGTGTAGTACTCGTTATGAACATCGGCCGGGCTAAGCCCTGGAATCCACTGCTGCAGGGTGGGCACCGGAACCCAGTCACCTTTGATCGCAACAGAATCCGGATCCATCTCAAACTGCACGCCTAACCTGTATGCAGCCGCCCGTCCCGCCTGAGTGTTCATATGCTTGTTGACGATGTTGTTGTAGTTGGTGCGATTGCGGAAGACCTGTTCTGCAATGCACGGGACCGGGTTCCCAGTGGTTGGGAAATCGCCTGAGGCTGCGCCCTGAGGAGGCTTGGGCGGATCTCCACCACACGGCACGTCAAGCAAAGCCTTTGCGTTGCTCAAAGTAGCCGCTAGCGGGCGCGTCCCGTCTGCCTTCTTCATAAGCTCCAGGACACTTGTATGAAGTTTGAGAGGCTCTACCCCGGATGGCCAATGCGGCTTCGACGTGAATGTATCCGCATCCGTCGCCCAGGTCTCGAACACCACGTGTGACGGAGCCGTGGGGGCCGGCGCAGTGAATTGTGTGAACACTTCCCATAGGAAGGCATCCGAATTCTCGGTCTTGCCTTCGACAGCTCCAGCCTGTGCTGGAACTGCAACCGACGGTAACGCAGTCGCAGCCGTAGCAACGCTTGCAGGCGCAGCTTTGGGTGCTTCGTTATTGCAACTTGTGAGGACTAGGGACGCGCACGAGGCGATACCCACCAGGAAACTTCGTCTAAGCATTGACATATTCAGCTCCGCGAGTCATGTAGCTTACGAACGAATCGTTGTATGGAAAAACTGCAACAGTATTGCTTCATCATTGTGAACAAGCAAGAACTTTCTTTGACAATGTGCGTCCCACAACGCTCTTGTAGCCGAGCTGCTCTTCGAGGGCGCTGCGCTTGCTATCAGCCGACGTTTCGCCACCTTTTGCAGATCGTCCGTCTGCCAGTTGGCAGTCGGTACGAATGCAAACGGCTTCTTCCCTGCCATGATCACGCAATACTTTCAAACGCAAGCTATAGGGGTACTGAGAAATCGGCTTGTAGGAACTGACCGGCTAGCCCCAACACTTCCGCTATCGGCGTTTATGAGGACTAACCCCGTTTGCGACCGCAAATTCCTAGACGCTTCTGCTTCCAAAGTTGCCGGTGGCCACAGACAGCCATTCTTCAAACTCGTCGACGCCGAATTTGTTTTTCGCGTAGTTGCATCCTAGATGGGTGATGTGCAAATTCTCGCCACGATAGTCTCCTCTTGTGCTGTCGATCCGATCAGGAGAAGGCTGTAAAAGTCCAGGAAGAACGGGCATCGGTATGGGGCGCTGACAGAGCCCACAGAACCCCTTCTGCTCTTCCCACTTTTTAAAGATCAGCTCCATCGTTTCCGTTCGCGGTCCGGCTTCACGATTCGGATTTAGGCGAATTGATGTAGATCCGCTTGCTCTCGCCCGCTGCTCAATTAAGTCCGCCATTCTGTAGACTTCCTGTTTCAATTCTCTTGGCGCATCCAAAAGCCGCGCTCGGGCTTCCGCCTTCACCGCAATGGCTTGCTTCTTCAGAGCAATCTCAGTGAGTTTCAGATTTTGGATCGACTCCCGCTCTTCAGAGTCCAGTTGAACGAAGCTTCCGAAGTTTTCTGGGCTACCGAGCTTGCTGTAAGTGCGTGGAGCGTAATCGTAGATCGAGGGAAAACCACTTATCTCCCACGCCTTAGTGATCGCAAATGCATACATCCAACGGTCCCCAAAGTCCTTTTGCGACTGTGTCCAGCTTTCCTGCGGGATGAGGTCACGGGTCTTAAACTCCCCTCTGAGATCCATCGATACCAACGAAAGCAGTCGGCTTCGATGTGTGGGATCGGGCGTGTTGATACTGCTCGTTGTGCCGACATAGATCACAAAGTCCTGAACTGGGTCATAGACGCTCCGCATTCGTCGACCTACGGCCCGCTTTGAGAAAGACACGGCAGGCCAGTCGTCAGAGGCTGGCCCCCATTCAGATTTCAAGAAGAACTTGCTTTCGGGACTAACGACCTCTTTCAGGAACATGCTGTCGATTATGCCAGAGCAATCTCGCCGTCCAAGTTGCCTAGCTTGAGGGCTAGCGTTACGCCACTATTCTTGGGGGTCGGTTCGAGGCCATAGCTCTTTGTGAACGGGGTGCCCGGCCAATGTTGCCCGCATCCTTCTGCCCATGAAAGAACCGGAGCTCTCGAATGGGTTATCAAGAGGAAATCGAAGGTAGTAATTGATTTGATCTACTGCTAGAGAGATGTTTTCCAGAGCATCTGCGGTGAAAACCTTCTTCTCCAGGTCGCCTTTCCGCACCCGCCATACCGCTATCTTTTCAAGCTCGCTCTTGGAGTATTCCCACATGCCATGAACGATTGCATGGCGATCTTCGGAGAGGGTTTCTATCTTCTCATGTTGTTCGAGTAGAACCTCTCGTCTCTTCCCGCTGGCTTTGTCAACAACATGCACTTTCCAGAGCTCACGGACGCGAGATGGTTGTAGGTTGTTCATGGCAGCAGGCAGATCATCTAGAGAATTCGGATGCAACGCCTGAACTGTCTGCATGAATATTTCCGATTCTAAAGCGCCCCAAGCAGCGACAATTCTTCCAATGAAGTAAAACTCGCGCTCCGAAAGTTCAAGATCGAGAAGCTGCATCAGCTTGCCAGCATTGTTAGGTTTATCGTCGGTCATTGTGATTTCCATCTCAACCTCGAGCCAGCTGCTCCGCCTTCTCCATCAACCCAGGAAGGTATGGCGCGATGATATGCCCGATTGATGTCGCGGCCGTAATGAACTTTGGGATCATGGCCAGATAATCAGTCTTCGTCTTCTGCGCCTTTAGCTCATCAAGCCGCGCTAAGATCTCAGTTCTCTCCGCAGTATCTGCGACAGCGCTTGTGATTGCTGACGCGAGGCTCTGGAACAGTTCCTTCTCGTTGACGGTGATTGTGTTCGTGGAGTGATCATCTCCCTGCACGACCTTACTTCCCGGTCCGGAAAGGTGAAAGATGTTGTTCACGACTGGCGTTGGCTCCGATGTCTGCGGTGTCAGATTGTAAAGATCGATCTTGGGCCCAATCTCCATCATGGCCTGTGATGCCCTCTTGCCGAGGTGAGAATAGTAGTTGGCTTTGGACATCTGGTTCGTACATTGCGCCGTCAGCTGAGCTTCCGCCATCAGAGTGGCCTTTCGCGTGGCCACGACACCGACCTGCTTCTCTGCCAGATCCTTCATCACTTCAGGACCGATCTTCAAGCCCTTCCTCCCATAAGCATCGATGTAGAGC
>Ga0193743_1000404_pt1 | contig 34479 bp, 33 predicted proteins | sample L2c2metaG_FD_143038 | JGI IMG/M metagenome (GOLD analysis project Ga0193743, IMG submission 143038) | Soil microbial communities from a riparian zone of the East river system, Colorado, United States - L2c2 | ecosystem: Environmental > Terrestrial > Soil > Riparian zone | place: USA: East River... | reverse complement strand
CTGCTGGAGCGCAACCGCCCGTGCTCGATCGCGCGTGCGCTGATGGTCGTGGGGGATTGGTGGAGCGGGCTGATCGTGCGGGAATCCTTCTTTGGCACCCGACGCTTCGACGACTTCCAACGCCGGCTGGACATCGCCCCAAACATCTTGTCGCAGCGACTACAACGACTCGTCCAACTCGGCATTCTGGCCAAGGTCGCCGACGGAAGCTGGGCAGTGCGACACGAATACCGGCTCACCGAGAAAGGCGCAGACCTGTACCCCGTTCCGCTGGCCATCATGACCTGGGGCCGCCGCTGGCTGGGACCGGCAGAATCCGACACCACCTTGACGCACACGCCGTGTGGCGCTGATCTGCAGGCAGTCTTGAGCTGCGGTGTTTGCGACGAGCCGATGTCGCGCTCCGCCATCATGCTCGGTGACGATCAATAGTTCTTGGCCCGGGCGCCCGTTCAGTCATCAGGTCGGTGGCCATCAGGGGACCGGCTGTGATCCCGCCAGCGCTCGGTGACCTCGCCGACCGTTGCAACGTGCGAACCTGGTGCGTCGGGCTCACCGGGATGACTGCGGCCGAACATCGGGGCGGGCATCGTTTGAACGATCCCGCCGACATCGCCGAAGGTTTTGCGGGCGCGCAACTGCGGATGGTCAACGGCTTCGCTCATTCTGAGCACTGGCGTCACGCAGGCATCCGTTCCCGTGAACACATCGACCCATTGCGCCCGCGTTTTGGCCGCAAATGCCGTTGCGAGTAGTGCCTTTAACTGAGACCACTGGGACGGGTCATCGCGGTCGGGTAGCTCGCCGGCTTCCAGGCCGAGTCCGGCGAGCAGTTGGGCGTAGAACGGCTGCTCGATCGCGCCCACGGCGACGTGGTTTCCGTCGGCGCACCGGTACACCCCGTAATACGGCGCCCCGCCGTCGAGAATGTTGGCGGCGCGATGCTCGTGCCAGATGCCCATGGCGCGGAACGTCCAGAACATCTGCGCCAGTGTGTTGACTCCGTCGACGATGGCCACGTCGAGCACTTGGCCGCGATCGGACCGGGTGCGCTCAATGAGCGCGGCGAGAATGCCGGTCACGAGGAACATCGAGCCGCCGCCGAAATCGCCCACCAGGTTGAGCGGGACGACGGGGTGTTCGGATGTTCCGATGCTGTCGAGCATCCCGGTGATCGACAGGTAGTTGATGTCGTGACCGGCGGACTGCGCCAGCGGTCCGTCCTGTCCCCACCCGGTGATGCGGGCATAGACGAGGCGGGGGTTCGCGGCGACGCACTCGTCGGGGCCGAGTCCGAGGCGTTCGGTCACGCCGGGTCTGAACCCCTCGATCAACACGTCGGCCTCGGCGATGAGTTGTAGCAGTGCGGCAACGTCTTTCGCATCCTTGAGATCGGCGGCCACCAGCGTGCGGTTTCGTAGCTGCGCATCGCCGGCGAGGTCGGACGGCGTTCCGTCCGGCGCCTTGCGTACGACCCGAATGACATCAGCGCCCCAGTCGCCGAGCAGCATTGCCGCGTGTGGGCCGGGACCCTGCCCGGCGAGTTCGACGACCCGGATGCCGTCCAGTGCTCCCATCGACGTCACTTCGCTACGTAGCTTCGGCGCAGGGCCAGCCGGTGGATCTTCTCGCTGGCGTTGCGGGGCAGCGGTGCGTCGGTCAGCGTGATGTATCTGGGTACCTTGAACGCGGGCAGCGTGATCCGCAGATGTTCACGGAGATCGTCCTCGGTGAGTGCAGCGCCCGGCCGGGGGTGACACACCATCGCCAGCTCTTCGCCCATGGCGTCGTCGGCCACGCCGAAGACGGCGACCTCCTTGACGGCGGGGTGGCGGTAGGCGACGTTCTCGATCTCGATGGGGGAGATGTTCTCGCCGCCCCGGATGACGATCTCCTTGATCCGTCCGGTGATGTGGAGGAAGCCGTCCTCGTCGAGGTGGCCGAGATCGCCTGTGCGGAGCCAGCCGTCGATCGTGAACGCCTCACGGGTCATGTCGTCGAGCTGCCAGTACCCGGGAGTGACGGTGACGCCGCGCAGCTGAATCTCGCCGTCCTCGGTCGACGAAACGACGGCGCCGTCGGTGTCTGCGACGCGAAGCTCGATGATCGGGGAGAGGACGCCGCAGGCGAGCGGCTTGAGGTCGAAGACGGGGCCGCTCATCGTCGCGCAGACCGACGCGGTTTCGGTCATGCCATAACCGGACGACCGCGACACGATGCCGAGCTTCTCGCGCAGGAGTCCGGGCAGATCGGATGGCGTCGCCGCGCCGGCGGCGGCCACCCTCGACACGGATGTCAGGTCGTGCTCATCGAACCGCGGGTGGGTGAGGAGATCCTTCAGGATCGCCGGCACGGTGGCGAGCATGGTGATCTTCTCGCGCTCGATCACTTCCATCGCAGCGCCGGCGTCCCACTTGTACAGCATGGCGACTTTCTGTCCGACCGCGCAGGGCACGAGAAATCCGCTGAACAGTCCGGTCGCGTGGAACAGCGGCACGGTGACCAGGGCCGCCTCCACGCGGGCGCCTCCGGTCAGTGCGACGGTGCCGCCGAGTTCCATCGACAGGAATCCGACGAGGAACATGTTCATCAGTGCCTGACCCACCGCGACGTGGCGGTAGATCACGCCCTTGGGTGTCCCGGTGCTGCCCGAGGTGTACAGCAGCAGGGCGACGTCCTCGGGCAACGGTGTGGCCAACGTGTAGTCACGACCGCGGCCGCAGTCCGTCAGGTCGCGTATCCGGCGCATCGCGAGCTGCGCCTCCGCGTGTCCCGGTAGGTCGGCGACCGCGCCATCGATGTCGCTGAACAGCAACGGGATTCGGGCCGCGGCCAGAGTGGCCTCCGCGAGTCGGGCACGCGGTAGGTCGGCGGCCAGCACCACTGCGCCACAGTTGTCCAGGGTGAACTGCAACTCGTCGGCCGACCCCCAGCTGTTGATCGGCACCACCACTGCGCCGATCAGGGCCGCCGCGGCGAACGTGATGACCCAGTCCGGGCAGTTGCGCATCGCGATGGCCACCCGGTCTCCGGGCTTGACGCCCAGGTCGTGCTGCAGGACGGCAGCCAGTGCATCGACGTCGGCGAAGAAGCGGTCGAAGGACCAGCGTTCATCGCCGTAGACCAGGAAATCGGCGCCACCGTGCCCGCGGCCCATCTGCAGGATGTCGACGACGGTGGGTGCTGCGTGCGTGAAGACGCGGAGGGTGACACCTGCGATGTCGCGCTCGCTCACCTCGAAGGGCCCGCCGGCGTCGGTCAGACGGCGGACGGTCTGGTGGACCAGTTCAGCAGTGACGGTCATGGCAGTCTCGGTTCCCTCTCGATCACGGTCTTGCCGATGGCTTGTCCTGCGTACAACTGCGCGCAGGCGCGAGGAATTTCGCCGAAGTCGACGATGTCGCCGACGTGGGTTCGCAGCAGTCCTTCGTCGTACCAGTCGAACAGCTGCTGAAAGTTGGTGTGGTTCATGGCCGGATCCTTGATGGCTGACATCCCGAACGCGACTCCGACCAGCGCCATCGATTTGAGGATTGTGTAGTTGGCCGGCATCGTCGGGATGTCTCCTGCTGCGAAGCCGACGACGAGGTAACGACCGTTCCATCCGACGCAGCGGCGGGCCTGGTCGAACAGAGCGCCGCCGACTGGATCGAAGACGACGTCGACGCCGGTCCCGTCGGTCAGATCCATGGCGCCGTCGCGCAAGTCCTCGGACGTGTAATCGATGACGTGGTGCGCACCGAGACGGGTGGCGACATTGCACTTTTCCACCGACGACGCGCCGGCGATGACGCGGGCACCCATCGCGACGGCGACCCCGACCGCCGCGCCGCCACAGCCGCCGGCAGAGCCCAGTACCAAGACCGACTCGCCGGGCTGCAGCCCACCGCGTTGTCGTAGGCCGTGCAGTGCCGTGCCATGCACCATTCCGAACCCCGCGGCCTGAGTGAACGACATCGCCTCGGGGATGCGGTGCACCTGCTGCACAGACGGTGTCACCACGATCTCGTCAGCGAAGGCCCCCGCCCCCGATACAGTCAGGACGCGGTCACCCACCGAGAGCCCGGTGACGTCTGCCCCGACCTCGATCACGATGCCGGCACACTCGCTACCGGGTACGAACGGGGGCTCCAGACGCAGCTGATAGTCGCCGCGGGTGATGAGCACATCGGGAAAATTAAGGGCTGCAGCGTGATTGGCGATGCGGACCTGCTCGGTGCCGCACGGCGGGCTCGGCAAGTCCTGCAATTCGAGGCCGTCTTCCCCGGTAAGACTCGTTGCCACCCAGGCCTTCACGGGATCTCACCGTGAGCGCTGGGCTTCACATCGTCGATCGCGCTGTCGCCGAACACCATCCGAGCCAGCCCCTCGTAGTTCGCGCCATCATGCACACTGAGGCCGCCGCACACGTTGAGCATCTGCCCGGTCACCCAAGAGGCGTCGGGAGAGGAGAGGAACGCCACGGCCCCTGCGATATCGGCCGGGGTTCCCAACCTGCCCAGATAGGTCTGCCGTAGACCGGCTGCCAATGACTTCTCCGTCAGCTGGGCGCGCACTGCTTCGGTGAGCACAACGCCGGGCCGAACACCGTTGACCCGGATCCCCAACGGGCCGAGTTCGCGTGCCGCACAGGCCACCAGCGTGTCAAGCGCCGCCTTGGTGACGTTGTAGGCCGGCATGAATCTGCTCGCCCGCAGCGCCTCCACGCTGGAGATCGCCACCACGGCGCCAGACCCGCTGCCGCGCATGACACGACTGGCGTGCTTGATGCACAGCGCGGTCCCGACGACGTTGACGTCGTAGGCGATGTGCCACTGTGCTTTATCCAGCAGCTGCACCGGGCCGGGCCACGCCGTCCCGGCGTTGGCGACGAGTACATCCAGCCCGACGTCGTCGGCGGCCACGGCGACCGCCCGTTGCACCAAGTCTTCATCGGTGACGTCACAAACCACGGTGCGCGCGGTGCCGGGGCCGCTGCTCTGGCGCAGTTCACCCGCCGCCGACTCCAGCACGTCGATGTCGGGGCCGGCGATGGTGACGGTGGCGCCACTAGCGAGAAAGTGCTCGGCGCAGCCCTTGCCGATGCCAGTGCCACCACCGGTGATCAAGACCGACCGCCCGTGGAAGGTACTCATCGCGAACGGCTCATCCCGGCGTTGTTGATCGGGCCATCCAGCCGGCCCCAATGGTCGGTGACATCTGCGACCACGCGGTCCAGGGACGCCCAGTCGCCGACATGGCATTCCACGGCGAACGCGTCGCCGCCAGGATCGCGAATCTGGGCGGCCAACTCTTCGCAGGCATCGATCTTGCGGCTGGCGATCACCACTCGAGCCCCGCGTTCGGCCAGTCTCACGATCTTGTTCTCAACTTCCTGGAGCATTACCAGTCGCAAGAAATTCTTCGATTTTCGAAACAAACCCATATTTTCTGTCAAGTTCATTTGTTACGTAGGCGCGAATCTCTGTAATAAGCCCATCTCTAACTTCAAAACAATCACAGTCATAGTCAGTAAAGGATTCTCCCGTTGGAGGTAGAACCAGGCCTGGCATAACTGGATAGGGTTCGGTAAAAGTACCTTTTTCAGTAAATTCGCACACCACCCGATCACCCGAGGCTGTCAAAGTGGTCATATCCCAGCGCCAGTCAGGGAATGCGGTGAAAAAATTCACCATTATTTGCTTCCAGTCCTGTTTGTTGATTGGCGCCCAGTGAGTGCTGTCACCTATGCGGATGAAGTCTTCAGACATAAAGGCCAATGTGGCTTCAAGATTCTTACTGACGTAGGCGTCACTCCATGCTCTAACAACTTCCTCCGGTGTCATCATATTAGACATTCTCAGACTCCCATTCTTAGTGTTTGCAGATGCAAACGTGCATTCAACTCAACACAGGAGCCTATGCCCCGTGAGGTCGTCCTATTCCCTCAAGCCCAGCCATCCTTATCGCCTCATTTGCCCTTGAAAACTGGCGCTCGCTTTTCCATCATGGCGATGATGGCTTCTCTACAATCTTCAGTCTGAGCCAACGCCGTTCCAACGCGGGCCTCGAATTGAAGCTGTGCTTCAAAACCGGGGTTTATGGCCTGATAAACCAACCGTTTGATGTTTTCCACCGACACCGGCGGCATGCTCGCCAGCTTGTTGGCCAATTCCATCGCTGCCTCCATCAAACCTTCGGGGGGAGTCACTTCTTTTACCAATCCGCACTCCTTTGCCCATTGAGCGTCTCTTTTCTCTCCAGTACTCAGAAATTCGAGAGCGACGGATAAGGAGGTGACCCGCGGCAGGGTATAACTAATCCCCATTTCAGCAGCCAAGCCAAAATTGACGAACTGTGGTGTGAAGGAGGCCTTCTCCGACGCAATGCGATAATCACAGAGACTGATCAAAGCGACCGCTATGCCAGAGGCAAAACCATTGATGGCTGCAATCGTAGGCTTCGGGCAATTGTGAAGAGACGAGGGGAGTACCTGATACGGACCAAAGGGTTTGTTGAAATTAAATCGCTCCGCCGTTTTACCGATATCTGCTTGAATCTGGCTGATATAGGCGGTGTCACTACCCGCGCAGAAGGACTTTCCAGCGCCAGTGATAATGATCACCCTCGTGTCTTCATCCTTACTAAGCTCATCCATGCGCTGACCAAACTCCTGTAAGGCCACGCCATCGAATGCGTTATGCTTCTCAGGCCTGTTCAACGTGAGCGTGGCCACATGGTTGGCCTTGTCTACCGTTATTCTTTCGTTTGCCATTAACTCAACTCCCTAACATCAAATAAGACGCGTTCCGTTTCACCCACTGGAACACCGATGCCATGCCCTTCACCTGAGCCACGACCGCCGACGAGATCCTCGCCAAGGTCGCAGTCACCTACACCAACATCAAATGCCCGTCGACAACAACGCAAAGTAAATGAAACAGAATTACAGGACATTGGCCGCCATGATCACAGTACCGCGACTAATCTACCAATCACCTTCCGATCAGCGAGATCGGTCAGCGCGTTAGGAATCTCTTCAAATGATATTTTTTGTTTAGTTGGCCGGATCTTACCCTCAGCATAGAGCTTGAGTAGCTCCCCGTGCGTGCGATCCAAAAAGTCTTTGTCATAAAGTGCAGCAAGAACACCCACTACCGAGCAGTTTTTAAATACAACAGCCCCGGTGGCTGCATTTTTCCAACTTCCGCTTGAGTAGCCGATAGCCAACAGTCTCCCTTCATTGGCAATGCACTTGAATGACCGAACAAATACATCGCCTCCCACCGGGTCGAATATGACGTTCGCTCCACGTCCCTCCGTAGCCTTGTTGACTGCTTCCGCGAAATCCTCTGTGCCGATATCAATCGCCAAAGAAGCCCCGATCTCGAGGCACGCCTTGACTCTTTCTGGGCCCGTAGCGGTAGCGATGACCTTCGCGCCAAGTGCAGCGCCCACCTGTATGGCGGCCGATCCAACACCACCTGCTCCACCGTGAACAAGTAATGTCTCATCTCGCAATAATTGCCCGCGTCTGACCAAAGCAATATGTGCCGTTTGAAACGGTATCAGGAATGCAGCCGCGTCGTCATCAGGCATCTCATCCGGAATGCGATATGCCGCACCGATCGGTGCAAGGGCCTGCTCAGCAAATCCCCCATTCCCCTGGATAAAGGAAGTGGTGGCGAGCACTCGAGAACGAACAGCAAGATCAACTCCTTCGCCGGCGGCAGTGATTATGCCCACCACCTCCTGGCCAGGAGTAAACGGAATTGCGGGATTGAAAGCATAGGTACCTCGGCACATAAACACGTCCGGCAAACCTAAAGCCACGGCTTTCACTAGAATACGGACCTCACCGGGGCCCGGTTCCGGAACAGCTTTCTCCCGGAGCTCCATTACCTCTTTCGGCTCGCCATGTTTGACAACCTGCCATGCTTGCATGCATCGTTCCTCTACATCACAATTCTCAATATAGTTGTGTAGTTCTAATCTTGGATATATTCCATGACTGAAGGTTCACCAAAACCTGCGGAAGATATCGAATTCGTTCAGATCCGTGAAAGCGTCCTCGTCGAAGTTCGCCGATTCGAACAACATCAGCACCGGATCGCCCCCCGACGGGCGAGGTTTCCTGGAGTCGTACGTAGGTCGTTCCGACGTCGACACCCCTCCGGCGGATGTCTCCGACCGGCCTCCGGCCTGCCCGCTTGTGCTGATGGCTGGAGCCATTGGGTCCCTTCCGGTGTGATACGAGGGTTCGGGGGCGGGGGCACGAGCCCTCGCGGCCTCGAAGGTCACCGGACGGTTCGAGGATGTTTCCAGACAGATCCCATGGTTTCGTCCAGGTACCACGCTCAGAGGTCTCGAGGATCACGGTGTCGCCACAGGCGAATAGATTCGTTGTCTCCCAACTCCAGTCGGGGAACGCCGCGCAGGAACTCTTCAAGAACCCGCCCCAGTCGTTCTTGGTCATGGGAAATCCCATGACGGGTCGCCGTAGCGCTTGTAGTCGTCCGACATCAGGGTCAAACAGTTATTGATGTCATGCCGAAGAATGGCGTCATTCCAGGCGCGAACGGTGGCTTCTGGATCAGTGGGCATCGTGTCATCTGCCTTCCTGCGATTGACCCACTCCTCGGTCGGGGCGCGTACGACGTGAACCGGCGGCCCTACCTCACGCCGATCCCGAAGCGTCGGGTCGGGCGTTCCGCTGGATGAATCACATGTAAGCACAGGCGTGAATCAAAGACAACCATGTTTTCTTAATGCGGCGTCCAACAGTGTGAGGGAGGCCTGGAGGGGGTTGAGTGGCGGCATCGCGGCGCGAGATCACCGTCCAGCTCTAGAGCGACCCTTCTCCGCGGCCGGCCTCCCAGTGTTGGGTCTTCATCGACGGTCCGACGGCTCAATACGTCGGCGACGAGATGTTGCGGGACCAATCTCCCTGTGGCTGTGTTCCATTCCCTGAATCAGCCAGTCGATGGTGGTATCGAATATCTCCGGTGTGTCTTCGTGGACAGCCACATCGGTCACGGTCAGGCTCAGCGCGACATGCACCAGGACGTTGCATGCGTCAACGGCCTCCTTCTGCGTGAAGCCGTTCCGCTTGAGTACCCTGATCAGGCGGGTCACGTAGGTGATGACGACGTCGCTGTCGGCGATAGTCATCAGGCTCGTCAAACCGGGGCGCTGCACCAGCGCGCTGCGAAGTGCCTGACACCAGCTGCGCACGCTGTCCTGCCAATTGATGTCGGTGGAAAAGTCCAACTCGATCGAGGCGAACGCCCGCGACACGACGCCTCTGATCAGCTCTTCACGATTGCCGACCTGCCGGTAGAGCGTCTTGGTGGAGCAACGCAGGCGCGTAGAAAGGCTGCGGGCGGCCAGTCCGGCGGGACCGTCAGTAGCGAGAGCCCGAAGCGCCTCGTCATAGATGGCCTCGGCGCTCAGTAGGGGCTTGGCCACCGCATGTCCTTGCGTCCGGGGTAGTTACCTGTCATTGCGGGGTGCCGGGCAACGTGTCGGCTCACGGTGGCTCGCATTTCTCAGATTGGGCGGTCTGCACGATGATAGGGCGACGGCTTCGTCCGCAGTGGTGTCGGGCCAGGCAAACGCGTCGGCTGCAACGGTGATCGCTGTCGGACCGGCATTCGACGGCCTTGCGGCTGAAGCCAACCGGCCGGTCGTTACGCGCCGCTGCCACGTATCGGCGCGTCGTCATCGCTCGTGACCGGGTACAGCATCGCTCCCTTGCTCACGCGTGGCGAGTGCCTGGTTCGACGACTCCCATGTCCGATGGGGTGGGGTCATCGCAGGTCCCAACCTGTTCATGGTCATCGACTCGATGGGTTACCTGGTGACGATGTCCCGGGCGCCGAAGGGTTCCAACGGGTTCACTCGCGCGATCTCAATGCAGTTTCTCCGGCCCGCTCCGGTAGGCGGGCTTCGGGTCGAAGGGCGCCTGCTCAAGTTCGGCAAGCGAGGTTGCGTCGTGGATACCGTCCTCTACAGCGACGGGTTGGAGGAGCCGGTCGCTCAGGGCGTGGTGACCTACGTACCGCTGTTCCCGCAGCCGTGATCAGTTGGGGGAGTGCGCTGTTACTGATGGCCTTCCAGAAGGTGTGCGTACGGGTCGCGGTCGGAATCCACGGTTTCGGGCATTGGATAATAGGTCTTGATGAGCAGATTCCCGCCGTCGTCCCACGTGAAGGTCTCGATGCTGTAAGCCTTTTGAACGTTCGGTTCGGTGCCGAAGTAGTTCTCACAGACCCACGCCATCTCGTTGCCGTTCACTTCCACGGTGATCATCTTGATCTTGAGGATGGACTGGAACATGTCGTACGCGTCGCCCGTCGCAGTGTCGAACCCCTGTTTCTCCTCGGTGCCCACCGGGTCGAACATACGAACTTCAGCCGGCGCGATGGTGCGCCAGGACGCAATCCAGTCGTCTCTCTTGCCTGCGTTCCACAACTCGGCGTGCTTCGCCGCGTGGGCCAACCGTGCCTGACGGCTCGGAACTGCACTCATGTTCGGCATCCTTTCTCGGTTACCCGCGCTCGGACTTGGTCGTCAACGTGCGGCGTTGGAATGGCGCTCCGTCGAACCGCTCATCGGTGGTGAATTCCTCGACGGGTCTGCGGCGAAGCCTGCTCAGCTGCTGGGTGGGTTTACCCAGCGGAACAAGGGCGGCGACGGCGTGGGTATCGGGGATGCCGAGGAGGTCGCGGATCTGCTCCTCTTCGGGGATGGCCATCGTGGTGAGAGTGCCGCCGTATCCCTCGTTTCGGGCGGCCAGCAGGATGTTCCAGACCAGCGGGTAGACGGATGCCCCGCTCACGACACCAACGCGGTCCAGGTGCTGGTCCATCGCGGCTACGTACGTCAAGTCGACGGTGATAACCAGCACGACCGCAGCCCGCCGAAAGGGCGCGGTGAATTCATCGGGAACCGTCGTGGCCGCGATCGTCTCAGCGGGCACAGCACTCGGCTCAACGGGGTTCCAAGGACTTTCGCCCGCAGTTAACTGAGCGAAGTAGCGTTGCGTGCCGGGGACATTCAGCGCCGCGAGCCTTTGGCGCACCGCGGCATCCCGCACCACAGTGACGTGTGTTCCCTGCCGGTTGCCGCCGCTGGGCGCAAATCTCGCGTTGTCGAGGATCCGGTAGAGGACCGAATCTGGAAGCGGATCATCGGTGAACTCCCGCGCCGCGAACGTGGTCCGCATGACGTCGTAGAGTTCCATCGTCACCCTTGTGTTCCGGTGGCCCGGGGCAACCCGATCATGGCGACGGCGAGGACGGCGGGTTCGCTTCCGCGATTGTGCCAGCGATGCCGGGTGCCGTTCTGAATGTTCACGTCGCCTGCGTGCAGCGTCGTCTCGATGCCGTCGTCGAGCTCGAGGATGATCTCGCCGGAGATGACGATCTCCATGTCGACGGTATCGGTGGTGTGCATGCCGGGGTGTTCCAGCTCGTTGGTTTCCAGGACGCCAGGGAGCTTCTCCTGCAGCTCACGCAGGCCCGCCTCGATGTCGAGTCCTTCGTAGTCGACGCCGCCGTCGCCGGGCGGGAAGGTGAGCAGGAAGAACCGGTAGCCACCTACGGGCGGAAAGAACGTCGTCTTGGGGCCGTTGGCACCGGCGTCTGGGAGCGTGGGACTCGAGTCCGCGCGCCACAGTTCGTGATAGACGGTGGGGCTCAACGTCACAGTCGTCGGTTCGACGACGCCATCCTCGACGATGACCGCCTTACCGTGCGCGTCGTGGCCGGTCACTACGCGGCGTACGTTCATCGAGAGCTCTCCTCGCTTCGTGGTGGCAGTTAGTTCGCGACGAAGCTGTTGCGCAGCGCGAGTCGGTGAATCTTCTCGCTGGCGTTGCGGGGCAGCGGTTCGTCGGTCATGACAAGGTATTTCGGCACCTTAAAGGTTGGCAATGCCTTGACCAGGTGCGCACGCAGTTCGTCCTCGGTGAGTGCGGAGCCTGGCTGGGGGTGGCATACCATCGCCAATTCTTCACCCATGAGGTCGTCGGGGACGCCGAAGACGGCAGCCTCCTTGACCGACGAGTGTCGGTAGGCGACGTTTTCGATTTCGATGGGCGCGATGTTCTCCCCGCCGCGGATGACGATTTCCTTGATCCGCCCGGTGATGTGCAGGAAGCCGTCGTCGTCGATGTTGCCCAGGTCACCGGTGCGTAGCCAGCCGTCGCGGGTGAACGCTTCTTGGGTGAGGTCGTCGCGGTGCCAGTATCCGGGGGTGATGGTGACGCCGCGTAGTTGGATTTCACCGTCCTGTTGCGACGGCAGAGAGTTGCCTTGGGTGTCGACGACGCGGATGTCGATGATCGGTGAAACGATGCCTGCGGCCATGGGTTTGAGATCGAATACCGGTCCGCTCATGGTTGCGCACACCGATGCGGTCTCGGTCATCCCGTAGCCCGATGCCCGGTTTTCGATGCCGAGTTTGTCGCGCAGGAGTTCGGGAAGGCCGGTGGGCGTGGCGGCCCCGGCGGCGGCCACCCGCGACACCGAGGACAGGTCGAAGTCGTCGAGGAGCGGGTGTGTCAGTAGGTCCTTGAGGATTGCCGGCACGGTCGACAGCATCGTGATCTTCTCGGTCTGGATCGTCCGCATCGCTGTCTCGGCGTCCCATTTGCGCAGCAGTGCAACCTTTTGTCCTACCGCGCAGGGCAGCAGAAAGCCGCTGAACAGTCCGGTCGCGTGAAACAGCGGCACGGTCACCAGCTGCGCCTCGGAGGTCGCGCCTCCGCGCAGTTCAACGGGACCACTGAATTCGAGGGCGAGGTAGCCCACCAGCATCATGTGCACGAGTGCCTGCCCGATTGCGATATTGCGATACACGACCCCTTTGGGGTGCCCGGTGCTGCCCGAGGTGTAGAGCAGCATCGCCGTGTCTTCGGGAGCCGGTTGCGCGGTGACGTAGTCGCGACCACGACCTGCTGCCACGGCGTCCCTGATGGACCGCAGGTCAAGATGGGCTACCGAGTCGTGGGCCAAATGCTGGTCGCCACCGTCGACATCGCTGAACAGCACTGCCGTTCCGCGTTGTCGAAGTGCGTCGGCGGCGAGTCTGGTCCGGGGCAGGTCGGCGGCCAATACGGTCGGATCCGAGTCGCGCAGGGTGAAGTCCAGCTCCTCGGCCGATCCCCAACTGTTGATCAGCACCGCGACCGCGCCGACGTGGACCGCCGAGGCGAAGGTCAGAACCCAGTCCGGACAGTTGCGCATCGCGATGGCGATCCGATCGCCGGGCTTGACGCCAATGTCGTGCTGCAGCACGGCGGCGAGTGCGTCGACGTCGGCGAAGAACTGCTCGAAGGACCACCGTTGGTCGCCGAAGACGAGAAAGTCCGCGCCGGTGTGCCCGCGGCCTGAGGTGAGGATGTCGAGGACGGTGGGCGCAGCGTGGATGAAGACGCGTTGGGGCACTCCGGCCACCTGCTGCTCGGTCACCGCGAAGACACCATCGGCGGCGGTGAACCGGCGAACGGCCTCGCGGACGAGATCAGGAGTCAGGGTCACGATGTCCTCCCTCCGTGATGGTGCCATGCGCTCACTCCTTTCGAGTGGTACGGGTTCACAAAGTTGCCACAGTAAAACTACATCGTTTTTATACAGAATGGTGGTGCGAGTCACGAGGCGCCCGCACCACTGTGTCCGAGTCCGCTGACGCTCTGCAGGAAATCCGTTGCGAAACGTGCACGGTTGGAACAACCTCGTCACCGTAATATGACTGGCATGTCGTGGTCGCTGCGCAATCTCACATCTCGGCGGGAGTCGGCCAATGGCTAAACCGCTCATACCGGTCGACGTGATCTACGAACACGCCTTGGCGCTGATCGACGCCGAGGGGGCGCAGGCGCTCAAGGCGCGCCGGCTGGCCAAAGACCTCAAGTGCTCCAGCCGCACGCTCTACCTGCAGGTGGGAAATCGCGAAGAACTGATTCGTGCGTTGGTGGGCCGACACTTTTCGCAGCTGCAACTGGACTTCCACGAGTACGAGACATGGGAGGCCACCGCCGTGGCGTGGAGTCTTGCGTTGCGCGACGCGCTGCAGGCTCATCCCTTCCTTACCGAACTAATGACCGTCGATGACCGTGGTGCCGTCACGTCCTACGTGGACAAGCTGTGGAAAGCGCTGGTCCGGACGGGGATTGACCGCCGGCTCGCCACGGCGTGCTGCCGGGCCTTGGTGAACACGACGATCAACCACGCCATCGTCGAAGCGCAGGCACTGCGCCAGGTGCCGCCCACCCGCGCCGCCGACCTCGATGCGAGGAAACGGCAACGGTCCTTTTTGCGAACCATCGACTGGATCATCGCCGGAGTCGGCGCGGAAGCGCTTTCGACGACGACCACTGGCCGTCGCCGCTGACCCAACAGGGCGCACCGTCCGTCCATGCCCCAAGTTGGAAAACAGTGTTGTTTAATGCACGGTATGGATGACGGTGCGTGCCGGGCACTCCTTCGTGTGCTCGACGATGACCGCTGCCCTTTGCAAAAATATAAAAACAATGTTGTTCTAATATCCTGGCCTCGGAGTCGGCCAGTTCGAGGTAGGAGAGGTTGTTGCCATGGCATGGGACTTCTGTGCGGATCAGGATTTCGAACCAACGCTTGACTGGGTTCGCCGTTTCGTGGACGACGAGCTTCGCCCGATCGAGCCGCTGCTTCCGCATCTCTCACCGCTGCAGGCCAAGAGTCTGTTGGATCCGCTCAAGGATCAAGTGCGGGAGCGCGGCTTGTGGGCGGTGCATCTGCCGAAGGACATGGGCGGCAACGGCTTCGGCCAGCTGCCGCTGGCGCAGATGAATCTCATCACCGGCCGGGTGGGCTTGGCCATGGAGGTGTTCGGGAACATGGCCCCGGACTCGGGCAACGCCGAACTCATCGCAGAGGGGGGCACCGAGGAGCAGAAGGATCGTTGGTTGTGGCCCAACCTGAGTGGTGACCTCCGCAGCGCGTTCGCCATCACCGAACCCTGGGTGTCGGGCACTGATCCGACGCAGATCGAGTCGACGGGCGTGCTCGAGGGCGACGAGTGGGTGCTCAACGGCCGCAAGTGGATGATCACCAACGCGTCGATCGCGGACTTCATCATCTTCATGGTGGTCACCGACCCAGAGGCCCCGCCACATCTGCGGTGTTCGATGATAGTGGTGGAGAAGGACACCCCTGGCATGACCATCCTGCGCGACATTCCCTCGATGCATGACCCCGAGGTGACGTTCGGCCAGATCGGCAACCACGCCGAGATCGTGCTGGACAGTGTGCGCGTCCCGCGCGATCACCTGATCGGCCCGCAGGGCCACGGATTCGTGCTGTCGCAGGTCCGGCTGGGCCCGGGGCGTCTGCATCACGCGACGCGCTGGCTGGCCGAGGCCGAGCGGGCATTCGACATGATGTGCGAGCGCGCGCAGTCACGATCCTCGTTCGGCAAGACCTACACCCGCCACCAGATGGTGCAGGAGTACATCGCCGATTCCCGCATCGAGTTGGAGACGGCGAAACTCCTCACCTTGCGGGCGGCGTGGAAGTTCGACCGCGACGGCAACCGGGCCGCGCGCAGTGACATCGCCATGTGCAAGGTGTACAACGCGCAGGTGGTGCACAACGTGGTCGACCGGGCGTTGCAGGTGCACGGTTCTCTGGGCTATAGCGGCGATATGCCGCTGGAGTCGATGTACCGGATTGCGCGGATGGCAAGCCTGGTCGATGGCGCCAACGAAGTGCACAAGGTCAGCGTCGCCAAGAGCGAGCTGGCCCGGTACCAGGCTGTCGAGGGATGGCCCAGTGAGCACGTCCCGACCCGGCTGGCCGAGGCCCGTTCGCGGTTCGCCCTCCTGCTGGAGGCCAGCGCGTGAACCGCACCGCGGCGGCGTTTGACGTTGCGCGCTTCAGTGATTGGCTGGGGCAGGTGACCGGAGAGCCTGCCGAGGTGACGGTGACGCCGATGAGTGGGGGCGGCAGCTGCGAGATGTTCCGCGTCGAGCGGTTGGGCCGGTCCTGGGTGGTGCGCCGCGCGCCGCTGACGGCGGTGTCCGACACCGCACACCACGTGGTCCGGGAAGCCCGGGTCATCGACGCACTGGCCGACTCGGCGGTGCCGGTGCCGACCATCCTCGCCGTCTGCGACGACCCCGCCGTACTTGGGACGCCGTTCTTCGTGATGTCCTACGTCGACGGCGACGTGGTGCGTCGCAATGGCCTCCCCAAAGATCTTGCGGAACAACCCGATTCGCACCACGCTGTGGGGGAGGAGTTGATCGACACACTGGTCAAACTGCACGAGGTCGACTGGCGCTCCACCCCGTTGGCCGAGCTATCCCGGCCAGAGGGCTTTCTGGCCCGGCAAGTGGATCGATGGATGACCCAGTTGGAGTCCTACCGGTCCCGCGACTTGGACGGCGTCGATGACGTCGCCGCGTGGTTGGCGGCCAACCAGCCTGCGCGCGGAGACCTGACGGTGATGCACGGCGACTACAAACTCGACAACGTATTGCTGTCGCGGCAACCGCCGCCGCGGGTGCTCAGCGTGGTCGACTTCGAGATGACCACCGTGGGGGATCCGCTCATCGACTTGGCATGGGCGCTCATCTTCTGGCCCCAGGAGGGCAACCTGATTGCACTAGCCGTGCCCGGAACCCCCAACGGCATCGCCGCCGACCAGTGCCAGACACCGGCCCAACTGATCAAACGCTATTCCGCGGCCACCGGGCGCGACCTGTCCGCATTCGACTGGTACCAGGCCTTCAGTGCATGGAAGTTGGCGATCGTGCTGGAAGCGTCCTACGCCAAGTACCGAAGCGGCGAGTCCGCCAACCCGAACCATGAGGTCTTCGGATTCGTCGTCGACGAACTGCTCTCGCGCGCAAAGAGGTTCGCCCGATGACTGACCCTCTGTTCTCCGTCGCCGGCCGGGTCGTCCTAGTGACCGGCGGCAGCCGCGGGCTGGGGCGAGCAATGTGTCTGGGTCTGGCCGAACGTGGGGCGCGGGTGGTGATCGCCAGCCGCAAGATCGACGCCTGCGAGGAGTTGGCCGCTCAGATCCGCGGCAGCGGCGGCGACGCGTTCGCCGCGGCCTGCCACGTCGGGAACTGGGAGACCCTGGATCGGGTCGTAGCGGAAGCCGCCCGACGGTGGGGGCGCCTCGATGGCCTGGTCAACAATGCCGGGATGAGTCCGCTGGCGCCGTCGCTGCTGGAGACGTCGGAGACGTTGTTCGACAAGGTGATCGGCGTCAACCTCAAGGGTCCGCTGCGGCTGACGGCCCTGGCCGCCGAGGCGATGAAGGCCACCGGTGGTGGCTCGATCATCAACATCAGCTCGTTGGCTGCGGTGAAACCGATCCCGACGGCCCCCGTGTATTCCGCTGCGAAGGCCGGACTCAATGCGCTGACGAAGGCTGCCGCGCTCGAGTTCGCCGGCGCAGGTATCCGCGTCAATGGCATCATCTGCGGCACCTTCGACACCGACACGTCGGCCGGCTTCGTGCGCAACGCCGACTTGCTCCCCGAGGTCGTGCGGCCCATCGCGCTGGGTCGGGTCGGTCGTCCAGACGAGATCCTCGGCGCAGCCGTATATCTGCTGTCAGAAGCAGCTAGCTACACCACGGGCTCACTGATGACCATCGACGGCGGAGTCTCCTGATGAGGATTCCGATCAAAGCGATTACCACATGCGGAAACATGAATTGTCGCCGACTAAGAAAGTTCTCCATATGGCACGGCCCAAATTCTCCTTCGCCTGTCCACCCGGGCTGCAGTCAGTCGAACATAGCCAGATAGGGGAGGAGCTCGGGTACGAGCGCGCATGGCTGTTCGACTCGCCGTCGCTGTATACCGATATCTGGATTTCCTTGGCGCGAATCGCGGACGCAACCGAACGCATCGGCCTGGGAACAGGTGTCGCTGTCCCCAGCATGCGGCACCCCATGGTTACCGCATCGGCCATTGCCGCCATCGAGGGATTGGCACCCGGTCGCCTCGTCGTGGCGTTCGGAACCGGCTTCACAGCGCGAGTGACGATGGGGCAGAAGCCAATGACCTGGAAGGCGCTCACCGAGTACACCCGGCAAGTACGCAAACTATTGGACGGCGACGTCGTCGAGATCGACGGCGGCGCGTGCCAGATGATTCACGTCGAGGACCTCGCACCGGAAAGACCGATTGCCGTTCCTCTTTGGGTCGCGCCCTCAGGTCCCAAGGGCATGAGAGCCGCGCGGGAACTGGGCGTCGATGGTGTCCTGGTGGTAACACCACCAACTGAACCCCTTGATTGCACCCACCGCGGTCTTCTGGTCTTCGGTACGGTCCTCCGACCGGGAGAGGACGAGACATATCAACGCGTGCTGGCTGCCGGCGGCCCGGGCTATGCCACCAGCGTCCACGGGCTGTGGGAGCTGGCTCCCGATGCCGTCGCGTCCGTGCCAGGTGGCGCGGAGTGGCACGAGCGCGTGAAGGCTGAACGTCCAGAAGCTGAGCGCCACCTGGTCGTTCATCAGGGGCACTTGTCGACGGTCACCGATCGTGATCTCGACATCGTCGCCGCAGCGGGCAAGACGATCCTCGAATGCGGCTGGACAGGGGATCCTCAGTCGATTGCGGCCCGAATGGACGAGGCGGGCGAGCAGGGCATCACGGAAGTCGTCTACACACCGGCTGGTCCTGACGTCCCCGCTGAGTTAGAGGCTTTTGCGGCGGCGGCTCAAGCGTGAGCGTTCCCAACGTCATCGTCATCGTTTCACCCGTCGGAACTCGCGGTTTCCGGACCGATTTCCACCCGTTAAGGTTCGCGCCGGGACGGTGAGCGTGATGCGCGAAGCTGCCTCGCGAGTGGCCACCCCGAGTGCAAACGGAGCAGCGGATCATGGCAGGTCAGCGTCAGCGCAAGATCCGAGTGTTCCAGGTTGCGACGGGAAACCTCGGCACCGAGATGATCCGGCGGATCGCCGGACATCCCGACCTCGAGCTCGTCGGACTGCACTGCTATTCCCCGGAGAAGATGGGGCGCGACGCCGGCGAGATTGTGGGCATCCCCGACATCGGTGTCATCGCCACCGGGTCTGTCGACGAAATCATCACCGCTGCACCAGATGTCATGACCTTTCACGGAGTCTTCCCAGACGAACAGCTCTACGAGCGCGTGCTGGAAGCCGGGATCAACGTCGTGACGACTGCTGATTGGATCACCGGACACCATCGGGATCTCAATCATCCTCACCCCTCCGGGAAACCGACCACGGTCGTGCTCGAGGAGGCGTGCCTGCGGGGTGGCTCGACGTTTCACGGCACCGGTATGAATCCCGGGCTGTGTCAGATCCTGGGAGTTGTGCATTCGTGCGACGTGGCAGAAATCGAGAACGTCACGGTCATCGAATCAACCCGCGCGGACTGCCACCACTCCGTTGAGTCGTGGCAGATGGTGGGTTACGGGCGGCCGATCGACGACCCCGAAATCCCAAAGCTGCTGGAAATCGGGACGCGAGTCTTCGGCGATGGCGTCTATATGATGGCCGACTGTTTTGGCCTCGAGCTTGACGAGGTCGCCTTCTCCTACGACCTCGGCGCCAGCGTCGAAGACATCGATCTGGGCTGGTACCAACTTCCCGTTGGATCACTCGCCGCTAGCCGCGTGAAGTATCAAGGCATCGTGAACGGGGTGTCTCGGGTCGAGGTGCATGCCGAATGGCAGATGACGGACCGCACCGATCCGCCATGGAAGGTCGAAGGCTGCTACATCACCAGGATCAAGGCTGATCCCTGCCTCAGCAGCAAGCACAAAATCCTGCCCAAGCCCGGGTTCGACTTCTCCAGTGAGGAGGCGTTCGCCTCGGTCGCGATGACCGTCACCGGGTTGCCGGCGCTCAATGCGATCTCCGCCGTCGTCGACGCTCCGCCAGGGTTGCTTACGCCCGCCGATCTGCCGCTGCGTGGTCTGGCCGGCCGCTTCAAGCAGGACATCTAAAGGCGAACCGAGCCATCCAGGTTGTGCCGTCCAATGCCACCAACAAATCCAGACACCTGTTCAGAAAATAAAGGCTCGGTGATGAACTCTCACCGTGTGCGCCAGGGAAATATGCGTGGGGAGACGCGAAAGTTACTAGCCTTCAGGTGTATCTGTTCTCCTCTTGTGAGCAGCACTCATGTTGACTATTCTGAACATGTGTCCGGAATAAGAGCGGTGGCGATTGCCGATCCCCCCGTTCGGCGGCGCAAGAATGGCCGTTCCGAGCAGAGCGTTCGTAAGCTCCTCGATGCCGCGGTGGCGACGCTCACCGAATCGACCTACGGCGATATGACAGTGCGTGCCGTCGCCGCACGGGCCGCGGTGTCGCCGACAACCGCCTACACCTATTTCCCGTCGAAGGACGCGCTGATCGCCGAGACTTACCTGCGGTTACTCAGAGACGCACCAACTTTCGTCGATGTCAACGACAGCGCAGTGACCCGCGTAAAAGCGCAACTTCGAGAGCTGGTCCTGCTGGTCGCCGATAAGCCCTACCTGGCCGACGCATGCACCGCTGCCCTGATGGCCGAGGACGACGTGGTTAATAACGTCCGCGTGCAAATCGCTACCGAGATCGGGCGTCGAATCGCGGCATCACTCGGTCCCGGCCACGCACCCGAACTGGCGTCCACGCTGCACATGGTCTTCTCCGGAGCGACGATGCATGCCCGCTCGGCAGCAGGTGGCTACCGACAGATCGCCGATCAGTTGGACAAGGCAGTCCTGATCATCATGAACTCCGCCCTCGCCGCGGGTAACGACTCGAGTGGAGAAGTCCGATGACTTTCGTCTCGCGTGCGATCACGCCTAGCCAGGAGGAGCTTCCACGATGACAACTACCACCGCCGTCCCACGCGTATCAGGAGGTGCCGACGAGCACGGCCATCTCGAGGAGTTCCGCACCGACCCAATCGGTTTGATGACGAGAGTGCGGCGGGAATGTGGGGATGTCGGCTGGTTCCAGCTGGTCGACAAGCACGTGGTGCTGCTGTCCGGCGCGGAAGCCAACGAGTTCTTCTTCCGCTCTGCCGACGAGGATCTCGACCAGGCCGAGGCGTATCCGTTCATGACGCCGATCTTCGGTGAGGGCGTGATATTCGACGCCAGCCCCGAACGGCGTAAGGAGATGCTGCACAACTCCGCACTGCGCGGCGAACAGATGAAGGGCCATGCGGCCACCATCGAGGGCGAGGTCAAGAAGATGATCGCCGACTGGGGCGACGCGGGCGAAATCGAACTGCTCGACTTCTTCGCCGAGTTGACCATCTACACGTCCACGGCGTGCCTCATCGGGCTGAAATTCCGCAGCCAACTCGATCATAGATTCGCCGAGTACTACCACGATCTCGAGCGCGGAACCGATCCGCTGTGCTACGTCGACCCCCACCTCGACATCGAGAGCTTCCGGCTCCGCGACGAGGGTCGGGTGAAACTCGTTGCGCTGGTGCAAGAAGTGATGGATGAGCGCATCGCGAACCCGCCGAAGGGCAAGGAGGACCGCGACCTGCTCGACATTCTGGTGTCGGTAAAGGACGACGACGGAAACTCCCGGTTCTCCGCCAATGAGATCACCGGCATGTTCATTTCGCTGATGTTCGCCGGGCACCACACCAGTTCGGGCACGTCATCGTGGACGTTGATCGAGTTGATCCGCCACCCGGAGATCTACGCCGCGGTATTGGACGAACTCGAGGAGCTGTACGCCGACGGCCAGGAGGTCAGCTTCCATGCGCTGCGTCAGATTCCGTTGCTGGACAACGTGGTCAAGGAGACGCTGTGGCTGCACCCCCCGCTGATCATCTTGATGCGGGTGGCCAAGGGCGAGTTGGAGGTACAGGGCTTCGGAATCCACGACGGCGACTTCGTCGCGACCGCACCAGCCATCTCCAACCGGATTGCCGAGGACTTCCCCGACCCGCAGGCGTTCAATCCGGACCGCTACAACAAACCCGAGCAGGCTGACATCGCCAACCGCTGGACGTGGATCCCGTTCGGCGCGGGCAGACACCGTTGCGTAGGGGCCGCGTTCGCGACCATGCAGATCAAGGCGATCTTCTCGGTTCTGTTGCGCGAGTATGAGTTCGAGATGGCGCAGCCCGCCGATTCCTACCGCAACGACCACACCAAGATGGTGGTGCAGTTGGATCGACCGTCCAAGGTGCGCTACCGCAGGCGGGCGGGCAGGTGATCGTCGTCGTGGCCGTCGGACGATCTCATCGCACACTGCACTCCGAAGGAGACCGTCCATGACGTCGCGTTACGCACAATTGAGCCAAGTTGAGTTGGCGAGCCTGTTACCGGAGTTGTTGCTCGTCGGCTTCATGGTGGACCGAGCGGGATTGCCCTGGTGCATGAAGGATTTCGGGCGCGAAGAGATGGAGCAGATCGCGATCGACGAATGGGTGGCCGCCAGCCCCATCTATGCCAAGCGCATACAGAAGGCGCTGAACTTCGAAGGCGACGACGTCGTCACCATCTTCAAGGCGATGCAGTTCGACGTCGGTGCACCGCCACAGTTCATGGACTTCCGGTACGTCATTCACGACCCCTATCACGGCGAGTTCTACCTAACCACTGCGGTTCGCTGATCGACCTCGAGCCGTTGGGAGCGGACTTCATCACGGGCATGTGCCACACGATCGAGGACCCGACGTTCGACGCCACCGCGATCGCAACCAACGCGCGCGCCCAGATGCGGCCCATCCACCGGCCTCCGCGCGTCCCCTCCGACCAGCACCCTCACTGCGCGTGGACGGTGTCCATCGAAGACCACCATCCAGCAGTGCCCGAGCCGCCCGGACTCGATGAGATGAGGCGTACGCGGTTGGCGAACGTCGAGCTCGACGCGATCCATCCGTCCGATGACGGTGTCACCGACTACTCCGGACCGCTAGTCAGTGACGTCGACTTCACCAAGTTCTCACACTCAACCCTGGTGCGTCTTGCCGACGAGGTTTGCATTCAGATGCACCTGCTGTCGCTCGGATTGGCGAGGGCGCTCGAGGCGCGGACCGACACCACGGCGGCGAATTCCATTCGGGTGTCGCAAATGATCGGCTTCGGGGCCGCCGCGGCCGAACGGCTGCTGGCCGTGCTGAAGTTGCCCCCCAACGCCGACGGCGCGAAGCGCATCTTGGAGCTCCATCCGATGTTCAACCCGGCTGCCTACGTGTCGGCCGAGTGGGAGGGCGACCGACTGGTTTTCACACGGTCGCAGGCGCACGACGACGAGGCATGGGTGAGTCTGCTGGGCCGCGACGAGGTCCGCCCGCTTCAGGCGATCGTCCAAGCCGTCGATCCAACGCTGGACGTCGACGTGGTCGAGGTGTCCGATGGATGGGCGGTGGCCGTGACCGAGGGGCACGATGCCGCCCAGAAACGAAGGAAGCCGCCGTCACCAAGATGGGTGACATCGCGACGTGGCAGTTCGAGAAGCGCACGTCGCTCCCACTGACGGTCGTCTAGACCTCCAGCAGAGTCCCACCGTCCAGCGTGCGGATGGGACGACCGAGCTGCTCCAGCAGGGTCAGCGACTTGTACACGCCGCCGTTGAGCCCGTCGCGGTCGCCGGTGCACAGCGCCAAGGCGGCTTCGGCCATGGCTTCGACGGGCTCGAGGATGTCGGTGTCGGCGATGGCGTCCTCCGTCAGCGTCGCCTTCACGCCTTCGGTCAGGACTGCCTTCACCGGGGCGAGGGCGTTGGCGACGATCGAGTCCGCATAGAACTCGGACGCCAACCCTTCGCTCAGCCGGTTGAGGGCCGCCTTCGACGAACCGTATGCAGTCCCTTGCATGTGGTAGATCGGGTCTGGCGGCGGCGTCGTCGGGATGTCCCCCGACAGTGAGGTGATGTTCAATATCCAACCGCTTCCGCGGTCCTTCATCGCGGGGATTACGCGTTGGCACAAGTCGAAGGGCGCAAAGTAGTTGATGGTCGTGATGAGCCGCATGCGCTTCTCCGAGATGTCCGTGAAGGGCGCGAAGATCGACGAGGCGGCGTTGTTCACCAGCACGTCGACCGGCCCGAGGTCAGCGACCACCCGATTGATCATGTCGGCCCGGGACTCGGGTGAGGTGAGATCGACTTGGTATGGCGCCGCTCGGCCCCCAGCTGCCTCGATGGTGGCAACGGTCTCCCGCAGGGTCCCGGGAATCAGCCCCTGCGCGGCCTTGTCCAAGCTCCTGGCGGCCACGGCGACCACGGCGCCCTCGCAGGCGAACCGCTGCGCGATGGCGGCTCCGATGCCCCGGCTGGCGCCCGTCACCAGCGCGACTCGGCCCTGCAGCGACCCGCTCACTGATCGAGCGGGTTCTGGGTGACGTATTGCCCCTCCTCGACCGGCGGTGGCCACAGCGTCGAGGGCATGTCGGCATAGCGGAAGTGCCCCGGCATCTCCATTCCGGGGATAGCGATCCTGTCAAGGAACTCCTTCGGAGCCTTCCCAGACTTCGCGATTGCCATGAAGGTGTGTGCGGTCGATCCAAGGTCGAACCAGTCGCGCTGCCACGCGAAGCGGAGCTTGCCGTCCGTGTCGTCACGGGCCACGCCGAACCAGCTGCCGCCGATACCGCGAATCTCGTACTCCTTGCCCTCGCCGTCGAGCAGGCCGGAGCGTTGCTTCCAGAAGCCGACGATCATGCCGTTCTCCTCGTCGAGGACGGTGGCCATGTAGTCGTAGTGCCAGCCGTCGAGTCCTTCCATTTCGGTGCCCAATGCCCAGCGGCGGATCTCCTCGCGGCCCCTGGCCATGAAGTGCTCGTCGGGTGTGAACATCCAGCCGTAGGTGGCATCCTCGAGGTAGCACTCTGCCAAGCTGCCCCAGTCACCGGTTCGCTCCGCCTCGCGGTTCACCTCGAGCCATTCGGCCCAGAACTCCTTGATCTCGGCGCGGGTGAAGGCGTCGCTCATGTTGGTCTTCCTTTCGTGGGGTGTCATCAGTACTGCCGGTAGCGGCGTTGGACGTGCTCCTGGCGGACGCGCACCTGTTCGCGCCGCTGCGCCGGTGACACAGGCGGCGTCGACGCGGGGAGGTACTCTCCGAGTTCGCTGAACGGGACCTTTTGCACCGACACCGTCGGAAGGCGGTCCGTTGGCTGCGGGTACGTCCAGCGCATGGCCATGAAGCCCTCGCGCAACCCGGTGGTATCCAGCCAGTTCGGTACGCCAGGGTCGCGGTGTGCGACGACGTACCGGTAGTGGCCGTCGTCGTCGCGCTCGGCCTGCGTGCCGTTCAGGCTGCTGACGTGGTTCGCGAAATCGTGTGACTCGCCCCACACGTTGGAAAGGTGAAAGCCCATGTAGGCCGGCGCCTCGAAGACCTCGGCGTCGATGAGCAGGGCCTCGTCCTCGGCAAGGTCGTAGACGCCACCGGCGTAGACGTTGGTGCTCTGTCCGCCGCCGGTTGCGAGCGATGCACCGGCCGGGGCGTTGAAGTCGTTGCGCGGCATGAAGCTCACGCCGTCGCCGTTGGGGTCCCCGTGCGCCCCCAGGACCACGTCGTAGAACTTGTTCCAAAAGCGGGTCTGGTTGTCCACGATCTCACCAATTCGGCGCATCGCCGCCGCCGCACGAGCTGGGTCCAGCGCAGGCGGGTGCTCACCAACCATGTCCAGGCGGCGGATCAGCAACTCCGGTGACTCCTCCCGCTCCCAGTCGTGGAACAGGAACCGCACCGTCACGTACTCCGCGGGGAACGTCGTATCGGTGCGCCGTGAAGTCCGCTGCGTGGCAATGAAATTGCCCGTGTGACCGTGTGGCCGTTCGGGAGCCAGGAGGATTTCGAACCGCCCCTCCTCATCGAGGACCAGCTCGGAGGAGTCGAGCTTGCCGGTGTTGCCGCGCGCTCCCGGCTGCAGTTCTGTGAGGTCTCCGCTGTCGCCGGCATAGCCCGTGTGGGCCTCGATGATGACGTACTGCGGCGCAGTGGGACCCGACGGTGCCGGCGCCTCCCCACGCCAGTGCCGGGAGTCCTGCACGTGACCGGTGATCCGGTAGGAGTACCGGCCGTCGACTGGCGTCGAGAGGTACATGGCGTCGGCGTTGTCGATGGTCGCTTTGTCGAGCACCTGGATGCTGCGGCGGAAGTACGGGAAAGCGGGGTCCCCGAAGAAGGCCCGCTCGACGGCCGAGTGTACGAAGCCCAGGAGGTAGCGGTAGCCCTCCGCGAGGTCGCGCGGCCCGGCCGCCGGCGGCGCATGCAGATCGGGGGACTCGAGTGCCTCCCGCGCCCGACCCAGCCGCTCGATCATCTCGTCCCAGGCGGCGCGAAGGGCGTCGGCGTGTTCAGCTGGCACGGCCCGGCTCCCACTCGAAGCGTTCGAACAGCGGTGCCAGCCGCGTGCGGATCTCCTCGGCCTCGAGCCCGAACTCTTCGAGGCTGTAGTTGTGTCCGGACCGGTACTCGCGGCCCTTCTCGTCGGCAAGCGCCTTCTCCTGCTCCTGCACCATGCCCATCCCGATCACGTCGTAGACCCGGCGCACCGTGCCACCTGGGTCCGTGACGAGGTCGCTGTAGTCCACGATCACGCTCGGGACCTCCGGGTGGGCGTCCAATACATCCAGTGGGTGCTGGTAGTAGTGATAGGACGAGTCCACGAACGACCGAAGCGAGTCCTGCATGTACTTCTCGGACCGCTTGCGGGCCGACCAGGCGAACTGCATCAGCTTGAGGAAACTCGGAATCGTCTCGTAGGGGTTGCGCACTGGCACGACGAATCGGGCGTCGGGGAAGGTTTCGATGAGGCTTTCGACCCGGCCGCAGTGGATCGGGGCTTTCGAGAGGTGCGTCAGCCCCGGACCGTTGAGAACCAGCTGGCGGCGCACGCACTCCTTATAGAACTGCATGACGCGCCGCCGCTTGGCGGCAGGCCACCGGTCGTCGACGTAATAGAAGTCCAGCTCCTCGACGTAAGGGAACTGCACGACCCAAAAACCCGACGCGCACGAAAGCGTTAACAGGAACTCGTCCTCCTCCGGCGCGAAAAGCCCTGACTCGTGGACACTTTGGCTTTTGCTGAACAGTCGCTCGTCGAGAGCGTCGATGCGCCTGCGGAGCCGACCGCCGAGGCGCTGATCCCACCGCAATACGGCCCTGAGCACCTTCTTCTCGATGAGGGAGGGAAAGAACATCTCCCACAGCAGCACATAGGAGAACCGGGGATCGTTCGCCATCATGCGGTGCAGGTACGTCGTACCGCTGCGCGCGTGACCGACCACGAAGACCGGCCGGTGGACCTCGGTGCGTCGCAGCGCCGGGAAGACGATCGGATCGAGCGCGAACGTCACCGAGTGCAGCAGCGCCAGCGCCGGTACGACGACGCACAGCGTGCGGTACTGGCGGCGGCGACGGGCCGTGTCCTGCTCGCGGCCGACCAGACGGACCATCGTCCACCACGTGCGCCAGTCGAAATAGAAGAAGTTCTTCATTGCTGCCTTAAGGGTTGACCTTTCTGATGACGTCGTCGGCGAATCGCTCGAGCCTGGCCACCTTGTCCTTCAGCGGCTGCTGGTCGGCTCCCTTCACGTAGGGGTTGCGGAATCCGACCACGACATCCGTCACACCCATGTCCTCGAGGCGCTTGCACCCGTCAACGGTGCGCGCATCCTGGCTCACGACGTGAATCTCGAAGGGCACGTGGGTCTTTCCAGCTTCGGCGCGGAACGCCTGCAGCTTCCCGAGCATCGACTCGAGCACGTCGTTGGGCCCGCCCGCATGCATCCAGCCATTGCCCTTCGTCGCAGCCCGCTGCAGGGCAGCCTCCGAGTGGCCACCGATCAACAACGGAATGGGCTGGGTCGGGACCGGACACACCTTCAGGGACGGGACGTCGTAGAAGCGGCCGTGGAACTCGAAGAACTCGCCTGACTCCAGCCCCCGGAAGACCTCGATGGCCTCGTCCATGCGCGCGCCCTTCGAGGTGGGGTCGACGCCGGCCATCAGGTAGTCGTCGGGGTACGGGCTAGTCCCGATGCCGATGCCGAGACCAAGGCGGTTGCCCGTCAGGTTGGCGACCGAGAACGCCTGTTTGGCGACGAGCACCGGCGCGCGGACTGGGAACTTCACCACGAAGGTGTTGAAGCGGATCCGTTTGGTGATCGCGCCGAGGTACGCCGCGAGCACGAACGGCTCGATGAACTCCTTGCCCTCGAGGAAGCTGCGGTCACCGTCGGCTGTGTACGGGTAGACGGCGTCCGAATACTCGGGATAGCCGATGGAGTCGGGGATCGTGAACCCGTCGTAGCCGGCCGCCTCGGCGGCGACGGCGAGGCTCGGCACGTACTCCGAACGCGTCATCGTATCCGTGAAGGTGAACCGCATCGATTACCCCTTTCCCTGCTCGCCACCGACAAGCGGCAGCTGCGAGCTACGCAGTTGCACTCAGGCACTGAACCGGACTTCGTCGGTGTACGCCAAGGTGAGTGCCGGTGGGTGAGACGCGCACCTCGGAAATGGACCGAACCGTCACCGTCGCCGTTTGTTTCGGACAGCCGTCCAAATTGGTGCGCGGATGGTCGACCCGACGGTGAAATGACCCTGTACAGGACCTATGTGTCCGGCTGCGTCGGAACTTACGGAACTTGTTGCCTTGGTCATGGTTCGGCGATAAGGTTTCATCATCAAAATCAGACAGATGTCCGATTGAGCGGAATCCTCGGCGGATCGACCGAGGCGAGGAGGCCCTATGAAAGCCGACGGTGCGAGCCTGGGCGTATCGGCGACTGTTGAGTCGACGCGACGGGAGGGCGTATTGGAACGCGTCACGGCAATCATGGACGTCTTCGCCGCTGGGCGCCGGTTTGCTTCCCTCGAAGACGTTTCCGCAGCGAGCGGCATCCCTCGGTCTACGACCTTTCGGCTGCTCCGGCAACTGGTCCAACTAGGCTGGCTCGATCACGACGACCGCGGCTACCGGCTAGGCCGACGAACGCAGACCCTGCACAGTCCGGCACGGGACTACACCGAACTGCGCGCGGCGGCATCGGCAGTGCTCAACGACCTCAGCTTGAGGACGGACGCCGTGTGCCACCTGGGCGTCCTCGAGGGCTCCACGATTCATTGCCTCGACAAGGTGGGTGGCGCGGCCGCTGCGTCGATCCCATCTCGAGTCGGTGCACGGATCGGCGCAGAACGAACCGTCTCGGGTAGGGCGTTGCTTGCCACACTTGGCCCAGAGCAGGTCGACGAACTCCTCGTGCGTGATCGCGACGAGCCGGAACGTCTTGACCACGAGGCAATGCTGTTGTTGCACGACGAGTTGAACCGGGTGAGGCGCGGCCGCGGGGTGGCGTATTCCGCGGGCGATCGATGTCTGATGGGAATCAGTACCCTTGCCGTGCCGGTGATCGGACCCGAAGGCGCGGTGGCTGCGATCTCGGTCGCTGCTCGTCGGTTGATGTCACTAAATACGATGGCCCCGCTGGTGGCACTTGCGGCGAGGCAGACAAGCGAGCGCCTCTACCCGGGATGGCAGACTGCCCGCCGACACCTGGTTGCCGCCGCAGGGTGACTAAAGATCGTCGATTATGCTGCCCACGACAAAGGTCAGTTGATCAGCGATCTTTTGGTAGCTGAGGTATCCCGTCGCGGCTCGAACCAGGGCTCCATAGAAGACCAACTCCAGACCGGCCACTCGACGCGGTTCGGCATCGGCACCGAGGGCGGCACTTATGCGTCGGTGGATGGCGACACCGATGCGATCCGCGACCTCTTGTACTGCTGGATCTCGGTCGCTGATCAGTGCAGTCGTACAGGCGGCCGCCACTTCTGGTTCGTCCGCGACGATCAGCGTCAACATTCGTAGCGTCTTGGTGACCCGGGTCAACGCTGGATCGTTCTCGTTGTCGAAGACGGGAACTTGATTGATCAGGTCGAGGTAGATCTCGGCAAACAGGTGATTCTTGGACGCAAAGTAGGAGTAGGCCGTTGCGGGAGCGACCTTGGCCTGTGCCGCAACGGTCCGCATGGTCAGCTCCGCATAGGACGACGCTCTCAACGTATCGACGCCCGCAGCCAGAATCTTGCGGAAAGTCTTCTCCTGACGCCGCTTGCGGTGCGCGCTGCCTAGCTCGTCACGGGAGTCGCCGAGGCCACTCAAGGGGGCGTCTCGCGCAACGACTTCTTCGGACACGTGTCCAAGTTAGTCCCGTGATTGTCCCTAGGGCAATACCGCGGGCCAGTCGAGATGGAAGGAGTCCACGGTCGTTCACGTTCTGCCGGCCCCAGAACCATCGTCACCTCGGACTCATCAAGCTTGCACGTCATTGGCCACTTGTCGGCCATTTCGACCGTCGGCCACGACCACGGCACGCCATTGGACTTCGTCCACTCCTGTCGAGTGCATTGAGGCCAAAGAATCGGACAGGTGTCTTGCCTGTCGAAGCGATCGCGGCTCGACGGGATCGGCTTTCGGGCTGTCAGCTCGTGACGGCGCCCCCGTTGAGGTTCACCGTCTGGCCGGTCATCCACGCCGCCTCGGGTGACGCCAGGTAGACGGCAAGCGCCCCCACGTCCGAGGGCGTTCCCAATCGGCCCACCGGAATGGACCTGGCGAGTTCGGGCAGAGCCGAAGGGTCGGGCAACACGAGTCCTAGCGCGATGGTGTTCGCGGTGACACCCTGACGAGCGGTTTCGATCGCAAGATGGCGCGTGAATCCGATCGCACCGGCCTTCGCGGCGGCGTACAGCGAGACACCGATGTTCATTCCGATCTGACCTGCACCCGACGACATCGTGATGACGCGACCCCAGCCCCGCTCGACCATCGGCGGGACGGCAACCTTGCAGCAGTTGAGCACTCCGATCAGGTTCACCTCGAGCAGCGTGTTCCAATCCGCGGGCTCCAGGTCGACGAACTGGCCCATGCGCATCGGTTCGTCGGGACCGCCTGTCCCGGCGTTGTTGACCAGGATGTCGACGGGACCGACTTGGTCCGTGATCTTGGCGAATGCGTCCCGTACGCCACTGAGCTCGGTCACGTCGAAGGCGACGGCGGTTGCCGAGCCTCCATGACCGTCGATCTCCTGGGCCACCCGGGTTGCCCGATCGAGGTGATAGTCGTTGACGATGACCGCCGCCCCGCGCTCGGCCAACGCACGTGCGATGCCTTCGCCGACGTTCTGGCCCGCGCCGGTCACCAGTGCCGTCCTGCCGTTCAGGTCGAACATGTTGTTCCGCTCCCTGGCTCGTGGTCTGGGATGTTCCAACAATGACGCCGTGGCCCACTGAAGGAAAGCTCCCCGAACGTAGGTTCATCGGGCCGGTCCGGCACCTGGCGTTCTCACTGGGTGGACGGGCGCGCGGCAGCCATGGATCGGCGGCCGCAAGTGACCGCGCGGGGCGGGTCCCGCTGGATGAGATCGAAACCATTTTGAATGGATGATCGCGGATTACTCTGCGGCAATGACCGTCATTGACGCCGACTCGCACTATGACAAGCTCTTCACGCCTGGACAGCATCCATTGCAGGAATGGGTCGACCAGTTCCCACGCAGCGTTGAGTATCGGCGCCAGGCGATGACCGGCGACCTTGCCGCCCACACTCCTGACGAGGACCAGCCCCCCGCAGAAGAATTCGTAGTGTTCCTGCCGGAATCCAACACCTCGGCGGTCGATCACGCCGTCTTCGAACCCGACGCTGGTCCACCAATCTTCGTCGATTCTTCAGTCGAGGAGCGGCTGGCATGGATGGACAAGATCGGCATCGACGTCACGCTCGTCAACCCGGGCTCCTGGATGCTGTTGCCCGACTTCGTCGGCGACGATCGGCCGCGCGCGGTGGCCGCGGCCAACGACTTCCTGGCTGATGAGTTGGCCGGTGCCACTGATCGACTGGTCCCCGTGACGATGCTGGACTTCGGGGATCTCGACTTCGCTGTCGCGGAGCTGAAGCGGATGCGTGAGCGGGGCAGCCGTGCCTTCTGGGTCGAGGCGCGGCCGGTCAACGGCATGTCGCCCGCCCATCCCGATTGGGACAAGCTGTGGGGCACCGCCACGGAACTCGGCATGATCGCCTTGCTGCACATCGGGAACACCCCGGCAGCATTCGATGGATGGGGCAACGCCGGCTGGATGCGTCCCAACGGGGGTGGGATGTTGGGCTACTTCTTCTACGCCAACGCAATGCGGCACCAGGCGGCGGAGATGCTGCTCGCCAGCATGGTCTACGGCGGCGTTTTCACTCGGCACCCGAACCTGACCATCGTGCTCGAAGAACTGCTCGTCGGCTGGGTACCGTCGTTCGTCGATCGGTGCGATTCGTTCGGCCAGGGCGACGTTGCCCGACGAAACATCCGCGCGACTCCGTTGCCGGGGCTTGGTGACCAGACGTCGCTCGAGCGGGTGCTGCCGCGGATCCCCGAGATGATGGTGTTCTCTTCGGACTATCCGCATGCGGAGGGAAATGCCGACCCCATCGCGCTTTTCGAGCCCGAGCTCTCCGGCCTCGACCCAGCTTTGCGGGCCTCCTTCTTGGGCGAGAATCTGGCCGAGTGCTTCGCCCGAATGGGCGATCCCATAGTGGCCTGACGAGCTGAGTTCGCCCACCGGGTCCGTCTCGAATCGCGTTGACCACGAAGGCGGTGACGAAGCCGGTCAGATCATTGCGCCGCTTGGAGGTGCGCTCTTGGGCGAGGACGGTGATCGCGTTGTTCGACTTCCTCCAACAACTGTGGGGTTGGCCACGATGTCCGCCTGAAAACCCGGAAGTACAAGGGCCATTTCACGTTTCGCGTGCTGGCTCCTTGAAGAGAACCTCGGCGACGATGCGTGCCGAAGCCGTGCGCTGCGACGCGATGCAGAGGCGCCCACCTTCTGCTCGTCGAAGTCTGCGCACCAAGGCGGTGTTCCCTTAAGGCGGTACCCGCCTACGGCCGCCGCCGGGGTCGGCGCGCGGCCTGCGGGCGCAGGGTGCCGTGCGCATCGTGTCCACCGAAATACCCTCAAGCTGATCTAGTCGCTTGCGGAATGTAACTGTGGCGGAGCGCAATTGGTGCTGGATTGGCGAACGGCGCTTCGTAACACCTGAAGCGCGTAGGTCACGTCATTCTGTTGCGGTCGCCGGTTTGACTTCCAGCGGGCTCCAGGGATGTCTCAGAGCAGGCGGGCGATTCCCAATGCTTCGTTGATGCGCACCGATCGGTCGCCGGCTCGATTTTGGCGAGGACAACGGGCCAGCTGCTGCCGACCTCCTGGCCGATATACACGACCACGACCGAAGGCTGATCCCCTTCTCCTACCAGGGTTCTCCGCACCAGATCGAGAAATGAACGGTTTGCGAGATTAAGGTAACGTAATTGTTTTAAAGTCCAGCAACGTGCTTACGATGATGGGATTGTGAAGGAGGGCTTGCGCGAGCGCCATGACGGGACAGGTTTGGGCCCTCGGACTAGGGAGGTGCGTTGACGGGTAACTTCGGAGTCGCGGGTTATGCCCGGCCGTTGGCGGGTCTGGGAACGGTCGTCGCGATCGTGCTGATCGTGGTGATGGCCGGCGGGCTGTTCCGCGGAGACTTCACCCCGTCCGTGCCCCTCACCGTGATGGCCGACCGCGCGGGCCTCGTCATGAACCCGGACGCGAAGGTCAAGATGCGAGACGTCGTGGTTGGGAGGGTCTCGTCGATCGACGCGCAATCGGACGGGATGGCAGCCATCCACCTGGCCATGAACCCCGCCAAACTCGACCTGATCCCCGAGAACGTGCGCGTCGACGTGGCGTCATCGACTGTGTTCGGCGCCAAGTACGTACAGCTGATGCCGCCGCCCGATCCGTCGCCAACCCCGATTCGCGAGGGTCAGACGATCGAGGCCGAACACGTCACCGTCGAGGTGAACACGGTCTTCCAGCAGCTGACCAACCTGATCTCCGCGATCGAGCCGCAGAAGCTCAACGCGACGCTAGCGGCCTTCGCGTCGGGCCTCGACGGCCGCGGCGAGAAGCTCGGTGAAACGATCACCAATCTGGATTCCATGTTGGCTCAACTCGATCCGAGCCTGCCGAACTTGAGCCACGACATCGCCGTTGCGCCGACGGTGCTGAACACGTTTGCCGACGTCACACCCGACCTGATGCGGACGCTCGACAACTCGACGAAGTTGAGCAACACGGTCGTCGATCAAGAGCAGAACCTCGACAAGTTCCTGGTGAGCGTGATCGGGGTGAGTGACACCGGCAACGACGTCATCGGAGGCAACCGCGCGGCGTTCACCTCCGCCCTGCGGTTGCTCACGCCGACCACCGACCTGCTTAACGAGTACAACCCGGCGTTGTATTGCCTCCTGGCCGGGCTAATACCGCTACTTCACGCCCCGCCGGGAAGACTCCCCGGCGCGGAGGTCGTGGTCGGGTTCACCTGGGGCGCCGACCGATACCGCTACCCGCAGGACCTTCCCAAGGTCGCGGCCAAGGGCGGCCCGCAATGCGTCGGTTTTCCCAACCCCGCCTTCGAGTCACGGTCTCCATACCTGGTGGCGGAC
>Ga0193743_1000403_pt1 | contig 34505 bp, 15 predicted proteins | sample L2c2metaG_FD_143038 | JGI IMG/M metagenome (GOLD analysis project Ga0193743, IMG submission 143038) | Soil microbial communities from a riparian zone of the East river system, Colorado, United States - L2c2 | ecosystem: Environmental > Terrestrial > Soil > Riparian zone | place: USA: East River... | reverse complement strand
ACAACTAATAATGCGAACGCGGCGATCGCCACCGCGGGCAGCAGCAGTCTTGATGTACTACGGCCTGCTGTCTTAGAGACAGCCATGATCGGCTCCGTCAGGGAAATCGCTGCTGCTGGCTCTATCTTATCGACCGGCTCTGCTGCTACAAGGTGCTCTGTTGACTGCGAGGGAGCAACTGCTCTCTCCCGCAGGAATGTCGCTCTGTAGGATCCCGAAGGGATCAGAAGTCGAACTTCTCTTGGACCGGCAGACTGGTAGTACTGTGCTAGTCTCTTCCTCACCTCCGAGGCGCGCAGACGGACAACTGGATCATCCCCGGTGTCATAATCGGCCGGTCTCCCGAAGACGGCACTCCCGATCACTCTCTCTCGAAGAGACCCGTCGTCACCGTTCAGCGTGTGCATAACGACATAAGAGAGAAAGCGGCGACACTGTTGAGAGCTCCGGAAAGGAGCACTCTCCATCACGGTCTCCAACTCGTTGAGAATTGTCTTGCGCTCTTCTTCGGACACTGTAGAGGGCAGCAGGGACGTTGCCGATTCCATCTCTGAGCTTCTTGTCATAGGCCCCCTTGCGGCAGGAGGTATGGTACGTCCCTCAAAGTACGTCAGTCAATTGTTTGAAATCAGTCATTTACAGGGACAGTACCGTACGGTCCGCGTACCGAACCTTGTCAGTCATTTACGCGCTCACTTCTAGTAGCTGCGACTTAAAAAGTCGGCAGGTCAACGACGGGAGTGCCATTGTTCTTTTCGCGTAACAAGTTCTTTCGCATGGGTAACGCCCACGCTTCGACTGCCGCAGGTGTCCTTTGGCTCACAACTGTCCTGCTGCCTCTGCTTTTTGTTGGAAGCCTCTCCGCAGAGCGTCTTGAACTTCAGCGCGATGCAGCCACCGTCCTTGTGGAGCCGTATGCCTCCAACATCGTGCGAATCAGTATCAGCCTGCGCCGCGAAGATGCCTTGGCCGATCCCGGATACGGCATCGTTGCGAAGCCAGTCGACGCGGGATGGTCTGCTTCGAACAGTCCAGGTGGCGATCAGATTCGTTCTAACCAGCTTCTCGTCACAGTCTCCTCCCAAAGCGCCCACCAACCACTCTCCGGAACACACGCCGATATCGCTAGGTTCTTCAACGGCTCAACTCCCTGGGTGGGGCTTACCGTTTCGAAGGCCGACGGTACCCAACTCCTCCGCCTTACGAACTGGCAGATGGCCGTGCCCAACTACAAGGACGGAACTTCGCAGATCAACTATGACCGCCGCCCCACCGACGCTCCCTTCTTCACCGTCGGTGCCGGCATCTCCGCGACCGACGACGAGCACGATTACGGCCTCGGTCAAAATCAGGAGGGCTACCTCGACCGCCGTGGCCACGTCCTCGACTGCGCCCACGACTACAATGCTCCATCAGGTCAGAGCGTCTGCGTTCCCTTTTACGTCACCAACAAGGGCTACGGCATCGTGTGGGACAACCCGTCGAAGACCCGCTTCGCTTTCGGTTTCAACAACGAGAACCGCATCACTAGTCAGGTCGGCCAGCGAGTCAGCTTCTTTGTCGTCGTCGGTGACTACGACGACATCTATCGTGGCTACCGCCTGCTCACCGGCGACACACCCATCCCGCCCAAGTCTGCCTTCGGTTATATCCAGTGCAAGCAGCGGTACACCTCGCAGCAAGAGTTGATGGCCGTCGCCAAGGGCTACCGTGACCGCCATCTGCCCATCGACGATCTCGTCATCGACTGGTTTCACTACACAAAAATGGGCGAGATGGACATGGACGCAGCAAGGTGGCCCGATCCCGTTGCCATGAATCGCCAACTGCACGACATGCGCTTCCACACCATGATCAGCGTCTGGCCGCGTTTCGTACCCGAGAGTCGCTACTACGCGACTGTCCTCAAGAATGGCTGGTTCGAGCATCTCGCCGATGGCACTCCCACAAACGGCTTACCCTACGATCGGGCAGGCTCCGACATCGATACCACCAGCCCCGATGCCGCAAAGTGGTACTGGGATATTGTCCGAGACAACTACGTCGCAAAAGGCTTCGACGCCTTCTGGGCCGACGAGACCGAACCCGATCTGCCCCCCAACGGGAGCTACTTCCACGTCGGCCCCGGAACTCAGTTCTTCAACGTCTACCCGCTCTTCCACACCGCGGCCTTCTACAACGGCATGCGTCGCGACATGAAGGAGCGAGCCCTCATCCTCTCGCGGGACAGCTACCTCGGCGCGCAGCACAACGGAGCCATCTTCTGGTCCTCTGATATCTCTGCCAACTGGGACACGCTCCGGCGTCAGGTGCCCACCGGCATCAACTTCGCTGCGAGCGGCATGGCCTACTGGTCCAACGATATCGGCGGTTGGCAGTATCTTCCTGCAACGCACAAGCCTGCGCATCCGCCTCTACTCGATCCCTCCGACGCCCGCGCCAACATCGGCGGCTACGACGACTATCCAGAGCTCTACACGCGCTGGTTTGAGTATGGTGTCTTCCAGCCGAACTTTCGCTCTCACGGCTCACGTCCAGAAAACGAGGTGTGGAGCTACGGCAAGCAGGCCCAGCCCATTCTGGAGAAGTACCTCCGTCTGCGTTATCAGTTGATGCCCTACATCTATTCGCTGGGCTACACCGTCAACCAGACTGGCGCGCCTTTCATGCGCGGTCTCTTCCTCGACTTCGCTGACGACCCAGGCGTGGCCAGCGTCGGGGACGAATACATGCTCGGCCCAGTCTTCCTCGTCGCTCCTGTCACCGAACAAGGAGCAAACTCTCGCGAGGTCTATCTGCCTGCGGGCAGCGACTGGTACAACTTCTGGACCAACCAGCGCGTCTCCGGCGGACAGCGCATTAACGTCGCCGCGCCCATTGACACGATCCCTCTCTTCGTTCGCGCGGGCTCCATTCTTCCCCTTGGCTCAACCATCGAGAGCACCGAAGACCGCCAGACCGTAGAAACCCTCCGCGTCTATCCCGGCCGCAACACCGATTTCACCCTCTATAACGACGATGGCAAGACCTACGCCTACGAGAAAGGCAACTTCACTCTCACTCGCCTGCATTGGGACGATGCCCAGCACAAGCTTTCCTCCGATGGACCCGCCTTGTGGAGCGGCTCCATCGACAGCCGCCTCGAGGTCGTCCAGCCATGAGCAACGCCATCCAGCTGCAGGTTGGTCCGCCCTGAGCCTAGGGAGCACCTGCCAACGCACATCCCGTCGGGCCTGCGCACCTACATTGACACTTCGTTGGAGGCAAGATCATGAACTACCTGAGAAGAAATAAGTCCGAATATCCTCTCGTTCTATCCCTGGTGATGCTCATACTCACCGCTCTCACCCTTCACGCTCAGACCACCGCCAGCATCACCGGAACCGTCTTTGACACCAGCGGGGCCATTGTCCCCGACGCCCACGTCATCCTCACCGAACAGAGCAGCCAGGACCGCCGCGAGCTCAGTAGCAACGGCTCCGGCTTCTTCAACTTCGCAGGCATCAAGCCCGGCACGTATACCGTCAACGTCAGCGCCACTGGCTTCCAAAAGCTTGAAGAGAAAGGCATCGTCGTCAACCCTGGCGACACTCGAAACCTCTCCAACCTCACGCTCACCGTTGGCACTGCCACCGAGCAGATCACCGTCGAGTCCACTGCTGGCGAGGTCGCGCCCGTTGACTCCGGCGAACGCTCCGCACTGCTCTCTACGAAGGACATTCAGCGCCTGACGATCCAGAGCCGTAACATCTCCGAGCTGCTCAAGATCCTTCCCGGCGTCACTACCACCGCCAATGGCGTAGGCAACGGCACCGGTTTCAACTTCAACGACGCATCCTCCTCTGGTTCGGCCATTGGCGTCGGCCTGAGCACCAACGGCGCGCCCTACCGCGGGGGCACCGCCTACCTGCTTGACGGGGCCAGCATCATCGACCCCGGCTGCGCCTGCTGGTCCATCGCCACCGTTAACCCCGACATGACGCAGGAGGTTAAGGTGCAAACCTCGAACTTCGGCGCCGACGCTCCGCAGGGACCCATCGTCGTCAACGCCATCAGCCGCTCCGGTACATCCGCCTTTCACGGTCAGGCCTATCTCTACGTCCGCAACGGCGTGCTCAACTCCAACACCTGGCAGAACAACAACGCAAACGTCAAACGCCCGGAAGATGCCTACTACTATCCTGGTGGCAGTATCGGTGGCCCGGTTCTGATCCCAGGCACCAACTTCAACAAGAATCGCAAGCTGCTGTTCTGGGCAGGCTATGAGTACTTCTGGCAGAACCTCGGCTCCTCGGCCCCGCTGCAGTCCTATGTCCCCACTGCAGCCATGCGCGCGGGTAACTTCTCCGCCTCCGATCCAGACAACGCCAAGCTCTGTGCCGCCAGTGGAGGCATCAATGCCTCGCGCACCGACTTCTGCAACAACCTCGCCGGCACTATCGCTCCCAACGGAGCCGCAATTACCGGCTCGCAGATCCCAAGCGCAAACCTCGATCCCGGAGCGCTCTCACTTCTCAAGCTCTTCCCCGCGCCCAACATCGATCCCACTTCCAACGGTTCGGGCTACAACTACTACTCGCCCACCAGTGCCCAGCACAATGGCTACATCTACCGGGTACGCGGCGACTACAACATCAGCGACCGCGACAAAGTCTACGTCAGCTTCCAGCACGGACACGACGTCGGCGTTAGTTTCGCGCACATCTACTTCACGCCGTCCTACTCCATCGCTTATCCCGGCGGCAATCTACTTAGCCCGGTCAGCTCCAACGTCATCTCCGGCAGCTGGATTCACATCTTCAACTCGTCGATGACCAATGAAGTTCGCATCTCGCTGGGCCGTCTCACCAATCCCTTCACCGCGACCGACCTCAACGCGCTCGCCACCTCCACGGTGGGATATCCCTACGGCACCGTCTTTCCCAGCGCCTCCCAACTGGTGCCCTCCATCAACTCGCCCGGTGCGCGCACCTTCCCCGACATCTCGCAGCCCGACCTCTTCCAGCAGGGCGGAACCTACAACACCACCAAGTCCTCACCCTCCATCACCGACGACTTCAGCTTCATCTACAAGAACCACAGCCTCAAGATCGGCGGCTACTGGTCCCGCGCCGGCAATAAGCAGGGAACCTACGGTTCTCCCAACGGCACCCTCTCCTACGCCAGCGGACTGAAGACCGACGCCATCACCGGCCGCACTATCGGCTCCGTTAACCCGCTCGCCAATTTCCTCATGGGAGTTAGCAGCGGGTTCACCCAGGCCAACATTAACCCCGTCAACGACATGTACTACACCACCGCCGCAGGTTATGTGCAGGACAACTGGAAGATCACCCCACGCCTCATGCTCAACCTTGGCCTGCGCCTCGACCACATCGGTCGCTGGCAGGACCGCAGCGGCATCGGTCTCGCCGTCTGGCGTCCCGAGAAGTACGCCTCCGAGTTGGGGAGCAAAATCTATCCCGGCGTAAGCTGGCATGCCATCGACAGCACCGTTCCCAACGGCGGCTCTCCCGTCCAGGCGATCTTCCTCGAACCGCGCCTCGGCTTCGCCTACGACCTTCACGGCAACGGCAAGACTATCTTACGCGGCGGCTGGGCCATCTATAGGTGGAACGACCAGTTCAACGACTACGCCGGTCCTCTCGGCGCCGCGCAGGGGATCAGGACCTACAATTCACCGAATGGACAGGCCATCACACTCGCCGAGATCGATGCTCTCGGCCAGAACGGCAGCTCCGCCCTCGGGTCCGCTGCCTCCAGCGTCTACGCCACCAGTCAGAACGACGACCAGGTCGGCAACACCTACGCCTACAACTTCACCATCTCGCGGCAACTGCCTTTCAACTCGTTGCTAGAGGTCGCTTACGTCGGCAACAACAGCACCAATCTGCTAATGGGTGGCCAGAGCGGCTCCTCTGGCATCGGCGGCGCAAACTTCGTCAACCAGAACAAGATTCCTCTCGGAGGCCTCTTCCGGCCCGATCCCGTCACCGGCGCACCTGCGCCGTCCGATCGCGAAAACGTCGCCAACATCGTCGACTACTATCCCTACCGCGCCGGTTACGGAACCAACGCCGTCTCCGTCGGCACTCACGTTGGCTACTCCAACTACAACGGCATCCAGGTCAGCTGGCTCAAGCGCTCCGGTCGCCTCTCCTACAACCTCAACTACACCTACTCCAAGGCCCTCGGCATCGTGAACTCGACCATCGATGCATTTACCGTCCACGGCAACTACGGCGTGCTCAACATCGATCGCCCGCACGTAGTCAACACCTCCTACGCTTTCGACCTCGGCACGCCGGTCCACGGCAACAAGCTGGTCGCAGGGGCCTTCAACGGGTGGACTCTCTCCGGCACCACAACCTGGCAGGCTGGCGGAAACCTACAGGCCAACTCGTCGCAAAACCTCGGGCTCACTATCCTCAACACCACCCTCAACCACGACATCGGTTCGTCCACCTACTTCGGCACACCCGTTCAATCGGTGCTCCCGGTGCTCACCTGCAACCCAAGGTCCGGTCTCAGGCAGAACCAGAAGCTCAACATGGACTGCTTCAGCGCTCCGCCCGTCGGCACGCAGGGCATCCGCCAGGCTCCCTACCTCAGCGGTCCTAGCTTCTTCAACACTGACATCGGCATCTACAAGACCTTCCATATCAGTGAGCGCAACTCGCTCCAGTTCCGCGCCCAGGGCTTCAACTTCCTCAACCATCCCCTGCCCGGATTCAACAACGCCGATCCAATCACCATAAAGCTGCAGACCGCCGACAATCGATCCTTCAGCTCGAATAACAACAGCACAAACCCGGGAATCACGGACACCAAGTTCGGCCAGCGTGTTTTGCAATTCGCACTCAAGTACAACTTCTAATAAAACAGTCCGTTCAAAAGCGCTGAGGACTGGAACCATCCCCTTGGGCCACGCGGCGACGGCTTGATGTCTACCACCGAAGTCTGCACGATCCCGGAAAAAGCCTGAGCACAAACTACTGCTGTTCGTACTTCAGTGAAGAAGCCTGTCGCCGTATGTGTATCTCAGACAAGGCAACACAACCTTGAAGGCAGGAGACATTCTTTCCGTACTGGCTCATCGAGCCTCTCTAGCGAAAGTTCGGAAGTCGATGAACAAGTTATCAAGTCAACAAAATGCAGAATTGAGTAGATAATCAGTTTCTCTACATTGTCGCTGGCGCATTCTGTTCCAATCCCACGCTTGCCACTGGTGCCTTAATCTGGCCGAAATCAATAGCAGACGCCTTGAACGTTCCCATGAGAGTGGTTGCCCCGGAGAAGTCGTCCCTTTGTGCATGGGCCACAGCGCCCCGCCGCTTGAAGAAGCGGTCGTTTCGTGAAGAGTTGCGCCCATCGCTTGGCGCGATTGGCGGTGTAGCGATCTGAAGCGGTTCTGCTGACGCGGTACATTGGCACCTCCATCGGCTGGTTCGCCGCCGGGAATATGCGATGATGATTAGGCGGTTCTACTCTCTCGTCCAATACGTGTTATTTATCACCCGATAAATGGAACGTATTAGACACTGACACGCTCCCCGCGACATTCAGCGTCGTGCTCGTTGATAGAGTTGCCGATGTACTGTTCGCAATGATAGCCTGGGGCTCCGTCATGGCGAACTCCCGATCGTTCCTGACAGGCTATCGATAGCCATCAGTTCGGTGGAACGGAGGCTAATCCTCTCAACTTCTTTGTGTTCGAACGTCTCCGGGGACGGATCAGTCCGGCAAACGCGCTCTGGTGATAGCTGTACCTCCCGAAAGTCGTCTTGCAGGGAGCAATGGATCATCTATGTCGGGTTTTGGGCAGGTCTATCGGCGTGCTCGCTGAGTAACGCAGGCCATCCACCAGCAGTGCAACCATTCTTCGCGCATAAACGGGCTCGTCGCCGTGTGGTCCGTGACAGAGAGTTGCGACTGCTCGTAGCAGGTCTTCGGCCTCAATACCTGGGCGCACGACTCTCGCCGCAACGGCCGTATCCAACAAAGTTTTCAGAGCGGGGAGCAGGCGCTTGTTGAAGTAACCCGGCAAAGAGCTATGGGCCGGATCTCCTGAATGTAGCGCCGCTGCAAGCCCGCGCTTCGTAGCAATGAAGTCCACGAAGCATTGCATCCAGAGGGCCAATGCTTCGCCCGGCTCGTACTTGCTGGCAAGGACAGAGGCTGCGTCCGCGCAGGCGTCTACCCGGCTCTGAAAAACGGCCACGATGAGATCCGATCGCTGCGGAAAATGACGGTACACAGTGCCAAGGCCGACGCCCGCCCTTTCTGCTATCTCTCGGACCGGAGCATCTACTCCTGACTTGGCAAAGACTTCCATTGCTGCGTGGAGCAATGAAGTCATCTTGCGCTGCGCATCGACACGCATACGACGAGGCTTGTCGCCATTTGGCTCCTGCTCGTCCTTTAGTTCTGCAATTCTTTTTTTCATGGGGGGCGCTTGCAAACGGAACAATGTTCCGTTTATTATCTGGAACATGGTTCCGGCTGTCTCTGAAAAGCATAGCAGGATGCTGGCTACACATCGTGGAGGAGATTACTATGCAGGACAAACCCGTCGCCCTGGTCACCGGGGCTAATCAAGGAATCGGACTTCAAATCGCAATAGCCATCCTGGAGCGACAGTCAATGACATCGCATTTGGCATTAAATTTGCCATCCTGCGCATGTCGTCCGGATCCATCTCATCATGTGCAAAGCCGATCGTCAGCGCCTTCACCTTTATCTCATGGAGACGTCCCAACGCTCCCAGTCCTTCAGGTTGCCGGTGACCTCAAATTCGCTCTTGCCCTGCATTTTGGTTGTAGATCTTCTCGTTCGCCAGCCGCATCGCACGTCAACTGAGACCCAACTTCTGAGTTGCTCGTAATACAGGAGTAATTCGTAACGATTGCGTCTGTCTCACGTAACAGTCGAGCGATACCACGTTCAATAAGCATTGAAGTGACCGGTAGAGTGGCTGTGGTCTTTGTGCTTGATGAAGGACGGCAGGCTCTCTCCTGGCACAATTCGGGGCGACGCTCAGTGGCGCCTGTATAAACAGCGAGATGCTAGATTCTCGAGAAGGTGATCGCGGCGGGAACGGATCGAAAGGGGAGATCAATGCAGCAGCAGCCTCAAAGAATCGCATCATAGCGTCCACTTTCACATTCAAACCAGCCATTCCAAGAATGGATACTGTAAGTTCCTGAAGCAGCAGCCGTTCGGAGTTTTGGCGTCAGCACAGGTATGATTTCAGCAAACGATTAGCCTTGGAATCCCCGAGAAGAAATGACAAAGGCTGCGATTTCTGCTGCTTATAAAGGAATGCTCCAGTTGGTGGCCCTCATGCACAGAAGAGAGCGCTGCCTCCTCCTCTCGTTCCTGTGTGTACCCCTTTGGGCGACAGTTCAAAATACTGCAGGACACTCCGAGAGCCGCATCGTCAACGCGGATGTGGTGGGACAGGTGCATGTGAATCCTCGTACGATCACACTGCCCATGGTTGATGGAAAGGATATCCATTTCTCGCGAATCTCTACCGAAGATGGATTGTCACAGAAGAGAGTATCCCAAATCGTACAGGATGATCAGGGTTTCATATGGTTTGGTTCACAGTATGGATTGAACCGGTACGACGGCTACAAGTTCAAGGTGTTCAAGCACGAGCCAGGGCGAACCAACAGCCTGAGCGGGACGTTGATTTCCTCTCTCTTTAAAGACCATTCCGGCTCGCTCTGGATTGGATGTGAGGAATTCTTGGACAAATTCGATCCGGTCTCCGAGACATTTACTCATTACCGCATCGATGCCAATACGGCGCACGGAGAAATAGCTCCTGTCACCCACATCAACCAGGATCATGTGGGTATGTTGTGGCTGTCAACCCGCAATGGACTATTCCGATTCAACTCCAGTACCGGCGAGGTGAAACACTTCGGTCACGACCCCAACGATCCTTCCAGTCTTGGTGATAACGACATCCAGTCCACCGGCGAGGACCGCGCAGGAAGATTTTGGGTTACAACAAGCCAGAACCTGGAGGAATTTGACCCGCGCACAGGAAAAGTTAAACGGCATATTGTCTTAGGCGAATCCGGGGTGGGGCTCTGGTTTCACGAGGATCGCTCTGGTGTTTTTTGGATAATCTATGGGTCCGATGGACAAATTGCTACCTTTGATCGCAGTGCGAACAAGCTGATTCGTTACAAACTCGAATGGAGGAATGGGCTGGGAAATCGGATCGACCACGCTTATGCCATGCTGGAAGATCAGCAGGGGACAATGTGGTTCGGTACCGAAGCCGGTTTGTTAAAGTTCGATCGGGAGCATCGACGCTTCATCAGTTACAGCCACCGGCCTTACGATCCCAACAGCCTGTCCGGCAACCGTGTGATGGCCTTGTTCCAGGACCGAGAAGGCAATATTTGGACCGGCATGCACGAGGTAGAACCGAACTTTTTCGTGACTAAGCCGCTACCGTTTGAGAACCTGGCGCACGAATCTGATAATCCCGATTGCGTGAATCCAAGCTTGGTCGGCGCGATATATGAAGATCGAAGTAACGTTTTGTGGGTCAGCGTTGATCAGCGGCTGAAGCGCATTGACCGCAAGACCGGCCAATGCTCAATATTCCATCCCGCCGACGGGTCTGAAGTGCTCTCGATCATCGAAGATGGCGCGGATGTCCTTTGGCTTGGAAACGCAGGTCCCGGATTGCTGCGGTACGACCGGAGAACTGGAGTTCTCAAAGGGTACCGTCACGACCCGGCGGATGCCACCAGCTTGTGCAGCGGTGTCATTGAGCGATTGCTCATCGATCACACTGGAAAGCTTTGGGCCGCGACCTGGGATGGCCTCTGCGGTTTCAACTCCTCCAGTCAGAACTTCACGACCTACAAACCCGATCCGAACACGCGCGGGCTCAATTACTACGCCATTGCTGAAGACCGTTACGGCAGCCTGTGGCTGGGTTCTAATTTCGGTGGTCTGCAACGTTTCGATCCATCCACCGAACGGTTTACCGAGATCTACAAACACGATGCAAGGGACTCAACGAGCCTGAGCAACAACCGGGTAAACTCCGTGTACTTTGATCACTCAGGAACGATGTGGGTTGGGACTCAAGACGGGCTTAGCAAATTCGACGCCAAGACGCGGCGTTTTCGGTCCTACTATGAGCAAGACGGGCTTGCTGGAAATGTAGTGAGCTGCATCCTTGAGGACGAACGCGGCAATTTATGGATGAGCACCAACAATGGGTTGTCGGTACTCGATCCCTCAAAGGAAACGTTCAAGAACTACTCAGTCGCAGATGGCCTTTCCGGCGCTGACCTGACCGGTTGGGGCGCTTGCTTCAAGAGTCCAAGCGGCGAGATGTTTTTCGGAGGATTCAGCGGAGCCGTTGCCTTTCATCCGGACAAGGTCGTGGACTATGCCTACGTTCCCCCCGTGGTCCTCACCGATTTCCGGCTGTTCGACCGTCCGGTGACGGTTGGACCAGATTCCCCTCTCAGCAAATCCACCGCCTATACCAGTTCACTTACCCTCTCTCATGACCAGAATGTCTTTTCATTGGAGTTCGCGGCCCTCAGCTATTTCAACTCGACGACCAACCGCTACCGATACAAGCTCGACGGTTTAGATCACCAATGGTACGAGGTGAGGAGTAACCAACGACTCGTAACTTATACGACCCTTCCCCCCGCTAAATATACCTTCCACGTTCAGGGGGCAACGAGTCGTGGGGTTTGGAGCGAACCGGGGCTGGAATTGACTATCCAGATCCTGCCTCCGTGGTGGGCTACCTGGTGGTTTCGTACGCTTTGTATCGCGCTTTGTGTAGCGCTGCTCGCTGGATTCTATCGATTGCACATTCAGCAACTGCGACGGGACGAAAAGCATCTGCGGGAGGTTGTGGAAACGATTCCGGCAATGGCGTTTACTGCCGGGCCGGACGGGTCACATGAATTCGCCAGTCGGCGCTGGCTGGAATTCACTGGATCGGCTGAGAAAGTCATCCTGGGCTTCGACCGGCCGCTTACCGTGCACCCTGATGACGTGAAAAACCACCTCAACAAATGGCGAGCATCGCTGGCAACAGGCGTTCCATTCGAAAATGAAGCACGCCATTGCAACGCAGACGGAGCATATCGCTGGTTTCTCGTTCGTGCGGTGCCGCTACGCGATCGGCATGGAACTATTCTCAAATGGTTTGGAACTCTAACAGACAGTGAAGACCGCAAACGGGCGGAAGAAAGGCTTCGAGAACTTCGCACAAACATCTCCCAAACGTCGCGGACGTCAATGGGCGCAGAGATCTCCGCGTCAATTGCGCACGAGATTAATCAACCCCTGACTTCCGTACTCGCCAACGCGCAGGCATGTTCCCGTTGGCTCGGGGTCGCTCCTCCAAACATTGATGAAGCCGTCATATCTATTGCGCGCATCGTACGGGATGCGCGGGCTGTTGACACGGTAGTGCGCAGTATTCGTTCGCTGTTCAAAAAACAACCAGTCGTAAAGTCTCCCTGCAATATGGTGGATCTCGTTCGAGATGCGGTGAGCCTTGTCAAAGAGGACGCAACTCGCCAATCGATTCCGATTGAGTACGACTATCAAGAATCGGTCCTTTTGGTGCTCGTAGATCGTTTCCAGGTCCAGCAGATCATTATGAATCTAGTTGGAAATGCAATCGAAGCGATGCAAGGCATCGATAGACCGCCTTTGTTGCGGATTTGTATTCGACAGACGACGGACCGCCAGGTACTCACAGAATTTATCGACAACGGATGCGGGTTGCCAGTCCAGGACATCGATATCTTCGACGCATTTGTTACGACGAAGAAAAACGGAATGGGCATCGGGCTTGCCATCTCACGCTCGATCATAGAAGCTCACGATGGACAGCTTTGGGCGGAAAACAACCCGGACTTTGGAGCCAAATTTAGTCTCCTATTCAGGTCACCAGAGGCTGCGATAACAAATGCTCGACCTACGATATTACCGGCAAAGGAGAAGTGATGGGAATGAGAGTCGAAGGAGACCTGCCTGCAGACAATCGCTGAATGTGATGCACATTCAGCGGAATTTTTCTCAATGCCGGGGAAGGGAGAATCCAAAGGCGCAATCCGGTGGAAGCCATGTCGCTTTCGTGTTGCCGGAGAATGGTGAAACACATGACCTATACGAAGCCGCAGATCTTCCCTGTCGGCAAGGCGTTGGACGCGATCGAATCGAGCCTGGACAAGAACTGCATGCCCGTCGATTCAGGCTCGGGGATCGATCTGACTGCCGCTCCAGCCTATCAAGCTGACAAGTAGAACCAGACTCTCTTGGAGGGCAGCTTGGGGCAAAGGTGATCCGAGAACAACTACTGACCAGGACACTCGGCGCCGAGTTGTCCTGGCCAGAAACCAAGATCAATTGCAATGATTTTTTTGTCTCATAACCCAAAGGTAGTAGGTTCAAATCCTACCCCCCGCAACCATCCGAATTTGCGTAGGTACTGCGCTAAGAGAAGTGGAGCTATCCTTCTCATTTCCTCGATCAGCAAAACTAGCACTGCAAAAATCCAATAGCAACCTGTGAATCATAAGACAAGAGAACGGTGGCTATTACTGCTACCAATACGTGGCAGCACGTAGCTCCACCTGTGGCTGAGCTTGATTCCGATTCGCGACGTATAAGACCCACTGGAGGTTCTTCCCCGCCCAGTCGTCGGGCGCATTTTTCAACAGATCGTTGAGTGCTCTTGTGTCAGAAACCACTTGAGTTCCCGCACGAGTGTCTACCGCACGTAAGCCCGCCACGCAGAGTACTGCCTTCCGGTGCTCGGTGGGGAGCAGCCTGGTGATGACAACATAACCCTGTCCAGTTTGCGGCGTAGTGATCTCCGGGTCGGTCCAAAAACGAGACGGGATGAAGCGATCATAAATCCTTGGTTTATTGTCCACGATATCGAATGCGAAGCGCAGATCTTGGGTGAGAGTGGCCGTCCAATGGTTGAATCTAGGACCACCCACAATAATCATTGGCGAGGACGACAGGTCTTCGACGGTGATGTCTTGTGCGAGGCCTATCCGGCTCGATCGGCCCAGATGCAGTAAATGATCCCGAAGCCGAAGCGCCTCCTGAGCATCTCCCTTTCCTCTCGGACCATGCGGTGACAGGTTGTAGGCATTGGGATGAGAGATGCAGATGATCGGCTTTTTGGAATCCAAGAAGGGTTGAAGAAAGCGACGGTCGGAAGAGTGTGATGCTCTCATCGAGAATCCAAGCCAACACACCAAGCCGACCACGATCAATGCTGCGGCTACCAGAAAGTACCAACGCCGGTGCGGAGTCCGGTCCGCATTCGCAGCAGGGATGGTGTGTGCGGTCAACTCCGTAGGCTCTGACGGTTTCTTAATCGTGCGCACTGAGATCCGTGGGGTATACGATCCAGGTTGCAGCTCAATCTTGACGCTACGTTCTGGATCTGCCTGCGAGGTATATTCGGGCCAGCCTTCTGCGAACCTCGCTAGCCTTGACTCGCACAATCGCATCCGCGCCCGTATCGTAGTCAGGCATGCGACCAAACAGCGTCATCCCAAGGGTTCGTTCCTTTAGCGCCTCGGGGGAATGGGCATATGTAACCACGTGCCGAAGAAAGGCACGGCAGCGGGAGCTGGTCCGGAATGACGGACTCTCCAGAATCCGCTCTAACTCGAGCACTACTTCATGATTGAGTGTTGCGTCTTCAGGCGCCTGCGAAATTCGAGACGATGATCCCTCGCGCGGCTCAGCTTTGGACGTCAGTACAGCATTCGACATATTTTCCCGTCGTGTATATTCGCCTAACCCTCCGTAAGCCCCAGCAAAGAGTCAGACATTATGAGTGCCCCTTTTTGTCGAACTTAACTTATGAGAATCTATGGTCGTTTACGGGATGATGACAGAAGTGTAACTGCAAGATGAATCACCTCTGCATTACGTTCAATGGAACGTCATCTAACGCGCTGTTCTTTTTCGCTTTTGACAGCCAAATTGCACAGAAGGGGTGGACGCGGTTCTTCAACTCGAATCGTCAGTCCGGCAAGGCTGTTCTCTCATGCGCTTTGTCACTCGCCAGCAACTTTCAATGAGCCAAAGACTGAAATAACTGTTCGTAACGTTGTCCGTCCTCAAGGGGGCGGCTAAGGTCGTGCCTATACCGACGAGCAAACGACAGGAATGCGCGTTTCGGAGCACGGTAGACCGGATGTGATCCGAAACGGCGCTCCATACCTACGGAGGTTTGTCGGAAAAGGATCGTGCACCGCGTAGGAACTGAAAGGACATGCAAAACGTAAACTCACTCACGAGGCGGGCAGTCTGCGAACCAATGACGCGTCGTCGTTTCTTGAGAGGGGCAGCTGCGGCTGCGGCAACACTGCCAGCGGCGTTGCATGCAGCCTCGCCGGAAGATACTTCAGCTGCGAATGTTGAGCTGCGCATCGTGCAGGGAGATCTTGAACTGGCTCCCCATCACATTGTGCGTACCTCGCTCTATCAAATCGGCGGAGAAGGCGTGGTCCGACTCCCTGCGGGCAAGCCGGTCAACGTGCAAGTTGTTAATACCCTGTCAACGGAGGAGTGGGTGCATTGGCACGGTTTCCAAGTGCCCGCTCTGCTGGATGGCACCGCGGAGGAGGGAAGCTTATCTGCGCCCGCGGGGAGAACTTTGCAATACACGCTTCCGCCGCAGCGGCCTGGTTTGTTCTACGTTCACTCCCATGCCATGACCTGCCATGACATGTCACGGGGACTGTACGGCGGACAGTTCGCACCTGTGTACATGCAACCGTCTCGCGACGCGGGCGACTACGACCGCGAAATCTTTTGGACCAGCCATGAATGGGAACCATACATGGTGAATGAGGCGGACGAAGAGCGCGCACTTGAAGATATGCAGCACCTGCGGCGGGACCCGGAGGATGATGACGAGGCCGATGGCTGGGATGTGCGTTATCGTCTGGCTTCTGTCAACGGACGTGCGCTGGGGTACGGTGAACCCATTCGGGTTAGGGAAGGTGATCGGTTGCTCTGCCATCTTTTGAACGCCAGTGCCACCGAGAATATTCAGGTTGCGCTCCCTGGACATGGATTCCTGGTGACGGCCATGGACGGGAATCCAGTTGCCAGACGCGGCAGCGTTTCTGTTCTTAACCTTGGCCCCGGCGAGAGGATCGACGCTATTGTCGTTATGAATGCACCCGGTGTGTGGGTATTTGGGTCCACGGACGAGAAGACGCGCGGGAAGGGATTAGGTGTGGTATTGGAGTACGCAGGACATTCCGGAGGCCCCGTATGGAGCGATCCCGATGCGGCGGAATGGGATTACGCAGACTTCTGTGAAGCTGGAAACCGTGGAGTTGATGAAGAGATAAAAATAAGCCTTGAACGCCTCCCTCTTGCTCAAGACGGAACGGAAATCTGGAGCCTTGCACTGAGTCACGATGACGGACGTCCGCATCAGGGCATATTGCACCGAGGGCAGTCCTATCGCCTCCGTATGCAGAACCAGAGCGACGAATGGCATCCGATGCACCTTCACCGGAACCGATTCGAACTGTTTGCGTTATCACGGAAGAAATGTCGCCGGCCTCGTGAAAGATACATTGCTTATTCCACCGTGGGAAGAGACGGAGGTGCTGCTGATTCCGGAGGATACCGGACCTGCTCTCTTCCACTGTCATAACCAGATGCACATGGAAGCCGGTCTCCAGGCGCTATTTACAGTGTTATAGCCATTTTGTTCGCCCAGGAATTAGGAAGCTTATGAAATTGTCAAAGTACATAGCTGCAACGTTGGTGTGCGCAGCTCTAGGTGGGTCAACGCCCATATGGCCGCAGTCGGATGAGCCGGAACCGCCAAAGGTCGCCCTCTCGGACCAGGTTCTTCAACTGATTCCCAACGGTTATCGAGAAGAGGTTGAGAAGCTCCATCTCACCGCGACGAAGAGCGATCAACGGAGGCTGATCCGAAGCAGCACCATCCAGCCTGAGGCAGCGCTTGCGCTGGCTCTAAAGGGAATGTCCACAAAGGTTGAGGGCTTCGAATTCATGGTGCAGCACCTGCAGGAGGAACCCTCTGCGCAGCGACGGGGTATGATCCTCAAGTTTGGGATCACTCCCGTGATTCGACACGTTCGCGATAAAGAACAGCGGGAGCAGTTGTGCGCTACTCTTAATCGCATCGCCGCTGAGGACGCGGATGCCGGTGTTTCCTCGGATGCGATCGATGCATTACGCCGATTGGAGTGGGGATATCTTTCGGGCATGGCAGTAACGCGAGCTGCGAAGGCTAAGACCGCTGGTGATCTGAAAGGTGCCTCTCTGTTGCTGGACGATGCAGATGCATGGCTGGGGTGGGATGGACAGATGAACCTAGCCAACTTCATGCGAACTCCTCCACCTGTGTTTGAGGTGACATCCCCAAACAGGTCGATTCATGTGGTTGCACTGGGTGACTTCGGAACCGGATCGACACAGCAGATGAAGGTGGCGAACGTGATGAAGGAGTTGCAGGCAAAGCAGCCGTTCGACTTCGGTCTGACCCTCGGAGATAATTTCTACCCCAATGGCGTCTCATCACCGGATGATCCGCAGTGGAAATCGAAGTGGGAGGACGTCTACAATCCAGTCGGCATCCAGTTCTATGCCACCCTGGGCAACCACGACTACATGCGCCCAGACGGGCCCGCGGCGGAGATCATTCATGCGCAGACAAGCAGGTCGTGGAGAATGCCTGCCACGCACTATACTTTTATCGCAGGCCCCGTGCAGTTCTTTGCAGTCGACACGATTGAGCTCTCTGACTCGGTGCTTCCCAATAAGGAGCTCGCATGGTTGGATGCGGAGATCGCCAAGAGTCATGCACGATGGAAAGTCGTCTACGGACACTATCAGATCTACTCCGCAACACGCGGCGATGAACGTAATTTGATCGACGGGCTTCTTCCTCTTCTCCGCAACCGCGTAGACGTCTACTTGTGCGGTCATGACCACAATCTTCAGGAACTAAAACCCGAGGATGGCGTGCATTTTTTTGTCAGCGGTGGCGGCGGCGCAGGTGTCTACCCATTCCGTCAACCGAACTATTCGCATTCCGCATTCAAGCAGGAGCAGTATGGTCTTACCGTCCTGGATGCGAATGAGAGCCAGCTCGACATGCGCTTTGTTGACCTCGACGGCAAAGAGATCTACTCCTCCGTAATCCATAAGTAAGCAAAAAAACATAGAAGATTGCTGGCCGGATCGATAGGCCGCACCGGCTCGTCCCCTAGTCCGCGTGTGTTTGCAGCGACGACACATCTTGAACAGAAACTTTATACAACCGCTTTAGCTGAGGGGATTGTCATGTATCTACAAAGAATCTTGGAGAGCCGAAGGTGCCGTCGTCTGGGCTCCGCTCTTCTTTCTCCAGTGCTGTTTGTAGCGATGTCTGCGACGTTCTTCCATATAGCCGGTGCGCAGGAATTTCGTGGATCTATCGCAGGCGCAGTCGTTGATGCCCAGAATGCTCCTATTCCGGATGCAACTGTGATCGTCCGGAACTTGGATACGGGCGCTGTCTTCCGTACCAAAGCCAATGGCCGCGGTGACTATACTGCTCCCTCACTTGCGCCGGGTAGGTATGGTGTGCGTGTAGAGGCTCCAAGTTTTAAGAGTTTCGAACAAAACGGCATCATCCTGCAGGCGGGTGAGAACCCCCATGTGAATGTCGCACTGCAGGTGGGAGACGTTAGCCAGGAGATAGTCGTGACGGCGGATGCGGCAATCGTCGATCCTTCCAATGCCACTATCAGCCAGGTGATTACGACCCGCGAAGTAGAGGATCTTCCGCAGAACGGACGTACCCCCGTAGTCCTTGCGCAACTTGGTGTCGGTGTCTCCAGCACGAATCGCCCGGGAACGACGCGCCCGTTTGACAATGCGGGTGCCGCCGCCATTTCGATCGCCGGAACCCAGGATGAGAGTACGGAGATTCTCTTGGATGGGTTCACCCGATACTGACAATCTTCTGAAGCTCGCATACAGCCCACCGCAGGACATCGTGCAGTCCGTCTCCGTCAGCGCATTCCAGGTGGACGCTGGCTATGGACACTCGGGGGGCGGCGTGCTCAATCAGATCACCAAGGGAGGAACCAATAGCTTCCATGGCTCACTCTATGAATATGCCCAGTTCGAGGCCCTGAACGCTAACGGCTACTTTGCCGATCGTACAAATACTCCAAAGCCAAACACGCACTACCATCAGTATGGCCTCTCCGTAGGCGGTCCCGTATGGATTCCCCGCCTCTTCAACGGAAGGGATCGCGTCTTCTTCGAATTTGCCTGGGAAGGTATTCGCGACTCACAGCCGGCTAGTGGATTTTGACGGTTCCTACCAATGCAGAAAAAAATGGCGACTTCTCCTCGTTGCTTGCGATTGGATCGCAATACCAGATCTACGATCCCTCAACCGCCAGAGTCGTCGATGGAGTCGTGGTACGCGATCCCTTCAAAGGCAATATCATTCCCAACAGCCGGATCAACTCCATCGCGAAGAAGCTTCTGACATACTACCCAGAGCCCAACACTACGGCAGGCCCAGACGGCGTACACAACTATTTCACCAGCTTCCCAAGCCAGGATCTCTACGATAACCAGTTTGGGCGCATGGACTTCAACATCCGCACGCGAGACAAGCTCTTTCTGGACGTTCGCCATAGTCAGAGAACCCAGCTCACAAACAACTACTTCCACAACATCTCCACCGGTGACCCGCTTGATCGCGTGAACTGGGGAGCCGCCGTGGACAACGTCTTCACAGCCACCCCTACAACCGTAATAAACACCCGCATCAACTGGACGCGCTATGTCAACTACGCGATCGCCGGAAGCCAGGGGTTGGATCCCACCGAGATCGGATACCCCGGATACCTCATCGATAAGACCACCCTGCTGGAGTATCCCTCAATTCAGTTTGTCGGGTGTAACTCGGGTAGCTCGACTACCTTCGCCTGCTTGTTTGATCCGAATAACCCTGCGGCCTCAACTTACACAGAGAGCTATCATCTTCTCAATAACGTAACTAAGGTGCTTCATCAGCACGTCCTTAAGATAGGCATAGATGCGCGCCAGTACCGGATAGCCAACATCGCGTACAACTATTCCACAGGAAAGTTCACCTTCGGAAACAACTTTACTCAAGCCTCCAGCAATGCCGCTCCGGCTCCGCTAGGTCAAGATCTGGCGGCGCTTCTGCTCGGCCTCCCCACCTCGGGTGAGTATGATCAAAATGTATTCATATCCACTCACAGCAACTACCTCAGCCTTTACGCACAGGATGACTGGAAGCTATCGAAAAATCTCACACTGAATCTGGGGTTGCGTTTCGATCATGACTTCCCTCTGTATGAGCGCCACAATCGTGCGGTCAACGGCTTTGATCCCTCGGCAGTTACTCCATTGACGACGGCGGCATCTGCTGCCTATAACATGAATTCAATTCCGCAGATTCCTCCCGGTCAGTTCAAGCCTCTGGGTGGCCTTACCTTCGCAAGCGACTCTAGCCCGCAGTTATACAACACACCTTCGAAGACCTTCAGTCCACGCATCGGCTTTGCGTGGAGTCCGGATGCTCTGCAAAACAAAACCGTCCTCAGTGGCGGATTTTCGATCTTCGTCTTCCCTCTGCTCGACGTGGGTACAGTCAACACAAGTGGATTTAGTTCGACCACTCCCTATGTGGCCACGAATGACAACTACATAACAACGGCATCAACTCTCGACAGTCCATTTCCTAATGGATTGATCGCGCCTACGGGATCCTCACTAGGCCCTTCCACCTATCAGGGACAGCTTGTTTATTGGTTCAATCCGGATTTCCATAATGCATATTCGGAACGCTACGCTCTCTCCGTTCAGCAGCAACTGGATCGGAATACCTTCTTTCAAGTCGCTTACATCGGCGCCCACTATGTCAAACTCCCGGTACAGGCCGACCTTAACTCGATTCCAAGGCGGTATCTAAGCACCAGCCCCGTCCGCGACAATAACGCGATAGGGCTTCTGAGCGGTTCTGTCGCCAATCCTTTCAAAGGGCTGCTGACTGGCACCACCCTGAATGGCTCTCAGGTTCCGCGTTCACAACTGCTGCTACCCTATCCGCAATATCCGGCGGACATGGTAGTGATGCAGAACTCGAGCAGCGGCTCTGACTCCTACAACAGCATGAACGTAAGAATTCAGAGACGACTCACTGCCGGTCTTTCGTTCTTGATGAATTACACCTGGTCGAAAAACATCGAACAGGACTCGCTTCTGAATCCGACAGACTCGCACTACGAAAAGAGAATCAGTACCCAGGATTATCCTCACCATCTGGTAATCGCCTCAACCTACAAACTGCCGTACTCCTCTTTCGGAGGCAGCAGCTTCTTGAGTCACATGGAACATGTTCTGTTCGGCGGATGGGCCACCAGTGGGACCTATCTTCTGCAGTGGGGTCCTCCGCTGTCGTGGGGGAATGTGGTCTATCTCGGTGGCCCGCTTAATCTGAACACGCGCGAGACATTCAAACCGGCGTTCGACATTAAGCGTTTTGATCGCAAATCTGAGGATCAGCCGTCCGACAATATACGCACATTTCATTCTACTGATCCACGTTGGCGTGGAGAGAAAACAAACAATATCGATGCATCCCTGGCCCGTCAGCTGAGCTACCGCGATCGCATCACCGGAGAGTTGCGCGTGGAGGCGTTCAATCTGCTGAACCATCCCGTGTTCGGAGATCCCAATCTAACGCCAACAAGTTCTTCGTTCGGCCTGATTACATCACAGGCCGGCGAATCCAGAACTCTACAGGTATCTGCGCATATCCGTTTCTAGGATGCGTTAAACAACATTTCTCGCTAGCACTAATATTCCGGCCTCAATTCTGAGGCCGGAACCCAGTGCACTACCGCCTTTTAGTCAGGAGTAAGAATTGTTCACGGATCGGCGACAGATGTTAAAGAATGCCGCGCTCAGCCTAGCAGTGCCGTGGGGACACTCGCTGTCTGCTCAGGACACGGGAGCACGGATCTCATCCGGCGAGAAGCTGTCGCCGTTCACCCTGCTGGGGCCTCGCGCAAGCGGGGAAACTAGCGATACTATGCGCCTCCAGCGAGCATTGGATGAGGCACAACAGCGCGGAGGGGGTACGGTCTACATTCCGTCAGGCCGTTATATTGCCGGTTCATTGCTTCTGCACTCTCATGTATCGCTCTGGCTTGATAACGGCGCGGTGCTGTCCATGAGTTCGGATCAGAACGAGTTTCTTCCTTCGGACCAGTTGCCTTTCGAGACTGGGGCTAACCGTGCCACCTCAGATTTTCATGTGGCATTACTGGTAGGCGATGGAGTCGAGTACGTCTCAATCTATGGGCAGGGTATTATTGAGTGCGATCGCGGTAAAAGAGGCGGCGGTCCGAAACCGATTGCGCTGCGACGCTGCAGTCACGTCTCGTTGCAGGGCTTCACCATTCGAAACGCTCAAAACTATAACATCAGCATGCTTGGCTGTGAGTTCGTGGAGATTCGCGGTGTCATGATCCATGCAGGACGCGCGGATGGTATCGACCCGGACTGCTGCCGTCACGTTATGATCTCCGACTGTGTTATTGAATCAGCCGATGACAGCCTATGCCTTAAGGCAAGCGGTTCACTTGGAGAGCGTGGCGCGACAGAACACATTACCGTGACGAACTGCATTCTTCACACGGCAAGCATTCATTTCAAATGCGGTACAGAGAGTTGTGGTGACTTCCGCAACATTACGCTCTCCAACTGCGTTCTGGAGGGCGGAGCTGGCATGCGCCACGGAAATCCCGGAATCGCTTTTTACACTGTCGATGGAGGGGATCTTGAAAATATTGCAGTATCCAACATCACGATGCGAAATGTAGGGACACCACTTGCGATCATTCGCGGCGACCGCGACCGCTGCAACGCTAAAAAGGGACCTGGTGTACTTAGGGCAATCACCATCAACAATGTGTCAGCGATAGGCGCAAAACTCCCGTGTGTGATCGCGGGTATGCCTGGTGCGCCCGTACAGGACATTCAGATTACGGCATTCTCGGTGGTTCTGCAGACTGCTCGTAAGGGAATATCGCATCTCGAAGAGGTGCCAGAGTCACCAAAAGCGTATCCAGACCCCGTAATGTTCGGCGAATTGCCGGCCTTCGGCCTGTACCTTCGCCATGCGGAGAATGTCAACCTGGCCGGCCTGGAGTTCTATGCTCCGACAGTGGAAGTGAGACCGGACCTGGTAATTGACGACGTCTCAATGCTACGCCTTAGAGGGCACGAAAGAAGAGGAGAAGCCGCCGAGGTCCATCTGTTACTTAAAGATGTGCAAAATGGTTTTGTGGAATGTCTTGCGGTTACCAAACCCCCGCCGGGCGCGTTTCTGGTTGCGGGTGCAAAGACGCGCGACCTCTACTTCCGGGGAGAAGGCAGCATCAATTGGCGCCACAACATGCTTCTAGAGAAGGAAGTTTCAACAGCAGCAGTTCGCGCTAGGTGACAGTAGCTCGATGAATCTGTCTCCAAACATGGAAATCCATCTTGGGTGGCTGGATAGGGACAACGCGTGCGATCGCGCCGATTCTGAAGTATCAATTTTTACGGGTGACCTAATCGTAAGGCAAGTGTAGGTTTTGGTTATCTGCAATGAATAAGTTAACGATCCCGCCCAATTTGACTGAGCTCGCTTACCAGAACATCAAAAAAGAAATTCTTCAGGGAAAGCTCACAAGACAACGTTTCACAGAAGAGTCGCTTTCCTTGGATCTCGGTATTAGTAAATCGCCAATTCGCGAAGCACTCAACGCTCTCAAGAATGAGGGACTCATCCGTATTGAGGCTAGGCGAGGCGCTTATTTGCGCGAGTTTTCAATTGATGAGATACGTGATCTCTATGGGGTGAGGGAAGCGCTTGAGACTTACGCAGTGAGCAATGCAAAGGTGACTCCACAATTGCTCGACTCACTTGAGGCCAGTATTCAGAGAACGATCACTTATCTAAAGACAGACGATAAGTCCCATCACATCGACGAAGACGCGAATTTTCACCTAATCCTGGTTTTCTGCAGCTAAGAATAATGAACTAAACCGCATGCTGGAGACTATTCAGAATCAAATATGGCTTTTCCGTAGTCAGACATATCGTATCTCCTCCGGTACGGCGCCCGAAGCACATCGGCGCATCGTGGCGGCATTGCGGGAGCATGATCAATTGGCTGCAGTAGCGGCCGTCCGAGAACATATTCGACATGTTCGTAATTCGTTGCTTAATCATCTCGGATTTATAACGTAAAGATTTGTTTGACAGGATTCTGATATCTGATATATCTAGTGCATGCTTTATCAGTGGCCCCAAATTGATGCATCGTGCGTTGCCGCTGATATCTCCATGTCTGCTTGTCGATGTTTCTAAGCGGAATCTTCCATTCGCTCCCTTAAAATGTTCCTTCTATTGTGTGCAGATTTCCATCTGTGCCGTTAACTAACCCCTGATCGAGTCGGGAGACCTTTATCGTGCGTCGTCATAGCATTTCTGCATTCATCGTTGCTTGTCTCACGGTCAGCATAGGGTTTGCACAGAACATCACAAAACCGGAAGAAGCCTTTGGTTTTAAACCGGGAACAGATCGTAAACTTGCCGACTGGACCCAGTTGACCGGTTACTTTCGGACGGTCTCTCGTCAATCAAACCGAGTCCATTATGAAGAGTTGGGCAAGACCACTGAGGGTCGTCCTTTCGTGGCGCTCACCATCTCTTCTCCAGAGAATCTGCAGCACGCAGATGAGTACAGAGATGTCTTGCGACGTTTGGCAGATTCACGCCAGACCACGCCGGATCAAGCGAAAAAACTGTCCACGCAAGGAAAAGCAGTCCTTGTTGTCACCTGCAACATTCATTCAACGGAGATTGCCAGTTCGCAAAGCGCAGCGGAATTCGTCTACCGACTGACACAGGACACCCCTGAGATCAAGCAAATTCTTGATAACACCATCATCGTCATGGTGCCATCGCTGAATCCGGACGGTCAGCAACTCGTAGTCGACTGGTACAAGAAATACCTCGGGACCCCTTACGAAGGGAGTTCTCCTGTTGTGGTGTATCACCACTACGTTGGACATGACGACAATCGCGACTGGTACGGATTCACCCAAATTGAAACCCAGCTTACGGTAGATAAAGTCATCAACCCCTGGCATCCTCAGGTGCTGTACGATATCCATCAGATGGGTTCTCGTGGTCCGAGAATCTATCTGCCACCCTGGGTTGACCCGATCGATCCAAACATCGATCCTCTTCTCGAAAGCACGATGAATGCCCTTGGTTCTCAGACGGCCCTCGAAATCTCAGAGACTGGGAAGACAGGTGTTCTGATCCACGGAGTCTACGATCTTTGGTCGCCAGCCCGTCATTACATGGCCTACCACGGTACAGCGCGAGTGCTTTCGGAGTCAGCGAGCGTAAACATCGCGTCACCCATCGATATCCCTTTTGAAAAGCTGGATCGTGGCATTGGATACGACGCGAAGGTGAGGACCTGGAACTTTCCGGACCCTTGGAAGGGCGGGACTTGGCGGTTGGGCGACATTGTTGCCTATCAGCTTGATGCGTTCTTTTCAATTGCTCATAACGTCGCTGCAAATCGCGAGCGTTATCTTCTGAACTACTATCAGATCCTCAAAAATGCGACCGATCAGAAGTACGGCGGTCCCTACGCGTATGTCATCCCCGCAGAGCAGGTCGATCCAGCTTCGACGTCCCGCTTACTCGAGATTCTGCGGCGCGGAGAGATTGAGATCCGGCAAGCAGCGTCAGATTTCGATGCCGAGAAGCATCATTTTGCTAAGGGAAGTTACATCATTATTTTGGGACAACCGTACGGGGCATTCGCAAAAACATTGCTTGAAGAGCAGGAGTATCCAAGCATCCGAGAGTATCCGGGCGGACCGCTACAGCGTCCTTATGATGTCACCGCTCAAACCCTTCCACTACTCCTCGGTGTGGAGGCAGTCGCGATCAAGAATAAGTTCGACGTGAATGCCTCTCAGGTCGACAAAATCAGCTTTCCAGCTGGGACGGTAGACGCTGGGAAGGCTAAGTTCGGTTACATCCTGGATGGCAAATCGAATAGTTCACTCTACGCATTGTTTGCTATTCTGAAAAGCAATCTTCGTGTGTATCGATTGACGGGAGGCGGCTATACGCCGGGAACGATTTATCTCCCCGAGCAGCCTGGCTTGCAGGAAGAGGTTGCACGTGCTGCTGCTCATTGGCCGATACACTTCGAGGCAGTAAAGACGTCCATTACCGTAACCCGATTAGAAGTGAAGCTACCGCGTATTGGCCTGTATCAGAGCTGGGTAGCTTCCATGGATGAAGGGTGGACACGTTGGATCTTCGATCAGAATGGAATTCCTTATACCCGCCTGGTCGATGACGATATCCGAAAAGGCGATCTCTCAAGCAAGTTCGACGTCATTATTCTGCCTGATAATTCCGCCACCGCCATCACAAAGGGCTCGATTGGCAGAGGCGGCGAAGGCAATGAAAACGGTCCTCCGGTCCCTCCGGAATTTAAGGATGGGTTAGGAGAAAAGGGCACTGCTGCTCTTCTCAAATTCGCCGAGTCCGGAGGCACCATCGTCACCCTCAATCGTGCGTCCACCGTTTACGCAACGAAAGACTCCGCGGAGGTAAAGAACGTTCTTGAAGGTGTCACCAATCGCGATTTCTACATTCCGGGCTCGATCCTAGAGGTGAAGGTCGATACTTCTCACCCGATCGGATTTGGAGCTCCAACGACGATACCGATCTTTTTTGAGCAGAGTCCAGCATTTGATGTTCGAGGCAATGCACGATCGATTGCCAACTACACAAGTGACAACCCGTTGCGGAGTGGTTGGATCCTGGGCGGCAAATACCTTGTGGGAAATTCGGCTCTCGCAGAAGAGCCGATTGGAAAAGGAAGAGTGATTCTGTTTGGCTTTCGCCCGCAGTATCGTGCGCAATCGGAAGTGACTTACAAGCTCTTCTTCAATTCTCTGTTCTACGCGGCTACCTCGCGTCCTGCGGGGAGCGGAAAGGGTGATAACTAGTGAGACTTCCGTTCGCCCCTGTGCTTCGTTGTTGTCGCTAATTCGCTAGATTCCGTTTAGTCAAAATTACACACGGGTTCGCGCCGGTACAAACGTGCCTGCGTTCGCGAGTTGCTGTCTTTCAACGTTTGCCTCGAGACCATCATGAATTTTTCAGATCAACTCCGCCGACGGACAATCGCCGTGGCTCGAATCGTAGCTGTAGTCGCCCTGTCCCTTGTTCTGCCTCAATACAGCGAGGCAGAAACCTCCGCAGACGGCACGATCCATGGTCGTGTGACCGACAGTTCAGGCGCAGCGATTGTTGGGGTTTCGTTAGTGGCCCACAGTCCAAGCGTCGGAGGTTCTTTCCACGCCACCTCCGACGGAGAGGGAAACTATCGACTCATTCAATTACCTACCGGCGAAGACTATACAGTTGAAGCCGAAAATCCTGGCTTCGAAAAATTTGTACGTACCGGACTGATCGTACGCGCAGGCCTGAACGTAACGGCAGACATCACTCTGAACATCGGTTCACAGGCACAGACGGTTGAGGTCTCAGGAGAAGCTCCACTTATCGACACACAAAATGCAGAGCAGGCGATCAACCTTAGCGGAGAGCTGCTTCGTAATGTCCCAATCACCGGAAGGCATGACTGGTCTGATTCGCTCCAACTGACACCAGGTATCGTCAGCGCCTCTGCTGATGCTCAAGGCGGACAGACATACTTCCTGCGTGGATCAGAGAATGAAAACCACGCTACATTGGTAGACGGTATGGATGTCGGAAGCTTTCAACAGAACTGGCCATCAAATGGCATCAGTATCAGCAACGAATCATTGGGAGACATTCAAATCAAGACGGGTGCGAACGATGCGTCGTCTCCTGCTGCAATGGGAATGGTTATCAACATGTCCAGTCCCACAGGCAGCGACCAGTACCACGGAAGCCTGGTTTGGCTGTTTGGTCCCTCAGCTCTTAACGCGAACAATGCGAATGGCGGAACAAGCGCCGTTACGTCCACCCAGCAGCCAGACTTTGCGCTAGGTGGGCCGATCAAGAAGGGAAGAGCCTGGTTCTTCGCCTCGGGCCGCTATATTAATCGGGACGATGGTGTAAGTCAGACCTCTCAACAGTTGTCCTATCTAAACGCAATCAGTCCGGGATTTCAGTCCTTCTCCAATCATTCGAGCGGCTTCATTTTCCTCGGAAACTCTTCCGTTCAACTGACAGACCGGCATCGCTTGATGGGCCTTGTCCAGTACGACAGCCGCAAACAGGATGCGAATTACCAGTGGTATGCCTCCAACATCGCTCACAACCAATACGGTGGTGGAGCCTATGGTCTGCGCCTGATTTCGCAATGGAGCCAGAATCTGACAACACGGTTCCTGATCTCATTCAACAACAAGGGCAGCAATTTGAGTGCCGACTCAATCGGGGGTGTCGGTTCAAAGCCGGAGATCGATGTCTATGCGACCAACACCCTCTCATCCGGTCGCCTCGTCGGGCAGGGTTCTTCCCTGGCGACCCTCAACAACCTGTCTTCTATAACGCTCAATCCTGCAAACAAGACGACTCTTACCGGAGACCTCACCTACTACATTCCGAAGGCATTTGGCTCACATGAAATTCAAGGCGGCTTTTATCTTGAGCCGAGTGAGCGCAACAAGACCACAACGTTGTACGCCGGAGGAGGTAACAATATCCAGCAGGACGCTGTGCTCAATGATCCCAACGATCCGAGCAAGGGATATACGATCTTCCACACTCAGTCTGTCGATCGTGCAAGCCTCGTAAGTCGCTATATCACGGCAAATGACTATGCTTTTTACATCCAGGACCGATGGCGTCCTTTTAGTCGTCTGTCCATCACTGCCGGAGTTCGTCCAGACTGGATATCGGGGCGTGATGCGTTGTTCAACGTGACGACACAGAGTTCATGGAACATTGCGCCTCGTGTTGGCGGCGCATTTGTGCTCACGAAGAATCAGAAGAATGTTGTTCGTGCGAGCTGGAGCAAGATCACGGATATTACGAACGCAAGTTACCTGGGGGCAGCGGGTTCAAGTACAGTCACTACGACCGATACGTATTTCCTCAACAGCGGCCCGGTCACTTTCGTTACACCAGGAAGCACAGCACGTAGCGCCGATCGCACCTTCGATCCAGATCGCCATCAGGGTTTTGTTCGTGAATGGTTAGTGGGCTACCGAACCCAGCTTCCGGGAGCTGTGGTAATCGACGCCAGCTATATTCATCGTGAATACCGAGATCGCCCAGCATTGGTCGACAATAATCAGGTCTACAGATCCAACGGGACTGGTGTTGTTTGGAGCGGGTTGAACGACCCCGCATTCAACAACTTCTATCTCGTTACCAACAATAAGTGGAACTGGTTTGTATATCAGGGATACGAGCTGACGATTACCAAGCAGACGTCGAAGGTTCAGCTCTTCAGTACTTACAGTTATTCTCCTGATCACCTTGCTGGTACCTTCCAGCCCAACGATCCAGCTGCAATCCTCGAGCCGACGAAATTTGCGAACAATGCAGGTTTGGGCTCTGTTCGTGGCAACGTGACCAACGACTATACGGGGGACACGAGAAATCGCATGTGGCAGCGTCAGCAATGGAGAACCGGAGTCACCTGGAAAGCTCCGTGGAAGATCCGATTCTCAAACACTCTCACGGCCCAGTCTGGAACGGCGGGCGGTCCTGTTGTCGTCACGCAGTCGTACAACGGTCAGTATGGCCCAGCGACGCGAGTCATCAACGGCCGTACAGTGTCAAATCCGCTGGCAGTAGCCTATCGGTTCAAATATGCCGATCGCGGTACAGGTCAGATCTTCACTCCCTGGCTAGTGCAATGGAACACTTTATTGGGTCGTGTCTTTCCCATCACAGATCGGCAATCGGTCGAGGCTTCCGTCAACATCTACAACGTTACGAATCGCGGTGCGGGCCAACAGTTTGTCAATGGGACCAATGCCAGCTCGAGCACCTTTGGTTCTTTGCAGAATCTTCAAACGCCCCGCTCAGCACAGTTCAGCCTTCGGTATCACTTTTAGACCTATTTAGTTGGATAGTGGAGCCTCTCTGATATGAAGTTTCTTCGTCGAGTTGTTGTTCTGTCGAAGGTGCTGTTAATAGGCCTCTTCGCCGTCCATGGGAACGCGTGGGCCCAAACGCGGTTGACTCTGCAGGACTTACTGTCCGTCGAGCCAGTTGGCGAGACTGCTCTCTCTCCTGACGGCAAGACAGTTGCGCTCGTGAGATCGGGACAGATTGTTCTTTTGCCCGTCGCTGGTGGATGGCCTGTCCTACTTACGAGTATTCAAGGAGGCAAAACCGGGTTTTCCTGGTCTCCGGATAGCACACGGCTGGCTTATGCGAGTCAGGGAAGTATATGGACGGTTGCAGTCGCCGGTGGAGCGCCAAAAAGGCTCACCAATGCGCCCGCCGGTTCCGGGGATCCGAGACAGGCTGCGGATCGAGCACCTCAGTGGTCACCCAAAGGTCGTTGGATTCTATTTCAGAGTGGCCGCACTGGCACAAACGGCTTGTACGTTGTGAGCGGAGACGGGGCGGTAACGAGCGCTTTAACCGTCCCCAATGACGAAGCGGCAGAAGGGAAGTGGTCACCTGATGGTGAACAAATCGTTTATGTAACACGCGAACCGTTCTGCTTTAGCGGACGTCTTCAACTCTTGCACTTTGATCTTCGCTCAGGGCAAGTGGTCGGCAAGCCAAGTCGTCTCTATGAGGCCCCCGTGGATCGGGGTGGTGGATGGTCAATACGCGGCGCGGAGTGGTCGCCTGACGGTAAAACGCTTGTCACCGTGCTACAGAACTCGGGATGGAACCACCTTTATCTGCTTTCGGCTGGTGGAGGTGATCCTAAGCAAATCACGGATGGCAATTTCGAAGATGAAGATCCAACATTCTCACCAGACGGTCGATATATAGTCTTCGTTTCGAATCGGGAGTTGCCGGAGGCGAATGATCTCTGGTTGATTCCGGCTAAAGGTGGTGAGCCAAAACGTCTGACGAAATTTGAGACGCCTGGCCTGTCCGCTCAACCGCAATGGTTACCAGGCAGTACTCGTGTGCTGTTCAATCATCAGTCTTCCGTTGAGACCAGCGATCTGTTGGTGCAGGATATCCGTTCGTCTGAGAAGCCGATCGCTTTGACACACACCACTCCGATAAACTACGCAGCCGCTGCTCAGATCCCAGAACGCGTAACATGGAAGAGCAAGGACGGACGCGAGATCGCCGGACTTCTCTATCAGCCGCCAAACAGGGAGAGGCGGACGAAGCCAGCAATTCTTTGGATCCATGGTGGTCCGGAGGGACAGGACAGTTATCGTTCCGATGTATGGGCGCAGTATCTCGCACAAGCAGGATATGTTGTCCTCGAACCTAATTATCGAGGCAGCAGCGGTTATGGAGAGGTCTTCCGCAACCTGAATGTTGAAGACTCAAATGGCGGTGAAGTCGATGACGTTGTGGCCGGTGCGCAATATCTGATTACGAGAGGGTTGGCAGACGCAACGAGAATCGGTATTGGGGGAGGCAGCCACGGCGGAACAATGGTGGCCTACGCTGTCACGCGTTATCCCGAGATCTTTGCCGCCGCCGCCGAATTGTATGGAGTCGTCGATCGTGAACTCTTTGTATACCGGACGAATCATGCTTCGTCGATTCGTTGGATGATGAAGATGGGTGGAACACCCAGCGAAAAACCTGAAGTTTATCGAAAAGCGAATATCTTGTTGGGGATTAATGGTGTGAAAACGCCGGTGCTCATCATGCATGGCGAGAACGATCCACAGGTGCCGCCAGCCGAGTCAACGCGTTTCGCTGAGGCACTTCGTCAACACCATAAAACGTACTTCTACTTCACCTATCCTAATGAACTACGTGGGTTCGCGCTACCGAGCCATCGATTGGACGCATGGCAGAAACAGCTTGCGTTCTTTGATCATTATTTGAATCCTCGATTTGGCACGACGACTACCTCCACTGAGGAAGTTGTCTTCCCTGAAAGTGACAAGGCGGTTAGCCGTCATCCGTGACGGCGTTACAAGGGTTTCGCGGAGAAGGAATCAAGAATGACAGCCACCGTGCAACAGCGGAGTCTGACAGATGTCCGCAGATGATTGCGCCGGTATCGTTCCCGCAGAGACGATACTTACACCAAAATCCTCATCGACGTCGTCACTTGTTTTACATGTGAAGAGGAGGGCTCATGGCAGATCGTCGATATTGATTCGGATAATAATAATCTTCCCGATCTCGTTTTCATAAAGATCAGAAACATCCCACGGGAAAAGACGATGTGAAGGTTGCGGCGGACTGACGAAAAACCGGCTGGACCCATTCTGGACCCACAGTTAAATCCATTCACGAAATTCGCTGAATCTAACTGATTGGAAGTAAATGGTCGGGACGACTAGATTCGAACTAGCGACTTCACCCACCCCAATCTTCGAATTGATTTATTTTGAGCAACTTAGCGAAATCTAACAATGCGTTAGAGAGCGGAAAAGAACCCGTCGAAACGCTTATTGGACCCATATCGGACCCACAAATGGACCCACGCTGGCATTCGCTATAACGCAACACGAACGGCAGCCAGCACGGGCATTCTTTGGTTCTGGCTAAGACTACGGGCACTCTTCGCCTCCCCGTCTGGGGAGGCGATCTTGATTTAAATGGATTGGTTAAGCACACGATTGAGACGTTGGACGAAGGTGACTGGGTTTTTGAGAGGGACGCCTTCGAGAAGGAGAGCCTGGTCGAAGAGTAGCCATGCGGCGTCTTGTATTGCTGTGTCGTCGGATTTCGTGAGGAGTTTTTTGATGATCTCGTGATCGGGGTTGATCTCGAGCGTGGGTTTCAGCTCGGGAAGGTTTTTCTGGCCCATGGCCTGCATCATCTGGCGCATGCGGGCAGAGGGCTCGTCTTCGTCGGAAACGATGACGGAGGGGCTGTCGGCGAGGCGCGTCGAGATGCGAACCTCCTTGACGGCGTCTCCCAGGGTGGCCTTGAGTTTTTCAAGGAGAGGCTTCAGCGATTCGGCCTTCTCGGGCTCGGCTTCGCTCTTGAGGTCGTCGCTGGCTGCGCCCTTGTTGACTGTCTTGAGGTCGGTTTCACCATATTTGTCGATCGTGGAGAAGACGATCTCGTCGATGTCGTCGTCGAGGATGAGAACTTCGAGGTCCTTCTTCTTGTATACCTCGAGCAGGGGAGAGTTCCGCAGGAGAGCCTCAGTGCCACCGGTGATGTAGTAGAGACTCTTCTGCTCGGGCTGCATGCGTGCTTTCGCTTCGGCGAGTGAGGTCAGGCCATCGACCTTGCTGGACTTGAAGCGTATGAGTTCAAGCAGTGTCTCGCGGTTGGCGAAGTCGCCGTAGAGACCTTCCTTGAGTGGGCGATTGTACTCGGCGATGAACTGCGCGTACTTCTCGGGGTTGCTGCTGGAGAGGGACTTCAGTTCGGAGAGGATCTTTTTGACGCTGGCGGTCTTGATGCTGGTGAGGACCTTGTTCTGCTGCAGGATCTCGCGTGAGACATTGAGCGGGAGGTCTTCGGAGTCGATGATGCCGCGGACGAAGCGGAGGTATTGGGGGAGGAGTTCCTTGGAGTCGTCCATGATGAAGACGCGCTTGACGTAGAGCTTGACGCCGGTCTTGTAGTCAGTCTGGTAGAGATCGAGCGGGGCCTTGGCGGGAATGTAGAAGAGAGTGGTGTACTCAAGGGTGCCTTCGGCGCGGGTGTGGAACCAGAGGAGCAGGTCTTCCCAGTCGCCGGTGAGGGACTTGTAGAGCTCCTTGTAGTTGTCGTCGGTGAGCTCGGACTTGGAGCGCTGCCACATGGCGGAAGCGGCGTTGACCTGCTCGGTGACGCGGGATTTAATGGACTCCTTTTTCGCGGCGTTCCACTCGCTCTTGTTGTGGGTGAGGAAGATGGGGAAGGCGATGTGGTTGGAATACTTCCTGACGATCTCCTGGAGCCGGTAGCCGTTAGCGTACTGCGCACCTTCTTCGTTGAGGTGGAGGAGGACGGTGGTTCCGGCGGAGGCACGTTGGGCAGCCTCTATCTCGAAGCCGGTCTTGCCGTCCGATATCCACTTCCACGCCTTGTCTTCACCAGCCTTGCGCGAGATGACTTCCACCTTGTCGGCGACCATGAAGGCGGAGTAGAAGCCGACGCCGAACTGGCCGATGAGGTTGGAGTCCCTGCGTTGGTCGCCAGAGAGCTGCGAGAGAAAGCTCTTGGTTCCCGAACGTGCGATAGTTCCGAGATGCGACACGAGGTCCTCCTCGTTCATGCCGATCCCAGTGTCCGA
>Ga0193743_1000402_pt1 | contig 34578 bp, 27 predicted proteins | sample L2c2metaG_FD_143038 | JGI IMG/M metagenome (GOLD analysis project Ga0193743, IMG submission 143038) | Soil microbial communities from a riparian zone of the East river system, Colorado, United States - L2c2 | ecosystem: Environmental > Terrestrial > Soil > Riparian zone | place: USA: East River... | reverse complement strand
AGATTCATGCCATCATAGCGGCTGCGCCCAATGGGCATTCTCACGCCGAATTGGCCAATCACCGGCAATCCAGCGTTCCTTAGCAGCGCATCCGTGTAACGAACGCCATTAATCTGCGGATTAATCACGATCGTCTTGCTTTCGTGCAAGCCCAGTTCGTGAACATACTCCGCTTCAATCACCGAATCCTGCGTGAGACTCCAACTGTAGCTGGCATTGACCTGTTCGCTGTATGGATTCCGGTAGTTCGGGTCCATAATCGCCGCCGTGGTGGAAGTGCCGCTTAATTGCGTCGATCCCGGAAGCTTTGCGGGAATGGGGTCCACCCCGAAGCGCCACGCGGAAAGCAGTTGTCCGCCCGGTAGCACGCTGGCCGTTGAGCTGCCTGGCGCGCTGCTGTTGTAACTGGCTGTTGCGAATACCGTTGGGTTGGCTTGCTGCAGCATGGAGAGCGGAATATTGATAAAGGTCTGGCCAAAATACAAGCCGTAGCCCAGCCGCAAAACGTGTTTCCCGTTGCCCCTTAAATCGTAGGCAAGTCCGATGCGCGGACTAACGTTCTTGCTGTCATTTCCCGGAAGACCGCCCGCGTAGGAACTGCCGATCGCTTTCAAATCCAGATAACCACGCGAATTGACTTGTTTATAGCCGCCGTTCAGGTCAAAATCCTTATCCCAACGAACACCAAGGTCGAGTGTCAAGTTAGGCTTGAGTTTCCAACTATCCTGAAAGTAAATGCCGAACATCTTGGCGCGCTCGGTAAAGCTCCGGTCACCCAAATTCGACTGGCTGATGGTTTGAGCCACGCCCGGCGTGGCAAAACCGTTCGGATATTTGCCGTTTGAATTGCTGAGGATCACGCTCGGGTCATCGAAGAAAGTGACTCCAGGCGTCACCGCTCCGATGGAGCCGCCAACTACCGGCGCCCAGACGTAATCTACGCCGAATTTCAGCGAATGCTTGCCTTTTTCGACTGCAATGTCATCTTTCCATTGCCACTTTCTCTGTACGCTTTCCTGGGGTACGGAACTGGAAGTGCCAATGATCGCCGAGGGAAAGGTCAACCGTGTAGTGGGAGAATCTGCCGCGATGAGGTTATGCCAGTACTGATATCCGGCGGTAAATACGTTTACGACCGAGGGCGAGATGACCGTACTGAGCGTAGCATTCGCGATGATGAGTTGGTTCGTGGTGTAATTTCCAGTCGATACGTCGCCGCTCGACGAAGCCTGGTCATTCAGGCCGGTATTGTTCTGGTTGGAGTAACTCACCCATAGGTTGTTCTTGTCATTAATACGGTGATCCAACCGGCCGTTATAGCGCCAGTCGAAATACGGAGTCGGAATGCTGCTGACTGGCTTTGCTCCCAGATTGGTGATCAGAGCCAATTGCGTTAACGCGGATCCGTTCACGTTGAGGCTGGTCTGCTCGCGGGCGCGCTCCAGGGTGAAGAAGATAAAGGTCTTGTCTTTCTTGATGGGACCGCCAACAGCCCCGCCAAATTGCTGCCGGCTAAAGTCCGCTTTCTGTCCGCTGCCGCCATTTTCCTTCTTTTCGAAATAGTTCAACGTGTTGAACGCGTTCTCGCGATCGAAGAAATACAGTGCTCCGTGGAACTGATTAGTGCCCGATTTCGTGATTACGTTTACCGCTGCTCCCTCGCTGCGGCCATTTACGGCGGAAAAGCGCTGCGTGCTGATGTTGAATTCTTGAATCGCTTCCAGCGGCAATTGCATGACTGGTCCGCCAACCGTATTGTCTTTGTTGTCGATGCCGTTGATGGTCACGTTGACATTGCGTCCGCTCGAACCGTTCGTAGCGAAGATGCCGATGCGTGCTTTGGTTGGGTCGTAAGAGGGAACTTGTTTTGCGCCTGGGGCTAGAATCGCAAGGTTTACGAAATCGCGTCCGTTGAGCGGCAGAGTTTCCACCTCGGCTGGCGAGATCGGGCGGCTCACGTCCGTTCTCTGCAAGTCCACAAGACCGGCGCCGGAAGATTCCACCGTGATCGTCTCGTTTTGCTGGCTAGGCGAGAGACTGCCGTCGATAGTAGTCGTGCGGCCAACGGCCAGTTCGACATTTTCAAATGCGGCCGTGGCAAAGCCGGGCATCGTGATGCGAACTTGGTAGCGGCCGGCGGGTAGTAAGTCAAACTGATACGTGCCGCTATTGGTTGTAATTGTGCTGCGCTCCAGGCCCGTTTCCCTATCGGAAACGCGCACTTGCGCGCCTGGAACCAAGGCGCGCGAGTTGTCGGTTACTGTGCCTGAAAGTGTAGCGCTGGAATTAACCTGGCCAAAAAAATTGCTGTTGATCGCGAAAAATAGCAGAAACGCAAATGCGCTCTGCCGCCAAAACCTGTACATCGGCCCGTCCTTTGTCCCCTGAAGATGCGCCCAAGACAGGGGGCCGAGTGCTCGCCAAAGAGCGTTCTAATAGCTTAGTGGTAGGCGAATTAGTTTGTCAATATTAGATAAGCTAAAAACTCGATAAACTGAAACCGCCCACTCCTAAGCTACGTAAAAATGCGAACTAAGGCTGCACGTTGGTCACTCCCTCAGCGCCGGCCTTCGGGAAATGACTCTCATACCAGGCAATGGAGCGGTCAATCCAATCCACAACGTGCTTCGTCTCCCGCACGCCATGGCCTTCGCGAGGGTAACGCACGAAGATGGTGTCTACTCCCACGTCTTTTAAAGCTACAAAGTACTGCTCCGCTTCGGCTATGGGCACGTCCGGATCGTTTTCTCCGTGAACCAGCATCGTGGGCGTGTGGGCGGCCGCTACATGCTTCAACGCCGACCGTTCCCAAGCATCGTCCATAAGTCTGCCCTGGTGGAAGAATTGGCCGAACTCCATCTCTTCGTACTGGTTGTAATAAGTCATGTAGTTATAACTGATGAGGTTGGAGATACCCGCCGTAGGAATCGCCGCCTTGAACTCATTTGTCTGGGTGATCAACCAATCGCTCAGTTGACCGCCATAACTAACTCCTTCAATTCCCATCCGTTCACGGTCGATCCACAGATATCGCCGGACCGCCGCGCTTACCCCATATAACACGTCTTGGCCTTCATTGCCGTCCTGGTCGCCAAACACCGCGTCCGCGAATTTCTGACCGTAGCCCGTGGAGCCTCGATAGTTCACCTGCAACACGGCCCAGCCCTTAGCCGCGTACACCTGGTTCTTGAAGTTGAAGGCGGGGCCATTCTGGCCGTGCGGACCCCCATGGATGTTTACGATCATCGGGTGCTTGCTGCTGGCCGTGATGTTCAACGGCTTGGTGAGGAAAGCTTCCACCTCAAATTTGTTATCGTTGCTGACAAAAGTGAACGGCTCGGTCGGAGCAATGGCTTTTCCGGCCAGCACCTCTGTGTTTAGAGACGTAAGCTGACGTGCGGCGGCTTGTCCGGTCTTAAGATAGAGCTCCGGCAAATCGGAGGTGGTTGCGAAGGCATAGGCAACCGTCCCAAGTTTGTTGGGTGAGAACGCGCCCACCATGCCGATGTCGCTCACTAGGATCTCCGCCTTTCCGCCGCCAACCGGCATGCGTGCCAGATGACTGCTCCCGCGCTCCTGGTAAGTGAAGTAAACTGACTTTCCATCGGCGGACCAGGTGAGTCCGTGCTGCCGGGCGTCGATGGGCCGGCCGATCTCGCGGCGGTGCGAACCTTCCGGGTCCATGAGCCAGGCGTGTGTGTCTTCCATCGTGGTTTCGCGGTCCGTAATGCCGCGTGTGGTCGATAGCAGTGCGATGGTCTTGCCATCGGGCGACCAGGTAGGCGCATACTCGGTGTTTTCGGTCGCCGTGATTCTTCGAACACTGCCATCGGAAACCTTCAGTGCAAACACATCGTAGTTGAAAAACTCATCCGAGTTCGGTTCGCGGTTTGAGACGAACAGGATCTCCTGCCCATCCGGTGACCAATCGATCGAGTGTTCATCGTAAGTGCCGCTGGTCAACTGCCGCGTCTGCTTCGACGCAATATCGATGGCATACAGATGCAGGCGTTTGTTGTCGTTGAAATGGGTCAAGCCTTCAGAGGCGGTGGGCTTGTAAAGGTACCGAGTAATGACCATGGGATCGCCCTGCGCATTTTCCGTTTCAGGTCCGGGAGTGGAGGAAACGTAGGCAACGGTCTTGCTATCCGGCGACCAGGTGAAATCTTCGCCTTGTCCGGGCAGGGGAGAGTTTGTGCCGCTCATTGCGGTCAGGAATGTCTCTCCGGAGCCGTCTGCCTGAACATAAGTGAGTCCATGCTGCGCCCCTTGCCCGCCAACAAAGGCGACCATCTTCCCATCAGGCGACCAGCGCGGATGGGAGCTTGCTTCTTTTTCTCCGCCGATCCGCACTGATTTTTGGGAGGCAACGTCCATAATCCAAATTTGGGTATACGGCCGTCCGGGCCTATCGTTCATGCTCACCGAGTAGGCAAGATGCTTATCGTCTGGCGAAAACTGAACGTCGCTCACGGAGCGGAAGCGGTACAGATCTTGGCTCTGCAGGCTTTGCGCCGCGAGACTTAATCCGTGAAGTGAAATGAAGGTAAAAACTGCTAAGCGAAAAGAGAACAACATCTGTCTATCCAATTCTGGCCAGGGAAACGGCCGCAATTATATTGTTCGAACAGGGAACTTGGCGCACGGCGGGGTGTCCGGTTTGGCTCGATGCCTCGCCAACCTCAGAACAGCCTATCTTACACGGAGTGGTTATCGAGCAGTGACGGATTGCACGGATTTCCCCTGTCCGCCAGGCGTTCTGGACGTGGAACAATAGCAGCATGCAAATTCGTGGAGCTGTGTTCGCGGCGGTTTTGTGCGCTGGTGCTTGTTCGTTCGCAGCCCCCGCCGTGAGCGTTGCCGGCGCGCAGGCGTTTATGGACAAAGCCGAGGCGGAGTTGCTGGCCCTCGGAAATGAGGCCGCGCGAGCCGCATGGATTCAACAGACGTACATCACGCAGGACACCGAAGCGCAATCGGCCAAGGCAACGGAACGCGTCATCGCCCGCACTACGGAATTGGTAGACCAGTCGAAACAGTTTGAAGCGCTCGATTTGCCCCCGGATTTGCGGCGTAAGTTTCTGTTGTTGCGGCTGAGCCTGGGGCTTCCGGCTCCGCACGACGCGAAACTGCGACAGCGGCTGACCGAGGTGGCGGCGTCGCTCGATGGCAGTTATGGCAAGGGGAAGTATTGTCCGGACGATGCAGCGAACCCGGCGAAATGCGTCGGTATTGACGAAATCGACGTGCGCATGGCGAAGAGCCGCGACCCCAAAGAGCTGGCGGCGCTGTGGGCAGGTTGGCATAAAGTGGGCGCTCCCATGCGGGACCGTTATGCCGAACTGGTGAAGCTCTCGAACGAGGGTGCGCGCGAGATCGGGTTCACAGATACGGGCGAATTGTGGCGCGCAGGCTACGACATGCCCGCCGGTGCGTTTTCCGCCGACGTGGAGCGGCTGTGGAAGCAGGTAGAACCACTCTATTTGGAACTCCACACCTACGTCCGCCGGAAGCTGATTGAGAAATATGGCGCGCTGGCAACGCGGCCCGATGGCATGGTCCCGGCGCACTTGTTCGGCAATATGTGGGCGCAGGAGTGGGGCAACATCTATGACCTCGTGGCGCCCGGCGAATCATTTAAGAGCGTCGACGTTGGCGAAATCCTGCAACAGCGGCATGTGGATGCTCCTGGCCTGGTGCGCTACGGCGAGCATTTTTTTGAGTCCCTCGGTTTCGACGCGCTGCCGGATAGCTTCTGGCAGCGGTCGATGCTCACCAAGCCGCGGGATCGTGATGTCGTCTGTCACGCGAGCGCCTGGGACGTGGACAACGACCAGGATGTCCGGTTGAAGCTATGCATTCACCTGACGACAGACGACTTTTCGACGGTACATCATGAACTCGGGCACAACTACTACCAGCTTGCCTATCGAACACAGCCGCTCCTGTTTCGCGGCGGTGCGAATGACGGATTTCATGAAGCCATCGGCGATTCGATTGCGTTGTCGATTACGCCTGAGTACCTGAAGAAGATTGGGCTGATACAGGAGATCCCGCCACCCGAGGCGGACATCCCGCTGCTACTAAGGACTGCCATGGACAAGGTGGCGGCGCTCCCCTGGATGCTCGTGGTGGATAAGTGGCGGTGGCAGGTCTTTTCCGGTGCGGTGACACCTGCTGACTACAACAAAGCATGGTGGGCATTGCGCGAGAAGTATCAGGGAGTCGCCCCACCGGTCGATCGCAGCGAGGCCGATTTTGATCCGGGCGCGAAATATCACATTCCGGGAAACACGCCCTATGTTCGCTACTTCCTGGCGCGGATTTACCAGTTCCAGTTCTATAAGGCGATGTGTGACGCGTCGGGTTACAAAGGGCCGCTGAACCGCTGTTCTTTCTTCGAATCGAAAGAAGCGGGTGCGCGGTTAAAAACGATGTTGGAGATGGGAGCTTCTAAGCCCTGGCCACAGGCAATGCGCGCCATGACCGGAGAGGACAAGGGCGACGCAGCGGCCATGTTGGAGTACTTCAAACCGCTGCTGGTTTGGCTGCGGGAGCAGAATCGCGGCCAGAAGGAAGGCTGGACGTTCAGCGGTGACTCGCAAGCAAAGTAGAAGGGCCGCTATGGTTTTGCGGACTCGGCCAGCAATTCCTCCAGATACTTTCCCCAGATAGCCGGGAGTGAATGCGTGCCATGTCCGCGCGTCTCGTCGGTAATCGGCAGCAGCACGAAGCGGCCCCGCGCCACTTTCTTGATCTCGCGTTCTGCAATGCCCAATTCCGGAGGATTCACCTGGTCATCGGCGGAGTTAATCGCCAGCAGCGGTGCTTTGATTTTGCCAAGGTCCGGATCGGGGTTATATAGCCGTGATGCTTCGAATTGGTAAATCATGTCGTTTGCATCCTGATTGGCGGCGCGTTGACGGTACGCGTCCACCGCTTTCACTACTTGTGCATGGGTGGGCATTGTTTTCTGCATTTGTAGCGGACTGCTCGTCATAACGGACAGGATGTATTCGGCGCACGTGAGTCCGTAGATGGGAGGCTTCGTGTACTCGCCGCCTTTCCACTCCGGGTCCATCTCAATGGCATTGACCATCATCTGCCGCAGCATCCAGTTGCGCCCGGCGATCTCCACTGCATTGCTCGCGAGCGGCATCAATGCATCCATGAAATCGGGATACATCTCGCCCCAATCCCAGGTATTCATAGCGCCCATCGAGGTGCCCATGACCAGCCGTAAATGGTTTACGTTCAGCTTCTCGGTAATCATCCGGTAATCGGCGTGAATCATGTCCGTGTAAGTGTACTTCGGAAAGCGCATGTGCATTCCATCGCTTGGTTTGCTCGACTTACCATGGCCAATCGCGTCGGGAAGAATGATGAAGTATTTAGACGCGTCCAGCAACTGTCCAGGTCCAAAGAGTACCCCGGCGAATCGGGGCCCTAGAAACGCGCGTCCGGTCCCGCCCGTGCCGTGCATGATCAATACTGCGTTTTGCACCATGCCCTTCGCATCGCGTTTAGGCGTACCCAGCGTGATGTAATGCAGCCGGAACTCGGGCAGCGTCTCGCCGGTTGTAAAGTGAAAATCGCTGCTCGTCCAATCGCCCTCCGTTTGTGCCGGGTAGTCGGCAGCCGGCAGCAGTTTGCAGCAAAGTAATAGCAGCAAGGCAAACGTCAGTTTCATCGCTTCTCCTTTTCCTTCGCCATCGCATCACTGAGGCCGTGGTGACGCATCGTCCGTTCTATATCCCGGATCTCGATTGGCACAAAGGCGGATAGATTTTCGTAGCCGGTGTCCGTGATCAGGAGCATGTCTTCCAGGCGGACGCCTAAGTGCAGTTCGGGAATTTGCATTGCGGGTTCAATCGTGAACAGTTGACCGGGCTCTAACGTGGCGGTCGGGTAAGCAACATCATGCACTTCCATGCCCACTGTATGGCCAAGGCTCATCGCGGGGCTGGTGCGATAGCGTTCTACAAATTTCGTAGCCGCGTCTTTAATCTTTGGATCTGTGAACTTGTAGGAAGCGAGAATCGCGTCCATCTTCGGAACGGCTGCCTTGATAATTTCATGTGCGGTCTTGTGTACCTGAATGGAAGTCATCAAAGCTTGATAAAGGCGGAGATAAACAGTGTAGTATTCTGCCTGCCAGGGAGTAAATTTGCCGTTCGCCGGAAACACTCGCGTCACATCGGAGGAATAGTATTTGTAGTCCGGCGCGTAATCGAATTGGACCAGGTCCCCGTCCTGCAGCTTCGCCGTGCCGCGATGATAATGCGAATAAAAAGTGTTCTGCCCGGTAGCAACCAGCGCGAAGTAAGACGGCCCATAGGCGCCAAACTTTTTGAACACAAACTCGGCGTCCGCTTGTAACTCGTATTCATGCATACCAGGCCGGGCGTCGCGCATGGCTTCTATGATTCCGCGTCCGGCAATTTGAGTGGCTTCACGAAGAATAGCAATCTCGCTGGCGCTCTTGGCCCCTCGCAGCTTATCGAGGATGGGATCAAGATCCTGGACTTCGGATCCAGGGGAAGCCGCCTTCAAATGCTGAATAAAAACCTCTTCCCGCGAACTTCTTTCATCCCATCGATCGCTCTTGTTGGCTTTCGCCAGGTTGGCTGGGTCGCTTGAAGAAGCCGAGCCCAATACTTCGGGCCGGAACGGCGTGTAGATGGTCCGGCCGTCTTTTAAGAGTGCGGAAAGATTGGCGCCAAATTCGTCTCGCGGCAAAACCGCTTCCATGCCGGTTGCCCGAGCTGCTTCTTCACCGGGATAGAGGCCGGGTCCAAACATCATTGTTTCGCGGCGCTCGTTGCGCGGCTTCAAATACAAAGTCGATTTGCGTGTCCGTCCGTCGATGACCAGGATGGCGCGCGGCTCCACGACGCCGGTGAGATAGAAAAATTGGTTGCTCTGCCGGAGGGGCTGCTCCCCGGGCCGCTCCGTCGTTCCTTGCAGAATGGCAACGCCCTCCCCGATCCGCGCCATCACTTGCTCGCGGCGGCTCGCTAGCTCTTTAGCAGGAAATACGTTGGTAAATACCGGCTGCGCCGAAGCCAGCGTTACCAGTGCAATCAATAAAAGAATGGTGCGCGAAAACAACCGTTTCATTTGCCGGGACGCGTCGCAAGACTATCCGCAATAATGCGCTTCGTCTCCGCCAGTTCCGTGCCGCTGAGAACCAGGCGCGGCGGCCGCACCCGTTGATTGCCCATGCCCACTTCCTCCTGCACCAGCTTGATCAGCTGAACAAATTTCGGCACCGTATCCATGCGCAGCAGCGGCAGAAACCACTTATACAGATCGAATGCCTCTTGCGCCTTCCCGGTCGCAGCCAGGTTGAACAAGTCTACTGATTCTTTCGGGAAGGCGTTCACCAAGCCGGCGATCCAGCCCACGGCTCCCGCGCCGGCCGCTTCCACAACCAGGTCGTCCACGCCCACCAGAATCTGCAGCCGGTCTCCCGCGATCGCGCGCAGCGCAGTTACCCGCCGCACGTCCGCGCTCGATTCTTTAATCGCGTGCAGTGTGGGATGCTCCTGCAGCAGTTCCTGTACTTGCTCGGGCACAAAATTGACCGTATAGGCGACGGGGTTGTTATAGAGCATCGCCGAAAGACCCGTGGCGGAAAGCACCGCGCTCACATGCGCCTTCGTCTCGCGCCAATCGCCGAGGTACACATAGGGCGGCAACACCATCACCCCATGGCAGCCCGCCCGCGCGGCGGATTGGGCAATGGACACGGCCTCGGTTGTGCTCAAAGACGAAATGCCAGCCACCACGAACGCTCGATCTCCGATGGCCTTTACGCACGTCTCCAGAACTTGAGTTTTCTCAGCCGGACTTAACGTCGCGCCTTCACCCAGCGATCCCAGCGCGACTACGCCTTTACAGCCGTTCTCCACCAACCACTGGCAGTGCGTGGCCAGGAAGGCATGGTCCACCGAAAGATCTTCCTGAAACGGGGTGGTGATCGCGGGAATAACCCCTCGCCATTCCATGTTTTTCATTTTGTTGTTCTTGACTCCTGTAACAGTGTGCCGATCCTGGCGGCAAGAATAGGCGGACGGAAAGACGTGGTGTCCCAGCCGAATAGAAAATGCGCGGCCGGTCCGCAAATTCGTCCCTGGCATGGTCCCATGCCGCAGCGCGTATGCAGTTTAGCGGCTCGGAACGAACTGTAGCTATGCATCCTGGCGAAGCTCACATCTTCGCAGCGGCAGACTAGCGTTTCGGGCTTTGGTAATTCCTTCAACTCCGGACGCAGAGCGAAGGTCGTATGCAACGCGTCGGCAAAATCGTCAGCCGCGCTTCTTTCCGCAAACAAGGAGCGGGCCTTGTCGAGCGCGCCGCAAGCCGCATAGCCTGCAATCTCGCCTTCGATCAAGGAAAGATCCACGCCGCCTATGCCGGTACATTCTCCCGCGCAGAAGACATCCGGGACGGAGGATCGTTGAAATTCATCTACCGCGATAGCTTGGCCGTTCATCTGGCAGCCCAGGAAGGACGCCAATTCCACGTTGGGGCACAGCCCATAGGCAACCGCTGCGAAATCACACTTTTCCATCCGGATTTTCTTGCCTTGGCGGATGCGTAGCCGTTCCAGTTTGCCGTCACCTTCCGCGGCCTCCACCCAACAGCCGTAGCGCTTCGTCATGCCCGTCAACGCGAATTGCAGGCCAATCGCTTGCGCCAGCTTTTCGCGCCGCCGAACCAGTCCGAACCCAAAACGCATCACCGCGCTTCGCTCCGCCTGCTCGGCGAGCAGCGTGACCTTTGCGCCGTGTCTCCGAAGGTAAGCGGCGACAGCCAGCAGCAGCGGCCCTGTTCCCGCAACCACGATGCGTTTTCCGCGGATAGGCCAGCCGGATTTCGCCAGCGCCTGTAAACCGCCGGCGCCAAAAACGCCCGGCAGGGTCCAGCCGGGAAAGGGGAGAAATATCTCTCTCGCGCCGGTCGCCAGGATCAGCTTGTCGAATGCGACTTCCAGTGCGCGATAGCCCTGTTCCACGAGCAGCGTTCTGGCCCTCAAATCTCCTTGAATTACTTGTGCGCCGGCGAGCCGTTCCACGCGGGCGGAGCGCAGATGTTCGAACCAAACTGAATCACTGCTGCCTCGCCAGATCTGGCCGCCTGCTCCGTCGTTATCGTCAATGAGCGTGACGCGCGCGCCGCTTTCCCTTGCCCGGACGGCCGCCGCCATACCAGCCGGCCCCGCTCCCACGACCACAACAGCAACGGGTTTGCTCATGCTGTTTCAATCACCATGCCCTCACGCACGTTCACCAGGCAGCTGCGGCGGTTTGCACTGCCATTAATCGTCACCCTGCATTCAAAGCAAACGCCCATGCCGCACAAGGCTGAACGGGGCTCGCCGGTGACGGAGGTTCGAAGCGCCGTCTTACCGGATAGAAAGACACAGGCTGCCACGCTGACGCCAGCGGGCACTCGAATGGATTCGCCGTTGAGGCGCACGCGCACCGAGTCAGGCATCCGCGGCAAAACTCCTGGCGGGCTCATAGGGCAAACGGGAAATCTCGGAAGGCCGGCCCAAAATCTGGTCGGCTAGCAGCCGCGCCGTCGCCAGCGATGTCGAAATGCCCAGACCCTCATGCCCGGTCGCCAGATAGACGTTCTTGTACCCGGGCCACAGGCCGATCAGCGGAAGCTTGTCCGGTGTCGCGGCGCGAAAGCCCGTCCAGACGCGAATGGCGGAAAGGTTCTCCAGGCCCGGCATGTACTGGATCGCGCGTTTAAGCATGTCGCTTAGCATTTTCTGCTCCACTGCCGGATCGTCTACCTTATATTGGCGCGAAGAGCCGATCAATATCTGGCCGGTGATTCGTGGCTGAGCGTTGAATGCGACAGAATCCGCAGTGGACGTATGCGCGCTCTTCAAATAGCCGAGTTCGATCACCTGATGCCGCAGAAAGCCCGGATAGCGGTCGGTAATGAGCAGGTGCCCCTTGCGCGGATACACGGCGACGCCCGGTATCAACTGGCTTATCGATGCGCCAGTGGCCAAAATCACCGCGCCGGCGGTAATGGGCGTGCCGTCCGCTGTCTGCACTCCCGCATCCGATATCTCCACGACTCGTTGGTTAAACCGTTTCTCCGCCCGGCTGGCAAAATAATCCGCCGCGCAAGGTGGATAGCAAACACCGTCCGCCGACATCAAGAGCGCTCCCGCCAAGCCGGGCCGCAGCTGAGGTTCGGCTTCCGCTGTCTGTCTCGAGTCCAGTATTTCCACGGGTATTCCGCGTTCCGCATAGAAGTTGTATTTGCGGTGGACCTCCCGGAATTCCTCCTCGTCCGCCGCCACCCACAATGATCCGCTGGCCAGATACTCGGCGGTAGACGGAAGATCACTGGCAATTTGCCGCCAAAGCTTTTGTGAATAGCTGGTTAAAGCAAACTGTGCTTCGGAATCGTCCATCACCGCGATGTGGCCCATGCCCGCACCGGTGGCGCCGCCGCCGAGGTGGTCGCTCTCTTCACAAATGCCAACGCGCAAACCGGCCGCGGCCAGTTCTTTTGCGCACGCGGCGCCTACAATTCCACCGCCGACGATCACCACATCGAACGTTTTGGGACGCATTGTATACGATAGCGTATACCACACCACGTGCAACCATCGAGCCGAATTCGGGTGGTCGATTCGCATACCGGCGGCGAACCGACGCGCATCATCATTGAGGGCGGACCGTTCCTCGGAACTGGTCCCATAGCCGAGCGTCTAAAAGTATTGCGCTCCGAATATGATCATATTCGCGCGGCTGTCGTGAATGAGCCGCGCGGCTCCGATGCGGTGGTGGGCGCACTCCTCTGTGAACCCTCTGACCCTTCGTGTTCCGCGGGCGTTATCTTCTTTAACAATGTCGGCTATCTGGGCATGTGCGGCCACGGGACCATCGGTCTGGCCGTAACACTCGCTTTCCTCGAAAGAATAAAACCGGGAGTTCATCGCATCGAGACGCCTGTCGGCCTGGTTTCAGCACATTTGCATGAAACCGGTTCCGTCACGGTTGACAACGTCCCAAGCTACCGTTGGATGGCTAACGTCTCAGTCGAGGTACCGGGCTTCGGCACTGTGACAGGCGATGTGGCTTGGGGCGGCAACTGGTTTTTCATCACGCATACCTGCCCGATTGGTTTATCTATTAAGAACTTGGATTCTCTTACTAACTATGCAAAGCTGATCCGGCAGGTGCTTACGGAAGAGGGAATCACGGGCGAAAACGGCGGTGAGATCGATCACATTGAACTGTGCGGTCCGCCAGTATTGCCCGGCGCGCACGGCAAGAACTTCGTGCTTTGCCCGGGCGCCAGTTATGACCGTTCTCCCTGTGGCACCGGAACCAGCGCGAAGATGGCCTGTCTCTACGCGGATGGCAAGCTGAAGGAAGGTGAGATATGGCGTCAGGAAAGCCTCATAGGAAGCGTGTTTGAAGGTTCGGTTTCCGTGCGCAAGGGCGCCCTTTATCCGCATGTGACGGGATCGGCCTTCGTTACGGCGGATGCCCAGTTGATCCTCGGCGAGCAAGATCCGTTCCGCTGGGGCATACCGGTATGTCCCTAGGTACGTCCGCCTACCAACAACTGAGGGACATGATCGTCAACGGCAAGCTTGCGCCGGGGACGTGGGTAATAGAGGCAGACCTCGCGGCGCGGCTTGGGTATAGCCGCACGCCTATTCGGGGTGCGCTCCAACTGCTGCAGCAGGAGGGCTATGTCATCGGAGCCCCGAACAGCGGCAGTAAGAGCCGCATGCTGGTTGCCCCTTTGACCAAGGAGGACGCGCGTGAACTCTACTCAATCATTGGGCATTTGGAAGGCTTGTCCGCGCGCTTGACGGCTCAGCTTCCTCTAGCCAAACGGCGAGAGACCATCGCGCTTCTAAAGACCTTCAATAAGGGTTTGATGGAACTGGCCAAGGTGGGCCACTCGGATGCACAACGCATCTTCGAACTCGATCTGAATTTCCATCGCACTGTCGTCGAAGCCAGCGCCGGGCCCCGGTTGCTCGAGATCCATAGGACAGTTCAGCCGCAAGCCGAACGGTATTGGCGCCTGTACGCAGGGGCAATTCTGGAGGAACTCGACAAGTCAACCGCTGAACACGAAGAAATCATTGCCGCCATCTCCGCGGGGGACGCGGACCAAGCGGAGCTTGCAATTCGAAGAAACTGGCAGAATGGCGTGGACCGCCTCTCTCAGTTAATTGACACGCTCGGTGAACGCGGAAGCCGGTGAAAGGCCCTCCATTAGTTCGGCTGCAAAACTATTTTCTCCGCAGTTGTTATATGATCTTATGCGTCCCCGGAACAGGAGAAATCCGTGTCTTCACCACGATCCATTCAACAGTTACTCGGGTTAGCATTTTGCGTTCTGCTGGCTAGTCCTTCCGGGATCACCGCCTACCAGACCGACGCGCCGGGCGCGCCGGTCCATCTCACCGCTCAAGAGGACGAGCAGAGATTGATGGGGCTTCTGCACATTACCGAACTGCGGCGCGGAGTGGACGGCCACAATCCCCAGGCTGCCAATGCAGCCAATTACGACGAATCCAAAGCCAACCCCTACCCGAAACTTCCGGACCCGCTGGTTCTGAACAACGGACATAAGGTGACCAAGGCCGCGCAATGGTGGAAGCAGCGCCGCCCTCAAATCGTGGAGGAGTTCGACCGCGAAATCTACGGCCGGGCTCCCAAGAACACGCCGGGTGTGAAATGGGAAGTAACCAAAACCGCGACCGAGACCAACGGCGATGTGCCTGTTGTTGTGAAGACGCTTGTCGGGCACGTCGACAATTCCATTGATCCGCAAATTACCGTGGATATCCAGCTTACGTTGGCAACCCCGGCCAATGCAGCCGGTCCCGTGCCCGTGATTATGGAATTCGCCTATACCGGTATGCGTCCCGGCATCCGGCCGCCAGGTCTCCCGCCGCCTCCCGTTGTGGTGGGGCCGACGTGGCAGCAGCAAGTTCTGGCGAAAGGTTGGGGCTACGCCATGCTGTCCCCAACCAGCATTCAAGCCGACAACGGCGCGGGCCTTACCCAAGGCATCATCGGGTTAGTCAACAAGGGGCAGCCTCGCCAGGTCGATGATTGGGGCGCTCTACGAGCCTGGGCCTGGGGCGCCAGCCGCGCTTTGGATTATTTTGAAACTGACAAGGCTGTCGACGCCAAACAGGTCGGCATCGAAGGCCACTCCAGATATGGAAAAGCGACCCTGGTCACCATGGCGTACGACCCGCGATTCGCCATCGCCTACGTCAGTTCCTCGGGTGAAGGCGGCGCTAAAATTTACCGCCGCAATTGGGGCGAACTGGTAGAGAACGTAGCCGCCAACAACGAATATCACTGGATGGCCGGTAACTTCCTCAAATATGCGGGCCCGCTGAACTGGAACGACCTGCCCGTGGATTCACACGAGCTGGTGGCCCTTTGCGCTCCACGCCCGGTGTTTATCAGCGGCGGCGCAACGCAGGGTGATGGATGGGTAGACGCCAAAGGAATGTTTCTGGCCGCGGCAGGCGCCGGCCCGGTCTATAAGCTGCTCGGAAAGAAAGACATGGGCACCACGGAATTTCCCGCCATTGAGACGCCCCTGATCGACGGAGACGTAGCGTTCCGCCAGCACAGCGGCGGTCACACGCCGGCTCCCAACTGGCCGACGTTTATTACGTTTGCCGGGCGTTATCTGAAAAGCTCTTCCGCCGGGATGCGTACCAGCGCTTCCGTTGTGCGCCAGGGCCTGCCAACCCGCTACTGACCACGCAGGCTCAAAGCGCACGGCAGATCGCGTGAGCGATCGATCGCAAGGGAACAATTCGTTCGGCCGCGCCCAGGCGAATGGCTTCCTTCGGCATTCCGAACACGACGCACGTCGCCTCGTCCTGAGCGATAGTAGGGGCGCCGGTGGATCTCATTTTTTGTAATCCATGCGCGCCATCCGCGCCCATTCCGGTGAGGATCACACCCACGGCGTGCGGCCCCGCAGCTTCGGCCACGGAACTGAACAGTACGTCAACGGACGGCCGCTGGTAGCAAACCATCGGACCATCCTTCACTGCCACCCGGTAGAGGCCGCCTGCTTTCCGCAGAACCATATGGTAGTTTCCGGGAGCAATCAGCGCCAGTCCGGGCTGCACCATGTCTCCGTCCACTGCCTCTGCCACGCGCATGGGGCAAATCTTGTTCAGCCGCTCGGCGAACGCGCGCGAGAAACCGGCGGGAATGTGTTGCGCGATCACGATGCCGGGCATGTCGGCGGGCAGATTGCTGAGGACCGCCTCGATGGCTTCCGTGCCGCCGGTGGATGCTCCAATAGCGATTACGTTGAGCGGATTCGAGTGCGCGGCACAGGGTGTAGGCTCGGCTCGCATCTTTGGCTCGACCGGACGCGCAACGCGTGATGCCGCAGCGGCCCGGATCTTAGTTGCCAGCGAGATTTTCAGCTCACCCACTGAATTGGGGCCGCCCGGCTTGGTCATCACTTCCACGGCTCCGGCGCGCAAGCCTTCTATTCCAGCCTGACAAGACGCCTGGGTGAGCGAGCTGATTACGATTACCGGCATGGGACGGAACAGCATCAGCTTTTTCAAAAACGTGAGCCCATCCATGCGGGGCATTTCGATATCTAGTGTCAGAACGTCTGGGGATAGAGACACGATTTTGTCGCGGGCGATATACGCGTCTGGAGCCGTGCCAACTACTTCCATGTCCGGCTCTCCCGCTAGCGCCTCTGCCAGCAGCTTGCGCACAATCGCGGAATCGTCCACGATCAGAATCTTGATTTTCGGGCCGGAATTCATGTCGCTTCCTCGAAGGCGAGGCAGAGCAGCAGGGAGCCCCCAAGCAACTCGAAGCGGCAGGCCAGCGGCGATTCTTCGCAGTAATTCGGGGCGGGAGCGCCAGCCGGAACATGGATGGCTACGGGAGAGGAGAGATCGAAGTTCACCTTCGCCTCCAGGTCGGTGAGCACCGAGCCGCAGATGATATTGGTGAGCTCGGCGACTACATCGCCAATCTGGTCAGGCGTTAACGCGTTTTCGTCATCACTGCCCAGGAAGTTGGCTGCAATCGTTCTGGCGACTGGCTCCGAGAGCACAATGCCGAACCTCCCTGGTGGCTCGCCTGCAAATGTCAGGCTGCCGGCAACCAATTCCCCGCTGGGGCGTAGCCTCTCGCTTGAGATGGCGTCAGGCAACGCAAAGAACATGGTTTCGAGCGCTTGCCGCCCGGATTCGGAAAGCAACTGGAGCACGGCATCTTTATCCATGCGCCACCCCCAGCAATTCCTCCATTTTCTCGCGCAGTTCCTCCGGAGAGAACGGCTTCTTCAGATAGCCCTTGGCCCGCAGCGACAGCATGAGCGCAACGCGGTGCTCGCTTCCATCGGTTGAAACGACCAGCACGGGAATGGTTTTCAGCAATTCGTCCTGGTCAAGGTGGCGCAAGAACTCTTCACCATTCATGGTGGGCATGTTGACGTCCGTGAGGATGATGTCGACCTGCTCGTGACGCAGCATCTCCAGTGCTTCCTGGCCGTTTGACGCCTGAAGACACTTCTTGACCTCCAGCCTGGAAATTTCGATCACCCGGACGATGAACGCTTGCATCGCCGGGGAATCGTCGACGATCATTACCTGGAACGCCATAAGACTAGAGCTCCCTCTCCGCGGAACCGTCCGGCGATCTCACATGGAACCTGCCGGAATCGATAGCAAGACGTACTGTCCGCGCCGCGGTGCCGCCAATTTCTTCGCCGTGCACCATGACCCCCGCTTTCCACAGAATTTTGCGCACGGCCACGCAGTTACGCTTGCCGATATTGAAAACGCCGTTCGGATCCATGACTTGCGCTCCTCCTGCCACCCGAACCCGCAGGCGGCGTTTCTCGGCGCCTTTCTCATAAGCCTCGAGAAACAGCAGCGGAATACCGCTATCGGCAAACATGTAAGGGTTCTTGCCGCCCTGCGAGGCGTCGCTTGACCCCTCCGGCAACATGAAATGAAGCAGGCCGCCCACTTTGCTGAGAGGATCGTAGATAGCAACCGCCACGCAGGAACCTAGCGCGTAGGTGATCAGTACGTCCGCCGTATCGTTGCTGACGTGGCAATCGGCCACCCCAATCACCACATTCATGAGCGCTTCCTGTACACGGCCGGCTTTATATATTCGTAGGGATGCTGGAGCCCCGTCAGGCTCTCCGAATGCCCGATCAGCAAATAACCTCCCGGCGCCAGGCAGCCGGCTAACCGGTTCACCAGTTGTGACTGGGTTTCTTTGTTGAAATAAATCATCACGTTCCGGCAGAAAATCACCTGAAAAGGCTGCCGAGGATGGAATGTCTCCATTAGATTCAACCGGCGGAATTCAACCAGCCGGCGAATCGCCGGCTTGACCAGGTACCATCCCTCCGAGCGTCCCGAACCGCGCAGCATGTATTTTCGAGGCCAGTCCGGGGGGCAGTCGCTGAAACGCTCCGCCAGGTAGACCGAGCGCCCGGCCGCCGTGAGCGCACGCGTTGAGATATCGGAAGCCAGAATGCTGATTCGGTTGCAGGCTGGCATTCCCAGCTCTTCAAGCAGGGAGAATGCGATCGTGAATGGCTCTTCCCCGCTCGAACACGCGGCGCTCCAGATCCGGATCGGACCTTGCAGTTCCGGCACAATCGACTTGCGCAGAAAGTCGAAATGAGCGGGCTCGCGCAAAAACGACGTGAAGTTGGTGGTAAGCGCGTCCAACAAGGCGATTAGCTCGCCGCCGCTCCGGTCCGCCAAGACGTGTTGATAGTACTCTCTAAAGGAGCCGAAGTTACCCTCCCTGATTTTTTTGCCGAGCCGCGCCTGGATAAGCTCCTGTTTCCCTTCCCTGAGATCGATGCCGGCGGTCTCGAAAGCCAGTTTGCTGATCCGGTCAAAATCGCGTGGCGACAGGAGCTCATTCGTGGGACGGCTGGCCATAAAGCGCCTCCACATCCAGAATTAGCCCCACCCGCCCATCGCCCAGAATGGACCCGCCGGCGACGCCCGTTACATTCTTGAAAGTCTCGCCCAAGCTCTTGATGACGACTTCCTGCTTCCCGATCAGCTCGTCCACCAGCAGGCAGAAGTGCTTACGTACACTCTCCACCACCACCAGAACTCCATTTGCCGGGTCCTCGGAACTGGGTTCGACGCCGAAGCGGGAATACAATCGCAGAACCGGCAGCAGCGTGCCGCGCACCATAACCATTTCTCCGCTGGAGAGCACGGTTGATAACGCGTCAGGCGTAGGCCGGAACATTTCCCTCACGGCAAAGAGCGGGATGATATATCGCTGCTTGCCGACCCCCACGACCAGGCCTTCAATAATCGCCAGCGTTAGCGGCAGCTTAATGATAAACGTGGTGCCCTGGCCGGGACGGGAAGAGATCTCGATTCGCCCGCGCAGCTTCAAAATCTGTTTCCGGACGACATCCATGCCCACTCCGCGGCCGGAGACATCGGTGATCTTCTCGGCGGTAGAGAAGCCCGGCTCAAAAATAAAGCTGAACACTTCCTGATCGGACAAATTGTCGCCGCCGGATACCAGGCCGCGCTTCTGGGCCTTGGCAAGAATTTTGTCCCGCGCCAGTCCCCGGCCATCGTCCGAGACTTCGATGTTGATGAAGCCGCCTTGATGGTATGCCTTCAGATCGATCCTGGCAGTGGGACTCTTGCTCGCCGCCAAGCGCGCCTCGGGCGGTTCGGCGCCATGATCCACAGCATTCCTGACCATGTGCATCAGGGGATCGGCCAGTTCCTCCACCAGGTTGCGGTCGAGCTCGGTATCTTCGCCGCTGAGCTCCAGGTTGACCCGCTTGCCTGACTTTCTTGCCAGGTCCCGCACCAGGCGCGCCATGCGCTGAAACAGTTGGCCTACCGGAACCATCCGCATAGCCATGGCGACTCGTTGCACGTCGCCGGTGATGCGCGTTAGCTGGGTTAAATTGCGCGTCAGCCTGGCGCTGCTTGCCGCCGCCAGGTCCGGATCATGCCGGACCAAGGACTGAGCGATCACCAGCTCGCCGACCATATCGACCAGGTAATCGAGCTTGACCGTGTCCACCTTGACTGAACGGGGTCCGTCGCCGGCGTGAGTTGGATCAGTGCGTATCCGTGCGAAGTTAGCCTGGCCCTCAGGCGCGCGAGCCGCTACGGCGATTGCGATGGCAAGCTGTCCGAGATCCGCTGGCGGGTCGCTGGCCCCCTCGATCATCTCTCGTATATTCGCGATGAGCGGTTCGGCGTCGGACACCGGCGCAAGTTCGGTTTCCACTCCAAGGAGACACTGATTCATGTGGTCGGCGCTCCGCAGAATGATGTCTATCAGGTCAGAATCGACCGGTAGCTTCGAGTTCCGGGCCAGATCAAGCAAGGTTTCGACTTCATGCGCGAACCGCTCGATCGCGGGGAAATCCAGAAACCCGGCTAACCCTTTAATGGTGTGAAATCCGCGAAAAATAGTATTGATCGCCTCGGTATTATGAGGATCCTGCTCCAACGCAAGAAGTTGAGCTTCGAGCGCCGAGAGATGCTCCCTGGATTCCATAATGAAATCGGCCACCAGCTCCGGATCCTGATTGAGTGACGCGGGGCTGGCTGATGTATTGGGCGCTGCTGCCGCCGCCGTTGGCTCGACGACGAGCTGCTGCATGCGCGAGACGGCGTCGCGCATGTCCGTTTCGCTGCCTGGCGTGAGAGCGGCCGTCTCAGCTAACGCGCTCATGCCGGCAGATTCGGCTTGCTCCCGGATCCGCGCCAGCATCGGGACCAGGGGCTGAATTTGCTGTGGAGAGCTGAGGTCGCGGAGCGCTACTTCGAGAGCGAGCGCTTCGATGGTTTCGCGAAGCGAGGCGAGCTCGGTGTAATTGGAATGATCTGGCATCGTGGTGGCGCAAGCGGCCCGCCCGCTTGCCTGGCCCGGTTAAAATTCTTTGAATTCGCCGTCATCGAGCGGGAACTCAGCCGCCGCACGTGCGCGGCCGCCGGTCAAAACCGGCTTGCGGAAGGCGGTCGCCGCGTGGGGGCGATGCTGATTCTGGACCGGGCGGGCGGCGGCTACAGTTCGTCTTGGCATGACGAACCTTCGGGACGCCGCGTGGTCGCTGGAGCCCGCGCCCACCAGCGCCTGCAGTTGCCAAACCACTGCCAGTAATGCTTGCGATTGCGCATCCAGTTCTTCGCTCGCGGATGCGCTTTCTTCCGCATTGGCCGCGTTTCGTTGTGTCACTTCATCCATCTGGACAACGGCTCTTGAAATTTGCTCGATTCCCTGCGCCTGCTCCTTGCTGGACGCTTCCACTTCGTCGACCAATATCTTTACCTTGCCGGCGCCATCCGTGATGCCTTGAATCGAACTGGCGACCTCGCCCAACTTCTTGCTTCCTTCCTCGGATTTGAGAATCGAATCTTCTATCAGCGCGGCGGTGTCCTTGGCCGCCTGCGCGCTGCGCTGCGCCAGATTGCGGACTTCGTCGGCAACCACCGCGAATCCCATGCCGGCCTCGCCTGCGCGCGCTGCCTCCACCGCGGCGTTCAGCGCCAGAATGTTAGTTTGAAAGGCAATCTCATCGATGACCTTGATGATTTTTGAAATCTTGCCGCTGGAGGCGCCGATTTCCCGCATGGAGGTCATCATTTCCGCCAGCGTCGTGTTCGCTTCGGCGACCCGCTGGCTCACGTTGCTCATGAAGACGGCCGCCTGCTGCGAATTCTCAGCGTTCTTGCGTGTCATCGAAGCCATCTCTTCGCTTGAGGCGGAAGTCTCTTCCAGGGAAGCGGCCTGCTCGGAAGCGCCTTGCGCCAGCGATTGGCTGGAGCCCGAGACCTGGCCGGCAGCGCTCGATACTTGCTCGGCGCCCTCGCTCAAATCCCTCACCGCCCGCGTCAGAACCTGGTTGATGCCGCGTACGATGAAGAACGCCAGCAATCCTCCGGAAAGAACCGAGAATGCCAGGATGAAAAAGGTCCAGAATCGAGCGCTTTCACCGGTTTCTACAGCTATTGTCCCCAAATCGGATGCGCTGGCAGTGCTGTAGGTAGCCATTTCTCTGATCGCCTTGGCCCGTTCCGCGGCGGCCCCGCGCATTTCGGTGTTCCAAAGCCCATAGGCCTCCCTGTTCTGTAAGGCCCGGCTGAGCGGCAAAATCTTTGCCCAAACGCGGTTCATTTGTTCGTGCGCTGCCAGAATTTTTTCCAGCATCTCGCGGCCCTGGGCGCTGGTCGCCTGGCTCTGGTAACCCTTTACGGCAGCTTGAAATTTGCTCTCGTAGTCCGCCACCGCCGACTCGGCGGCGCTTAAGTCCGCTGGGCTGTCGGCAGCGATATGCGACATCATCGAGAACTGCTCCTCTTTGGCGCTGTCCATAAGGACCGAAACGAGACCCAAACTCGGCAGCGATTTCTTTGTGATGGACTCGACTTTCTGATTCATCTGGTGGATCTTCACAATCGACACAGTGCCCAAGATGGTAGTCAAGGCCACAAAGGCGACACAGGTCAGTAGTATTTTTTTGGCGATTGTCACTGAATTACCGCTCCCAGACCCTGAATTTCTTCCGCGGCGAGGACTTCATCGATGTCGAGCAGAATTTTCACTTTGCCCTTGACCTTAGCCATGCCGAGAATATAGTTGCTTGAGATGTTTGCCCCGAAATCAGGAGTATCTTCGATGTCGGCCGGCACGAGCGTTAACACCTCGGAAACTTCGTCCACCACGATTCCCATCAACAGCGGCGCCGAAACTCCTTTCACCTGAACCACGATGATGCAAGTGCGCTGGGTGTATTCGATGTGGCGTAGCCCGAACTTTGAACGCAGATCTACTACTGGTATTACCTTGCCCCGCAAGTTGATTATCCCCTTGAGGTAGGGTGGCGTTTGGGGCACCTCCGTGATGTCCTGAATCCCCATAATTTCCCGGACCTTCAGGACGGCGACGCCGAATTCTTCTTTGCCGGTAACGAAAGTCAGATATTTGCCCGCGCGTTCATCCGGTCTGAGTGCGGGGGAACTGGCGGCCGGTGCGCTGAGGGTCGATGGCATCGTTTCTTCTCCGGGAGAATGGGAACCTCCTGAATTGTTTATCGACGGGTCTTCGCGCTCTCTCTAAATTTTCCTGGTTCTGGGCCAAGCTCACGGATCTTTTGGGAACATCCCCTATAATTACGAGAATCCCGCTATGTTCTCTAAGAAACTTTCGCTGCTTTTATTCGTCTTCGCCGGCCTGTCGTCTGCCCAGGGCATTGACTTCGTCAAGGCGAACTACACAAAATATGAATTTCGAATTCCCATGCGGGATGGTGTGCATCTTTTTACCTCGGTCTACGTCCCTAAAGACGCGTCGCCCGCGCTCAAATACCCCATCATGTACGACCGTACTCCGTACAGCGTGGCTCCCTACGGGGTCGACAACTTCAAAACCCAACTGGGTCCGTCGGAGTTGTTCGCGCGCGACAAATATATCTTCGTGTACCAGGATGTGCGCGGCCGGTTGATGTCGGAGGGCACGTTTGTCGACATGCGCCCGCAGATTGACGACAAGAAAACCCCGCAAGACATAGACGAAAGCAGCGATACCTACGACAGTATCGACTGGCTGGTTAAAAATGTTCCGAACAACAACGGCAAAGTCGGCATGTGGGGTATCTCGTACCCCGGCTTTTACACCGCCGCCGGGATGCTCGCGAATCATCCGGCTTTGGTGGCCGTCTCTCCGCAGGCGCCCATTACCGATTGGTTTGTCGGTGACGACTTTCACCACAACGGAGCGCTCTATCTTCCGCATGCCTTCAATTTCATCTCCAGCTTTGGTTTGCCGCGCCCGGAGCCGGTCAGTAAAGCTGCCCGCCGCCAGTTCGAGATTCCAGTCACCGGCTATCAGTTCTATTTGAATATGGGTCCGCTCACAAATGCGAATGAGAAGTATCTGAAAAACAACGTCGCATTCTGGGATGAAATGATGAAGCATCCGAACTACGATGCGTTCTGGCAAGCGCGCAATCTGCGCCCTCACCTGCGCGGCGTGAAGCCCGCTGTCATGACCGTAGGCGGCTGGTTCGATGCCGAAGATCTGTTTGGCGCGCAGCAGGTCTACAAAATGGTCCGCAGCCAAAGCCCCGAAACCCACAACATGCTGGTGATGGGCCCGTGGTTCCACGGCGGCTGGGCGCGCGGGGATGGCGACCATCTGGGATTTGCGCAGTTCGATGCCAAAACTTCTCTCTTCTACCGCGAAAAGATAGAATTGCCCTTTTTCCAGTACTACCTGAAAGGCAAAGCCGATCCGAATCTTCCGGGAGCTTACGTCTTCGAAACCGGAAGCAACCAGTGGCGCACGTACGATGCTTGGCCCCCCGCTCAGGCTGCCGCGAAGACGCTGTATCTCCACGCCAACGGCAAGCTCTCGTTTGTTGCTCCCACCAAGGACGAAGGTTCGGCTTATGACGAATATGTCAGTGATCCAGCCAAACCCGTCCCCTACATCAGTGAGCAGGCAGCCGGCATGACCCGTGAACATATGACCGAAGATCAGCGTTTCGCCGAAAGCCGCACTGATGTTCTTTCCTACGTGACGGATCCGTTAACGGACGACGTTACCTTTGCCGGCGCTCTTCATCCGAAGCTGGAAATTTCCACCAGCGGCACCGATTCCGATTTTGTGGTCAAGCTGATCGACGTCTACCCTGCCGATTATCCCGATCCTGATCCAAATCCGGTCGGCGTCCACATGGGCGGCTTCGAACAACTCATCCGCGGCGAAGTGTTCCGCGGACGTTTTCGCAACGGCTTCGATAAGCCGGAAGCGTTTACGCCTAACAAACTCGCAAAGATCGACTACGCCATGCCCGATATCAACCACTGCTTCCGCCGCGGCCACCGCATTATGGTGCAGATTCAAAGCACCTGGTTCCCGCTGGTCGACCGCAACCCCCAGAAGTTCGTCGATATCTACAACGCCAAGACCAGCGACTTTCAAAAAGCCACCGAACGGGTGTATCATTCTGCGTCCGAAGCGTCGCAAATCGAGGTCAGCATCCTGCCGGGGTATTAGGGCGCTACTGCACTCTAGGGACGCGCAGCATGCCCACCCGGCAAGAGCGCGTTCCCGACCAGTGCGTCGGCGGATGCTACTTAGTTAGATCGATTGGATGCTCCAGATCCCCGCTACGATAACTGAGATAGTCATAGTCCCACCGAATTAGCTCACGAACATCTTCAAGCGTCATCTGATGCTCGGAACGAAGTAAGGGCTCCCGGACGTCGATGCCCTTACAATTCCGGAGATGATCGCTGATGGAGCTTACGAGAGCAATCGCCTCTATGTTCTTGCTTGTGTGTTCCCATGTTTCTCGGGTGCAACAGGCGACCAGCATCAAGGTATAGTTCTCGCCCTCTTCTAATTCTTCGTCTTCCGGTTCTAGGGCGAGGAGCAGATTCGTAATAAGCTGCCCCTTTTTCTTTAGGAGGTTGGCAATTTTGTCTCGTGCTGGTCGGCATCTTTCGTTGAATTCGTCGGGTAATGCAGGCCGTGTGTAGCGTTTTGCAACCCAACTAGTGACGAGTCGAACCACATCGGGGTCAAGAGCCCCGACCGGCTGTTTTCCTACTAAAAGTTGTCGAAAAACTCTGTGCTTGTCGTTTATGTCTACTCCAAACAGTTTGTGTCGAGGATCGTGTGGATACTCCAGTTGAAAGAGGCGGGGATGCTTCCCCGTCAATTGTCCCTGATCTTTATCTTCAGAAATAGGCCTTGCGATGAGGAACTCGATAAATGGTTCAGCAGAATACCATTTGTGCGCAATGTCGCAATCGTGACTGATTAGAATTGCCAATTCGTCCCCGCGTAGCGGAGATCTATGGGGGAATGTGGTTCCAGCAAGCAACAACTCCAACGGGATCAGGGTGCCCTGTCGCCAGCCTCGATCTGGCAATTCTGCTATATCTTCTCCAGGTTGCGGCAAGTACCGGGTACTCTCCTAAGCTAAAGTTGGTCAAGGGCCATGGCACGCCCGCGCGTCGGCCGAGGTGCAAATCCAAGCTGTCTCTTCCGTTCTCTTATTGAGAGCGTCTGGTTTTCAGTAAGGAAAGTTTTGGCTAGATCGAAAGCATTTGAAATGTCTTCGTCATTGGGAAATTCCCTCGACAACAATTCCACGACGGTCAAACCGTCCTCATTGAGAGGCTTGCGAACTAGCTCACTTAAGGGCTCCGAACACATACTTCTCCAGCGCCGAGCCAGCATGAAGAGCTGTTGCAGCCGCGTTTGGTTTTCTATGTTCAGTTTGGCTCCCCTCTCCCATGCATACACTGTTGCTCTCCCGACGCGCAGCGCGGTAGCCAGCTCTTTAGTGTTCATGCTTAGGTAGCTTCGAATGGCAATGAGCTGTTCATCGACGCTCACCAGTTCTAGCTGGGGTTTTGGTATGTCTACGGGCTTTCGGATAACAATCGCAGGGACGCTCGAAGTCGAAGTGCCGATGATGTGGGGAGCGATAGATCCCGTTCCAAGCATCATTACCCCAACGCCTAGCAACGCAGAAGCCCAGACATTGAACTCACCTTTGTTGATTGAAGTCATGAGCTGGGGATTAGCCGTGAAACCCTCAAACTCCAGGATGGTCGTAGGCGCGGAGGTGGTTGTCATTTCGATTGCTCCTCAACTGGCTGGTCCTTCCATTGTGCGAGCGCATATTCGGTGACCACTTCTCGAAAGGTGAGATCTAAATTGTCATGCAACGCCCACGCTGCATTGCTGATTTTGACGATATCAAAATCAAGTTGCTCTTCCAAATAATGGTCGAGGTCCAAGATGGAAACCTTTTCGTTGCGCGCTAATTTCAAGTTATGGTTGAGCGTGTTGGGTACAAGATCCGGCGGCAAAAATGAACCATTATTGAATTGCCACAATTTAAATAATAGGATGCCCACTTCCGTTCGACCGTTCATCTGGAAGTGCGACAGCGAATCGATCATTCCGAGTTTGCCTGGCGCAGGTCCCAAGATGTCCCTTGTGATGTACTGGTCCACAGTTTCCCCGTCCCGAACTCGTACGAGGTCGATGTACCTCAAGCCAACCCTTTCAACAAATTCAATGTTCAAGATGGAATTTATAAGCTCGACTGCTCGTTCGAACTTCTCTATGAAATCTTCAAAGTGCTCGTACTTGGTGGTGTGAAAAGCCAATGTATTAGCGGTAAGGACGATTCCCGACTGGCCGTCCCGTGCCTGGAACTCGTATCGTTGCATTGCGGTTGTCTTGATCTGCGTGAGCTCAAACCGCAACTCATTAATCGTGTTTTGTGAGAATTTTGGAAAGCCAGAACGCCTTAATTTCTCTTGGATTTGCGCAATATAGGGCTCCAACGACAACACTGCTGCTATGCGTACCTGAATCACCACATAAACGAGAGGTGATTGGCCTAATCGTAGAGCTAATAAGCTTCTCTTCACAGTCTAGACTATACACGAAACTATACACGCCAACAATAGAGCAGTTGTATTCCCCGGAGAGCCGAGAGCTTTTCTGCAGCTGTATGTATTTGGAATGACTAGCTCTAGCTAATGAACGTGGAAATTTCCCAAAACGACAAAAGCCGTGACTGCATGATTAGATATGCCTTGGAGCCCTTGTCCCTTGTCAAAAGGCTAAGAAGAACTTCTGGCATTTCTGACGCGCCCGTCCTGCACCTCTGAGTGCTCCGCAAGCTGATCGCCCGTCCTTCTGTCTGTATCGGAATTGCCCGACCGCGTTCCAGAGTACGCTATCCTCGGAGCGAGGCAGCGCTCATGAATTCTCGCCCGGCTCTGTTGGTCCTCTCGTGCGCGGTCATTTCTTTGGGCACCGCCTATGCCGTGGATCACACGCTGCCGCTGCCCTTCCGCAACCTCCCCGGTATTGAACACGCGGAAGGCGCGCTGAACCTGCCTCCCGATTATCAGGAGAAAACCGAGTTTGCCTTTGCCCGCATGATGTTTCCGGGCGGCTGGAACGACGGCTACGCGGGCCGCGAAGACGACTGGCACCGAGGCAGCGCGCTTTGGACGCAGGACGGCCCGCCCGCTGACCGCCATTTTTCGCTGGCACTCCGCCGCTTGACCCGGATCCATGTCCGCTCCGTCGAGCAACCGGTCAACCTGGACGACGGTCCCGAAGTATATAACTGGCCATGGCTTTACGCCGTACAGGTAGGGGAATGGGGCATTACCGATGACCAGGCGCGGAAGCTGCGCGATTATCTGCTGCGCGGCGGCTTCTTCATGGCCGACGATCTTCACGGCACCGTCGAGTGGCAGGTGTTTCAAGAAAGCATGCAGCGCGTATTCCCGGACCGGCCCATTGTGGATATTCCCGACAACGACCCGATTTTCCACACTGTCTACGATCTCGACCAGCGCTACCAGATCGTCGGAAGGGAACATTTGGCAACCGGCCACAAGCTGGATGGTTATGTCGCCCGCTGGCGCGGGATCTATGACGACAAACACCGCGTGATGGTAGCCATTTCCTTCAACTCCGATATCGGTGATTCGTGGGAATGGGCCGATACGCCGGATTATCCGGAACAATACTCGGCCCTGGGTGTTCGGATAGGCGTAAACTACATTGTCTACGCCATGACCCACTAACTGACGGTCGTTATTGCAGGTTGGAGGCTTGCGCGCTGCCGTAATACAGGCTATTAAATAGCAGCTTGAACGTGCCGTGCGGCTGAGCGCGGAACGTGACTTCCGGACCAAGTAAAAATACCTTGCCCTCGCCCACGGATGCTTCGGCCACCGCCGTTCCACCATCCAGATACTGCTGGCCCCATGCCCAACCGCTGTGCAACGGTTTCGGCCCGGAGAACCAGGCTACGGATGAGGTGTGTTTCAAGGCTGCGTCCGGTTGTAGCTTGAAGACCGGGCTGTTGTCAAAGAAGACATCCGCAGTCTCCGGCATGCCGTATGCCAATGGATCGTTCTGGTTGAAATGCGCCGTCAGCAGCGAGCCCGGAATGTAGTATTTCGAGCGCGGCAGAGGTTGCGGCTTACCGTCGTTGCCCATCTGCGTGAGGTAGTTGTCCACCGGTACGCCCAGTAACTCGGCCATGCTTGTGGAAGAGCCGATTGTCACCACCGAGCCGCCGGCTGCCACGAACTTCTCAAGCTGCGGAATCGTCTTGTCTTCCGTGATGCGGCCCAGCCAGGAGCGGTATTGCTCCGGAATCTCCTCCGCCGTCACTTGCCTGCCCCGGCCGCCTCCTCCGCCGCGTCCACCGGTGAAGCTTGCCTTGCGGTACGCCCCGTCGGTAAACACGATGACATCGAAGCGCTTTTTCAAATCCCCTGCGTCCAGCGTCTGCGGGTAAACCACTTCGAACGGAAATTCATAGCGTTCAAATAGCCAGCGGTCCCAGCCTGAAGGCATCAGGCCGCCGTACTGATCGAAGAGGCCAATGCGAATCGGCTTGAGCTTGAGCGCGGCGCTGGCCGGAGCCTTGGCCACCCCGTAAGCGCTGACTCCCAACTCGGTAGACGCCTTTTCCAGAATGGGACGAACCGCCGCCGTTGCGGGAACCCAAATTGTGCCCGTTCCCAAATCCTGTCCATCTATTGTTTGCGGCTTCTGCAGCCAGTACACGGAACAATCGGCTTTGAGCAGACGGTTGATCACCACGAACGAATCGTTCACGCGATGGCTGATCAAATAGCCGGCTGGTTTAGAGGATCCGCTAATGAGTCCCGCAGCCGGAGCCTGTAAACCTTGCACGGCTGTGAACGGTCCGTCAAATCCGTCTAGGATGCGGTCGAACTTTACGCCCATTTGGAACGCGAGCGTCCAGCCGGCGTTGTCGTAAGGCGGATTGGGAGGGCCGCCCGGATACGCGAAATCATTGGGGTGGTTCTGAGGCTCGAACATGTCGAGTACGTGCGGACGGAACGCCTGGGCCGCCTTCACTACATACGAACCCGCCGGATACTTCTTGCCGGCAACTTCGAACGGCACACTGGCCTTGTGGATCGTGATGCCGGTTTTAAGCAGCGCATTCACGAACTTGGTCGCGGTGGCAAAATCGGGCTGGTCGGAAGGAATGATGTAGCCCCGCGGATCACGAAATTGCGGATCGTGCAGCACCGTCTTATAGAGCTCAGCCGGCACGGACGGAGCACCCAGGCCGCCAGGCAATGGCGGAGGTGGCTCCGCTTCCGATGCATTGCCGCGGCCTGCCCTGCCGCCTCCGGTCTTGTTGCCGCCCCCTGCCGTTTTCAACGCTTCGATGCGATCGGGCGTGATGGTCCAGTGGTCTTCGCTGCCGTTCTTGATGGAATTCGCCCCCATGCGATAGAAGTTGTAAAGCATCGTTTCACGGTTCCGCGAAGCATAGTCGAGGATCGCGCGGTTGTTGCTCATCTCGTATTCGATCGACTGGCGGTTATGCCAGGTTTGCGGCACGACAGGCAGCGGCCAATCGCCGCTCGGTAGCTGCTTTTCCGGCACCAGCGCGATTTGGATGGGCGTCGGGTTGCCGATAATCTCCGTCAGCAAACCAATCATGTTGTGAAAGTAAGTGATGGTGCGTAGGCCGCCGTTCCACCAGGTGGAGTAATTCGCTCCCGACCGCTGCGCGGATCCGCCTAACCCTTGCGCTACCAGCCGCTGGTGCATCGCCGTTCCCACCGCTTCGACGTCCAGCGGAATCAACGGGTCGAAATTATAGTTGAACGGATCGCGAAAGGGTGGCATAAAAATCACCGCGCCGGCGGGTCCGGTCTGGTGATGGTTGTACACAATCTGCGGATACCATTCGAGGAACATCTGCCGGTTCATATTGGTGCTCTCCGGCATGTTCGACATATAGAAGTCGCGGTTATTGTCGTGTCCGATATAGTGCTGAAACAGCACCGGCAAGCCTTCCTGGCTGCGCTTCAGCGGGTCTGACTGACGCATGTACCAGTTGGCTACCAATTCCTGCCCATCCGGATTGGCCAGCACGCAGAGCACAATGTCGTCCTCCAGAAAGCGCATCGTTTCCGGATCGGTCTTGCTCACCAGTTGGTACACCGTTTCCATTTCCTGCTGTGACCCTACGGTCTCGGTCGCGTGCAGGCCGCCATCAATCCACACAATGGCTTTTCCTTCGTGCGCCAGTGCGTGCGCCTGGTCGTCCGTCAAGCCTTCCGCATGCGCCAGTTTGCTGGAAATTTCTTTGTAGCGATCCAGATTCTTCAGGTTTTCCGGCGAACTGATGATGGCCATGTATTGCCGCCTGTTCTCCGCCGTCGGCCCGATGTCCACCAGTTTCATGCGGTCCGATTCCGTCGCAAGCTTGTGCCAGTAGGCATCGAGCTGGGTGTAATTGGCTAGCTGATAATCGTCGCCGATGTTGAAGCCCAGCGCTTCCTTGGGTGTGGTGATTTTCGGTACAGCTTGGGCATTCGCCCAAGCAGCCGTCAAAGTGAGGAGGGTTAGAAGTAGAGGATCGCGCTTTTTCATTGGTCTTAGTGTTGAGTACTTGCCGCGGGCGGCGTGGCCGCAGCCGAGGCCGCCACCTCAGCGGCGGCCTCATCCGGAAACTGCTGATGGGTCAACGGATGGGCGTGGCCTTCGTGGCAAGTGAAACAACGGACTGCCGGGTGGCCCTCGAAGTTGTGTTCATCGATGGATGCCACCATGTCGATCATTTTGCGTGCCGTTCCCTTTTCTTTCTTATCGTCAACATCGAATTTGCGCTCTACGTGGCAAAACGTGCATGGCTTGTTGAGCGACCACGAAAAGTAATGCATCGTGTCCATAAACTGCGATGCGGGCAGCTCTTTCAAAGAAGTCTTCACGTTCTTAAAATGCTTTTCCGCCAGTTCTTCGGGCTTGCGCAGCGGCTCCCCCGCCGCATCTGCCTGTTTGGTCAGGACCACTGTGCTCTGCTGTGCTTTCCCCGCGTTCCTGACGACGGAATTCACGGTCAAAGTCTGGCCATCGGCTGAGAGTTCGTACGTGCGATTAACTGTGGAATCAGGATGGCCGGGCGTTTCTCCCGCCACCGTCAGCGTATTCCCTTGAAAGGATGCCGTCAGCCGGGTTGGCACGCCTTGATAGGGCAGTATGCGCGGCTTGCCGTTATCGAATACCCTCAGGATCGCTCGATTCTCTCCGCGCTGATTCCAAGTGCCGGTAGTCTCCACGATCTGCGGCGCTTCTTCCTTGGTGCGCTGGTTGAAGATCGCCATCTTCTGCTCAATGATGACCAGGTAATTCGTTGGTGGAGTGCCCTGGAACTTGCTCTTTCCTAAGTCCGCTTTCCAAACGCCGCTAATGTTCGGAGACGCCGCTGTCAGGAGAGAGGCGCCGAATACAGCTAGAGCTACGATTTTCGACATGGGGTTTGGGCGCAGTATAGCACTCGCGCCCTTACCGTCTCGATTCAAAACCGCTGCTGTCTCGAGCTATCCAGAACTGCCGCGCGAGCACGTCTGTAACTGCTCTTCCCGAGTAGGAAGACTAAGCTTGCCAGACCCGCACAGACTAGCATCAGCAATGCAAATCCGGCCGTGGCGTTTGCCGGAACGTCCGAAAATGTATAGGTCACGTTGAAGCTCCCCAGATTGTCCGCGTAACAGCCCGGGTCGCCGCGGTACCCGCACGCGTCGCTGATGCCCAGGTAGAGCGCCGACGCTCCGGCGGGAACGTTAAAGGTCTGTGTTGATCCGCTACCGTTTCCCGTGAGTCCGTCGCCTATGAAGAATGCCTGGTCAAGGAGCGGTGACAGCTCGGCGAACGATGTGCCCATGCCTGATGACCTGAAGTCCAGGGACGCAGGCGGTGCGCCTGTTGGCCCGCCGCTCGGCACGAAAACGCCTACAAGGTAACCGGCGCCCGGACCTGCTATCCCCGAAATCCCATTCACTCCTAAATTTGTGCTGAAGCTGGTTGCGGCGCCGGCTCCGTCAGGATTGTTTAGCGAGTTGCCCGCCCCGTTGTTCAACAGGATGCAGCCCAGCGCCGAGCCGCAAAGAGTACCCGCCGAACTTGTCAGAGAACCCTTCACGTGTGTAAACGAAACAGACTTGGCGCTTACGGAAACTGCTATCGCCCCCGACCTTATGGAAGCGCCGGCATTGTAAATGACGGCAGTCGAGGCAATCGTCGCGGTCGCGCTCGTGGCATGCACGCCGGCGGCAAAAGATAGCAAAAGAGTGGCCAATCCCCTCGTGGAGCCTGGATGAAATGTCAATGTGTGCCTCTTTACATGGAGCTGACGTTCAGCCGAGTGCCTTCGCCGGTTTAAAGAGAGCTTATGCGCAGTTCTCAAATACTACAACTAGATCTTGTACCAAGAATGGCGTTGTTTGAGAGAAAATATTCGGCGCGGAGTTCGTATCAGCATGTTTGTGTAGCTTATTGAACAGAAGTTACACGTTAAATCGTTAGCAAGATAACGGTTTCGCGGTTGAATACGGCCAATCGATCACTTAGCTGTGTGTTGCTTCTTGCCCCAAAAGATAGTGCAGTCCTGCACGTCTATTTTGTTTGAATACAGCGAGGATAACTTGAATTTTTCGATGAAATCGTCTTTACAGGATTGCACCGTCTCAAACCGGCCATGTTGCAGTTGCTCGCCCAATTCTCGTTCGGAAACGATATGAAAGAGCGCCTCCTGCTCGCCCGGTAACTGGAGCTTATGCGAATACGAGAACTCCATGCCCGAAGGAGGCTTGCGGTGCAAACTGAAATAGACTAATTCATCGACATACATCGGCGTGCCTGGCGGAGTGACCGCCGCCACTTTTTCAGAAATCTCGCGGTAATCTTTCCACGTCGTTGAGTCGAGATCGTCCAGTTCTGTCCGCCCGAGTGCCAGGGTGGTCAAGCTGATAGCCAGAGCGGCCGCTGCCCATGGCCGGTTCACTCCAGCGAGCCTCGAACCTACGCTGTACAGTCCGATCGCCGCCAGAATGCCGGCGAACGGGACCATCACTACGAAATAACGCTCGAACGTGGGATGCGCCGTGGCAATGAATAGAGCCATTGCAGCGGCCAGCCAACCGGCCAGATAGAACTCGGCGCGGCGCACTCGATCCCAGTGTTCGTCTCCATCCGCCTGCTTGTAGACAAACAAGAGCCCCGCTGCCGCCAGCAGGATCATCATCAGACCCTGGGTGGAAACGGTCCAACCGCTCAGGGCGCTGACATCGTGCAGCGTCGCGCCCGGCCAATCGACGCGGCGGTAGATCGCCTGATATTGCACGATATTGAAGAGCGTCTGGCGCGGAGCTTTAAGGAACAAGCGGAGGACCGGCACAAACGGAATCACCGCGCCGCAAACGAAAGCCAGGCTCTTCTTCCAGCGGTTGCCTGCACGGTTGTAAAGCCAGATCCAAAAGAGCAGCACCGGAACAAGGGGCGCCGTCAGTAAGGAGGATGCCGCCGCCGTGCCGGCCATCGCTCCGGCAAAAGCCGGCAGCAGCCACCGCGTCTTGCCCACCGCTGCCACCGCCGCGCGGAACGCCGCCATTCCGAAAAACATGCAAATACCGTAAGCCTGCGCGACCGGCCCGAA
>Ga0193743_1000400_pt1 | contig 34685 bp, 36 predicted proteins | sample L2c2metaG_FD_143038 | JGI IMG/M metagenome (GOLD analysis project Ga0193743, IMG submission 143038) | Soil microbial communities from a riparian zone of the East river system, Colorado, United States - L2c2 | ecosystem: Environmental > Terrestrial > Soil > Riparian zone | place: USA: East River... | reverse complement strand
GGTTGTCACGCTAGCGCTGTGATACCGGCAACTAAAACTTTTGTAATGGAATTTTTATAAAAAAGACCTACATTTGAAATTGTAATGGACGTGACCCTCTTCAAGTGACCGACTTTAGTACAAGGCCTTTCTCATGTTTCACGTGCGAGGGTTTTGTGTCGAGAGTAGGGCGACTGGTGTGTTTAAGAACTGAATCCACCCACCCTTCAAAGATCATTTTATGTACTAAGAAAAAAAAAAAAGATCCGAGCACGGCTACAAAACTTCTTTCTCGATTCCGGCCCCCGCGTCTGGACTGCTACCGATTTGTCACAGTGTACGCCGGGACCCAGACGAGCAGCCCTGTGACAGTTCTTGACAGGGAAGCTGTCAAAAGAAGCTGATCCCTTACACGGCATCAGACGGCATCGCGGCCGCTTATAAGGTTTTGTGTATTTACAAGCCAGGGGTTGTCTGTACAACATATGAAAAAATAGTTTATAAGCTTTTAATAACATCAAAGTTCGTGGTCTCCCCATAAAATCTACCAAATGGCCCTTGCCAAAGCAACAAAAAAAAAACAAAAAAAGGTGCACCCACATCCGAAACCTGTAAAAAAGTCCATGGGAATTTTTAAAATCCTGTTGCATAATTCAAACCCTGGAGAAATCATGGATAATTACGTGCCCTGTTGACGTCGCGGTTTCGTCGCGTATGTATATGTAACCTTTACGCTGATATTCAATTCTCGTGGGTTGTATTATTTCTGCCGTGAGCTTGGTCACAATGGAATTTATTTTGGCCGACTACATTGCACAAGTAATTCAGGTAACCAACGCTACCTGCTTTGGCAAGGGATTTGGTAGATTCATGGGCGAATTTCTGACTACGAACTTAAAAGATTATAAACTATTTTTTTTCATATGTTGTACAGACAATCCCTGGCTTGTAAATATGTCGAACTAAACCTTATAAGCGGCCGCGATGCCGTCTGATGCCGTGTAATCCAACTCAAACATCCTTGCCAGACCCGAGCACCTTCTTTTGACAGCTTTACCTGTAGGGCAGCCTGTGTACCGACGCCTGACTAGGATTTTATCTCATCTTAAGTACTTCATCGTTCCGAAGTTCAACCGAAACTCTAGCTAAAACAAGACTGGAAGGGGAATCTGGCTGCACACATCTGAGTCTTATATCCATCATGCATCCAACTCCGCAGAGCACACGCCGGCATATTGCTTCGATGACATATGCAAAGGTGCAGTTGTCACGGAGTCATTTGTGATCACCCGCCACCACCGGCCTCCAAAGTCTTTATAGCTTTATTGTCAGATCCTTCCTATCCATCTAACTAATACTTTTACTACCCTTCCCACCCATCGAATATCCAGTGCGCGAAAGGTTACATGTATTCCCTGCTCAACTCCGATGTTTCCCTACTACTTGGGGGGATCCTTCTCTGTCTGATAAGCTTCGCATATCTGTCTTCGCGAACATATAAAGTGAACTTGGGGCTGTACTTGAAAGTCTGTGTGTTTCAACGCTAATTTCGTTTATAGCTTCGACATATTCCTTCAGTTGGGAGTGGCTTGCCAATCTTGTCATACTATGACGCGTTTCGATTTTTGCTCCATGGCCAGGAAATGATTGCTGAAGGTACCCGCAGAGTAAGTTGCCAGTAAAAAAAAAAAGATTTCTTTCCCCCTTACCTCCCAATGCAACAAAACCAACTTTCTTTGTGTCAGTATCCCGATGGAATTTTCAAGATCCCCGACTTCCTTGGCTGGAACGTTGTGGTCAACGGTCCAAACCTCATTGGCGAATATCGAAAGCTACCCGAAAAAGTGTTCTCGTCCCGAATTGCATTCGAATCTGTGCGTTCATTTCGTCCATGTTTTTTTTTTCCCCCCCTTCCCAGGTATACTCATATCAAGGATGTATTTGAATAGACTATTCAGCACGAATATACTTTCCATCCCACGATGAGACATGCTCCGAGATATCATATCTCCATCATCAGATCGAATTTAACCCGTTCCATCGCCAGAATAACATCTGACATTCACGACGAGGTGGTCACCGCCTTTGAGGAGTATTTTCCAACCAATATTGATGGTGGTACGCTACTACACACATTTGCTGTTGAACATGATGAGGAGGCTGAAATCGAAATTTGGAGAATGGGAGCATTTCCCGGCCACCGAAATACTGTCGAAGGTCGCTTGCAGAGCAAGTAATCGTGTCTTCGTTGGGCTCCCCCTTTGTAAGTAATTGATCCTTGGAAGAATTATCAAACACACATCAAGTTGCTCATATACTTCTTCAAAGGCCGTGATCCCGATTTCATATCCCTATCAGTCAACCGTACTGTAGGCCTCATGAAGACCGCTCAACTTCTCAATTTCTGTCCGGAATTCCTACGACGGTGAGCAATCAACTCAATCCCCCTTAGATATCTTCTGACTTCTCACAGCTTCGTGGCGCCATTGATATCTGAGCATCCCAAGGAAATAGAGACTGTTCGACGCCTTCTTACACCCCTTATTGAGGCTCGCCGACAGGATATTACGGGAAAGGGGGAGAATGCTGCTGATCTGGAAGGGGTGAGTACCTGGAATCTTGTCATCTTTTCCGCTTTTCTGATAAATCCAGTCCGATGTCTTGACGTGGGCTTTGAAAGATCCTTACGGGAAGACCACCTCTGATGTGGACCTGACCTGCCGAGTCCTCATACTCAACTTTGCATCCATTCATACAACGTCGATAGTAAGTCTGGAGTTTAAAACAGGTTGGCAAATTGATTCTCAAAAAAATTCCCCTTCCTCCAGACTCTCACACACGCATTGTACGATTTGGCCGCGTATCCTGAATACGCAGAACTACTTCGCGAAGAGGTTGCTCAGGTAGTCGAGAGCGATGGCTGGACGAAGGTTGCGGTTGAGAAAATGGAGAAAGCGGATAGCTTTATCAAAGAATCAATGAGGCTTAACACAATCGGGAAACGTAAGTGATATATTTTTAGTGGACCCTATACTAACATGATTGTTTGAACTATTTATCAGTGACAATGCCTCGCGTCTCGCTAGAAGATTACACCTTTGCTCAAACAGGCACTTTCATTCCTCGGGGAACCTTCCTCAACGTGGCAACTCATGACGCCCACTTTGACGGTGACACTTACGCAGACCCAACCCAATTCGACGGACTTCGGTTTGTCGAGCTGAAGAAGAAGAGCCAAGCGATCGTCAATGAACGACATTTTGATATGACCACCACCAGTTTGGAAGCTCTAGCTTTTGGAACTGGAGTACACGCATGTCCTGGACGTTTCTTCGCTGCGAACGAACTCAAGCTCATACTCGCTCATGTGGTCCTGAATTATGATGTCAAGTTTGAAAAGCATGTCCATGGTCGGCCGTTGAATAAGCATTTCAGGGCGGCTTGCCTACCAGATCCTACGATCAAGCTTCTTTTCCGAAGGCGCAAGAATTAGTAGATGATGGGTTGTGATCTTTTTTTCTTTTTCTTCCTTTTTTTTTTGTTTTTACTTTTTTCAAAGGTCTTCAAGGCTCATTTTTTTTTTTCAAGTTGAGATGGCCAAAGAATGATGATGGATGAATTAAGTAGATCCAGTGCTCCTGAGTAGCCATTTTGTAACTTCGTAATGTACATATTTATATATATATTTTAGTCCTGTTATCGGACTTCTCCCTCCCGAGTCATCACGGTGTCCTTGGAACCGCAAATGTCACTATCTAAGATCGCAAATACCCTCAGCCATCCATTGTGCACATCAAGCCAAGAATTATATCAGACCAAGAGTTATTGGAGGATCTAGAAACGTTAGGGCTATGCATTGTACGCTGTTTGTCGACCCCGGTAACAGTATGGTGTATGGCCCCTTTGCCGAGTCATTCGCAACGTCAGCAAATGAATTAGCAGTGAATGGGTTACATATTGTTTCAAGTTACCAATTGAAACGTTCATTTCTTCATTAGTACTTGGTCATAGCATAGCAAAAACTTGCTCTTAGTTAGTATTACAATGAACAAAATGCTATCATCAAGATCCGAGCTCTGGCAAGCATGCTCTACATATACTCGGAGACCAATTTCCGAAGTGTTCTCGATCTCCCAACGAGCTTCATCTGGGGGGCGCTTCTAAAGTAGTATAGTAGTAGTAGTACTTCCTAGTCATAGCACACGCGAATCAATCTTGAATCGAATCTCAAATCCCAGCTCGGAGCAGTTTCGCACAGCGTCTAAACACCCCCAACCCCCCGGTTCGCCGAGATTCTGCCGATGGATAGCCCTGTTTTTCTGTCTTCACAAACATCCAACGATAACCAAGGGTCCCGATTCGCCAAGTCTAGGCTTTCTTAGGCCTCCTAATTGGCAAGCCACAGTGGCTTATCTCGAAAAGCTATGTATACATACTGCATTTTTCGATCATATGATTATCTTGGAAGTATATATATGTATATATATGAAAACAAGCCTTCAAGCTTCAATTCCCCGATCTTTATCGATATCATCCTCTTTGCGAATACATCTCCATCCATTCATCATCCATGAAGTTCACGACCATCACGACCGTCCTTGTCCATATCCTTAGTGTTTCCTTCCTCGCTACCGTCTTTGCCATCCCTGTTGATCTTGAACTTGAATCGAGGGATGTTTATGTGCCACCGATACTCTATCCTCGCCAGGGCACTGTGTGGTTAGTAGGTGAACACCATCATGTCACTTGGTGAGTTTCTATTTTTACGGTTCCAGACTACAACCACTCCAGTACACAACGGCTGACCATTATCATCATCCATTATTTCTCTTTCAGGGATACTTCCAACCCACCTGTGAATATCACAAACAAGATTGGACGCATCATGCTTCGCAAAGGCGATTTTACAACCCCAGGTCAGCCGGTTTCCTGGTCGTCATTCTTCATTTCTTCCCAATTAACTTTTTCCCTTGTAGTCATCCTTGCTAATAACTTTGATATCTTGTTGGGTAAAATTGAAGTTACTGTACCTTGGGTCGAAGATGGGGATGATTACCTAGTCGTCTGTGAGTTTATTATTATTTTTTTTATCGAAAGGCTTTTTTGGTGAACTGAATTTCTAATTTTTATTTAGTGTTTGGTGACTCGGGAAACTTCTCCCCAACGTTCACAATCAAAAGTTATTGATATGCAATGTTCACGAAAGAGATCCCCCCCGCCTCATATTGGACAATTAACTGGACTTGCAAACTTTTTCTTCTGTGCTTTTTATTGGTTCAACAACCTTTCCATTTATCTCAATTTCAGACAATTGTAAAACCACATCACTCTCAACCACATTACTCTCATCTCATGCATTTTTTTTTGGACATTTTGCTGCAATCACATTTTCTTTTTTTTTGTTGTTTTACCTGTAACATCTGAACAGTTCCTGTTGTATACAATTTTTTTCGTTCCTAAAATAAAATAAAATGGCCAGTACATGTCATTTCAAGCCAAAATTTCTTTCAGTATTTCGATGATCCGGTTCACTTCCTGTACCGTATTGTAATGGACCAACGAGATCCTGACTACTCCGTCATCCGTGTCTAACTTGGGTGACAATTCATCGACAAGCGTGTACGCGTAGAAATGGCCATAACGTATACCAACCTGGGAGAATAATATCAACTAAATGTAGGAAAATATTGATGGGAAAAAAAAAGGCAACGATCGCTTACCCCGCCTTTCTGGTCAAATACGTCCACGATATCCCGACTCTTCAGTGGACGCTGACCGACGACAACAAAAGAGACGGTAGGGACTCTTTCCAGATTCACGGTTTCCTCGCCCACAATTCTGACACCCCGAGCTTTCTGAGCTGGGTCGGTCAAGAATGACATCAGCGGCTCAAGAATCGTTTGTTCATGCACTGCGATCGCTTCAAAGGTAGCTTTGAGATCGTTCTTTGGCGTCAACGAAAGAAGATACGCATTGACGCCGGTAGTGCCATGAACGATTTCATAACCAGGACCGCCGGGTTGGAGTTTATAAGCCACATTCTCAACTTTGAGGAAGTGATGGACGATCTGGGTGACTGAGTGTTGTAACACGGAAGAACGGACGTATAAAGCCGAGATGTGAGGTCCATAGACCTGTGATGGTGGACACAACGTTCATCCGATGACGTTCAGTTTAGTTTCAAAAAATTTGGCTATAGCCGGACCTTGTAGTATGAAAAGACACAGAAATCGACGTCCCAATCTTGTACATCCATAAGTCGATGAGGCGCATAAGCAACGCAATCGACTGAAATCTCGACCTTCTTGGCGCCTTTGGCTTTAGCTTCCTCCCTGATAGCCTTTACCACTTCTTTGACTGGAACAATCGATCCAAGAATATTAGAACACGCTGTGAAAGCGACGAGCCGAGTGTTAGATGAGATCAGCGGGATGAGTTCCTCAATCTTCAGCTTGATGGAATAAGGGTTCTCGAGATTGGTGGGTGTGGCTTTCCATGATTTCACTATGGCGCCACGACGAGCTGCAAGTTTTTTCCAAGGACCAACATTTGCTGCAAACATTGATTGGCAAAAAAAAAAAAAAAAAAAAAAAAGAGAGCATGAAAAATCACACATACCTTCATGTTCCCCTGTCACAATGAACTCATCTCCAGGTTGAATATCATTCTCCAATCCCCTAGAGAGATTCTCAAGATTCAACGTCGAGCTACTCCCAAACACAACTTCATCGGGAGACTGGGCTTGAAGCAATTTAGCAGCTACATTAGGCCCTTCGGATAATACTCGGTTGGTACTGAGGACAGATACAGAGTAATCCGCTCCTAGCTGGACATTGGTGTTGAACAGGTAATCACTGATCCGATCGACGACTTCTTTGGCCGCTTGAGAACCACCTGCGTTGTCTGCAAATATAAACCCCGAGTTGAGAGCCGGGAAATGAGATCGGGCTTGGAATACGTCGAGAGTCGTCGTCATCGTCGTCGGCATGAGTCTAGCTGAGGGGGGGTTACACTCAAGGTGAGGTATTTTGCTATGTCCAAGAATATATATAATCGATAACAACCATCATGTGGGCAAATGTTAACTGGAACTTTAAAAAAAGAATTGTCAGCCTTCACACCGCAGCAAAACATTTTAGAATCCCACATGTACTCACTTGACACCCCGGGAGCTATCTGGGTTTAGCCCTGTCACCTTTGAAGTAGAGTAGTGGTGTTTAATGACTGCCGACGGGCACCACGTCCGGATCAAAGCGATGCTAAGTATAGTACACATAAGGTGTTCATTCATTTAGTTGGGATAATAATACGGTTCAAGGTCAATGCTATCTTCCAAGAGCGGATGGCTTGCACTGTCCTCAGTTAGCACGCAATGAATTATCCAGTTACTTCCCAAGCCAACGTCACTCAAATAGCCCTTCAAGTTGTCATTTTTATGCAACATACCGCAACTGTACATGTATCCCATTTCATAGTTAAAAATTAGAAACTAAAGAAAGACCACCTTACCGATAATGAAAGTTCAATTGAATTGATCATCGGAGTATGCATACGTCGCCTACAAGCTGTTAAGAATCAGGGTACAAACACGACACGCAAACCAAAAAGCGTTGACAGATTAGAAATAATGAAAAAGATACAAAAAAAAAAAGAAAGTTACAACTAGTCCCATCATCATAATGCAACTAATTTAGAGAAAGAAAAGACCTCTATTGTTTCTTTTTCTTTACAGCAGGGGCAGCTGGAAAATAAATAGTGTTCAACATTCGCTCGAATTCAAAAAAAAAAAGTTCTCAGGAAACGTACCTGCCGCTTTCTTCCTCTTTACACCAGCTTCTGGTTCGGGAGGAGGGGAGGCTGGTCTCTTAGCTTTTGCTTTTGCTTTTGCTTTGCTCTTCTTCGCAGTTGCCCATGCGCCAACGGCGGCACCAGGATCCTCTTCACAATAGGAGCAGAACCATTCGCCATCAGGGACAGCGTCGAGCGGAGGGTTCAGGCATTTCAAATGCCACGGACTATCACACTTGTTTTTTCAGAAAACATAAGAATACAAGCACTAATGCAATGATAAGGTAATACAAACATACTTTGTCACATTCGAGCGGAGAATCATCCTCTCCATTGTCTCTATTGCAATTTATACAAGAAGACGGCGCGCCAACTTCTTCAGGATGGCGAGGCATGTCGGAGAACTTTTCGTTGGGTTTGGCGAGAAGTAGCGTGGTATTCTGGCCAGCAGCAATGCTAATTCACATAAATAGGTCAGCAACCTGACATGGAACACTTAGGCTGAGGACATACTCAAAGACCTCAAGTCCAACTAGAGGAATATTCCGCGTTGGCTTTGTTGCGCTTTTGGGTTCATCGAAACCAAGACCAAGTTCACCTACATAGAACTTATTTAGTCTGTAACCTTTCATATGCATTGAACGGACCGTTAGCAGCATTCTGTCCCCAACAGACGGTCATAGGAGAGCCGTCGTCATCAGGAGTTATAAGCCAGTGAGTAACACCTCCTGATCTAGCAAGGCTGACTTTGCAACCCCTGCATAGGATTTAAAGAAAAGGCGACGGAGATAAGACGAGCTACTTACATGATGTCTTGCATGAACCTGAAGGACGAATATGGTGACCCTGATGAACCTTGTTGAAAACGGGTCAGGATCTTCTTGTGCCTTATCGATGATCATTATACCTTCGCCACTGTTCTTCCACTAGGAAGGGAGCATTAGCGCAGCCGGGTACCATGAAAGACGCCGAATGTCAGTACCTTGCCAGCCATCCAGTACATCCCTTGCTTATCAATGACCACACTATTGGTAGGACCCGCTGCAATTCCTGCTCCCATCGTCGCTTCATTTGGGCCAGCGAACTGCAAGAACAATTACATCGATACAATACGAAGGGAAGGTTTGATTCACCTGCGGTACCACCTTGGGCTTCAAAATATCGACTTGATTCCCCAAGCCAAGACGACAGTAGCCGTTGTAACCCCACACATAGACAAGCCTAGGAACAAGAAATTCAATGGACATTCAAAATACTCAAATTCATTTCGAGACGAACCCAGCAGAATCCAGGGCCAAGCTATGCTGTTGACCGGAAACAATGTCAACGATATCTTTGCCGTCCAGTTCCTTGATGTAAACTACAAACGCGTCAAATTTTGAATATAAAAACACATCCTGGAAAAGAAAAGTACCAGGGTGAATCTCAATGTCATAAGATGTCTTATTTCCTGTAGTTATTCGCTCTCCCGTTGTGCCATTTCCAAGCTGACCTTTTTCGCCGCTCCCAAATGAGAAGACTAGAATTAAAAATGTCGTGAGATGTTTTACACAGGTGAAACGGATATAATGAATGACCTTTGCCCGACTCGGTAAGGACGATAGAGAATGTGATACCAGCAGAAGCCTTAACAACATGCTCTTTCTTTCCACCATGAGTTACAGATACAGATTGGAAATTAGAGATTTCAGGGCATATTGGGTGACCGCACTGAGTCTCTGAAATCAGGAAAGGCTGCACAGGCACCAGGAATAATGGCGCGTACCTGCCCCAAGTTATTCGCACCAGCGGTCCACAGGCTCCCATCGCTCCCAACTAATAAGGTGTGATTTCTCCCACAAGCAGCTGCAACGAATCGAGTACCCTTCGACGCTCCTATTTCAGACGGGCTGACCATACGCGGCGCGTTCTCCGACACATATTCAACGTTTGGAATGCCAAGTGCCGCTGAGCCATTACGGCCAAATAACCATGCATTACCCTCCAAGTCGAGAGCGATGAAGTGGCATCCGCTGCAGGAGGTGTGTATAGAGACTATCTTGACATTCAGAAGCGAGCGTAGAAGATGGGGTTCAAGAAGGTCCGGGTTTCTGGGTTAGAGGTTGTGGGACGACTCAGAGTTTTGTCGCCAAAACACGACCATTTTACGCACTGTGGTTCAGAACTTTCCCCTTTCTGAGCTCCTCCACGTTCTTTACGACCAAGTTTAGGCCTATGACCAAGTTGGAAGGAAGGAAGGAAGAAAGTAAGCAGGACTTGGTTAGAATACCCAAGTGTGTGAGAAATGGGAATTTAGAACACCCACCAATCTGTACCGCCGCAGATTAAAACTGTAGAGGGACATAATTAGTACGCAAGATACAATATTAGCACTCTTGAGGCTTGATATACCTCGCCCCCATTGTGGTGAAGGGGACTCATCGTCAGTGTTGGTGCTTGTGGCCATGACTGTAGAGGAGGTGTTGTTGACAAGCAACAGTAATGGTAGGGTCACTTTACATACATGATCCGAAAGCGTTCATGTACGCTAATTGTGAGAACCCTGTCAAATGAACTACGCGGACCTCCAGCAAATAATCTAACATTGTACGAAGGGCACTTTCCAGCAAGACCTCATCTAGCAGGGTTGCCATTCTATGTCCCTGAGCTCATGCCTGCGGTTCCGAGTCGTTCTGATACGACGCAATTAACACTGTCACGTCAAAAAACAAATGAATTAACAGCAATAACGAGAAAGGAACAACAATACTCACAAAAGGACGTGCCCGCTCGTTTTAGAGAATACTGCAAAAAAAACATTTGAGTTATTTGACCGGTACTCTTTTTTGCATTCATAAATACCTCAAAATCATCACCATAGAACACTAACACGTCACCATGAACAAGTGTGAATAGGAATGGACGTTTCGAGTTCGACGCCTTCTTCGAATTGGCCGCAAACCAGCGCTCTTTGTCTTCCTGTGATGGCTCCTCAACCGCATCTTCTTCTTCGTCGAGACCAGTAATCCAACCAGGAATCACATCCGGTTCGTCTGGGGGAAGATCGTCCATGGATATCAAAGCGTCGAAGTCACCCTCATCGACTTTTACTGGAGCGGTTGCTTTCGACGACAGCGGGGTCACCAATACCGTTATGTTACAGCCAAATGCATGAAAGACGACGCATTTTTCTTTTGCGCGAATGATCGCCGGCCCCTGAATAGCTCAGCAATAAGAATCTGGGTACCATGGTTCAAAGGAGAAAAAAAAGATCATACCCTTTTTGTACCAGACGCCACCCAAGCAAGCAGGCAAAGATGATTGATTAACAACTGTTCCTTCTCCAGCTCTCCAAACCAGATGGCTTGATGCTGGATCAAATCCTTAGCATGGTGGATGCAAAGAGGAACATTCGGCCATTTAGAAGTCGTCGGTGAAGCATCATCCTTCGGTGCATGAGCTGAATATTGGAAATAAGGACCTTGTATACAAAAATAAAAGACACATGAGATGAAAGGAAAAAAAGATACAAATCAGACCTTACTATTTTCACCAATGGGCCGAACCAACTCTACTTCAATTTGTATCAAATGTAGCAGCCTCGTCGCCTCCAGCTGCAACGGTGGAAGGTTGCGAGTGAAGATATGCTTAATGAAAACATTTTCATCATCATGGATATAATATGGAAGCGTTCGTGTGCCATCTTCCCAAGTATCAACAAGGTCAATCAGCATTGGTTCATTATACGGAAGTACCGTGGAGAGATTGTCTTGAGGGTCCCGCATAAATATCAATGGGATAACATAAGGAGCAATGTCCGGTTTAAGACCCTGACGAGCGAGAAGAGGTCAGCATAAAACTCCTGGTCTGCAAAAATGACTCTATAATCTTACCTTGCAAAAAGAACTTGAACACATTCGGTGCCTCAAAGCTGCTTGGAAGTTCATTTTGCCACAGGTCTCGCAAAGCCAACCCCGAGGAAATGAGGAGTCCAGCACCGTGCGACCATAAGGAGCCAATAATTGTAGCGGTACATGGCTGTGATAAAGCTCCCGGAGATGAGCATGTCTGAATTTATAATTGACATTGGACAACCGCGCTGCTCGATATCGGGGTGTGGTGTCAAAGGTGCTCTCAGGTTCAAATGGTGCTGTTCGGTCTTTATCGCACGTCGATTGATACTCGGTGTTTGATACGACCAGCGGCGGGGTGAAATAATCAGCAGCTGGTATTTCTTGGGATATGCCTGGAGCTGCGTGGTTGATCATCAGATTATGGGTGAACTGTGTACCCAAGGAAACAATTTTTGCTTCCAATGGTAGGATAGACAGTGTAGGTGGTGGTTTCCACCAAGGATGTTCGAGAAGGTTTTTATCATGTTTCGGTAGAATCCACTCTTCTCCACCAGGAGACCACCGCAGCCGAAAATGCCACTTCACTCGACCAGAAATTGACCCAGAACTCTCCTTTAATGGACACACAGGATTGTTAAGGTGGACTCGAGATTCCTGGCAAAGGTAAGGGTATTTGTATCAACACAAAATTGAGGTTTTGAAGAAGTCATTACCTGGACACCCAAGATGCGGAAATATCCTAGCATTGAAAATCCGAATTCCTCGGGTAGACGAAGAGACCAATAGTCGAAAAATTTCTTATCAGAGATGACGAGGAGCAGTGGGCGTCCCGACAAGTATGCATCGATGATAGCTTGAATCTCTTCGGGAACCGTAGAAGGAATGAAAGCATCTTGAAGGGCCTTCAGATCCCGAATTTGTTTCACTTTGGCTTCATTTGAAGCACAATTAAGAGTTTCCATAGCTTGAAACTCGATTTTGGGTTTGTGGTCTACTCGGAGATCTATGTGAGTTGTAGGTTGGTCTTCCGAAGGGTTCGTTAGCTTGGATTTTAATTCGGGTTGAGGGGGTCCATCTGTATGCTTCTGACTTGCTAGATCCAGGATACTGGTAGAATAGCAAGTCTTTACAACCTTGTATGATGAAGATTGAGAAGTTGTAATCTGCTTTGCGGGGTTTGCATATTTGCTGGCTGATGGAGTAGGTTGCGAGAGTTCTGAAGAAGAGTGAAGTTTATTAAGGTCTGGCTCAATCTGGTAGTTCCAGACTGCATTGTGATTATTTAGAACGGCAGGTGGTGGGACCGATGCTATTGAAGTATTTTGCATCTGAGGGGGGGCGCCAGCGTTCAAAACGACATTGGCAAATGACAGCTGCAGTGGCTCCACACGGTCAGAAGACGGAGACGGAGAGTGCTGTAGGTGAGATGAATGAACGGCTTGGGTAAGAAGTTTGTTCACGGAGTCAGGGGAGATGTAGCTGGTATTGGTTGTAACAGTGTATTTTGTTTCATAAGGTGAAGAGCGGTGGTATAGAGGTTCGATAAGGCCATGTGGGCCAATCGACGGGATACGCTGGTCGGGTTGAGTGCTAATGTAGGATGTGGGAAGCTGGTTCCTAACGAGTTCAGCCTGACCAGCGTCATGCCCTTGAGATTGATGGCCCAAAACCGTTGTGGGAATAGGCATGTTACTGTAGCCATTCATAGCTTCGCCAGTCTGTAGAGAACGATCAGTGAACATGAGGGCAGTTGTAGAATGGTTTTGCTCTCTGAATTTCGTCGGATCCCATGGACGAATTAAGTTTGAAGCTTCATGTTGATCTTTCGTCGCGGTGTTGCCTATTCCTCTGTTAGAGTGTACGCCTGGCAGGAGTTCACTGAAACTTCCTCCAGTATGTTTATGCGCCGCGTAGCTTGGCACTGATGGGGGTGAAAAGTCAATCCATACACCTCCTGGCGTGTCTGTCTTGGACCCCGTCGCCTTGATTCTGCGTCCTCTTTTCATGGCATCGCCAAAGGGTCCATTGACAGCCTTTGTGCTAGATCCATAGGGTTCAACACTTTCCACTGCAGGTTCACCTTGACTATGGATCGGCACCGGTGGTGCGACAAAAATTTCTGACCCTCTCGCCTTAAAGGTCTTTGTACTGAGTTCATGGGGAGTATATGTCGGTAAAGGAATACAAACATCAATTAATGTAGCACCTTCTTGCGGTGTCTGGGTGGAATTCGTGGATCCAGTGGCCAGAGTTGTGACGCCTGTGGGAGCGCTCTTCTTTGTTCGACGCGTCTTTGGAGGTTTTTCACTTGATAAAGTGACCGTTGAACCCAAGTTTGAGTGTTTGCCATCCGGGAACTCATTCACAGTCAAATTTTCTGGTAGATCTGGCGCCTTCTCGGGCCTTGGCGGCCAGGTAGAAGTAAATTCTCTTGTTCTAAAGGTTCAAGGATTGAGATTTGTAAATTCAGGATTTTATGCAACAACATACATGAGAAGGTCCAAGGTAACGGAGTCTTCCTGAAGGGAGATGTCGAAGTAGGTGGTCGACTCGTCTAACAGAATCATTGGAGTTTCATACATTAACCAAGAAACACCATTGAGACATTTTGGGCCAGCCAAGTCTGGTAGGAGCACTGCGAGTTCTTCTCTGCTCTTTGAAAACTTCATGTCAAGTATGTGAATAAGATCGCGAAATAACTAACACTTGTCCATATCCTTGGTTTCAATTTCGTCAAGGAAGGTTGTTCTCGAGATTGTGTTGCCTCTGGAGGCGTTCGCACTTTGATTGGTTGTAAAACATTCCATTTACAATCAGGCTCGATGAAGCCAGTAGAGTTTTCTTTAGAGCCTACTTTGCGTTGGTTAGGGATGAGTACTAGTGAGTGTCCAGACGTCCAATACTTGATAGATAGACATACTGGTAGCTTTCGACTGTGCCTGCCCTTTTGTTGCATTCGGCTTTGGTATTTTCTTGATTGAAACCTTGACGGTTTTGTCAGAGGCGCCTTCATCAACTTTGGCGCGTTTTTTCTCTCTCTCTTCTTTGGGCTCCGTCTCTTTCCTCGCTCGTTTCTTTCCTATATCCATTTTATTAAAAATTGGGATATCGATACCATCTACATAGTAACGGACCATTCATTGCGCCTCTACGCTGCTCACCGTCCGTGGTAATCGTCTTGTTCACCATGATATTGCCGTGCTGTTTCACCACCTCGTCCATGATTGATTGAGAGATAAACGAAGAAGCTGTCCTAAACTTTGAGTTTTTGTAATTGCGCGAACATAATAGAATTGATAATTCGGTTGGACTTCAGCGAAGGAAGTTCGACATCACCACGACAACAGCAATCACCTGATCTGAATCCATACTTTTCAAATTGCAAGTCAACGTTCAACGTTTCAACTCCACCGTCCTCGGCAACAACTTGGGAAGCGTACGGAAACCTCAGCCGTGTGGGAGAAATCTGTAATCTCACTGTCTCGATTGCAAACACTAGCCCGATCCGATATCTTGCCAACACAGTGGGCCTTCCTTTATTTATTGTTATATGTACGTAGGTCTCTCTCTCAGTCCTTCATTCTCTTCCCTAGTATACCCTCACCTATACTATCGGAGACCCACACCTTAACAGGACCCACTTTTCGTCAACTTCGAATGCCTAGCTCAATTTTTATTCTACTGACACCATAGTTTGTAAATGACATCTAGTTTATGTATTCTGGAAGTTTTTGCGTGCAGAAAAAGCCTCGGAACATGGACCCGATATACCGGTCTGCCAGTGGATTGAAGTAAAGAGAAGCTGCAACATATCGAGCTTGGCTGCCTTTGCTATTCAGTGGCAATCGACCACTTGAAGTATAATTAACAGCCGAGACTTCAGGAGATACCAAAAGAAAAAAATCGTCAAAAATAGTAGGCAAAAAACGAGTTAATCCTCCCTCAGGAAGGCCCCAAATGGAGGGATATTATTGATGCCTATCGCAATATCTGTGGTGATCTGCTTCACAACCGTGGGATATCCACAAGTCTCAGGGAACAGACAAGACCGAGAGCCCTCGCGAGGCTTGGCCAAAGCCTGGTCCAGATCATCAAGTGGTTGCGGAGTTTGCAGTTCCATCACCATGGCGAAAAGAGTAATAAAGCAAGCATGGCAGGGCGCGCGGATGAACTTAGAGCCCTGACGCGGAGACGACCCTAGCAAAACAAGAAGTTTAAAGGCATTGTCGAAGGGTACTTTCCGAGCTTCATGATATTTTATCTAATCAGAATTGTATAGATGGTTCGTCAATCGAGTAGGTCACAGATAACAACTTACCCATGGTCTTAAAAAGCGGGTCGGCAATTGGTCGAAGACCTGAACAAGAGGTAGCCGAACAAAATGCGGCACGGCTTCTTCAACGATATTGTAATAATCATGCTTAGCCGCATACCCCAGTATTTCAACGACATGCTCTGGCAGAAATTGCCTGGATGATGGATCTCGGCATGTCAACCAGAGAGACTAACTTATACAACGTTGATTGAACGAACCTCATTCGTAGACGGCAGAAATTCATAGCAGAAAACACTTCATACTTTTCTGCTGCTTCTGCCACGGCCGCGATAACCTCGAAGCTCGCATCTTCGAGGTCTGGTTGTTTGATTGGGTAGGAAAAGCGGAACAAGGCCTCAAGTACTATCGACGACTCTGTGAGGTGTATGAGTTCGCCTTGGGTATCAAACTCTGCAGATGGAAAACCTCCAGTAGTTGCCTCGAGATATTTTCGTTGAAGATGGAATACTTTGCCATCTGCTGATCCAATAGAAACGTCTGCAATGGCTGAGTCCTTGACTGGAACTCTTTTGAGTACAATCGAGATGGATGAATATTTAGGTGTGAACTGACATAAATGGGAGGGGCATTCCTTTGGAGAAAGTTCCGTCATGATAGATGTGGCTTCAACTTTAAGTAAGAGGGGTACAGCTTTCAAGCAACAAAGTCACGACGAGTGTTGAATGTTGCATTGTAAATATTCAATATAGGTTACGGGTCAGACTTTGGTCTCACTTTGTGAAAAATAGGAGCAATCGTCACATGTTCACTACTAGGCAAGGATCGACGTGGCAGGGGTAGTAGTAGCAGTATTGTTCTAGTGTATAGATGTAGTAGAAAGACAAAGAAACACAATTCCTAAATAAACGATACAAGTGGTACGTAGAGATCAAATAAAAGACAAAATCGCTTGGACTGTCCTATACGTGGTGTGATCGAAAAGTGGGAGAACGAGGAGGAGAATATGAGCGAGGGAAATAGCTTGTGGTTGAAGGAGAAGCAAGGGATCCTGGTAGGTATAGGGGTATTGTTGGGAACAATTCGAAAACATGTTGAACGACACAACGGCCTGACCACCTCACCAGTGATAAATGCTCTGGTGTATTCATAACTGCATGTATTCGAGGTTCTTGTACCATGCTATCGCCTTGTCCGCCCGGAGATGTAACGCCTGTCTCACTATCAATGGCTCTTCCGTCCCAGACACATCGAATTTCGCTGCCGGGTATTATTTGTACAAGATGTCCAGTCTCGATGTGACGAATTTCAATGAAGTGAGTGTCGAACAGCAAGATATAAGGCATGTGCATGGCGACACGTTGTGCTTTGCCTTCCCACTCAATTATGCCGGTTGATCCTCTGGGCTTGCCATTATTGTCCACGAAAACCCCAAATTCTGCGGCGATGTAAAAATTTCAGTTGATACTGGTTACTTCACAGGTTTACACACCATCATAACAAAGTAAAAATCCATTGTCGTTGGCCATGGAACGGAACATGCCTAGAGGACGACACGATTCGCAACGTTTTGGAAGGTATGCGAAATTGACATCATCGCGTTGAGGAATGATGACACCCACATCACTAATTTGCAATTGAATATGAATAAACGATTGCGGAGTGGACATTTGGAAGAAGACTCACTCTGTGGGCCTGAGACCCATGATATTAAACCCTTTGGCAGACAGAACTGCGATTTTGTTCTTGAGGAAAACAAGATCGGTGGCGTCCGGAAAGCTAAATTCTTTATATGATCTGAACCACTCTGCCTTGTTCCTTTTGAGGCTTGGTAAAAGGCCGCCAGAAGGCTTCGGTACTTCGTTGATTTTATCAATAACAGGCTCAACGGCATGAAACACGCTATCGCTGCTCTTCAGACGTATGAATTTCAGCCATCATAATAAAAGTCTCAAAAAGGAGGATTTACCCCTCTCTTTTTCATGTAGATGACGAGTGTCCTGCCATGATGTACGCCGACGTTGAAGAACTGGACATCCTTGGTATTGATCTTCTGAGGTGTTTGCGATGCAGGTACAGTGCCAGTTGTGGGAACCAATGCCTCAAGATGATAAGCGTAGAGCACCTTGAAAGTAAAATGGGGTTAAAAATCGCTGGGGTTGAAAGAGTAGTAATACCTTGTCTGCTAATACCAGGAATAGCCCGAATTCATCTAGTACAGCACATTGAGTTACTTTTTTCAAATTAAGAACTCGGCACATCGCTGTAAATCGGTTCGTATAATTCAATGTGAGAAATTTACAATACCGTAAACTCACATCGCGAATCATGACGATACCCGATCCAAACCCCCTCAGCGCAACCAATAGCGACAAGACAACGACCATCAAGTGTATCTGTCATGAATTATCAGAACTTCAACATATAAAAAACTTCGGGGAATCTTACTGAAAGGTACGGAGCAACTGACCTCGCCAGTGAAGAATACCCCTTCAGCCAATCCAGGGGGATTTGGGCCAGGGACCGGTGAAGAAACTGTGAAGGTATCAATACTGAGGCTCTCAATTTCAAACACCTTGTTCGATTCCTGGACGACCTTCCGCAATCCCAAGGCTTCTTCCATTTTCTGTTTCCATTCAAGCCTCAACGGGGCAGTCTCAGCATAGAGGACAGTGGCCCCGCCATTTCGTCCATGGTAGAGTATGTTACAAGGGTACACATTACGACTATCTGTGGATTCCGGACGAGAAGTGATATTTGCTGTATCTGATTGCCAATCGCTATTTCTGAGTGACCGAAGGAAACTATTGTTTCTTTGAACCACAGGTTCTGTGGTGAAGTTTACAGGCGTGAGGAGATCGAGGGGTAGGGGCTACAAAAGAACATCAATCTGACGACCATATATGAATATGCTGAGATAAACCTTTCGGTAGACATGATACTTCATGATATCTTTGTCTTTTTTCGGCTTCGTCAAAACCACTAGAGTTTGACGTCAATACCGAGTTTATGAAAGTTGAAGAAAAAAACTGACAGTAATTGTCAAACAACATGACAAAAAGCTCTGCCCAACCGTCACGACCCTTATCCCATAGTTTGCCGGTATGGATTAAGGACCGTTGATCATTGAGCAGGTCCATGTCCTGTAGTCGTTTGTCACAAAGTTGGCTATAGTCAGAGTTTAAGCCTACTCACGACATGTTCGCCATTCTTGAAAACTAAGTTTGAATTGTATCTCCATAGTTCGACTTTTTGCTTGGATGAACTGACACCTGGTTCAGTCTCCCTTACAAGAGCCTTGATCAACTCCATGACGTCTGGGATATTACGTCGGTCTTCGTCATATGAAGGGGTTTCTTTCAGAATTTCATTCAGAAGAAGTTCATAACGAAGCAACCGAGGAATGGGTCGATTGACAAAATTCTTCATATCTAATCGATGAGCATCCGGATGTCGTATAGTATTCTGGAGAAACAAATTTCAGGACTAAAGCATGTATATAAAAAGGTTGGAATCAACTTTACATTCACAAAAGCTTCGAAAGCGGGGTTATTTGCCATTTCTTCGCCAATTCTGTATTCAGCGATAGGGTAATTTGGGATGTACTCCATATACGCTTCTCTGAAGTTGAGTGCAGCGTCCAACACAGCAGGTGTGATGCTCCGTATCCTGGGATGCTCATCGCGTTGTATCTCATGTAAACGATCAACCAAACGCCGATGGTGTGCATAGAGATCGTTGAAATTATGGAAGACGTCGGTCAGGAATTTTTCAAGTCGGGCAGGAGGGATTACTGGTGGATCTGCGTTGCGTAGCGGTCGAACATACATCTACAGAATGTAGTTTAGCAGGGTTGTCGAAAGGCGGAATGGTTACCAACTGTCTCGATATTCTCCAAATCCCTGACATACGCCATCTCGCCTTTTATCAACTCGAAAATGATACTAAGCAAACGATGGTTCAGCAAACGAAAACATCAAAGCAACACTGCTTTTACGCTTACGATTGTCGTTTGCTCTCTTCCTTTGTAAACCACTGTTGTTTATCTTGAGGAACCAGATTATGCCATTCCCATTTACCAGTGCTTCCTTTACCCATAGCGGACTGGAAAGTTTGCAATTGAGCTACATTCTGCAAGTCCTCGATAACATCTATCGCTTCGCGCAAGTAATCGCCATCGGGGTTTGACTTCTCAGTTTCACGATACACCGCATCCAGTAGGACAGGATATTTTTGTAGATGTTCTGCTGGACGGTTGAGATAGTGCTTCAAATCCAGACGAGGACCGCCAGGTCGTGCGGATAGTTGACGAGAACATTTCTATTCAGTAATGACATTCAGTGTTCCTTCATCAAGACAACCAAAGAACCGATTGCACCTCAATGAACAGCCGGAACTCAGGATTATGTTCTAATTCCTCCTTCATTCTTTTTTCTGCTAGCGGATGATGTCCAACATAGATGGGATACACGGCCCTGAAGTCTGTAGCCGCAGCCAGGAAGATATCACCGATGCTCTGGACGATTGGCTCTTGTTCTCTATGTCGAACATACAAAACCTCCAGCAGCTGATGGTTGCATTCCCGAAGCTGGAGGATATTCCCAAACACTTCTCTAATGAACTCCTCCAAAACCAGTGGAGTCATCACGGGTGGGTTAGCCGTTTGAAGTGGTGTGATAAAGACTTTTTCGACAATGTCTAGATCTTCAATGTATTGTTTTTCTTTAGTTATAAGCTTGTGGATGATTCTATGAAAGATAGTTGGTGTCAGCTAAAAATAGATGAGTACCAACATACGTCTGTCGGTTGATTTCCCTGTCTGTAAGTGATGCAAGAACCTGCGGCGATATTCTCGCCGACCACTCTTCCTGCGTGGTATCAGTGGGTGTCTCCGCTAGATTTGGTAACTGTCTCATCCCCTGTTCATAAAAATGTAAAAAAGATGTATTGAAAGAGAACAACAGATCGTTAACCGCACCTTTTGAGGACAAGCATAAGAGTAACAACCAGGACCATCACAGCTTGCTGAGTAACATCTCGTCAAAATCGTCTCCACCCCTGTCGGAAGCTCTGTTCTTTCGATGACACCGTCAGGTCCACCATCCAGATCATCCAAGAACATGTAGACATCCTCCACACCATCCTGAAGCGTTCTCCCACCCCATTCAACTTCGCTAAAGAATAATGACGACTGCAAACTTCGTGCGACTAGAAGTGCGGCTCGTCGATCCGTTATCGAACCACCATGGTCGGAAACCAAATCTCGTTGAATAATGGAATGTATCGTTGACTGTTGCCTTTACCGGTCAAAGAAGCCAAGTAGAAGATATATAAAGCGCACACACCACCACGTCCTTTCCAGTAAAGGCCCGAGGATATGGAACACTGCCCTTCACATGTGTCCCACGCGGCACACGTTCATACAGTTGTACAGCGAGGTTTGATAATAACCAGTGGTCAATGAACTGCCTCTCGTCGTCGTTAGGGTAGGGGTCCGCCTCTTCCTCGTGAAGCTCCAGAGGTCTTGGCACAAAGTTTTTGATCTGTTGAATAACATTTGTATTTCGTCGAATCAAGTTGCTGGGGCCCGCGCCCCATTCGTCGTCATTGGGGTCAAAATTAAAGGAATCGTCATGTAAGTTAGGCGACCGAATGCTTTGTGCATGTTTCGCACCCCACCCAAGAGTTTCCAGGATTGCAGGCTCATCAAACCGTTGGCGAAAGGACACGCCATTGAAAGGTGAGTTTGACGGAGGCCGTAACATAGGGAAATCCCCACCTGATTTGGTCGTCAGTAATTACTTGTTTGTATAGGCAAAAGGTTTCCTGACTCATAAAAGTTCCATCAGCTAGATTTACAGACTCCGTCAAGGACTGGGATGAAGAGTCACCCATCACCGGCTCATCGACTGACTCTGTCGGCGGAGGTCCAAGGTAATCACGGACGCTGTTGATAGGTGGACCATATCCCAAAGATTTTAAAGCAATTGGGTCTATTTCAGCGTTTGTGTAGTAACTGGGAAGAGCAAGTCCCCCGAATTGTTCAGGATACTCCGTTGAAGGGGACGGTGGAACTCCATCACCTTCACTCCACTCCGCCTGACTGCTTCCTGAGGGGCCACTGTCGTCGGTCGTCTCGAAAGTTGCCTGGTTGCCTGGTCGCGGATATCTACGTGAAATTTTTCGACTCAAAGGTCGATCTAAACGTGGTTGTAGATAGTTTGCGGATCGCCTGAAGATGGGCGAATGAGTAGCAAGAGGACATTAGTAACCAGTCACACTCACGATGACTCTGACGCAGAGCGCTGAGAGGCAGGTGGAGGAACTGGTGTGGAAATAAACGCTTTTTGGGGCGCAGGAGGCTGTGGAGTTGGAGGAAGACGTCTGCGACGAAAAGCAGTAGATTGGCCTTCGTCTGAGGACGAGGGAGCTAACGTGTGTGATAGCACTGGTTTGCTAACTATATGATCTCATGAGTTGGGCAACTCCTGTCAACGTGGATAAAGAAGAACATACGGATATCTGACTCTTGTGCTGGAGGGGAAACCTCGATCTCTGCATCAGAAGGTAGGGTAGAAGCCATGGAATCGGGAGTGATAGGACTGGTGATAGGACTAGAGAAACCTCTCATAACCATCTGATAGAGGTCGTTGAGAGTATCATCTCCTGGAACTACAACGTTATGGAGATAAGGTGTGCTGGACATGATTTTTAACTCGTCGCCGCTTGATCTGATTCGTGATATGTTTGAACTTGCTGGGATGTTTCCTGTCAAAGGTGGGGAGCTGATTGACCTGAAATATACAAAGGAAGATCCAACATGGGGACTATGTTAAAGAGTCCAATCTGCAAGACGATGGCGATGGTTTCAGCACAGCTAATGTTATCAGTTTGCCCCTGTTTGATGCACAATCCTAACTGCCTCAATAATCACACTGCGATGAGCGAATCGATTCCAAGACTATCCAATAAAAAGGCTACATCATCCGTGCAAGATGTGGCAGAAGAAAAGCCTGCCTTTGGTTCAAGGTAGGGAGGGCTACATACGTCTTAGTTGCGGCTCTTCAAGATTCGATACACTGCAGATTCCTGACAGAAGAAGACAACGTCTGGAGTCAGAATGCTTGGGACCACGTCCCGCCTCCAGACGACCAACTAGATAAAATCACAGAATCATTATTGAAACAACGGTTAAAACCTGTGCCTCAGGAGGAAAAAGAAAAATACAATGCTAAACCTGCAAAACATTGGTGTGTGTGTCCATTTGACTATTTCGTTACAACTTGTCTTGAAGGGAAAAAAAAAAACTTCAGGGATAATTTTTACAAGATGAACGCAAACAACTTTTTTCGAAATCGTAAATGGTACGATGGACTTTACTGAACGGTGTGTTCCATCTCAAGGCCGATGATTTAGGCTTCACAATGAATTTCCAGAACTCGTAGCTGCTACACAACCTGACGCCGGCCCTTTCGCGATTACAGAGATCGGATGTGGTATGCAGCCTTGAATTATACCTTTCTTATGAACGAATATGGCCTTATTTCCTCCCAAAGGTGCTGGAAATTCTGTTTTTCCGTTGCTTGCTGCCAACCGTAATCCGGAATTGCATCTACGCGCATATGACTATTCACCACACGCAGTCAAATTAGTCCAAGTATGGTCGTAGGTCACAGATATGCAAATGGCAACTACTCATATTCTCGGCAGAACGACCCTCTATACACGTCCTCGAAAGTTGGATCAATCCATGCATCGGTATGGGATGTGACTTCCCTGGATGGTCTCCCTGAAGAAATCAGTCCGGGGACGGTCGACATTGTCATCCTCGTTTTCGTTATAAGCGCCCTCCATCCTGATGAATGGGGCCAAGCCATCAACAATATTCAGAAGGTTTCTAAATTCATATTCATTTCGCAAATAAGATCTAGATCAAATTCCCCTCCTTAGATGCTCAAGCCTGGTGGACTTGTGGTTTTCAGAGATTACGGTCGTCACGATTTAACTCAACTGCGATTCAAAGAAGGCAGGCTTCTCGATGAAAATTTCTATATTAGAGGAGACAAGACCCGAGTGTATTTCTTCACTCTTGGTGAGATGATATCTTAACCTCATTGATGGTTGGATATCGTCATTGATCTTATAACAACAATCATCCTACTTCCACAGATGAACTATCATTGCTTTTCACTGGCGCAAAAGTCTCCACTGCGCAGCAGACATCGTTCATAACACAACTACTATCGGATAGCGGGCACCACGGAAATATTGAGAATGATAATGATACTTCTAACGGGGAGGCAGTCGAGAGCCAGCGAGAGAATGATAATCCCGATCCATCATTGATGTCACCGTTATCTTCTTCATCTGTGACCCTCGGGTGCACTGAAACTCAGCACATCCACCTCATTGAGGAAACTTCGCCTCCGCCCTCGTGTCCAAACTCTGAACTTCCAGCAGATGTTCACCCCAATCTGTTATCACCCCTCACCAACTGTCCTCCACATCCAATATTCACCACTGAACAGCTAGGTGTAGATAGACGCCTCATTGTCAATCGGAAAAGGCAGCTTAAGATGTATCGTGTTTGGATGCAGGGCAAGTTTCGGAAAGTACAGGGTACCTAACTCGTAAGGATGGTGTTATAATCATTAGGGAGATAAGATGTTTAAAATAACATATTAAACTATCGACGCAATATTTGCTCAGAAAAGGATGTTTGCTATGCGCTCCCCGAAGTGCTTCGGTGGTTTCACTGGTAATTCGGTTTCTTCTGGCGTAGGAATGCCCTATACAAAAAGAAAGGAATCGTCAATCGGGAGTTCGTGATATAAGCCATCATCCAAGACTGACAGTGACAAAGTCCATTTCAGAGGGTTTCCAGATGTTGGTACGCATGACAATTTTGTAGCCAAAGTATAAGAGCACAAATATCGGGATGTTGAGATCTAACAAGGATAAGTATCAAAAATTGGCCCATGGAGATAGATACCATCGTTGAAAAGATGTATATACATACAGGCTGTGAGGAACCCTGAAGCAGTGAAATGCCAGAACACCGCGTAGCCATTGATAAAGATGAAGAGAAGTGTCCAAAAAATGCCCCAGTAAGCAATATAAGGTTGGAAACGGTTGTTATAGGCATTCTTCGTCAAATCGAACCCTTGTGCTTTCATTCCTCGGTCTGAAAAGTATTTAGGCCGAAAAACCGTACATAGCCTTGGACTCACGGAAAAAGATGTACGTCAAATTCATCGAAAACCAGCTGAAGAAACCTGCGGTAGTTGACAGATTACCAAGCCAGCTATGTGGAGAGTCGTTAAACATAGAACAACAGGAAAAGAAAAAGGACAACCTTACAGGAAAACCGTTGCACTACCATTTGACACGTTCATGAAGGCCAACCAGCAGAAAGCGCTCTAGTTAATAAGAAGGGAGATGAAATTTTAATTCGTTATCCCTTTATGACATCCAACATCCACTTACGGAGATGAGAACGGCATATAGAGGAAGACCATTCTTGGTACAATAGGTCAAGAATTTTGGTGCTTGTCCTCGAAGTGCAAGTCCATAAAGAACCCTGGACGAGCAGAACAGAGCACTGTTTCCGGATGAGAATGCACTGGTGAAAACAGCTCCATTGATAATATGAGGAAGAACTGTGTTTGCGGTGTCAACCACTAAAATCAGGAATTGGGCGAATTGTAAGGTACCTTTGACACCGGCACGATTCATTGCAATCACAAAGGGTGATTGTGCAGCAGTACCAGTCGCTATTTTTATGAATTAACTTATCCTTTTGAATTGAAAAAAATTCTTACAATTGAGCAAGTTGGGATCATTGGATGCGACCAACAGTCCTATGATCAAAACACCAAGAATCTATAAATAGTACATCATCAACTGATGTTTGATCAAGTGAATGGCGTACATAAAATATTAAAATACGATAGAAAACCCGATTAATAGCCTTGGTGATGTTGCGACGAGGACTTTCGGTTTCAGATGCAGCACTGATTGTTCAATCATCAGAACTATAGAGGGACAGATGACACAATCTGTCCCAACTTACATGACGACCAACTCCATGCCTTGGAGCGAGAAGGCAGCTTGAACAATGACGCCTAAAATTCCGAGGAAACGATCTAGGTTTATATTTGAATGCACCAAACCAGCACCAGCAACGGCACCGGGATTTTTCCAGTACTGTTAGGTTTGTTAGTCATTGTCGAACCTGTAAAATGAAGATGCATTTACCCTGAAGCCAATGCGGTCATGGTTAGGGCCTCCTCCTAAGTCGATAACAAGGCCAGCAATGATTAGACCGATGATAAGAGTTACTGCAAGCCGACGATCAAGTTGGAATGATATTATGACCCAGTTATTTAATACGCACATTTGATAAGAGAGAAGGCAAATTCAGCTGAGAATCATGTCATTAGCACTGTTCAATTCAGGATCAAAATGACGTTTACATTCTCCAAAGTATCTGCCATTGCATAGAAGTAAGGTTAGAGCATAGATAGGCAAAAGGATGGGTCTAATTTACCGAACACCACAGGTGTTTATCAAACAAACGAGTACGCAAACAACCTTGATGCCGAGGAATAAGTTCAATTTTCGATTACGAGTGGATTGTTGTTCAGACTTACAGCAGTGTATATTGGCACGTGAGAGGTCTATTTTAATCAGCATTCGATGAATTGAATTGGGAAAGAGGTATTGCCTTACGTTGCTGTCCCAGAAAGACAGAAGAATAACAGCAGCAGTGATTTCGACAGGTGTCGATATGCTATATAGTCCGATATCTTAGCTCAGAGCGTAACCAACCCCGTTCGGACGCACGCCATGGTATAAAAATAATTCTGAGCGCTTCCAATTTTAGAGGGATGGTGTTAATAGAGCGACACCCGGGAACATACCCATCCAACAGCAAAACCTAGAGCGGGATCGACCCATCTAGCAGCTTCACGTAGAGTCGATAAATATTAGAAGTCGTCTCTGTAGAATTGTGCCGTGATGGCAAAATTGACGTACCAAAGTGAAAAAACGTTCCTGATATCGGAGCCCATGTAGTCATTTCACCAACCGCACAAAGAGAGCTGTATGTAAAACGCTAGTTAGCTTGAACATGAAGCCGAATAACGAAGCGAATGTACGAACGAATAAGCAACGGTCCCCACTAGACCATAAGCGATCAAGGCCCCTAGTGGTCCTGCACCTTGCAGAGCATGACCAGAACCCAAGAACAATCCTGTTCCAATGGTTCCGGCAATCTTCGAACAATGATTTAGACTTGTGAGAAATGATAGAAATGATGTTCCTAACAGCAATCCTGGTGATTCTATGAGCCTCTTACAAAAAGGAATACAATCTATGGAACACATACATCTGTATATGACGTTGCTTCAGGCGTCTTTGGACGCGGTCGAGTTCGTGGGCATCGAGGTGAAATCTAGCGCGTGTTCATGGTCGCTTATGGCAGTGAAGAACAGCAGACTCGGAAGGGATTTACCTCGGATTAGTCTGCGTGACAAACACTTGAGTATCTGACTGGTTATTATCTTTTTCTGCTTTCAAGCCTGCTTCGTGATCCATGGGTGGTGGTCGGAGAAGAGAAGGGGTGTAGACAGATGACGGAATGTGCACTTAACGCAGATATAAACCGTTAGTCGCCGATGATCGAAAAAATCGATATATATAATTTCCTGGAATATTTGATAGGGACTTGATGAACCTGAAATAGATAAAGGAAGATCCAACATGTGTTGAGGAATCCAATGTGCAAGGCGATGGCTACAGCTTGAAAATAATGTTATCTTGGCCAATTTGCGTCTGTTCATTTCGGTCTCATATAATAATCTCTTACATAAATCAACAGCCAATGTCAACGATGTGCGCTGAGCGGATTGATCCACAGACTATCCCATAAATAGGCCACATTCATCTGTGCCAGATGTGGCGGCCTGCCCTTTTGGTTTCGAAATGGGGTTACCTACGTCTTCGAAGTTCGTTGGACCTCTTTGAGATTACTTTATACAGGTTTCGGACAGAAGAAGACGACGTTTGGGGCCTCTGAGAATTCTTGGAAAGTCTGTACGAAATGGCAAGGAACAGCTGGATGTTATTTTATAGTAATAGTACAGGAAAGCGCCGAGTTAAGGATAGACAAAGCGAAACACACCCCAGCGTTATGAAAGAATACCTGCCAAGGTCTATCATCACGGTCTATGAAGAAAGAGAGAAGCCATGCAATCGGAATTGATAGGAGTAGGTGAGAAACCAGAAGCTTTTGATAGAGTCATTGAAAGCATCATCGCCTAGGACTACAGCACTAGGAGGATAAGGTACGCCAGACCTAGACTCGGATATAAACTCGTCGCCGATGATCGCAATATGTAACTTCCTGAGATACTTGACGGGGGACCGGGTGATAAAAGTTGTCAGTCTGGCTACGGGAGACTAATGGGGAACTGATCGACTTAAAATATACAACAGGAGGACTATGTTGAAGAGTGCAATGAATGCCAGGCGATGGCGAAGGTTCTGCATTATTAAATGCTATCTTGCCCAGTTTGCCCCCCTGTTGATGCTGATTTCGATTTCTTATATAAATTAGACCAGAAAAACTAGTTGTGACGAGCAAGTCGATTTGGAGATTATCCGAATAACAAAAGGGCCTGCGATAGTTCATCTGCGGAAGTGCTTATTCCAAAACCAACGACGCTGGATATGACCTCACCACCAAATATACTCGGGTCTTTGTCTTTTCTAAGAAAATTTCGTCGAAAAGCACATTTGTTTCTGGCTACTGTTGGTCCTTGGCGGGGTGGTCTGCTTTCCTGGTCGTCCTCTTCAAGTTTCTTCCACAGAAGCCCAAGGCATTGCCACGACCCGTGGATCTCAGAAAGGCGCCTTCATGATCATGAAACCCAACACACCCACCTACATTGATCTGCCTTGGGCAGATATAGACAAAGAAGTAATGTCTCGTCCAGACATCTATCGACAGTTTATACGAATCGCTTTCAACGGTCACCGGTCTAAGACACCTCATCATCAATCAGAAGATGTATCGTGTGCGAATGCAGGGCAAGTTCCAAGAAGTATACAAGGTACCTACTCGTAAGGATGTTAAATTTCTTATACGATAAGTTGTTTAAATAACATATTGAGGTATCGACGCAATATTTGCTCAGAAAAGGATGTTTGCTATGCGCTCCCCGAAGTGCTTCGGTGGCTTCACTGGTAGTTCGGTTTCTTCAGGAGTAGGGATGCCCTGTAAAAACAAGAAAGAGATCGTCAATCAGGAGGTTCGTGATATAGCCCTCCATCTAAGACTGACAGTGACAAAGTCCATTTCAGAGGGTCTCCAGATTTTGGTGCGCATGATGGCTTTGTAGCCCAAGTATAAGAACACAAATATCGGAATATTGAGATCTATCAAGGATAAGCATCAAAAATCAGCCATGGAGATAGGATACATCATCGACAAGAGTATACATACAAGCCGTGAGGAATTCAGAAGCGTTGAAATGCCAGAACACCGCGTAGCCGTTGACTAAGATGAAGAAAAGGGTCCAAAAAACGCCCCAGTAAGCAAGATAAGGTTGGAAACGGTTGTTATAGGCATTCTTTCTCAAGTCGAACCCTTGTGCTTTCATTCCTCGGTCTAAAAGTATTTAGTCGCAGAAGCATAAAAATGTACATAGTGGACTCACGGAAGAAGATGTACGTTAAATTCATTGCAAACCAACTGGAGAAACCTGCGGTAGTGGACAGATTGACGAACCAGCTATGGAAAGCAGTTAAACCTAGAACAACAGGGAAAAAAAAAAGGCACCATTACTTGAAAACAGTCGCACCACCGTTTGACACATTCATGAAAGCCAACCAGCAGAAGGCACTCTAGTTGATAAAAAGAAAGAGGGGGTGGGGGGAATTAACTCGTTATTCCTATGTGACATTGAACATCCACTTACGGAGACCAGAACGGCAAACAGAGGGAGACCATTCTTGGTACAATAGGTCAAGAATCTTGGTGCTTGTCCTCGAAGTGCAAGCCCATAAAGAACTCTGGACGAGCAGAACAAGAAACTATTCCCGGCTGAGAATGCACTGGTGAAAATAGCTCCATTGATAATATGAGGAAGAACTGCGTTTGCGGGCATCAATGACTGAGGCGGGAATTGAGTAAATTGTAAGTTACCTTTGACACCGGCACGACTGATTGCGATCACAAAGGGTGATTGTGCCGCAGTGCCAGTCCCTATTTATGAATTAAATAGGGGTATCAGTGCCATTTGTCTTCTAATTGAAAATTTTCTTACCATTGAGCAAGTCGGGATCATCATATCTGACCAACATTCCTATGATAATAATACCAAGGATCTGTAAGACTACATCGTCAGCTGTTGTTCAATAATGTGATCAAGTGAATAGTGTACATAGAAGACTAGGATGCGGTAGAAAACCCGATTGACAGCCTTGGAGATGTTCCGACGAGGACTTTCGGTTTCAGATGCAGCACTGATTGTTCAATCATCAGAACTATAAAGCGACAGGTGGTATAATCTGTCCCAACTTACATGACGACCAACTCCATGCCTTGGAACGAGAAGGCAGCTTGAACAATGACGCCTAAAATTCCGAGGAAACGATCTACGCCTATATGTGAATGCACCAAACCGGCGCGAGCAAGAGGCCCGGGATTATTCCAGTACTGTTAGGTTTGTTAGTCATTGTCGAATTCGCAAAGTGAAGATGTACTTACCCTGAAACCAATGCGATCATGGTTAGGACCTCCTCCTAAGTCGATAGCAAGGCCACCAATAATTAGACCAGTGATAAGGGTTACTAGAGGCCAACGACAAATTTGAATGGAGATTTTGTGACTGATTTAAGTTATGGCACACATTTAATAAGAGAAAATGCAAATTCAGCTGAGAATCATTCCCATTAGCAAATTGGATTTAGAATCAAAAAGACCTTACATTCTCCAAAGTATCTGATTAGAAGTAAGGTTAGAACATAGATAGCTAAAGGAATAAGTCTAATTTACCTAACACCAAAGATGTTGATCAAAGAAACGAGTATGCAGAGAACCTTGATGCCGAGGCATAAGTTCAATATTGTCCAACCTCCATACAAGCTTCAGACTTACAGCGGTGTATATTGGCACGTGAGTTGTCTATTTTTAAATCAGCAGATATAATTGGGAGAGGTGTTGGCTTACGCTGCTGTCCCAGAAAGACAGAAGAATAACAGCAGCAGTGATTTCGACAGGTGTCGATATGCTAAACAGTCATATGTTGGCTCAGAGCACGCGGGTAATCAACCCGTGACGTACGCATTTGAATAAAAATAGTTCTGAATCCTTTCATTTAGAGGGCTGAGGAGTAATAAAGCGAGATCCGGTAACGTACCCATCCAACAGCAAAACCCAAAGCAGGATCGACCCATCTAGCAGCTTCATGTGAAATGTTAAACATCAGGTCATCTTTGTAGAGTTGTGCCCTTAGGTCGAAATTGACGTACCAAAATGAGGAAACGTTCCTGATATCGGAGCCCATGTGGTCATTTCACCAATCGCACAAAGAGAGCTGTGGAATGTTGGTTAGCTTGCCGTGAAGCCTGATGGCACAGCGAATGTACAAACGAATATGCAACGGTCCCCACTAGGATATAAGCTATCAGGGCCCCTAGCGGTCCTGCACCTTGCAGAGCATGACCAGAACCCAAAAACAATCCTGTTCCGATGGTTCCGGCAATCTTCGAGCAATGATTAGCCGCAGACTGGTGAGAACTGTTAGCAATGATGTACTTACAGCAATCCTAATTATTCTTTGAGCCTCTTAAAAAGGAATATAATCTATGGAACACATACATCTGTACATGACGTTGCTTCAGGCGTCTTTGGACGCGGTCGAGGTCGTGGGCATCCAAGTGAAATCTAGGGCGTGTTCAGGGTAACTCATGGCGAAAATAAAACAAAAGAAGGGACCCACTTCGGATTAGCCTGCACGGCAAAATTCCGGGGCTTTGACTGCCTATCATTGTCCTTTCCTTCTGGCAGGCCTTTTTCGTGATCCATGGTGGTGGTCGAAGAAGAGAAGAGTGGGAAGGGAATGTGCTCTATATACGCTACCGTGTGACTCTCCTTGACAGGAATTTGCGCGGGTCCAAACATGTATCATAAAGCGGTTCAAAACTTGAAATAGCACAACTGGGATAGCCACCCAGGCCTGTCAAAGAAGAGCATACGACTATCTGACCCTTGTCCAAGCTGGGAAGCCTCGGTCCCTGCATCAGAAAATAAGTATGGGAGAAGCCATGGAATTCGAAACGGGCTGGGTGGAGCTCGAGAAGCCTCTCATAATCTAGAATCTACTGATAGAGTTCGTTGAAAGAATCATCCCCTGGGGACTACAACACTAGGGGAATAAGGTGCGAAAGACATGAAAACTCGTCGCATGATCGTAGTATGCACATATGTACCTTGCATAACTTCCTGAGTGTCAGCGCGTACCAACTTACAGTGTGTTGCATAATGTTTTGCACTCTGGACGGTGGTCCGAGATTAGAATGCCGGACCGGGTCCCGGTTAGTTAGTCCGGCCTCAGGCCGTGAAGAAAAAAAGTGGACTTGCTACACTTAAGGCTAGAAAGAGTCACAGAATTATAGGCTCAAAAGATGCATTCTCAGTTGAAACATGGAAAAATCAATAACAGTTAGATAGATAACCAATCCAATAATCAGGGGGGCACCAGGATCAAAAAAATAGACCTGGTGTCAATTTTTTTGTTAAGACCCATGTCTAACTCAGCATTCAAGGAGATTATATGGACGATGCCAAAATTTTATCCCTCTCTTTGTTAGAATACATCCTGGGAGATATAATATTGTCAAGCTACGTCACAGATAATTATGAGATGAAATAAATGGTACAAAAAAAAGATCAGGAGATGATTAGGCAAGGACATTCCAAAGACATCATTGGAAGCCCGCTCTGGGGAACACTCGAAAGAATCAACTCACACGTCAACGAGCGGGATCAACATCTATTGAGAGGGGAACTACGAGAGAAGCGAGAAGGAGGAAAAAAGAGAAGAAAAAGAAGAAATCCGGAATCAATCTACATGCGCTTCCTTAAATAGGGAGCGCCCCAAACACAACCAAATACGCACTGTAAGGCGCCAGCCTTACAATCATTGGCGAATTTTCAATGCCATCATATGCATTAGGGTTGGTGGGAGCTCCATACCCAGTGCTTCATATTGTGGGGGAAGGCAGGAAATAATGGTGATTTATGGTTATTTATGTTGGTTTAGAGAAAAGTCTATTCTTGTAATGTTTTGCTCAACATGCTCTCCTGTATTGTGACTATGCTTTTGTGTGTAATGTTTCTATTTTATATTTGAATGAATTTCTAAAATTTTCTTCCGAGTCATGTCTGGCAGTCCCGCTTTGATGGACGTCCAACGGGTGTATTCTCCTGTTGGTGTTGCTGGGTAAGCGAGTAACTGGTACATCTATTTTTATATATGTTAGTGTAGTCTCTTTGAATCCACCGCCATAATAACTTACGAATGGGTTGAAGCAAAGAGTGGGAATAAATTGAAGACGCAGTAGTGGAAGAATTAGAAGAGTTGCCTAGTTGAGTTGCCGCCCTAGAGTCGCTTAATACCGTTATAGAAGCTCCAGCTATCGCATGATTCTCTTGAGGTGTAGGCGATAAGGCGATATGACCCAAGTCGTTACCAATACCAGCCAAAGAGAAACAAGACATATTTCCTTTATACACATCCGCGGCGTTATTCTTTCGTGAGGGTCTTTTAGAGTGAATCGCGTGGATATCCAAGTTCTCAGAGCAAGGGTCGGTTATGATGTCTAGAACGCTAAAGCTAGATGTGATGTGGTTTTCATGATCGGGTTCCACTGGCCCTTGGAGACTGAAGACGCTTTCAAAACTCTCTTGTGGTGGTAGTCGAGGCGGAGACATCTGGTATACTGAATGGATGGGTAGCCTCCCCCCAAGACAAAGGCGGTTTATGGAACGTGTTTTGAGGGTTTCTGAGAATGCACAGGGACTTACACCCCGAGTATGCGTGGGTTCAAATTGTTTGACAGTTGCGATTCAAGTGGTGCAAGCGGCAGCCGGCGCGTTCACGTGATGCGTAGTCGCCTAAACGAATTTCGTTACACTTATATGCATATAGTCGCCCAGTACTTCTTATTTCATGCTATAATCATATTATTTGGAGCGAGTGCATTCATTGACCAAAGCCGGACGTAATTTTTTCTTTGGTAACAGCTTGAACTTGATCTTTTCTTTCGGCGCCTTCATGTCAGACACTCTCGTCCTCAACTGCTTCGTCCTTGGTGTTGATCCCAGTCAAATCTTCGAGATCAAGATGGCACCTACGGAGACCGTTAATGCCTCAAGAACGACATCAAAGTTGCGATAAACCAACAAGTTGACATACGCGCGCTTTGACTCTGGAAAACATCAATCCCCGTCAATTCAAACTTCGGAGATGTCATGCGCAACCTCAACTTTGAGGAACTTGAGTCTTTGTCACCGGTTCGGTTGTTGTCGGGAGTCTTTCCGCATCTACCTCCTTATTGAATGCGTTCATATTGTTGTCAAACTTTCGTCTGTCGGTGAGTATTCCTTCTCACATCATTGTTCAAATAGCCAATGGTGAGCGAACCTTTCTCAGTGAAAGCTGGTTAGTTGTAAAGTATTCAGCTCACTTAGAGCCGACCCCTCCTCAGACGACGCGGTGTCCTGGAATCATGGCAGTCAAAGC
>Ga0193743_1000399_pt1 | contig 34726 bp, 17 predicted proteins | sample L2c2metaG_FD_143038 | JGI IMG/M metagenome (GOLD analysis project Ga0193743, IMG submission 143038) | Soil microbial communities from a riparian zone of the East river system, Colorado, United States - L2c2 | ecosystem: Environmental > Terrestrial > Soil > Riparian zone | place: USA: East River... | reverse complement strand
TTCTCGGTGGTCGCGCGGCGGGGCGGACTCTCGATCTTGACGGTCTTGCGGGGCAGCGGCGATTTGTTGGGCCGGGTGAGCGCCGTCTTGGTCGGCGCGGCACCGAGGCCGGCCGACGTCGCGGCGTCGGCGGCGGGTCCGTCCGCCGGCGCGGTGGGCGCCTCGGCCACGCCGGTGCTGTTGTTGCCGGCCTGGGCGCTGTTGGTCTTGTCGGTGCTGGCGTCAGCGGACTGGCCGCAGCCGCCCGCGAGCAGCACCACGCCGACCGCGCAGAGCGCGACCACCTGACGGCCGAACTGGACCATCGCACCTCCCCGAGACGGGAGGGACGCTATCAGCCGGCCCGGTTTCCTACTGTCCCGCTTTCGGCAGACCGCGGCGCCGCGACTTCGGCCTCAACCACCGCCTCGACCGCCGGCGCCGCCGCAGGCTCCTCGCTCGTGCCGTCGCCGCGGCTGGCCCAGGCCACCATGAAGAAGAGCGTCCACATCACCCCGAGCAGCACCGACGTCGCGGTCTCGCTGGCCGTGCTCCAGCCCAGGTAGAGCCGCGCGCCGCTGAGGCTCGCGATCGCCGCGGCCGCCACCGTCCACAGCGCGACCCGCAGCGGCCAGTGCCGCCGTCGGGAGAGCAGCCAGGCCAGCGTGCAGAAGCCGGCCGTCAGCACCGCGTTCTGGCTTGGGAACAACCCGGAGACCGACGCGCTGGCCGGGGTGAAGTTGCCGGCCAGAGTCACGTCGGAGATCACCGCGAGGACCACCAGCGGCACGAACGCGCCGGCCGTGCTGAGCAGGGTGACCAGGTCGCCGCGCCAGGACCGGTGCCGCCAGGCCAGCAGCAGCGCGACCAGCGCGACCACCAGGATCAGCAGCGAGCCGCGCAGGACGCCGAGGGTGTTGCGGGCGATGTCGACGACGTGGTCGGTGCGTTGCAGCGCGAACCAGCCGGCGATGTTGTCGTCGATGATGCTCAGCCCGCTCTGGTCGACCGCCCACGTCATCACGAAGGCCAGCCCGAAGCCGATGCCGAACAGCAGGGCGACCCCGGCGACCAGGTTGGCGACCAGTGCCCAGCGGCGACCGACGCGCATCGTCAGCAGGAAGAACAGCACCCCGAAGCGCTGGTTGACCCAGCGCAGCGGCGGCAGCGCGCCGGCCCGCGCGACCAGCGCCCGCCACGGGTCGGGATTGCGGCCGAGCCAGCGGCCGACCAGGACGATCGCGATGATCGTGGCGACCAGGATCAGCACCGCGCCGGTGGCCTTGCCGAAGTATTCGGACACCGTCTCGTATGACTCGCCGGCGGCGTAGCCGACCAGCACCGAGGCACCGACGAACAGCGTCACGCCGGGGGCGTTCCAGACCGCGAAGCGGCGGTAGGGCATCTCGGCGGCACCGGCCAGGCGCGGCACGAGCGTACGCGCGAAAGCGACAAATCGGGCAACAAGCACGCCACGGCCGCCGAGGCGGTGCAGCAGTCCCTCGGCCTTGGCCCAGCGCTCCGGGCCGACCCGGGCGCCCCACCGCCCCTCGCGCAGCCGGACGCCGTAACGGCGGCCGGCGCGGAACGCCAGCGAGTCGCCGATCAGCCCGGCGACGACCATCAACCCGATGGTCAACGGCAGGTCGAGCGTTCCCCGGAATGCGAGAAAGCCCACCAGCAATAACGTCGCCTCGGCCGGAAACACCAGCCCCAGCAACACCGCGGTTTCACCCGCGATCAAGATGAATGCGACCACGTAGATCACGGCGGGTGGCAGATCTGCCAGCCGTGTCAGTAGATCGACCATTGCGTCCCCCGGCCCACGGCACCAGCATGCCAGTGCGGGACTCCTCTAAAACAGGCAATAAAGCAGAGATCCGGGCCACCTCCGGGATACCCCGTCGGGGTCGGTGATGGTGCGACCGGGAGGATGGACACATGCCGACCCGTTCCGATCTCCGCAACGTCGCCATCGTGGCGCACGTCGACCACGGCAAGACGACTCTTGTCGACGCGATGCTGCGCCAGGGCGGCCAGTTCCACGCCCGCGCCGAGCTCACCGACCGGGTGATGGACTCGATGGATCTGGAACGCGAGAAGGGCATCACCATTCTCGCCAAGAACACCGCCATCTCGTACGCGCCCGCCGACGGCGAACCGGTCGTCATCAACATCATCGACACCCCGGGCCACGCCGACTTCGGTGGCGAGGTCGAGCGCGGCCTGACCATGGTCGACGGCGTGGTGCTGCTGGTCGACGCCAGTGAGGGCCCGCTGCCGCAGACCCGGTTCGTGCTCCGCAAGGCACTCAAGGCCCGGCTGCCGATCATCCTGGTGATCAACAAGGTCGACCGACCCGACGCCCGGATCAAAGAGGTCGTCGACGACACCTACGAGCTGTTCCTCGACCTCGACGCCGACGACGCGCAGATCGACTTCCCCATCGTCTACGCGTGCGCGCGCGACGGCATCGCCTCGCTGACCCAGCCCGCCGACGGGTCCGTACCCGGCGACAGCGACTCTCTTGAACCGCTCTTCCGCACCGTGCTCGACACCATCCCGGCCCCCTCCTACGAAGAGGGCGCCCCGCTCCAGGCGCACGTCACCAACCTGGACGCCTCGCCGTTCCTCGGCCGGCTGGCGCTGTGCCGGGTCCGGGAGGGCACGATCCGCAAGGGCGAGACGGTCACCTGGTGCAAGACCGACGGCAGCAGCCAGCGGGTCCGCATCTCCGAGCTGCTGATGACCGAGGGCCTGGAGCGCAAGTCGGCGGATTCGGCCGGCCCCGGCGACATCATCGCGGTCGCCGGCATCCCGGAGATCATGATCGGCGAGACGCTGGCCGACGCCGAGGACCCGCGCCCGCTGCCGCTGATCACCGTCGACGAGCCGGCGATCTCGATGACCATCGGCACCAACAGCTCGCCGCTGGTCGGCCGGGTCAAGGGCGCCAAGGTCACCGCCCGGATGGTCAAGGACCGGCTGGAGCGCGAGCTGGTCGGCAACGTGTCGCTGCGGGTGCTGCCCACCGACCGGCCGGACACCTGGGAGGTGCAGGGCCGCGGCGAGCTGGCGCTGGCCATCCTGGTCGAGCAGATGCGCCGCGAGCAATACGAGCTCACCGTCGGCAAGCCCCAGGTGGTGACCCGGGAGATCGACGGGAAGCTCTGCGAGCCGGTCGAGCGGCTGACCATCGACGCGCCCGAGGAATACCTGGGCGCGATCACCCAGCTCCTGGCCACCCGTAAGGGCCGGATGGAGCAGTTGGTCAACCACGGCACCGGCTGGATCCGGATGGAGTGGCTGGTCCCGGCGCGCGGCCTGATCGGCTTCCGCACCGAGTTCCTGACCGACACCCGCGGCACCGGCATCCTGCACCACGTCTTCGAGAGCTACGAGCCGTGGTTCGGCGAGCTGCGGACGCGCGGCAACGGCTCGCTGGTCGCCGACCGCACCGGCGCGGTGACCGGGTTCGCGATGCTCAATCTCCAGGAGCGCGGCACGCTGTTCGTCGACCCGGGCACCGAGGTCTACGAGGGCATGATCGTCGGTGAGAACTCCCGCTCCGACGACATGGACGTCAACATCACCAAGGAAAAGAAGCTGACGAACATGCGGCAGTCGACCTCGGACGAGACCGAGAAGGTCATCCCGCCGCGCAAGCTCTCGCTGGAGCAGGCCCTCGAGTTCTGCCGCGAAGACGAGTGCGTCGAGGTCACCCCGACCTCGGTGCGCATCCGCAAGGTCATCCTCGACCAGACCGTCCGCGGCCGCGCGGCCGCTCGCCGCAAGCACGCCGGCTGACCGCACGCCTCAGCCGGTCTCCACCGTCGACCGCAGCGGCTTGTCGAGGATCTCGGCGAGCCGCTGCGTCTCATCGGCCAGCGCGGCCTTCGGCACCCGGCCGGCCTCGGCGAACCAGGCGACGACGACCTCGTCGCCGGCCAACGTCCAGGTGCCGGACACGGCACCGCGGGCGATCACCAGGTTGGCCTTGCGGCTGACCAGCTTCCGGCGGGCCGGCGGGACGACGTGCGGGTCGGCGGTGCCCGGCCCGAGGACCCACTGGTCGTAGCCGGGAAGGAAGCGCACGGCGCGGGTCGCGGGTGTCGCGGTCAGCTCGTCGAGGTCCTCGCGCAGCAGGTAGGCGGGCTCCCCGTCGATCCGCACCGCGGCGAGGCGGTCGCCGAGGTCCGTGATCCAGTCGCGGATCCGCTTGCGGCCGCCACCGAGGCCCTCGCCGAGCCAGTACTGGACGTGTCGCGGTGTCGCCGGCCCGTACGCCCGGAAGTAGGTCTCGATCGCCCGCCGCCCGGCCTGGTCGAGGTCGGGCAGGCCGGCCCAGCGCGGGTTGGTGTCGAGGCGCTGGAATGTGGCGCGACCGTCCCGCGCCGGCCCGAAGCTGATGTCTCCCTGCCAGGTCAGCGGTTTGATCAACGTGTCGTTGCCGTCGAAGGCGCTGGTCAGGTGGCCGAAGCGGCGGTTGTCCGAGATGGCGGCCGCGAGCTCGTCGCGGCTCATCGGCCCGTCGGTCAGCAGTTCCCGGATCAACTTCCGGAAATCTGGCCATTCGCCGGCCGGCAGCCGGTAGAAGCTCTGCCAGCTCGGCAGCTCCCACATCCGCCCGGCGGCCCGCAGCGCGAGGTAGGCACCGCCGTCCTCGGGCGTCAGCAGGTGGGTGGCGCCACGGAAGGCGTAGGTCTTGATGATCTCTCCGTCGGCCAGCGCGGCAGCGACGTCGCCCGGCTGCGCGTCAGCGCGGCGGAGCCGGATGGCGAGCTCGGCCGTGTGGTCGGGGTAGGCCGGGATGGCGCCCAGCCGGCGCACCACGTCGGCGACGGACCCGCTGCCGACCGGGTCGAGAAACTGTCGCCGCAGCCGCCAGGACAGGGCCTCGGACCAGGTCAGCGACACCGCCGCACCGTACTCCAGGTCGATGGACGGCGTCCACGATGCTCTCTCACAGCCGGCCCAGCAGCTCGGTGAGCTGCGACTGGTCGACCCGGGCAAGCGGGAAGTCGACCGCGGTGCGCGCGGCGTCCGCCCGCTCGGTCAGGGCGATCAGCGCGCGCACCTCGTCGAGGTGCTGCTCGGCCCGCCGCTCCAGCGCATCCGCGTCGTGCCCGAGCGGGCCGTGCCGCCAGCGGACCGTCAACGATCCACGTTCGACGGTCGCGGACACGTCGATCGGGCGGGGTAGCCGCTCCCGCGGGCTCGGTTCGTCGTCCAGCCGCAAGGTCGCCGGAGCGAACGCGCCGGACGCCGACTCGAACTCGCGCCCCAGGTAGGTGAACGCGAGCTGGGCCGGCGTCGCCGGCACGGGATCCACGTCGTCCTGCCGGAGCACCTGCCAGCCGAGGCCGTGGCCCGGCACCGAACGCCACGACTCCTTGACCGCGTCCAGCGTGGACGCCGGCGAACCGGCGGTGTGCAGCGCGACCGGGTGGGTCCGGCTGAACCAGCCGACCGTCCGGTTGAGGTCGACGTCGGCGAAGTCGTGGTCGCGGTCGTGCCGTTCGACGTCGACGACGTGCCGGTCGGCGCCGCTCCAGCCGGTCAGCGTGCGGGCCAGCGCGGCCAGCAGCAGCTCCTCGACGGAGCCGCCGAGAGCCTCGGTCACCCGGGCCAACAGCGCTTCCGTCTCGTCCGGCGCCAGCGCGACGGTGATCGTCCGCGGCGCCGCGACCTCGTCGTCGTGAGCCGGCGCGGCGGGCAGCCGGCCGGATCCGGCCGTGACCAGCGACGTCCAGTAGCCACGCTCCGCCTCGACCGCCTCCGACCGGCCGTAGGAACTGAGCCGGCGGCCCCACGACTGCCACGAGGTCGTCTTCGGCAGGAACCGGAGATCCTCGCCGGCGGTCAGCTGGACCATTGCGGTCTCCAGGTCGTCCAGGATGATCCGCACGGAGACCGTGTCGGCGACCAGTCGGTGCGCGACGACCGCTGCCCGGTCCGGCCGCCCGCCTCCGAGCCGGAAGAGCCCGATCCGCAGCAGCGGCCCGACCGCCGGGTCGAGGCCGCGTCGCATCGCCGCGACCGCCTCCCGCAGCCGGTCGTCCTGCGCCGCCGGCTCGACGCCGGCCAGGTCGTGCACCTCGAACGGAGGCTCGCCACCGGCCGGCACGATCCGGGACCTGGTCGCGGCCCCGGCGAGCAGGAACTGCTGCCGCAGCCCGTCGTGATGCGCGACCACCCGCTCCACGGCCGCGCGGAACAAGGCGTCCTCGGCGACCGCCCGCACGTCGATCAGCGCGTAGGTGTTCCAGCGCGGCGGCTCGGTGAGGCCCGCACCGCAGAACCCGCGCTGCATCGGCACCAGCGGCACCGGACCGGTCACCTCGCCCTGCTCGGCGTCGATGGTCACCCCGGCCGTGATGGCCTCGCCCAGCGCGGCGACGGTCGGGTTGACGAAGACGTCGTACGGCGTGAGCCGCAGCCCGGCCTCCTGTGCCCGGGCGACGACCTGGATCGCCAGGATGGAGTCGCCGCCGATCTCGAAGAAGTTGTCGTGGATGCCGACCTTGGCCACGCCGACGACCGCGGCGATGGTGTCCGCCAGCGTCTGCTCGGTCGGTGTCCGCGGCGCCGCGTACCCCTCGCTGAGTTCGGGTCGTTCGCCGTCGGGGGAGGGCAGTCGCTCGCGGTCCACCTTGCCGTTGGCGTTCAGCGGCAGCGCGTCGAGCAGGACGAACGCGGACGGCACCATGTACGGCGGCAGCTCGTTCTCGAGGAAGCGGCGCAGGTCGCGCGGGCTGGGTGCGGCGCCGGCGCGGGCCACCACGTAGGCGACCAGCCGGCGGTCGCCGGGCTCCGGCTCGTGCAGGTTGACGATCGCCTCGCCGACCTGCTCGTGCCGGGCCAGGGTGGACTCGATCTCCATCGGCTCGACCCGGAAACCCCGGACCTTGATCTGGGTGTCGACCCGGGAGATGAACTCGAGGTTGCCGTCGGGCCGGCGGCGCACCAGGTCGCCGGTGCGGTAGAGCCGCCCTCCGGGGTTGGTCGGGTCGGGGTCGGCCACGAACCGTTGCGCGGTCAGGCCGGGGCGGCCGAGGTAGCCGCGACCCACGCTGACGCCACCGATGTAGAGCTCACCCGTGCCACCCCGCGGGACGGGACGCAGCCGGCGGTCGAGCACCCGCATCCGCCCGAACGGCATGGGTGTCCCGATCGGCAGGTTCGGCCAGTCCCAGTTGGGATCGGTCGGGTCGAGCCGGAAGAAGGTGGAGCTGACCGTGGTCTCGGTCAGGCCGTACACATGCGACAGCGGCACCTCCAGACGGCGCCACATCGCCAGCCGCTGCGGCAGGACCCGCTCGCCGCCGATGATGACAAGCCGCAGGCAGGGCGGCAGCTTGCGGCCGCGCCGGTCGAGATCGCGAACCCATTCGTGCCAGTACGCCGTCGGCAGCTCGATCACCGTGATCCGCTCCCGCTCGATCAGCGACACCAGATCGTCCTCGCCGCTGATCAGGTGCTTCGTCGGGATGACCACGGCACCGCCGGCCAGCCAGGTCGGGAACAGCTCCTCGACCAGCACGTCGAAGCCGGGGGAGGCGAACTGCAGGAACCGGTCACCGGCGCCGAGCCCGAGCCGTTCGACCACGTCACGCGCGAAGGCGGCCAGCGAGCGGTGCTCGATCATGGCGCCCTTGGGCCGGCCGGTGGATCCCGAGGTGTAGATGACGTAGGCCAGCGAACCCGGTGCCAGCCTCGGCAGCGGGTCGTCGGTGGCGGTGGCGGTGCCGGTCAGCTCGTCGATCGAGAGCAGGTCGGCGCCGGTCCCGGCCAGCGCCGGCTCCAGGTGGGTCCGGGTGACGACCGGCCGCGCGCCGGCGTCGGCCAGCATGAAGGCCAACCGTTCCCGCGGATACCCCGGATCCATGGGCAGGAAGGCGGCGCCGGCCTTCAGCACGCCGAGAATCGCCACCGCCAGGCCGGGCGAGCGGTCGACCAGCACCCCGACCACCGACTCCGGGCCGACGCCGCGGTCGTGCAGCCGGCGCGCGAGCGTGCCGGCGGCCCGGTCGAGCTCGGCGAAGGTCGTCACGGCGCCGTCGCAGACCACCGCCGGCGCGTCCGGGTCCGCGGCCACCCGGCGTTCGAAGGACTCGAGGTAACCGTCCGGGTCGGTCATCTAGCCATCTCCATCCGCGCGTCCGCTGTCCGGCGGGGACAACCGCACCGGCACCGCATGCCGCTCGCGCCACCGGGCCAGTTCTTCGGGCCGCGGCTGGACACCAGTCACCACGACGAGCCGGAGGGAGTCCGGCAGGGGCCCGTCCAGCCCGGCCGCCCACGCCCGCCACGCCGCGGTGGTCAGGTCGAGCACCGTGACGCCCGCGAGGTCCGTGCGGGTGTCCACCGCCCCGCCGGCGAGCCACGTCGCGAGCGTCTCCACCGCCGGTAGCGGCGGGCCGGCGCGAAGCCGGTCTCCGGCGCCGAGGCCCAGCCGGTCGACCGTGGCCCGGGCCGCGGCGAGCAGGTCGGCGCCGCCGGCCGTCAGGGCGGCGAGCGGGCCGTCCGGATCCAGCCCGGTCGCCAACTCGGCATACGTGGTCACACCGCGGTCACCGACGACGGCCGGCGCGTACGGCGACTCCGCGACCCGGCGCCGGAAGGCCTCGACGACGCCGTCCGGAGCCGGCTCGTCCGCCGACTCGCCGACGTCGAACTCGACATCCCCGACGATGCGATCGGGCGTCGTGACGACCTGCCGCAGCACGGCCGCGAACTGGTCCGCCAGCAGCGTCACCGTCTCCGGGTCGAACAGCTCGGTCATGTATTGCCACTCCAGCCGGAGCCGGCCCTCCTCCGGGAACGCGGTAAGGGTCAGGTCGACGGATGCGACGCCGAGGTCGATCGGCGTCACATCGAAGCGCAGGCCGGGCAGCTCCAGGCTGATGGCCGGCATGGTGATCACGTTGATCCACATCCGGCTGAGCGAGGTGTGCGCAGACTCGCGGGCGAGGCCGAGCTCCTCGACCACGCGGTCGAACGGCACGTCCTGATGGTCCAGCGCGGTCGCGAGCGTGTCCCGGGCCTGCTTGACGACGTCGAGCAGCGTCTGGTCGTCGTACACCCGCATGCGCAGCGGCAGCGGGTTGGCGAAGCAGCCGATCAGCCGTTCGGTCTCGACCCGCGTCCGTCCGGAGACGAGCGACCCGAGCACGATGTCGCCCTGGTCGACGTGGCGGTAGAGCAGCACGGTGCTCGCCGCGAAGAGGATCGGGAACAGCGAGGCGTTCTCCCGCTCGCTGAACGCGCGGACCGCGGCCACGAGCGACGCGGGCAGCTCGACGGCGTAGGTCTCGCCGGTGTAGGTCGGCCGGGCCGGCTGCTCGCGGTCGGTCGGCAGCTCCATCGAGGTGGGCATGCCGGCGAGCGTCTGCCGCCAGTGCCGCACCTCGGCGGCCTGCTGTTCGGGCCCGCACCGTTGCCGCTGCCACGCGGCGAAGTCGCCGAACTGGATCTCCGGCCGAGCCGGCCGGGCATCCCGACCGTGCCGGTGCCAGGCATACAGCGAGACGATCTCCTGGACCAGGATCGCGAGCGACCACGCGTCCGAGGCGGCATGGTCGGTGACGATGAAGCACACGTGGTCGTCCGGCGCGAGCCGGATCACGGTGACCCGCAGGCGCTGGACCTCGTGCGGCTCGAACGGCCGGACGGTGCCGGCCAGGCAGATCTGGCGGACCCGTTCGCGTTGGGCATCCGGTGCCAACCCGGTCAGGTCGACCACCGGGATGGGCACCGGCCCGACCGGGCCGACCACCTGCACCGGAGCGCCGTCGGCGCCGGCCTCCACGGTGGAGCGCAGCACCTCCTGACGTTCGAGCAACTCGGTGAGGACCTGCCCGAGGACGGCGAAGTCCACCTCGCCCTCCACCCGGAACGCGCTGGGCACGTTGTTGGCGCCGCGCACCCGGGACACCGCCCACTCCCGCTGCTGGGCGATGCCCAGCGGGGTCGGCGCGGTCCGGTCGCGGGGCCCGATGCGGTCCGGCGGGTGCGCACCGGTCGCCCGCTCGGCGATCCGTGCCTCCAGCCGGGCCCGCTGGTCGGGAGAGAGGGCGGCGATTCGACTCCGCAGATCGGCCATCGGCCCGGTACCTACGCGGGGACCCGGGTTGCCCCGTACAGGTACTCGTTGAGGTCTTCCGGCCGGGTCTCCTCCGGGCAGGCGTCGGTGTAGTAATTCATACCCACCGCGACCCGCAGCCCCGGCTCGTTCATCGCCCGCACGTAGTGCGGGAACCGGCGTGCGTCGAAGAAGACGATGTGGCCGGAGACCGGGTAGAGGATCGAGCAGTCGGCGTCGACCTCCTCGACCGACCGGGCGTCCACGTTGTTGGCCACGACGAGCTCGCCGCCGGTGCCGCGCGGGTGGTCGGTGACGTAGAGGAGCGCCTCGACCGGGTTGGTGTCGACATGGCACTCGTAGCGGTCGGTGCCCTCCTGGACGTTCATCACGACCGCGTAGCGCCGGTCGTCGCTCGGGTAGACGCTACGGCCGGTCGCCTCCTGGTAGAGGTCGCGGAAATAGCCGCAGTAGAGGTCGATGAACCACGGCAGCCGTTCCCACACCGTGACACCGCGCACGGTCATGATCTGCAACGAGCTGACGTCGGCGCCCTCGCGCGAGGTGGAATGCGGCGGGACGAGGTGCTTCGTGATGCGGTCGTTGCGGGCGACCCGCACCAGGTCTTCGCGCCACGTGGCCGGCAACGCGCTGGTCACGTCGTAGGTGATCCAGTTGAAGCGGTTGGCGCCCTGTGGGCCGCGCAGGAAGTCATCGGACGACATGAGCGTCCACTGTCTGGTCACGCATCTGCTTTCCCTCCAAGGACATCCGGGCCGGACTGCCTTTCGACAACGTATCGAGGGCGGAATTGCCAGCGGCGTCCCCTAAAGCGGGGAACCCGGGAGATCCTCGAACCGGCCCGGCGCATAGGGCGGGGAGCACACCTCGAAGAAGACCAACGGCGTTTGCGGGTCCGCGTGCCACTGCATGAGATCGCCCACGTGTACGTGGACCGGCGCCGCCCCGGGCCCGGCGAAGTCGTGCACCCGCACCTGCCCGTCGGGCCGGGTGACGGTCAGCGTGCCCCGGCCGGCCACCAGGCCCTCGACGGTCGAGTCGCCCGCGAGGACCCGCTGCAACGGTGTGCGGCACCCCGGCCGCACCTCCACCACGCCCAGGTCCCGGGTCGCGTCGCCGGTGAAGCGGTAGACGTCGCAGGTGACGCCGTCGGTGACGGTGGCGGTCTCGACGAATTCGACCGGCTGGTCGACGCCGTCCAGCGGGAACGTCCGCAGCGGCACGGCCGTCCCTCTCAGAGCGTGAACGTACGCACGACGTATGTCTCGTTCGGCACCACGGGCCACATCGTCCAGCTCACGTCACCGGCGAGCGCCGGAGCTCCGACGCCGGACGGCAACCCGGGTGAGGTCGCGACCACCCGGATGCGCACCGGGCCGGACCCCTTCGCCCGCACGGTCAGGTCGACACCGGCGGCCGGCGGTGCCACGTAGCGGAAACCCCAGCGCCAGCCCGCCGCCACCTCCGCCGGCACGTTCTGACCCCCGGCGACGTCGAGACCGTCGACCGTGGCCCCGACGACCTCGCGCGCTGTGGTGTCCGCGTAGACATCGAGCGTGTAGACGCCGGCCGGTGGCCTGAGGCGCAACCGCACCTCCCGGACGTCGCCGTCGGTGCGGTCGCCGACCACGTCGGCGGTCGGCGCGGCCACGCCGCTCGCGACCGGCGCCGGCCCGGTGCTGAGCAGGTCGCCGCCGATCGGCGGGAGATCGTCGCCCAGGCGGACCGGCTCGCCGGTCAGCACCGCTCCGACGCCCGGTTGCCCGGGGTCGCCGACGCTGATCCACCTGGCCGTGCCGGAGTCGGCGGCGAGCACGTAGGACAGGCTCACCGGCCGTGGCCGGCGGGCATCGTAGCCGTCGAGGGCCGCACCGATGCCCGCGGTCGCCGCCGCGACGACCAGCAACCCGACCGTGGCCCAGGTCAGTAGCCGGCGCCGGGGCAGTGGCTCCAGGGCGGCTGCCACGGCCACCGCGAGCAGGGCGGCCAGCAGCAGCGGGGCCGGGCTCAGGGCAAGGCTCAGCGCGGGCAGCAGGAGCAGGGCGATCGGCAGCAGCAGCGCCACCGCGGGCACGGCCGAGGCGCAGCCGGCCACCGTGCGCCACGGCGAACCTTCCGGTGTGAACCGCAACGCGGCCCAGAGCGCCGCGACGCCGACCAGCGCGGGCCAGCTGAACAGGTAGGCGCCGCCGGGCAGCAGGACCGCGAAGAGCAGGGCGAACAGCGTGAACCAGCCGAGGATGCCGGCCGCGACCTCCTCCGGCGAGGCCTTGCGGCGGGCCCACCGGTACCAGCAGACCAGCCCGGCGAGGAGCAGCACGGCTTCGGCGGCGGCGTACGGGCCGGGCCGGTAGATGGAGCCGAGCGTCAGCAGGAAGTCGGGCCGGACCAGGGTCAGCACCCACCACCCACCGATGCCGATGACGACCACCGCCGGCACGGTCAGCGCGAAGGTCGCGGCGGCCCGCCCGGCACCGCGGATCCGTAGGCCGCGCCGCCGGCCGGACCAGAGCAGCAGGACGTAGCCGACGAGTGCGAGGAGGGCCAGCGGCAGCCCGAGCCAGGCCGGGTAGGACACGACCATCCCGAAGAGGGAGAAGTAGGTGGCGTCGGAGCCGCCGGCGGCTAGGTCGGTCGCGGCCAGTTGCCGGGCCGCCGACAGGACGGACCCGCCCATGTCCTGGACGCTGGACCGGCTGACGTGGGCGATGTCGTCGTGCGGGGTGTGGTAGTGCGCCGCACCGTCCAGGAAGGCGAAGTTGAGCCCGCGCATCCCGGCCTCGTCGAAGACGGTGAGGTCGGTGTCGTTGGGCAGCACCGCGTAGACCGCGGCGGCGAAGGATGTGGTGACCGGGTCGGCGGCGGCCACCGCCGGCGTCAGCCCTGTGCCGGCCATCTGGAACATCACGGCCGGCCCCGAGACACCGCGCGCTTCGAGGTTGATGACGGCGACGCGGGCCGGGTCACCGGCCAACCCGGAGTCGACGAACGCCCGCGCACCCAGCAGGCCGACCTCTTCGGCGTCGGTGAAGAGCACGTCGACGTCGTTGCGCGGCCGCGGACCGGCGAGCAGGGCCCGCGCGACCTCCAGGATCGCGGCGACGTTGGCGCCGTTGTCGGACGCACCCGGCCCGGTCGGAACGGAGTCGTAGTGTGCGACGAGAACGACGCGCCCGGTGGGCTGCGAACCGGCTATCCGGGCGTGCACGTTGGACACCGTGCCGACGATCGGGCGGCCGGCCTCCGGCGAGCGGGACACCACCCGGGTCGACACCTCGGGCTCGAGGCCCAGCCCGCGCAGCTGGTCGGTCAGGTAGGACCGGACGCTGGCGGCCGCCGGCGAGCCCGCGGGGTGTGGCACGGAGGCGATCCCGCCGAGCAGCGCCACGGCCCGGTCGGCCGAGAACTCGGTCGGCGCTGCGGACGCCGGCCGCGCGGACGGCGGCCGGATCGAGAGGGTGGCCGCCGTGCCGGCCAGTAGCACCAGCACGACCACCGCCAACCCGGCGATCCGTTGCCGCGCGAAGGCACGACGCGTGCCGCCCGGGGCGGGCTCGGTGAGTTCGGACGTCGCTTCGAGCTGACCTGTCATGCCACTCGCCATCCCCTTGCACTCAGCACCCGGTCAATGTGGTCAGGCGGCCGGCTCCACCGGCACCGCGCCGGGCGGATCCGAAGGGTCGGCCGGCGCGGCCAGCCGGCCGAGCAGCGCGGCCCGGGTGAGCTCCGCCTTGTTGCCGGCGCCGAGCTTGGCCCGGATCCGTTTCACGTAGGTGTCGACGGTGTGCGGGCTGATGCCGAGGCGGTTGGCGATCTGACCGTGTGTCAGGCCGCGCGAGATCTGGCCCAGCACCTGTTCCTCCCGCTCCGAGAGGTGACAGCCCACAATGGTCCTGGTGGCGACGGCCGGTGGGTCAGCTGTTCCGGCGCCGACCCGGCCGCCCGAGGTGACCGCCCGCACCGCACGCACCAGCCGCTCGCCGGACTCGCGCTTGTTGACCACCCCGGAGGCACCGGCCCGCAGGTAGGCCTCGCTGCAGGTCGTCCGCTCGTTGACGAGCGCGAGCACCGGCGCGCACCGGGCCGCCTCGGTGATGTGGCCGAGGTCGTCGGCCGACGGGAGTGCGTCGACATCGATCAGCAGGATGTCAGCGAGCCAGGACGGCTCCTCGTCGGGCGAGGTGCGCGCCGCCATGACCTTGAATCCCGCGTCCGTCAGGGTCTGGACAAGTCCGAACAAGAAGATCGGTGAGGTAACTAGTAAATCGGTCCGAATCACACGTACTCCCCCCGCAGGCGACGCGAAGCCCCGATAGCGCCGGTTGTCCCCGACCGACCAGCGTGGTCCCACCCTCGACCGCTGATTGATCGCCTCCGATTTCGAGACGCTAGCAGCAGGGTCCGGCCCAATAGGGTCCCCCCTTTCGGGGACCCTGGCTGCCGATCATGGGATCGGGCGTGGCCGGTCGTCCGGAGTAGCCCGTTCCGGCGACACGACACGTCCGCGAGCCCGCCCGTAGCGTCCCTGGCAGTCAAGGCCCGGAACTCGAGCGGGCGGCCCAGGGGAGATTGCCGTGCTGGACTCGGACGTCGCCATCGTCGGGCTCGCCGCCCGGCTCCCCGGCGCTGACGATGCCGAGGAACTGTGGCTCAACCTGCTGCGCGGCCGGGCCATCGCCGCCGGACCAGGGGAGTGGGCCGGGTCGCCCGACGCCGGACTTCTGGAGATCCTGCACGCCGCGATCGAGAACGCCGGGTACGACGCGACGGCGCTGTCGCCGGGGGCCGATCTCGCGTCCGGGGTCGCCCGGGTGTCATATCGCGGGCAACAAGGCGAACAGGCCATCACCACACGAACCGGGACGTCGACCGTCCTCGCCGGACTCGACCAGGCCTGGCGGTCCCTCCGGGCCGGCGACAGCGACCTCGAGCTGGTCGGTGTCGCGGCACCCGGTGTTGGCGCCGCCGCGGTGCTGGTGAGGCGGCTCGGCGACGCGCTGTCCCAGCATGACCACGTGTGGGCCGTGATCCGCGGCGTCGCCGTCGGCAACGCGCCGGCGGCCGGGGTCGCTCCGGCGGAAGTCTCCTATGTGGAAGTTGACGATTGCGCCGACCTGACCGCGATGGCGGCGGTGTACGGCCGGTGCGGCGTCGGCTCCGTCGGCGCCGATCTTGGCCCGCTGGCCGGCCTCGTGGAGGTGATCAAGGTTGCCCTGGCGCTGGAACGGGAGCAACTGCCGGCCGCCGCCGGCCCGGCCGCACCGCTCCCCGCGCCGCTGCACCCGCAGGATCGGGTGGCGCCGTGGCCACGCGACCCGCACCGCCCACGACTGGCGGCCGTGCGGGTGGCCGGCGCGCACGTGGTCCTGGCCGAGCCACCCCCGCAGCCGTACGCGGCTCACCGGGAGGAGCCCCGGGTAGTGCTCTGGTCGGCGCGGACCCCGGCCGGTGAGTGGGCCGCGCGTGGCAACTTGGCCAGATACTTCGTGTGGCGTGGCGAGGAGGTGTTCGCCGACGCCGTGGCCACGCTCCAACACGGCCGCACCGCGCACCCGGTGCGCGCCTCCGCCGTGGTCACCGGTGCCCTCGACGCGGCGGCGGCGCTCAGTGCGGCCGACGCCGCCCGCGTGGTCACCGCCGGCGGACCGGTGCGTCCGCTCACGCTGGCCTTCCCTGGCGCAGGCCCGGTGTCCGCCGCCCGCGACCTGCACCGCGACGTGCCGGTCTTCGCCCGTGCGCTGGATGGCTGGTTGGACCTGCTCGACGGACCCGACCTTCCGGTGCGCGAGCGCTGGCCGGCCGCCGCCGATGACGACGACCCGGCCGTCCTGTTCGCGGTGCAGGCCGCGCTGACACAGGTCTGGCGGGCGGCCGGCGTCCGACCGGTGGCGGTGCACGGCGACGGCATCGGCGTGCTGGCCGCCGCCACGGCGGCCGAGGTGTTCACGCCGGTCGACGCGGCCGCGCTGGTGCGGACCGTCTCGGTGGCGGCCGGCGGCGACCGGGCCGCCGTCATCGAGCGGGCCTTCGCCGGGATCGCCGCCAAGCCCCCGGCGGTGCCGCTGTTGCGCGCCGACACGGCCCGGCCGGTCACCCCCGAAGACGTCGACGATCCGACCTTCTGGTCGCGTCAGTTGCTCGCGCCGCCCACCGCGGGGCCAGGTGTGGGACGCCAGGTCGAGGTTCGGCCGGCCTCGACGGCCGCGCTGCTCACCACGGCCGCCCGGTTATGGACCGAGGGGCACGACATCGGGTGGGAGGCGCTCGGGCAGCGGCCCCTGCGCCGGCGCGTCCCGATACCCGGTCACCCGTCCGGATCGCCACCGACGGACGGCTACGCGCTTCCGCTGGCGGCCGCGCTTGCGCGCCGCCGGACCGGCGGACGTCCGACGCCGGTCGGGCTGACGCTGCTCGTTCCGCCCGACGCGGGCCCACTGGTGCTCGCGATCCCCTACGCCGGGGCTTCCGGCCGGGCGTTCCAGGGCGTGCGCACCTACCTGCCGCCGGGCTGCGGGCTGGCGCTGGTCGACCTGCCCGGCCATGGCGTGCGGATGGGCGAGCCGTGCCTGCGCGACGTCGACGACGTAGTCGACGAGCTGCTGCGGGCCCTGCCCGGCCTGCCGACCCGGCGGCTGCTGCTGCTCGGCTACAGCCTGGGCGGGTCGTTCTGCTACGAGCTGGCGGCCCGGATGACGGCGACCGGCACACCGCCGGAAGGGGTGGTGGTCTGCGGGTCGCGTTCCCCGCAGACCGGCGTCGGCCATCCTCCCGTCGCGCATCGACCGTCCGGTCAGCCGTTCCTGCGAGCCGCCGTCGACATGGGCCTCGCCGCCCGCGAGATGCTGGAGATGCCGGAACTCGCCGAGACGTTCGCCGCTCCGCTGCGGGCCGACCTGGAGATGGTGGAGACCTTCCCGCACCGGACCCGCCGCCCACGCCTGCCGGTGCCGGCCGCCGTCATCGGCCTGCGTGGCGACTGGGTGGTGCCCGAGCCGTCGCTGCGGGCCTGGGACGAGTTGTTCCGCGACCCACCGCTGCAGCTGCGCGTCAACGGTGGACACCTCGCGTTGCACGAACGCGAGCGGGAGTTCGGCACGGCCGTCCGCGGCGCGCTGGGCCACCTGTTGCGACTCGACCGTTCCGGCGATCCGGCGCACACCCCTGCCCCGTGAGAAAGGCGCCAGCGTGAGCCAGACCCGCCCGTTTCCACCGGCCGCCTGGAACGCGACCGACCGTAGCTACCGGAGCGACATCGTGCCCGCCCAACTGGTCGTGGAGGCGGCGCGGCGCGACCCCGACGCGATCGCCGTGTTGGACGGGACGGGGACGGCGTACACGTATGGCGAACTGCTGGCCGCGGCCAACCGGCTGGCGCGGCTCCTGCACGAGCGGGGCTTCGGTCCCGGCGACTACGTCGGCGTCGTCGGCCGGCATCGGCCGGACACGGTCGTCGCGCTGCTCGGCATCGCGCTGAGCGGCGCCACGTTCGTGCCGTGCCATCCGCACTGGCCGCCGTCGCGCCTGGGCTATGTGCTCGCCGCCACCGGCGCGCGGTGCCTCGTCGGCGGGATCGACGACCTGGCCCGGCTGGACCTGGTCCCGCCGGCGGCACCCGCCCTGACCGACGTCATCCTGCTCGACACCGACACGGACGAGCCGCCGCTTCGGGCCTACCGCGAGCGGTTCGACCAGGTCCGGGACGGTGCGGAACCGGCCGGTTACGCCCATCACGTGAGCGCGATTTTGCTGGCCGAGCAGCCGTCGTCGGTCCTGGAGGTCGGCCTCGGCTCCGGCGCGGTGCTGCGCGAGGTGGCGCCGCGGGTCGACCTGTATGCCGGCCTGTACCCCTCCGAGCCGGCGGTGCGGGCGAACACCGCGTGGGCCAAGGCGGAGGGCCTCTTCGTCGACCTCGTGCAGGGGTTCGCCGACGAGGTGGCCGAGCGGCTGCCCGGCGCGTACGACGTCGCCGTGCTCACCGGTGTCGTGTCCCACCTGCCCGGGGTCCGTTACCTGCGGGTCGTGCTCGACGCGCTGGCCGACGTGGTGCGGCCGGGCGGCGCGGTGGTGCTCGCCGACGTGATCCGGCCCGGCGCCGCCCCCGACGCCGGGCTGCTCACGTTGGCGCCCGAGTTCGTCGCGACGCTGCGGGGCGCCACCTGGTCGGCCGTCGAGGTGCGGCCGCGGTACGACGGCGCGGAGCGCTACGAGGTGCTGTTGCGCCGGTCCGGCGACGCGGCCGGCCCATCGGCTGTCCCGGAGTGCGCCGCCGGCCCGCGGATCTGGACCAGACGCGATGTCGCCAGCCGGTCCGGCGCCGGCCTGCCGTTGCGGGGCCGGTCGGGCGACGTCTCGTACGTCATCTTCACCTCCGGGTCGACCGGGCAGCCCAAGGGCGTGACGGTGTCGAACACCGCGCTGGTCAACATGCTCGAGTGGGTCACCGAGAACTTCGACGTCGGCCCGACCGACCGGCTCTTCCAGGTCACCTCGTTCTGCTTCGACCTGTCGATCTACGACATCTTCGGCCTGCTATCCGCCGGCGGCTCGATCCGGCTGGCCAGCGAAGCGGAGCTGGCCGAACCCGCCCAGCTGGCACACATCCTGGTGGCCGAACCGATCACGTTCTGGAACTCCGCGCCGCCCCTCTTCGCGTGGGTGCTGCCGTTCCTGCTGACGTCCGGCGAGGCCGGGCCGGGGCGGCGGACGATGCGGCTGATGTTCCTGGCCGGCGACTGGATCCCACTGTCCATGCCGGACGAGATCAAGACGATCTTCCCGAACGTCCAGGTGATCAACTGGGGCGGCGCCACGGAGACCACCGTCTGGTCCACCTGGTTCAGCATCGACACGGTCGACCCGGCCTGGCCGAGCATCCCGTACGGCCGTCCGATGGGTAACGCCCGCTACTACGTCCTCGACGAGCACCGGCGGCCCGTGTCGATCGGCGAGCCGGGGGAGCTGTATGCCGCCGGAACGGTGCTGGCGCTGGGATACCACGGTGACCCCGCGCAGACGGCACAGCGGTTCGTGCCCGACCCGTTCGTTCCCGGTGAGCGGATGTACGCGTGCGGCGACCGTGGTCTCTGGCGTCCCGACGGCGAGCTCCAGTTTCTCGGGCGGGTCGACCACCAGGTGAAGATCCGCGGTTACCGGGTGGAGCTGGGCGAGATCGAGTCCCTCGTCGCCGCCCTCGACTCGGTGCGCGAGGCCGTCGTCGTCACGGTCGAGCTCGCCGGCGCCCGGTCGCTCGCCGCGTTCTTCACCTGCCGGCCGCCCGGGGTGGCGGTCGACCTGGTGCGGGCCGCGCTGGTGGAGAGGTTGCCGGAATACATGGTCCCCGCTCGGCTGGCCCGGCTCGATGAGCTTCCGCTCACCTCCAACGGCAAGGTCGACCGGGCCGCGTTGCGGCAGTTGGCCGCGAACGACCAGCAGGGAAGTGGGCTCTGATGGGACGCGAAGACACCGCCGACGGCGCGATCGCGTCGCGGGTCGAGGCGGCCTGGACCGAGGTGCTCGACGAGCCCGCCGGCGGGCCGGTCGACCCGCACCGGCCGTTCCTGTCGGCCGGCGGCCATTCGCTGGCCGCCGCCCGGCTGATCGCCCGGCTCCGTTCCGACCTGGCCGTCGAGCTGCCGATGTCGGCGATCGTGCGCGACGACCCCACCCTGGTCGAGCTGGTCGCGGCGGTGACCGAACGGCTCGCCGGGACCCCGGCCGCGTCAGAGGCGGGTCCGGCGCCGGTCGGGTCGCCCGCGGCGGCCGGGTCGCCGGCCGCGATGCCGCTCGCGCCGACGATGCGGCGCATCTGGACCTGGCACCGGCTGCACCCCGCGTCGCCGGCCTACAACGTCGTGCGGGTGCTGAGCCTCGCCGGCCGGACCCAGCCGGCCGCGTTGCGTGCCGCCCTGGCCGACCTGGCCGACCGGCACGAAGGACTGCGCTGCGCCGTCGTCGAGGCCGAGCCCGGCCGGCCCGAGGTCGTCCTGGGCGAACCGGTCACGGTGCCGCTGTCGGTCGAGGTGGTGCGCGGCGGCGAGGCGGAGTCGGCGGCCGCGGTCCGCGCGGCGCTGTACCGGATCGCCGACCGGCCGTTCCCGATGGCGACGGCGCCGCTCTGGCGGGTCGGCGTCGTCTACGCCCCCGCCGTCGACCGCAGCTACCTCATCCTGGTCATCCACCACCTGGTCTCCGACCTGCGTACCACCGACCTCGTCCTCACCGAGCTGGCCGAGGCGTACGCCGCACGCCTGGCCGGCGGTGTGCCGGCTTTCGCCGCCGCGGCGCCGAGCCTGCTGGCCCACCTGGCGCACGAGGCCGAACTGCCGGGTACGCCGCGGTGGCGCGACGATCTCGCCTGGTGGTCGTCGAGCCTGTCCGGAGCCCGGTCGGCGGTGCCACTGCCGCTGTCGGCCGGTGAACGCGACGACGGGGTCTTCGCGGCCACGACGCACACCGCCGACATACCGGCCCAGGAGTCCGACGAACTGGACGAGGCGCTGCGCGCGCGCCGGCTCACCCCCGCGTTGTTCTTCCTGACCGCCGCCAGTTCGGTGCTGGCCGCGTGGAGCGGCCACGACCACCCCGAGGTGGTCGGGCTGCCCAGTGTGCGGATCAGCCGGCCGGAAGACGAGAGGCTGGTCGGCTTCCTGCTCGACACGTTGCCGTTGCGCGTCGCACCCGACCTCGGCCAGGGCTTCCGGCACACCTACGACGCGCTGCGCGATGCCTACTCCGACGCCGTCGACCACGCACGGCCGGCCTTCGACGACGTCGTCGACCGGCTCCGGCTGCCCCGCGGTGTCCGGAGCCCGTTGATCCGGCTGTGGTTCAGCGACCTCACCCAGGCCGTCACCCCCACCGCGTTCGGCGACCTGGCCGCCGTCGAGTACGACCTGCCCCCGCGCTGGGCACTCTTCGACCTCGGCCTCTACCTGTGGCGCGGTCCGTCCGGCTACCGCTTGCACCTGGTGTCCCCGGAGGGTCTGTGTGCGCCGGCGGACACAGCCGCGTTTCTGGGCCAGGTCGTGCGGACCGTGCTGCGGGCCGCCGCCGACCCGGCGCGGCCGTTGGGCGAGATCCTCGCGGCCCCGTCGGCAGTGGACCGTCAGCCGGGCGGCGCCACGGCGGCCGAGTCCATCGTGGACGCCATGCGCCGGCACGCCGCCACCAGTCCGGACGCGCCGGCCCTGACCGACGGGGAGGGGGTGCTGGCCTACCGGTCGCTGGCGGCGCTCGTCGCGCACACGGCGGCCGAGGTGGAGCCAGGATCGGTGGTCGCGCTGCCGGCCCGGCGCGACCGGAGCTTCGTGGTGCGGTTGCTGGCGTGCTGGGCGGCCGGCGCCACCGCGGTGCTCGTCGACGCCGAATGGCCCGAGTGGCGGCGCCGGCGCGCTTTCGAGACCGCCGGTGTGACCCGCGCGTTCCCGTGGTCCGGTGCCGGCCCGGCGGAGCCGGTCGGCGACACCGACCGGCCGCCGGCCGCCGGGAGACCCGCCCATGTGCTGTTCACCTCCGGCACCACCGGCGAACCACTCGCCGTGCGGGTGACCACGCCGGTGGCCGATGCCGCGTTGGCCGATCTCGCCGGGCTGCTCGACCTGCGGCCGACAGATCGCGTCTCGATGCTCAGCGGCCCGGCGCACGACCCGGTGTTGCGCGACATCGGGCTCGCGCTGCTGGCCGGTGCGACGGTGTGCGTGCCGCCGCCCGAGGAGTTCGCCAGTCCCGGCCGGCTGGCCGACTGGCTGCGGCGGGAGCGGGTCACCGTGGTCAACTCGACCCCGGCGCTGCTGGCGCTGGTGTTCGGTGTCGAACCGCGGCCGTTGCCACACCTGCGGGCGGTGGTGTGCGGCGGGTCGCCGCTGACCGCGACGACCGCCGAGCTCATCCGATCGTGCGGGCCGGAGGCGGTGCTGGTCAACGGGTACGGCTGCACGGAGACACCGCAGATCGTGGTCGCTCACGCGATCGCACCGGACCGCGCGGTGCCGCCGACCGCCCAGGTGCCCATCGGCGCACCGCTGCCCGGCCGGCTGGTCGAGCTGCGCGCCGGCGACGGCCGGCGGTGCGATGTGGGTCAGCTCGGCGAGCTGTGGATCGCCGAGCCGCACATCGCGGACGGCTACCTCGACGCCACCGCTGATCGGTTCGCTACCGACCCACTCGGCGTGCGGTGGCTGCGTACCGGCGACCGGGCCCGCCGCGACGCGGCCGGCGACCTGCACCTCGCCGGCCGCGTCGACCGCCAGGTGCTGATCAACGGCCACCGCGTGATGCTGGAGGAGCTGGAGGCCGTCACGCGCGGCTGCGCCGGTATCGCCGACGCGGTCGTCCAGGTCGTCGGTGACCTGGGCCGGCAGGCCCTGCGGGTGTGGGCCCAGCGGTCCCCGGGTACCCCGGTCGGCGACGACGAGGTGCGGTCCCACCTCGCGGCGGTGCTGCCGGCCAGCGTCGTGCCGGCCCGGGTCATCGTGGTCGACCGGCTGGACATCGGCGAGACGCTCAAGCCCGCCGCACCCGATCACGAGCCGGCGCCGGCCGACCGTGCTGCCCCGCCGGACATCCGGCTGCGCGAGCTCGCCCAGTCGGTGTTGGGCCACCCGCTGGACCCGGCGGCCAACTTCTTCGACGCCGGATTCACGTCCGTCTCGCTGTTGCAGATGAGCGCCGAGCTGACCGACATGCTCGGCCGTCCGGTGGCTGCGCTCAACCTCTTCCAGCACCCCAACCTGCGCGCGCTGAGTGCCTTCCTGTTCAGCCCGGCCGAGGACGGCACCGGCCGCCGCGGCCAGCCGGCCTCGATGGCCGACCGGGCCGACCGGTTGGCGCGGATGAACGCGACCCGGCGGCAGGCACGGGCCTGGATCCAGGAGTCGACGGCAGAGTCGCCGGGCGGGTGAATCCGTTGCGCGTGGAGCATCTGGCGCGGATCGACGACGGCTTGCTCGACGAGCTGGGCGTCGCGTCGACCCGGTTCTACAGGGGCGAGCTCGAGCGGATCCAGGTGGCGCAGCGCGGGCACGGCACGACGACCTACCTGGTCGCGCGCGACGAGGTGGGCCGTCCGCTCGGCCTCGCACCGGTCTACATCGCGCGTCCACCGTGGCATCCGACGGTCGACCCGGAGATGCTGCCGCCGGCCGCCGAGGGGGCATCGGTGTGCGCGGTCGGTTCCTACGGCGTGTACGCCAACTACCTCACGGTCGCCGCGTCCGTGCCCGGGCCGGCGGCCGCCGCCGTCGTCCGCGTGCTGGTCGAGCGGGCCCGGGCGGAGGCGCGTGGGTCGGGCAGCGGGCACATCCTGTTCCCCTACCTCGACTCGACCCAGGCGGCGTGGCTGCGGCCCTACCGGGACGCGGCCGAGGCGGTCAGCGTCCGCGCTAAGGCGGTGCTGCCGGTCGTCTGGGACTCGTTCGACGAGTACGTGTCGTGGCTGCCGTCCCGGCGGCGGACGCCGGTGCGGCGCGAGCGGCGCAGGTTCCAGGAAAGCGGGATCGACCTGCGTCTCCGGCGGGTGGCCGACGTGGCGGAGGAGACCGCGCCGCTGCTGGCCGAGACGGAGAAGCGTTACGGGCGGGAGGCCGACCCCCGCCGGATCGAGTTCCACTACACCCTGCTCGGGATGCACCTGGGCGACGACTTCGTCGCTCTGGTCGCCTATCTGGGCGGCCGGCCCGTCGCCTGTTCGCTGCTGTTGGCGTGTGGCGACCGCTGGATCTCCAAGGCGTGGGGCTGTGACTACGCCGCGGTTGGCGACCGGTCCCTCTACTTCAACCTGGTGTTCTACGAGCCGGTCATCCGCGCCATCGAACGCGGCGTCGCGTTTCTCGACTACGGGCTCGGCGGCCTCGAGTCGAAGACCGAGCGGGGCTGCGTGCTGGAGCCGCTGGCGACGATCCGCATCCCATCCGACTGCTGACCGGCGGAGGAGTTCCATGGTGGACGCGCACCTGACCGAACTGGACCGGGGCTGGACGCTGTGGCGGCTGGCGGCGTTGCGGTCGGCCGGGCTCCCGATCGAGCTGCTCGACGTGCTCGCCGAGCCACCCGGTGCCGCCGGCGCCGAGGAGCTGCGCGAGGCCCGCCGGGCCGCGTTCGACGCGCTGCTCGCCGACGACCGCTTCCGCGCGGCCCTCACCTGGCAGAACCCGGAGGCGGTCGACACCTGGGCGGCCGCGCACGCGGCCGCGCTCAAGGCCGGCGAACGGCCCCGCGTCAGCGGGCACCGGTTTGGTCACCGGATGGCGGTCGTCACCCGATATGCCCAGCGCTACTGCGCGAAGAACGACACGATCGGCTTCTTCGGACCGGTCGCCTGGGCCCGGTTGGGTGGCGCGCGGTCCGGCTACACCGGTGCCGGCGGGATCCGGCGTAGCGGGGTCTACGTCGAGGTCTGGGCCGTGCAGTCGATCGCCGCGGCCTGGAACGCCGACCCGGCGTCCCGCGCACACCTTCCCGTGCGGATCGACCCGGCGTGCACCGTCCGGGACGGCCGCGTGCTGCGGCCGTATCGCCGGCCGCATGTGCTGACCGCCGACGAGGCGTCAGTGGTCGCCGCGCTGGCGGCGGGCGTCGACCGGGTCGGCGACCTGCTCGGTGACCCGCTGGAGGCGTTGCGCACGGCCGGCGTCGTGCAGGTCGGGTTCCGCGTCCCGATCAGCAGCCATCCGCTGGACGGACTGGAGCGGCAGCTCGCGGGTCCAGATCGGGAGCGGCGACGGGCCCGCCTCGACCGGGTCCGGGAGGCCTGTGCGGCGGTGGCGGCGGCCGACGGGCCGGAGCGGCTCCGGGCCGCCCTGCGCGACGCGGCCCGCGCGCTGGACGAAGCGGCCGCCGCACCGGTGCGGCGCGATCCCGCCTTCGCGGTCGGCGGCCGCACTCCCCTCTACCTCGACTGCCGCCGCGACCTGGACGCCGAGATCGGCGCCGACCTGCTCGCCGAGCTGCGGGTGCCGCTCGCCGTGCTGCTGGACAGCGCGCGGTGGCTGTGCGGCCAGGTCGCCGACCTGGCCGCGGAGTCGCTGGTCCGCACTTACCGCGAGCTGGCCGCGACCCGGGCCGAGGTCACGCTGGCCGAGCTCTACCTGGCCGCCGCCGACCTCCTCGAGCCGGGTGGCCGGGCCTTCGCCGAGGTCGTCACCGACTTTCAGCTGCGCTGGGCGGAGATCATCGGAGCCACCGGCGACGGGCCGGTCGAGGTGGACACCGCGGTCGCCCGCCGGCTGGCCGACGCGCTCTTCCCGGCGCCGAAGCGCACCTGGGCCGCGGCCCGGTTGCACAGCCCGGACATGCTGCTGCGGCGCCGGCCGGATGGCGGGCTCGCCTGGGTGCTCGGCGAGTTGCACGTCGCGCTCAACACGTTGGAGAGCCGCTTCTTCAGCGGGCAGGCCGACGACCCGGCGGAGCTGGTCGGCGCGATGGCGGTCGACATCGCACCCGGCCGCGTCGTGCCGCTGTTTCCGAACACCGCGCGGGACGTGAGCTCACGCAGCTACCCGCCGCTGTCGCTGGATCCGGCCGGCCATTACCGCTACGTCTCGTTCGGGTCGGACGACGGTCACCCGGACGCCGTACGCGGCACCCCGGCGACCGCGATCACCGTGTCGGACCGCGCCGGAGAGCTGATCGCTGCGTCCTATTCGGACGGTTGGACGGCGCCGGTCCTGGAATGCTTCGGCGAGCACCTCAGCAGCGTCGCCGTCAACCTCTTCAAGCTGCGGGCCGGGGCCGGGCACGCACCTCGGGTCTCGCTCGGGCCAGTGGTGGTGGCCCGGGAGACCTGGCGCGTGCCGTTGCGCCGGGTCGCCGGGTCGGCCGGCCGTGACAAGGATCCGGCCCAGCTCGGGCTCCGCGGGTGGCTGCTGGACCTCGGCGTCCCCCGGTGGGTCTTCGTCCGGGTGCCGGGCGACCCGAAACCGTTCTACGTCGACCTGGCAGCGGCACCGCTGGTCGACAACCTGGCCCGGTCGGCCCGCCACGCGTTGCCCGACGCGCCGGACGGTGCCGAGGTCGAGCTCGTCGCGATGCTGCCTGACCCGACCGAGCTATGGCTCCGCCTGCCCGACGGCTCATACACCTCGGAGCTGCGGTTGGTGGCCGTCGACCCGCGGCCGGCCCGGCCGGTGTCGTGGGAGCTGCCGGCGGTGGACGCCGGGCGGGCCGGCTGAGACTCAGCCGGCGGCGAGCCGGGCGATCTCGGCCGAGAGCAGCCGGACGGTGGGGCAGTCGAAGAGCACACCGATGCTCATCTGCACGCCGAACCGTTCCCGGATGCGGCGCATGAGCTGGACCGCGCTGAGCGAGTCGCCGCCGAGCTCGAAGAACTCGTCGTCGAGCGTCAACGTTTCGACGCCGAGCGCCTCCTGCCACATCTCGAACATCGCCGCGTGCACGACCTCCGGCTCTGGACCGGCCCCGTCCACCGCCGGCGAGGCAGCCGGCGCCGGCGCTACGTCCGGGACCGGTGCCAGGACCGGGTGCAATGGCGAGGTGACCGCGCGCGCGGGGATCGGCACCGGGGAACCCTTGACGTAGGGGCGGACCAGCACCTGCCGGGGCGTGCGGGCGCCGAGCAGCAGGCTGAGCAGCCGGCCGCCCTCGGCCGGGTCGATGCCGTCGACCGTCGGCGCTGGCGGCGCCGGCACCTCGACCAGGGCCGGCGGCGCGGGTGGCGCCACCGGGTCGGCCGGCTCGTCGAGGAACCGCGGGTTGCGGCCGGTCCGGCGCATCGTGTAGCCCTCGATCTCGGCGACGAGTGTGCCGTCCGCCGCCACCACGGTGATGTCGGCGACGATCACGCCCGGCTTGTCGGGTAGCCGCCGGATCAGGCTGAACATCGTCTGCGGGAACGGACAGTGGAAGACCGCCCGCCGGTACATGAACGGCAGGTGCACGTCGTCGATGTCGTCGCGGACCACGGCGGTGGCCCCGTCGAGCATCGCCGGGTGGGCCGCGACGGTGTCCAGGTCGGCGAGGTACGGAGCCGGCAGCACCAATTGGACAACCCGGTCCCGCCGGTCGTCGCTCCGCCACATCCGCTCGATGCACTGCCACCGGCCGCCCAGGGTGAACAGCCGGCCGGCCCCCGGCTTGAGCGAGGGCGGCTCGACTTCCGGCAGGCCTTCGTACATCGGCTCGGGCGGCAGCACGTCGTCCTTGCGCGCGCAGCCCGTGATCCGCCCGTCCACGTGCCGGAGCCACTGCTCGCCGCCATCGGTGGCCCGGGACAGCACCTCGAACCGCCAGCTGTCGCGGCCGGGCGCGAACCGGACGCGGACGTCGCGCGGCGCGTCGACCACGAGCGGGTTCTGGAAGACGACCTCCTCGAGTTGGATCGCGTCGTCGGCGCTGATCAGCGCCAGGCCCCGGAACGAGCTCATGACCAGGTCGAGATGCCCCGTGCCGGGCAGCACCGGCCGACCCTCGAGCCGGTGCTCGTCGAGCACCCAGTCGCGCTCCGGGTCCAGGGTCAGCTCCACCTGCCGCGGGCCGACCCGGGTCGGCCCGCCGCCGTCGACCGCCATCCCGACGGTCGTCCAGGCCGGCCAGTTGATGCTCAGCCGCCGGTGTCGGCCCGGACCCGCCACGGCGAACGCGTCGAGCACGGCGTTGGCCGCGGCGTAGTCGCCGCTCCCGGTCAGCCCGTGCACGGCGGCGCGGCTGGAGAACGAGACGAAGAAGTCCAGCGGTGGCCGCTCGCGCAGCGCCTCCTCGAGCACCAGCGTCCCGCGGACCTTGGGGTGCAGCACGGCGGCCGCGTCGGGCAGGGAGCGCAGTTGCAGCATGCCGTCGCCGGCCACACCGGCCAGGTGCAGCACCCCGTTGACCGGCCCGAACTGCGCGGTCACCACGTCGAGCACCCGGTTGACCTGGCGCGGGTCGCCGACGTCGCAGGCCAGCGTGCGGACCGTGGCGCCGAGCTCGGTCATCTCCTCGATCTCGTCGAGGATGTGTCGCAGCCCTTCGTCGCTCTCGGCCCGCCGCGCGGCGTCGGCCGGCAGCGCGGTGCGACCGACGAGCACGATCTGGGGCCGCCGGCCGGTGCCCGCCAGGACCTTGCCGACCGCGAGCCCGAGGCCGCCGAGGCCGCCGGTGACCAGGTAGACGCCCGCGGGCCGCAGTTCCGCCGGTGCGGGGGTGAGGTCCAGTGGCTGCTCGTCCGGCACCCACCGGCGATGTCCGCGCAGCGCGACCAGCTCCTGGCCGTCCACCGTGCCCAGCTCGGCGACGAGGGCGTCCTCCGTGGTGCCGGGACCGACGTCGACGACCTTGCTGAGCACACCCGGCGCCTCCCGGGCCAAGGTGCGGGTGAGGCCGACCACCGTCGCCTTGACCGGGTCGAGCGGTTCGACGCCGGAGACGTCGGCCACCCGGCTGGCGAGCACCACGAGTCGCGGGAACCGGCCGTCGACGGCGTGCCGGGTGCCCTGCTGCACCAGCGCCAGCAGGCTGACGAACGACAGGTCGAGCTGGTCGTCGACACCGCGGCTGGTCGGTTCGTCCCAGGCCGGCACCGTCCAGGCGTGTACGAGCAGCTGCGGCAGCCGGCCTTCGGCCGTCAGCCGGGCGAAGACCTGCTCGATGTCGGCCGCCGAGCCGGGCCGCACCCGGAACTCGTCGCCCGCCGCCGAGAAGCGGTCCCCGGGGCGGACCCGGATGACCCGCGCGCCGGTCCGCAGCAGCGGACCCAACACCGCGAGCCCCTCGGCCCGGTCGGCGGGCAGGAAGGCCAGCGCGAGCGGTTCCCGTCGCGGTTCGTGGTCGCGGGGCGGCGGTGCTTCGACCCAGGTGAGCGTCGAGAAGGGCGTCGCCGGCGCCGCCGGCATGGACGCGGCCGGCTCGACCTGTTCGTCCGGCGTGGACTCATCCGCGCGGCGCGGTGCGGCGGGACCGGTGGTCGGCGTGACCCAGTGCAGTCGGCGCTGATAGGGATAGCCGGGCACTGCGACGCGTTGCCAGCCGTCCGCGTCGTCGAGGGCCGCCCAGTCCACGTCGTGGCCAGCGACCCAGAGCCGTCCCACCGCGTCCAGCAGCCGCTCGAGGTCTCCGGGCCCGTCCGGCTCGGCGCTGCCCAGCGACGGCAGCACCGCGCTGCCGTTGGCGGCCAGCAGCGGGTTGCGCCGTGCGAGCCCGGTCAGGGTGCGACCCGGGCCGACCTCGACCAGCGTCCGTGGTTCGGCCAGCAGCGTGTCGAGCGCGAGGTCGAAGCGGACCGGGTCGGCGACCTGGCTGGCCCAGAAGGCCGGGTCGGTGGCCTGCTCGTCGGTGACGAGCCGGCCGGTCGCGGCGGAGACGATCGGGATCCGTGGCGGGTGCAGCGGGATCTCCCGCATCGTGTCCAGAAACGACAGCGCCGCGTCCGCCATCATCGGGCTGTGGAACGCGTGCGACGTCGCGAGGCGGCGCGCGTCGACGCCCTTGGCGGCCAGGTCCGCCTCGAACGCCGCGATGTCGTCGAGCGACCCGGCGACCACCGCGCGGCCCGGCGCGTTGCGCACGCTGAGCACCAGCCCGTCGGGCAGCATCGCGGCGACCTCGTCGGCCGGGGCGGGCACCGAGAGCATGGCGCCGCCCGGCGCGGCACCCATCGCCAGGGCCCGGGCCGCGACGAGCCGGATGCCGTCGTCGAGCGTGCAGACCTCGGCGACGGCCGCCGCCGTCAGCTCGCCGATGCTGTGGCCGAGCAGCACGTCGGGTCGCATTCCCCAGTGCCGCAACGTCTGTGCGAGGGCGTATTCGACGGTGAACAGCATGGGCTGGGCCAGCCGGGTGTCGGTCAGGGCGTTCGGGTCAACGCCCTGCCAGGGCTCGTGCAGCAGCAGGCCGTGCGCGGCGAAGCCGGCCAGGCAGCGCTCGATGATCTCGGCGAAGAACGGCACCCGCTCGCTCAGGTCCAGCGCCATCCGGGTGTGCTGCGCGCCCTGGCCCGGGAAGAGGAACGCCAGCGGCCGATCGGCCGGGCCGGCGTCCGCGGTCGTCACGTAACGGCTGCCCGCCAACGCTTCGGCGGCTTCGACAGCGGTCGAGCCGATCGCCGCGGCCCGGATCCGGTGGGCGGTGCGACCGTGTTGGAGGGTCGCCGTCGCGTCGGCGAAGGGGACCGTGGCCGACGCGAGGAAATCGGTCAGCCGGGTCCGTCCGTCGTCGACGGCGGACCGGTCACGGCCCGACCAGACCAGGACGCGCGGCCGCTCGGGCACCGGCCGGCTCTCCCGCCGGGGCGCCTCGCGGAGGATCGCGTGCGCGTTGGTCCCGCCGATGCCGAGCGAGCTCACGCCGGCCACCCGCTGCGCGCCGTCGACGCGTGGCCACGGCCGGAGGCGGTCGTTGACGAACAGGGGTGTCCGTTCCAGCTCGAGCTTGGGGTTGGGCTCGGTGAAGTTGACCGTCGGGGGGATCTGCTCGTGCTCGAGGGCCAGCGCGACCTTGACGACCTCGGACACGCCGGCCGCCCACACCAGGTGGCCGATGTTGGACTTGACCGAGCCGATGCCGATCGAGTCGCGCGGCAGGTCCGCGCCGGCGAGCCGCCGGTAGGCCTCGGCCAGGGCGGTGACCTCGATCGGGTCGCCCAGCGCGGTGGCGGTGCCGTGCGCCTCGACGTAGGAGATCTCGTGCGGGTCGCAGCCGGCCACCGCCATCGCTTCCATGATCACGGAGGCCTGGCCGTTGATGCTCGGCGCGCTGAAGCTCACCTTGTCGGAGCCGTCGTTGTTGATCGCGCTGCCGAGGATCACCGCGCGGATGTTGTCGTTGTCGCGTTGTGCGTCCGACAGCCGCTTGACGACGACGGCGGCGCAGCCGCTGCCGAACATCGTGCCGGTGGCGTGCGCGTCGAACGGGCGGCAGTGCCCGTCCCGCGACCGGACCGCGCCGGGCACCCACATGTGGCCCTGGCCGTAGGGAGTCTCCACGTTGGCCCCGCCGACGACGGCGGCGTCGCACTCGCCGTAGCGCAGCGACTGGCAGGCGACGTGCAGCGCGACCAGCGAACTGGAACACGCGGTGACGATTGTCATCGCCGGCCCGCGCAGGTTGAGCTTGTAGGCCGCCAGCGTCGCCGAGTAGTCGGTGTTGTTCAACGTGGACATCTGGAAGATGTCGGCCGATCGGTACTTCAGGCTCTGGCGCAGGTAGTGGTCCTGGTAGTCGCACGGGCCGGAGGCGGAGAAGACGCCGAAGCCCTCGCCGACCTTGGTCACGTCGTAGCCGGCGTCCTCGATGGTGGCGTGGGCGACCTCGAGGAAGAGCCGCAGTGCCGGGTCGCAGATGTCCGCCTCGCGGGCGGTCATGCCGAACAGGCCCGCGTCGAACATCTTCACGTCGGGCACCAGCGGGACGGCTTTGACGTAGTCCGGGTCGGCCAACTGGTCCGGCGACGCGCCGTTGTCCAGCAGTTCCTCGTCGGTCAGGAAGGAGATCGACTCGCGACCGTCCCGCAGGTTCGACCAGTACTGCCCGACGTCGCCGGCTCCGGGAAGGCGGGCACCGAGACCGATGATCGCGATGGGCTCGACGTTCTCGTTCATGGCCGGCTGTCCCCTCACTGCCGAGCGAACGGCTGGTCGTCGAAAACCGCTGTCCCGGGATCGGCACCGGCCACCCGGAGCAGCGCGCGCAGCTCGTCCAGCAGCGCCCGCATGCGGTCGTCGGCATAACGGTCGGCGTCGAACTCCAGCTCCAGTGCGACCTCGCCGTCGAACTCCTTGGCGGTGAGCACGAAGTCGAGCTTGCTCGGCATCACCGGCGAGTCCATCGGCTCGTCGTCGATGTCGTCGAGCCCGGTGTCGCCGCGGTCGTTGTCGACGACGTTGAGCACCACCTGGAACAGCGGCGTGCGGCCGGCGACGCGCGGCGGCCGGACCCGCCGGACGACGAGATCAAGGGGCACGTCGGCGTGCGCGTACCCGCCCAGCGCGGCGTCCCGGGCCCGGCCGAGCAGGTCGGCGAAGGTCGGGGCGCCGCCCAGGTCCAGCCGGACCGGCAGCGTGTTGAAGAACAGGCCGATCAGGCTGCGGGTACGGGCGTCCATCCGGCCGGTGATCGGAACACCGACGACCACGTCCCGCTGGCCGGACCAGCGGCCCAGCACAGAGGTGAGCGCCGCCAGCAGCGCCATGAAGACTGTCACGTCGTGGGCCCGGCACAGCTCGTGCAGCGCGACCGTCTCGCCGGCGGGCAGCGCCGAGCGGACCCGGCCGCCGCCGCCCCCTGGTGAGGCCGGCGGTCGCTCGGCAGTGGGTAGCGTGAGCTCAGGCGGTGCGTCGATCAGGTGTTGCTGCCAATAGTCGAGCTGGCGGCCGATCTCCTCGCCGGCGAGCAGCTCGCGTTGCCACACCGCGAAGTCCCGGTACTGGATGGGCAGTTCGGGCAGGTCCGCGACCTCCGGATCGCCGCCGCCGCGATACAGCGCGGAAAGCTCCCGGATGAACAGCGCGACCGACCCGTTGTCGCAGACCGTGTGGTGCGCGGTGATCCCGAGGACATGGTCGGTCTCGCTCAACCGCACCAGCATGCTGCGGAACAGCGGACCCCGCTCGAGGTCGCACGCGGCCATGGCGTCCTCGTCGAGCGCCGCCACGGCCGCGGCCAGGTCGGTGACCGGGACGACCCGCAGCCACCAGCCCTCGTCGAGGTCGTCGACGACCTGGAGCGGCTCGCCGTCGACAGCCGGGAACCGGGTGCGCAGCGTCTCGTGCCGGTTCATGATTGCCCGGATGCTGGCCTCGAGGACCGGCACGTCGAGCGGGCCGAGCAGCCGGCGCCGGCCGTGCACGTTGTAGGCACCGCCGGGGACGAGCTGGTCGACGAGCCAGAGCCGGTGCTGGTCGAACGACAGGACGGGAACGGCGTCCGGCGGCCGTCGGCGGATCACCGCCCGGTCCGACGGCGCCTCGGCGGCGACGAACGCCGCCAGCGCCGCGACCGTCGGCGACTCGAAGAAGTCGATCGCGCGGACGCTGACCCCGTACGTGTCCCGGATCCGCGAGATCACCTTGATCGCGTGCATCGAGTCGCCGTCGAGGTCGAAGAAGTCGTCGAGCACACCGATGTCCGGCCGGTCGAGGACCTCGCGCCAGATCGTCACCATGGTCTCTTCGTAGGGCGTGCGCGGCGGGACGGGCGGAGCCGAGCGGCGCGGAACAACGCGGGTGGCACCTTCGTCCGATCCGCTCGCGGCTTCGGACCCAGCAGGGTGCGCCATATCCAGAACCTAGGTATCCGCGTCGCGAAGGGGCTGTCGCAGATACACAGGACAGGAGCCGCCGGCCGGGTCCCGGTTGACTGGGTACGACGGGGCTGTCGGGAAAGGGGCGTCGATGTCGTCGGTCGACAAGTGGTTCCCGTACCGGCGTGGTGGTGGTGACTTCGAGCTCTTCGCCTTCGCACACGCCGGCGGCGCGTCCACCGTCTTCAACGACCTGCGCGAGAACCTGCGCCACGACGGCGTCGCGCTGTCGGCGGCGGTGCTTCCCGGCCATGGCCGCCGGTTGCGTGAGCAACCGCACCGGCGGATGGAGGCGATCCTCGCCGAGTTCGACACGATGGCCCGGGCCGACGGCTACGCCGCCTTCACGGGCGACTACGGGCTGATCGGGCACTGTTCCGGTGCCCTCGTGGCGTACGAGGTCGCCAAGCTACTGGTCCATGCGCCGTGCCGAGACCCGCGGCTGCTGGTGGTCTGCGGCTGCCTGCCGCCCAAGCTCGTCTTCGACACCGGAATGGGCCGGCTGCCGACCAAAGAGCTGCTGGCGCAGACCGAGTCGATGGGCGGGACCGCGCCGGACCTGATGGCCGATCCCGACTTCGTCGCGGTGCTGGAGCGACCGCTGCGGGCGGACTGGGAGATGTACGACGGGTACACCTACCGACCGGCGCCGCCGTTGCCGGTCCCGGTCCTCGCCGTCCGCGGCGTCGAGGACGCCAATGTCGATGCGCCGGACCTGATGCGGTGGCGCGAGCGGACCAGTGCGGAGTTCCGGACCGCGGAGCTGGCGTCGGGACACTGGGCCCTCGACCCGGACGGGTCAGCGGTGTTGGCGCGGGAGATCGCGACGATGGTGTCGGCGGTCAGGCGGGGCTGACCGCCGACGGTTGCCCGACAGACCGGTCCGGGTCGGCGGCGATCTGGTCCAGCAGCGTGACGAACCGGGTCACCAGGTCGCCCGCGGCCTCGTCGTCGAGCGCGCCGGGGCGGTAGCGCAGCAGGCCGTGCGGGACTCCGGCCACCTCGGCCATCACCAGCTCCAGCGGCAACGAGCTCGGTGCTGGCGGAAGCGCCAGGCTCTCCAGCCGCAGCGACCCGAGCGTGCGCCGCACGCCGGACGGGCCGATGGCGGCCAGCGCGGCCAGGTCCTCGCCGTGCCGCAGTGACCGGTTGTAGGTGAACAGCGCGTCGAAGAGCTGGGTCCGGCGGGCGACCTCGGGCCGTGCGCCGAGCAGCATCATCGGGTAATCCTGGTGTTCCAGCGCGCCGACCACCCGGTCCTGGGTCCGGGCCAGGAACGTGCGGAACGGCTCGCCCGCGACCCGCTGACTGCGGACGATCACGGGACTCGTGAAGCAGCCGACCACGTCGGCGAACTCGGGCCGGGTGCGACCGGCGACGCCCGTACCGATGACGAGGTCGTCCTGGCCCGTGTA
>Ga0193743_1000398_pt1 | contig 34747 bp, 34 predicted proteins | sample L2c2metaG_FD_143038 | JGI IMG/M metagenome (GOLD analysis project Ga0193743, IMG submission 143038) | Soil microbial communities from a riparian zone of the East river system, Colorado, United States - L2c2 | ecosystem: Environmental > Terrestrial > Soil > Riparian zone | place: USA: East River... | reverse complement strand
GTTCCCCGTCCGAAGACGAATCCGACTCATTAAAATCAGTTGTTTTGAAATCATTGAACGAAGAGATGAAGAAAGTAGGATTCATTTGATACGGACGCTCACCTAGATAGAAAAAAAAAAAACAAACTGACCAGTACCAACGACGGATTAAACTTGGATCAGAATATCCCAGCATAAAATTGACATGCCCCAACATGGCTAATGCATCAAGACACTTCCTAACTCTGGTGTTGATCTAGAAGAATGATAGACTCAAAGAGTCAAAAGGCACTGCGTCGACGGTAAGAGTCATCGAAACGACCAGCGTGGCATTTCTTCTTGGGTTGAAAAAGGAAAAAGGGACAGGTTTATATAGACTTCCGGAATCGGCCGGCGGGAGTTGAAAACCTTTCCCATAAGCATGCCCCTGCCGAGGCCTACAACCTACAACTTTACGCCAATTCTTATCATATACCAATAAACATCATCATCAACCAGAAGATATTCTGCCGAGCTGATAATATACAGGCTTACCTGATCAATTTTTTTTGGTGCAGATATGCTTGCCTATGGCCAATGAAAATACTCTTCATAGTCCCTTGATAGCCCTCCTTGGCCGAACGATAAAATTGCCCAGCTGTAGATCCACTGTAATTTGGAAAGGTACCATCGCCAAGCCCTCCCTTGGCGGAAGTCTTGGCGTCCTTGAAACATGATCAGGGTCGAAACTTGAAACATAGTCGGACTACGACTAATTCGAGATTGGCGCTTTTCATGAATTTGCGAACTCAACTGAAGCCTCGGGTATCCTGGCTGATCACTATCCTACTCTGGGCACTCCATCACCAGGTGGAAATACGCGATGACCGGCCTGTCACACTTCCAGGCTGTACGGAATCGAAATGACGATCACCACAACTCAAGCTAAGCTACAGTCAATTAGACTGGTAACCGTCCTTGCACGAGGAACCCACGAGAAAACCCTTTTCCCCATCTCATTCAACAGATGGTTACGAGTCTAAGTGTTGATTTCATCACAATACGATCTGGCACATTTACTAATCTATTTTCGTACAGTAGTCAACTTGATAAAAATGGTTCTGACATTTTCGACCCCTTTTTTCTTTTCTTTTTTTTTTCCCAGGACACATACATTCATTGAGTTGAATGCGAGGATTATATTCCACCCCCCCCAAAGAACAATGCGTTATTCGAAATCTCCACCTCACCTAAACATCACGGTGAGTCTCCATCATTCATAAAGAGCTTTCATTTATTTAGTTTGCTTGTAGACAAGCAGGGATGCCAATTTATATTTTACACTGACCGCTTTTCGTCCGGAAAAAAAAAGAAAAAGAAGTTAACAAGACAGAGTAGAAAAGAGGAATAAAAAAAAAGGGCGGACAAAAATAAATAAATTTCAATGCCACCGGTTCTCACATTTCCCAAAAGTAAAAAAAAAAAAGACATATTTATGCGGGGACACGACCCAAACTATTGATTGAAAGGTCATTACTTATTCACATCAAAATCCGCAGTTTGCTCCATCCAATACTAAGAGAGAAGGATGATTAATATTACGGAGAGGGTTGGTAACAAGACAAGCCTTGACATTGGTGGTACGTACCGTTCTCGACTCTGGCTTCCTCCTGAGTAATCCGTTCCTTGAATTTCGGCTGCAGCAGTTAGGGCGCTGGATGAGGCGCAGTAGATTTTCATTTCATAATCATCATATGCAAAGGCGTGATTAGTGGAGTTGATTATGCAGTCCTTTGTTTAACTCACCAGGAGAGAAAGACGGGCTTGTTTCGCTTTCCATCACCTTCTTCATGTCATATTATAAATGGCCCATCAACATTCAGCTCCTGGTAAATCATTACGGACGTTCTCGTGGTCCGGATCAAGTCCAGATTGCTTCTCCAGCGTCGTTTTTTTTTATACCACTGGGCATATGTAACAAACTGAATAAAGCTGGAACACGCCAGAATTGCACACGGCACAGCCGTTGGTCTGTCCCATTTTACCAGCCTTGTTATTTTAGTAATGAGCAACCCGTTATTCCGGTGTACCAAGCCGGGTCGACCATTTGCTTCTATACTAATCCGTGACGGGAACCGTAACCGTCACAGCATACCTTCACGCAGGAAATCAATGGTCTCTTTCGCGTGAAGGGAATGCACAAATCGATATCCTTCAATTATGAAGATGGAATCCTAGGGATGGCAGCGACGGCCCTTTGTAAGACAAAGTTGTTAGAATTACTTTTAGCGGTTATTACTACCACTATACCAGCGCTGGTATAGTGGTGGTAATAACCGCTAAAAGTAATTCCAACAAAAGTCGTCCACACTATGATGGAATCATATGAAGAGAGAGAAGGGTTTATTCCAGAAGCGAGAGAAAAAGAGTATATCTCCAAGCTATATTGAGTTCGGTCTGAAGTTGCACTTGGAAAATAACAAAAACAAAAAAAACAACCTACTTTTTGCTTGTTTCCAGGAGGTCCATAAAGAACGATGCGGAATCCCTGCTTTGTTATATTAATCTGCAGTATCTATAAATTTCACAGTGCGTCACGAACAATGGAGTCGAGGACACCATCGGGCAGAATGATTGACCTGAGAGGTCGACGAACTTTATTCTTGGTGGAACTCCAGCTGAATGATAGGCCAAAGTGGACCCGGAACAATTCTCAGTTCTTGGCACTAGGTTTTTCATGTTGAACCAAAGAAAAAAAAAAAGAGACTGTACCTGCTCTGCAGTATAGATTAACCACGTTTGGACGGCTCGGGTGCTTTGAGTTCTTCAATACTTCTACTTATCAAAAATAAATAAAAAAGTTATTCAAAAAAAATTTAAAACAATAGTGATGACTAAAAGCGCGCTCAACAATGAACCGTCCTTTTCTCTTCATCCAAAGAGATTACAGTTAGCAATGTCAAGAAACGGGTAGCAATAGTATACTGTTCGTCAAAAGACCGGCCATCCCACATCCTTTGGGGCACACAGCCTCCCTTCTAGTTCTCCTTGGGTACGCGACCAAGGTATTGGGTTGCTTCACATTGACTTGGAAGGCAATCCTCAGAGGCTCAGACAGTAGTCAAAGGAAGACGAGTTGTGTACAATTGATTTATTTATCTGATTTTCATTTGTGCGATCCTCCCCAGCACTGATCTGAATATATTTCCCAATTTCCTAGCGTCAACATCCATCCCAGACTTGGCGTTTATCCCACACTTCGATCGTTGTTCCATGACGTCATAAATGACATTCAAGCTTCTTACGGATCTTCGGCATCATGCATCATGTCTTCTCCTTTTGAGCTTCTTAAAAAGGCTATATGTCACTGGCAACACCTGAAGACCATAAATACTGGCTGTAAAGTGCCATAGTTCTTGCTTTCAAAAAAAAAAACGATAGCTGACACTAAATGTTTATGTGAAAACGTCATCTATAAACCGCTCATAATCATATTCTGCTTCTCCAGCATCGTTTTTACCACTAGGCATGGCTTCACGCAGGAAATCAATGACAGCCACAGGCAACGATGCGATACGCAGGTCTAATTCAGTCACGAACGGCTGCGAGGAAAAGGAGATTTTTAAAAAATATATAATCTGGCACGGTTTTTTTGTTAAAAACATATTTGCATACCTTATCCTTAGCGATCCCACGGAACGCCTCCCGCAATTGGTCGGGTGAAGCAGTTTGATCTTCCGTAATATCCACCTGCGAGTCCATTATTTAACGAAAAAAGGATGGCAACCCAGCACAAGGCAATACACTCACCAAGAGATTGATGAAAGCTTCAAAAGTGACTGCGCCGTATTCACCAGTGAGTTGATCGTAAATCGTATCTAAATCTTCTTCGGAATACACGATACCGAGACTCGCGAGTGCTGCGATCATCTCAGATAGATTGAGCGTATTCGTTTCGTCCTTGTCAAAGTATCGGAACGTGCTCTCGAATTCTTCAAGTTGTGCTGGTGTCAGATTTGTCATGTTCCGCGAAACGATCTACCAAGATGTCGTTTTTAGCTTATTGTTGAGGAGAGGAAGAGAACAATAGGGACGAACCTGGTTATCGATGAAGGTGATCTTCTTTGCGATGCTATGTACCACCAGCTCCAGTTCAAACTCTAAATCCTGACATGTGAAGACGGTATAATCATTTTCTTCTACATTGGCGGCATTACATTCTGTCTCTGCCTGAGCCACCGTTGACAGAGTGGCGGAGAGAGCCGGTATTCGTAATTGAATTTCCTGGACCTGCCGCTGCTGAGTCTGAGGCAAGAGAATCTAGATCAACAAGAGAATGAATGTCACGTTCTGTGTATGTACCTCGAGAGGACCATCAATAGCCGTTAGCTCGTTGGAGATGATCAATAATCGTTGTTCAAAGTCATTGGCCAAAGCCGCGAACTTCTTCCTCAAGGACTCTTTGATCCTAACTCCAGAATCCGGTTAAATCAGGCGCAGGACGAAAAGGTCTGAACTTACTGTCGTATCTGTGCATTGATCTTCCTACTCCGTTCAGCCTCCTTCTCTAATAACACCTTCCATGCTGCATCAAGATCGGACAGTGCCAGCCCCGCAGGTGGAGAATACTCGCGCAGACCGTAAGTCCGCAGTTTCGTCTGAACATTCCCGAAAAGGGTAGCTACGTCTTGTCGTTCTGCAACCCAGGCTCGTTTCCTGGTTTGTTTGTAGGTGGTAAATTCGGAGGATTGTTCTTTGGCGTCGGTGTAAGTACCGGTGAAAACTTGAGCTGACCATTGAGATTGGATTGAGGAGAGGGCAGTTAATAGCTGAAGAGGTGCGATGTTTAAGATGGGACAAGAAAGAGATGGAAGGAAATTTTATGTACCAGACTGACGCGTCGTTCATAATCGTTTCGTATAAGCCATACTGATTGCATGAGTTCTGCGAACTTGTCAACACGCCGAGAAACTGTTGTTGCCTGATCTAATGGCAGGTGGATCAAAGAGTCAGTGTTGAATGTACGTGGTAGTATTCATGCATCTCACCCATAGTTGAGAATGCATGGAAGAAACTGGCAATGTAGGTCATAACACTCCGTTCATCGGGGCGTGCTGAGTCGCATAAATCTTCTACTTCCAAGAGTTGCTGATGACGGGTGTGAAGTCAATTCCAACCCAACTAGAATTATCATGAATGTACCGGGATGCCAAGGTGTTCAGCTGCGACTCTGAACGCTAGTGATGTGTTGCCATGTCGATCTGCCTAAATCAATGATCCAGGAAAAGCAACAAAAAAAGAAATCAGTAAGATTCACTTTATCAAGTTTATTGTAATCCAGCAGATCGGGACGATGGCAATGTATCAAAGCACATCTTAAAAAAGTGTTGATATTTTCAGTAAGAGATATTGAAGGGAGAATACGAGAACGTGCACGAACAAGGCAAGCCCATCAGACCAGCTATATGAGAAATCCTGTACGTCGACTTCTTTGTATGGTTCTGTCTTGCGTTGACACCAGAGGAGTAACCCTTCTTTTGCGGAGAGGCCTTCTTCACTTTCGAAAAAGAAGGTATGAAAAGATCGAAGAGGTGTAAGCGAGGAGGTAAGATGAACCTGATGTCCGCGATGGTGAAGCGTAGAATGAGTGTCCATATCATGCCGAGGATGAGCTTGAGATTGCCATCAATGATATCTAGAAACAAAAGGGGAGTTGGTTGGATACACTCGATGGAATCATCATGAAGAGACGTACCCTCTGGACCGATGTTGGTAAGTTTAACACCTCGCGATGTGATAAATTCCAATGCCATGTTCACATTCTCTGCTTTCTGGACCCTCATACGAGGGTTCTTGTTATATCGCCCAAGGGAGATGCCGCCTATCCGTCGACGAAAATTAGCTCCTGTTATTTAGGTAATAATATCGTGGCGACGATACCCATGATCTCCTGAATATCCCTTCAACAAAAAAAAAGACATGATCAAGGTGAGGATCGATTGCTTACCATAAGTTGGATAAGGCGTACACCGTCTGAGAGATCTTTGACAAGGCTCGACATTGGCGGGATATCGTTGGCTTCCAGTTTGGTATTCAACCTTCAAAGAGGGTTCAGCTGCTACTAAGATCCACGTTCAAAAGTCACGTACCATTTGCAGAATGTACGCTCCTGAGTATCTCGAGACCTGGTTTCTGGAGTATCCATGTTTGTTTGGGAGCCGAAGTAATACAGTACTTAGCCTCTGAAGAACGCGTCGGGGCCGGTTTCAAACTCCGTCAGCGCGTCTCTCTCCCCTACATCACACTATGGGAACGATACAGTTTGAAAAGATATACTATGGTCTATCACCAGAAACTGGAAGTAAGTCATTTAATATCTTCAAAAAATAAAAAATTCAGTCATGGACCATCAATGGCAGGAGTCCGTGTGGCAGCCAGCGGAATGGCTTGGAAAGCCACTGAGAGCGAAAAGGTCATTACGGTGGCGGCTTCGACCATAAAATGGGCCCAATGGCTACGCGTCGCCAGGAATTACCAACTTCGTATCGGGACAATGGTTGAGAACAAGAACGGCTCCAAAGATCAACGTAAAGAAAAATTCGACGGTTTCCAGCGAGAGGTTGGCTGTGTAACTAAAAACTTGGATAAATAAAGAGCTCAATGTCATTTCTTAGGATCATGATAAGGTCGCGACACTGTTCAAAAATCACTTTGGAGTTACCCTAGAGACACGCGAGGTTTCATTCAGGGGTTGGAATTGGGGCCTCACGGACTTCCAAGGTAGGGGGGCAATATCATGGATCTATGTCCTCAAGTTCAATGCCTATTTTTATTTCATAAGGTTCCGATCTCAACTTCATGGTATCTGGTAAAACCGCCTTCGAACTCCCACTACGATATGTCGCCAACTCCAACATAGCAGGAAAAACCGAAGTTTCTATGGAATTTTCCAATCTCTCTCCCACATCTTCCGCTGGCCCCAAATCCAGTTTGACCAGAAACATGGGCGACGAACTGACCGAAATTCGATTCTTTGTCCCTGGCAACTTTTCCAAACTCAAGGGGTCAGATGCCGGTTCACAAAAGTCGGATGATGAAGATGAAGAAGAAATCAGTGCTGCGCAGGTGTTCCACGATACGATTAAGGAAAAGGCTGAAATTGGTCAGGTCACTGGAGATTTGATTCTGAGTTTCGAGGAGGTGTTGGTATTGACGCCTCGAGGGCGGTATGATATGGACATGTTCCCAGATTTCTTGAGATTGCGAGGGAAAACCTATGATTACAAGGTCCTTTATCAATCCATTGCCCGGCTCTTCCTGCTACCCAAGGATGACCAACATGTTCTCTTCATCGTACGCCCTCTCTCTCAAGTATCTGACAAACACCGACTAACCATTGAAATCCAGCTTGGTTTGAGCACGCCGATCCGACAGGGTCAAACGTTGTATCAATACCTAGTGATGCAGTTCACACGAGAAGAGGAGATCACAGCAGAGTTAAACATGAGCGAGTAAGTGCTTATGAAATGCAAGAGTGAAATTGCCGATCTTATTTGCTTCAGCGAGGACATTGCCAAATACGACAAACTGAAGAAGAATTACGAAGATCCCACATACGAAGTAGTATCCAGCGTTTTCCGAGCTTTGGCTGGGAAAAAGATTATTGGCTCAGGAAGCTTCCAAAGGTTTGTCCCGCCTTTCAATTAGATGTGGCCACAGCCTAATACCAGCTTCTTTCTAGCCGAGACGGACACCCGGGTTTCAAAGCCAACCTCAAAGCCATCCAAGGCGATCTCTTCCTCCTCGAACGTTATATCTTCTTCGTCTCCAAACAACCCACTCTGATCGAGATCAGCGACATCCACCAAGTGATTTTCTCTCGTGTCGGTGCTGGCGCAGGAGCCTCGACCGGACGAACTTTCGACCTCAAAATCGTCACCAAGGGTGGTCCAGAACATAATTTCACATCTATCAATAGAGATGAACATGAAATTACCGAGACGTATTTGAAGGATAAAAAAGTGAGGGTGAAGAATGAGATGGTGCCCGATGCTGATTTGTTGCTTGCTGCTGTTGCCGGAGACGATGACGACGACGACGATATGCAGAGCGTCATCAGTTCGGATTCTGATCGTGGAAAGTCTGCACAGAAGAAGGTCTCTAGGAAAGACGACGAAGATAGTAGTGAGGAAGATGGTGCGTGTTCCTTTCCACTTTTCTTTTTTCTTTCTTAGATGCTGATGTCGTCTCTTCAGAGGACTTCAAAGCCTCTGGCTCTGATTCCGGATCTCCGAGCGATAGTGATTCCGATTCTTCCGGTGCTAAGACCGCGTCAGACGCTAGCGGAGATATTGCTTTGACTAGAGATACCAAGCAAGGGAAAACTAAAGCAAAGGATAGCAAAGGAAAAAGTAAAGATACGTCTTCTGGTGATAAGGTCAAGAAACCGGTGAAAAAGAAAGCTGCAGCTTCCGCTGCTGATAGCGACGCGGACGAAAATGATGGCAAGGCGAAACCCAAACCCAAGCCGAAATCCAAGGCCGCCGCTGCTGATGCGGCGGACGGTCCGTCGAAACCCAAGCCTAAGCCCAAGCCTAAAGCGAAGAAGGGTTCAGACGACGACGCCATGGATGTGGATGAAGATGGCGCCAAAGCAGACAAGCCCAAGCCAAGACCGAAACCTAAACCCAAGGTTTCTGCTTCAGTTACTAGTTCTTCGACCAAACCGAAAGCAAAGTCGATGAAAGACGGCGATGATGTGATGGATGTTGACAATGAGGATAAACCTCGTCCAAAGCCTAAACCGAAGAAGAAGCCAGTTGATGCTGAAGCTGAAGTTGAGCCTCCCAAGAAGAAGTTGAAGAAGGCGGATTGAATCTTTTTTCTTTTTTTTTCTCATTTGGTATGCCTGTTACTCCTCATCTTTCGACCGTGATCTAGTGTCAAAGGAAGGAGCAGTGCTTGCTTTCTTTACTTCTCCTGTCACATACAACTTTTTCTTTGTTATAGATCTTACTTCTAATGAATCTTCTTGTATCTTATCTTTAACTACAGTAGGCCCAAGGCAAAACCTCACTTAAGTTGGAAACAAGGAAATATCATTGCTGTGACTCAGTGTGAGTGAACAGGACATTTGGTGCGCGCAATTAGAATGCTTGTCCGATTGGGTAAAAAAACCGCAGATTATTTATATTTGCCCACAAAAACACAACCAGTGCCGCGAAAAACATTATTATTTCTTCAATTCTTGCCTCAAAAACATTATTTGGTCTGTGAAAACATATTTGTTTGCCACAAATATTGATTTTACTATTTTTAGTGCAAAACAATTTTATATACATGTACAAGCTCGGATCCCAAAATTTTCACAAAAAGCTCAAATTACTCCAGTGCGCGTTGGTCATCTGAACCCATCTATGCTATGCTTCAGTGTTGAGGTTTCTTCAGCATACCCCGTTTTCTAAAGCCGACGCTTCCCACCTTCTTCCACAATGCCTCGCTTCTCAATAGAGCCAATGCGTACTTATCCATAGTGCAAGGCAGCGCCTTCCAAAGAAAGAGCAAGAGCAAGCCAAAATTGCGTTAGGTCACGCATTTTGCATGTGAGCCTTATCTTCTTTCAATGCTACATCTCCAGTCCTTATTCCATAGAATCACAGGCTATTCGCCTCAAAGCTGCCTGTGCTCTATCTACAGTATGCATCAAGTCTTGGTGTGGGGGGGAGGATGCCCTTGCGTTCTTCCACTTCATTCCCACCAACCTCACCGCTCTCCATCTGGTCGTCGCCAATCAGGACGAAATTTACGCCGTCACCTGATCAACGTTCGCCTTGACAGTGTATTGAGCCCGGGAGAAGGTAGAAATAGACAAGTCCCAATCGTAGCTCATATAGGTTCGTGTCAAACGGATGTCTTTTTACGATTGGTTTTACGAATGGCCCATTGCAGACTCTTCACGCGTTTCGCAGATGCCCAGTAGTACCAAATTCGGACTCATCAACAGGTATTTTATTTTTCTATAGCTTGGTCCCAACTCCAATACTTTACTTCTCCATTCTATCCGTCTCGTTTACCTCCCAACTAATTTACAAAAACTTTCATTTCAGTGCCACCAACGCCCTCCTCCTCTCCACTCATGCCACTATCGACTTCAAGCCAGTCAGTCGAGTCTGATGCGAATAGCGCACAGGGTAGTCCATCAAATTCTAAAGCGGAGACTACCACAATCACTAGCGCTATCACGACGACCTCAGCTCTAATGTTAATCAACAAAGTCCATCTTGACAAACCTAATGAATTAACAAGTTCATAACGGAATTATGTTTGGATGGAATTCAACAACATCAACTTCACCCTAAACTCCTAGTGCTACCGCTCTCGTGTCAATCGAAACTCTGGAAACTCAAAAGTTGAAATCCACCACTCCGTCTTAACTTACCGGGGTTGTTCCTATCGGAAACGCAGATGCGTAGTTGACGACTTCTGACGCGTCGGTTGCCACTGTTACAGCTTCGGCTCCAGCTGAGGGTGGGTTGGTCGAAGGAATAGAGGCAGGGACATCAGTTGAGCCAGCTATAGAGGGGGCGAAGGAAGGTAGTGATCAACAAGTGTCTTCTCCCACATGTGATATACTCGTTGGGGTTGGTATTCGTCCAATGGGCCTACATTCTATTTGAATCGGAGGGTCTCGGCACAAAGACTATATCAGAAAGATGTCAGACATACCCATACCTGTGGCTCAGGATCCGGAACCAACCCCAGTCGAGGCCCATGAAGGAGATACACCACCTGCTCCCATTAACCCTATAATCACCACGAGTGTGGAAGTCAATTGGGGTAGTTGTGCCTCGTTTTTCAGTTCGAGGAAGTTCATAGTTAAAACCCTTGGGTATGGAGTTAGTAGCGGCGGACGGCGGTGATGGCGAAGAGGTTAAGAGGGATGAGAACGGGATGGAGGTTATGGATGATGATGATGATGATGATGACGAGCATGGAGGGAAGGATGTGATGAAGGACAGGGTTGGTGGATGTGGACAGGTCTCACCGTCGGATACGACGATACCAAGTTTCAGGTTTTGTTCACCTAAATCTAAGAACAGGGGATCTCAGGTTGGTGTCGGTGCATGACGAAGGATCTCATTCTCATGGGATTAAAGAGGTGTTGAGGGTTGTAAGAAGGTTGTTTTTCATGGGTGGTTTCCTGGTATTTTTCCGTTCAATTTTTTTCTTATGCCTATTGAAAAGCATTTTTTTCTCTATCATGTCCTATGTTACGGACAGTCGTTGGGAGAGGTTTGACATTCTGGGAGGTGAAATATTCTCAAGACGATTCATGTAAAAGCTTTAAACGAATCAGTCATGCAACTTAGCACACCGCAAGAACTTGCTGTACTACTGGTAATATTTTTCTTTCTCGTTGTCGATTCAAGATGTCCTAGCTAGTCTCCCAATAGGGAAGGCAAACCTCTCTCCCATCGGCTTCAATGGAACTCTTTCATATGAGTTCAACACACAGATTATCATTTTATCGGCCAGCTCAAACGGTATACACCTCCTCCGGCTTATTCAAGTCAGGAAGGTTGACAAACCTCTGCAAACCCCTCCAGTACTCATCTGCCTCTTTAAACTTTCGCTGCCTAGAAGCGATCTTGTGCAACGCGATGAAGATTCCGGCGTACCTCAAGTCAATGTTCAACCCTTCCTTATCTAGCTCGTTCTTGAAGCGTAAGACAGGAGCCAGGGCATCGGCGGGGAGATTCGGAGAATCAGCAGCCGCGATCATATTACTGAGGGTTTTGGCGTATTCCATCCGCAACTTGTCAGTTTCTGGAGTTGCGTTGACGCATGCCGGGCAGTCGCAAGCGAACCCGTAGGGTGCGAGTTCCTTTTGCCGTTCGGCGGCTGATTTGTCGAGACTGCAGTAAGAGTATACAATCTCTTCTCCGGCTTTGATATCTTTGATGGCAGTGAATTCCATGGAAAAGGAAGCGATTGTGAATGTGGATTTTACGTTCGGCATGCAGCTTGTGATTGTATGTTTGAGATCTTTTTGCTTGGAATTGGAGGGACGAGCAAAAACGACTGATTTACCTATGATTAATACGAGACCCGATTTTGCAACTGGCACCGTATTGCCCCCCTCCTGGGTCGTTTCCCAGCCTTGAGACACCATACTGGTTCGTTCTCTGAATCCCGAAAAGCGGTCCGCTCCCATCATGCTTGTGATCGTTCATGAGATCTTTATACGCCGTCTGATCCTCATCGCTCATCATCCCCACGAGCTTCTCAAGTACCTTCTCGTATTCATATATCCACACTCGTTGAACTTGCTGTAGAGTGTACCCTTTGGGGAGCTGTCCACCCGAGTAGAGACCAACGGACGGAGTGACGAGGAGCGGTCGTTCCGAGAAAATGAGGTCCCCGAATTTGATGTCATGGGTGGCAAACAACCCCAAACCCTTCATCGGTATGGATTTGATGACGTACTTGATTTTGGAAATCTTGGGGATGGGTTTAGGATGCCCAGGTGTTCCGAAGATTTTTCGTTTCGCTTTGTCGTCAATCAAACATTGAGAGAACCCGTTTGAGTCGGGTTTGAGTGGGATGGTGATCAAGGAGAGTCTGTCAGCTGGGTTGGCACCAGCTAGAATGTCGATTTTCAAGGAGGATTTGTAGTCTTCAGGGAGCGCGTCTGTATGTGGATTTGGGAGGAGGAAGGGGGGGGTGGGGAGGTCATGACATCAGCTCGTTAGTTGGGACATTAATTGAGTGGTTCCTAACCTTTAGGCTCTATCTTTTGAAACGGAAGCTTGTACACTTGTGGAAATAAATGGTAGTATAGTGCTTCATCCTTCATCTGGCGCAAAGACTCTTACTATCTCTGGAAACATCTATCTTCTCCGCATGTCGTTCTGTCGTTATAACCGGGACCGGGGGAGGTTCAGATGGATAAAGTGGAGCTGCTTTCGCTTTTTTGCTATTGAGGAATCCTCTTTTCATAACGAGATGAGTAAAGTGGCGACGTGCTGCTGTTTATCGATGAGGGAGACGAAGGGTCACAAATCACAATTTCTATTTGATTTGAAAGAACTTAATTATTTTAACTCTCTAATATAGAAGTCAAAATAAGCACATATTAGAACCATATTCAGACTTGGTGTATCCAAATTTTGTCGGCTCCTGTGTATATTATAGTACTCGTCCACAAATGAATGCCTTTAATTCAATGCCAAAATCCTTGATACCGACTCCGAGATTGAAGATACTGGACAACGAGCGTCATTGGTCTCGTAAGGTCACGTGAAATGTTGTGTAAATAATGCTGTCACTGACCTGTTTCAAGTTCCTGAAAGTACGATGACCACCCTGGAATACATTGAGGTACCAGTCAGCGCTACGCGTCTTCGTGCTATATCTGAGACGCGGGAGATTAATGCCCAGGTCAGCAACGACCTCCGACCCGCTACAAAAATAATGACATCTCTGCCAAACCCGTCTCCTCCTCCATCGCCTACATCGTCCAAACGAAGACCATCGTTGTTATCATCGTCGACTAACTCGTTATCCTCACCCGCAATCTCTCTTCTACCCCAACTCTTACTTTCTTCATCTCTGCCACCTTTGTCACCCAACCCCGCTGCCTCATCTTCCGATACTACACCGACTACTGGCTCTAGTTCTACACCTCAAAACTCGCGTAAAAATGATCAGTCTATAACGTTATTGTCTTCCAGAGACCCGCTCTCGATACCCACTATGACCACTAACTTCAAACGTTTTGTGACAATCATAGGTCCAGTGTTTTGGCTACAGGATCGTATTGAGGAAATCATACTGTGGAAGCGCGGTTGGTTGAGAACTACAGTGTGGATGGCTGCGTATGCCTTTTTGTGTTCGCTTTTCCGATTCTTATAAGTCTTCTTGAACATCTCACTAATTTGTGCAAGTTAGGTTTTTATCCACGTTTGATACTGCTCCTTCCACAAGTGGCGATGATTGGAATAATATTAGCGACGTATCCGTACCCTGAATCTTCATCTTCAGATCCTTTATTTTGCACCGTGGAGAATACTCCCCCGTCGTCTATTCCTCAAGCTGATAGTCCTATACCTTGGCAAGCTAATATACAAGGTATTCAAAACCTAATAGGCGCTACGTGAGCTACATCATCTTTTTTTTTACTTTCTTTTCTTTTTCTTCTGATAAAGCATTCAATCAATAGCGCAGACCTATTTGCGTTGATGGAACCATACACGTACCACCTACACCTCCACCCGTCTCATTTGACCCCTTCTCCTGCAGTTACCGATCGTCGCACTAATTCCAGTCCTTCATCTTCGTCAACGCCTCACTCTGTTACCCGTCCTCCATCTCCATACACCCCACACCTACTAACACTTCTCGTCATATCCTTTCCTTTCCTAACCTTCATTATTTCCCTGCCTTCTTTCCCAATCCGTGGTGTTTGTTTGATCGGCGGATTACTCCCTTTCTTCCTGACCCATCCGTGGACGCGTACGGTAGGAGTGTTCATCCTTCAAACACTTATTATACAAGGTCTACCGGTAGCGCGGAAGCGGATAGAGGAGCTGGGATATAAAGTACATCGAGATCTCACGTGGAAAGTGTGGTTTGAGAGGGTGGCGAGGCAGAAGGAAAAGGAGAGCGAGGAGGAGAGATCCTCAAGCATTGGTGAAGGCGCTTCCGACGTAAACTCTGTAACACCAATGGGAGCCTTCCTTCAACGAGTGATGGACGACGATCGACTGAGCGATTCGTGTTGGAACTCGGAGATGAGGGAGGTAGACTTGTGGGAGAACGAGAGGTTTGGAGGTAGGTTTTTTTACTTCTCGCTTGCCAGCTTACGTTATTCAGTTCAACTTCTATAGGTTCGGATCTTGTCCCTCATTCCACAACCTTGCCCGGTCAGAGTACCTCCATCCCAACCTCCGCTTCTGGTTCTTCATTGCCCACTGCTCCTCAAAAGGGGTGGAATAAGCAAAATCTGAAGCACGGGGAGAGAAGCGCTTGGACTAGGGGGAGGGATGGATGGAGTCCTGTTGCTGGTAGCAACACAAGTAGTGTAGGAAGTGCAAACACAGGTGGGAAAGGATCAGGGATGGTAGAAGGTAACGGAGAAATCAGGTTCGTCTTCCCTCCCAAAACTGACAACAACATGGGAACCCTAAACATTTTGGAATGTGGTTGGAATGCAGCAGTAATCTCACATTCTCGTTAGCTCCTGGCTGGGCATTTGTGGAGACGGAGGATTGGAGGAAGGATTTAGGATGTGGGTGGTCGGGATGTGGAGGTGATATAGGTAACAGAGTCGTCTTTTTATTTTTCACTTCCAAACGGCTTTTCAAAAGTATATTGATTTGACTATGTTTCGTTAGATGGCTGGGTATACACTAACGATATCTGGCTTGGATCCCGTCCCGTGCCTTATACATCTGGAGGAGGAAGTGTCACAAGGCGCCGGCGATGGGTGAGGCGAGTGTGGTTTGATGAGGAAAGGTATAAAAGGGATGGTTAGTTGTTACCTCCCTGGTTGTTGCGGGTTTAGCCTGTAAGATTTTTCTCTTGCACTCAATCAGCTTGGTGTAGTTTTTCGATTTGTTTTTTTTTTGAATTGTACTTTGTCCTTGATATTTTCATGTCTTGTCAGGTAAAGCTCTGTGCATCTGAGTGCTGAGTGCTGAGCATTCACTACTTATGATATCAGCTATATATAGTGTGAATTGCAAGTTTGCCTAGTATATATTCCAATTGTATTCCTTGTTTGAAATACTGATAAATACATATGTCACAGAAATGCCTAAAGCCTGATTGATTGATACTTTGGTCAGGGAGGGTTCAGAAAACATATTTGATGGGTGATAAAAACCCTTGATTTGAGATTATGTTGTTTGTGAAAAGGAACCATGTTCTGCCATTAGAGCTAACCTTGAAACTATATTTGACAGAAAATTTGAGTAATGAAAAAACAATGTAGAATAAAAACATAAGTCATACATACCTCCAAAACCAAAACTTCTCCTGTTCCATATGTAAGGCATATTTTGGACAAGTGGTAGCTGACAACTGTTGGATTACAGAAAGGTGGTGGAATCCAAAGTTTATGGTGGTTGATAGTATGGAAAATTGTTTGTTCATATATGTTAAGGTATGATAACTGGGATGAGAGATGAATTTGGCCATCAGGATGATTGTGGATCAAAGTGCCATCAGGAAAGAAGACAGCAGTAGCAGAGTGGACAACATCAGAATGTCCTTTCAGCTCTGCCTCACACTCTCCTGTGGTTGTGTTCCAGATCCGTGCAGTCTTATCGAAAGATGCAGACACTATATGCATACCATCAGGAGAGAAGACAGCAGAGTGGACAACATTTGAATGTCCTTTCAGCTGTGCCTCACACTCTCCTGTGGTTGCATTCCAGATCTGCACAGTGTTATCCCTAGATGAAGACACAATATGCATACCATCAGGAGAGAATACAGCAGAGTTGACACCATTTGAATGTCCTTTCAGCTCTGCCTCACACTCTCCTGTGACTGTATTCCAGATCTGTGCAGTGTTATCCCAAGATACAGACACAATATGCATACCATCAGGAGAGAATACAGCTGAAGTGATACTTGATTTTCCTTCCAGTTTTGCCTCACACTCTCCTGTGGCTATATTCCAGATACATGCTGTCCCAAACAGAGATGAAGACACAATATGCATACCATCTGGGGAGAAGGTGACTGAGTTGACAGCATTTGAATATTCCTTCAGCTCTGCCTCACACTCTCCTGTCATTGTACTCCAGATCCGTACAGTCTCATCGCAAGATGCAGACACAATATGCATACCATCAGGAGAGAAGACAGCTGAGGTGAAAATTGATTGTCCTTTCAGTTTTGCCTCACACTCTCCTGTGGCTGTATTCCAGACCCATGCAGTGTTATCACAAGATGCAGACACAATATACATACCATCACAAGAGAAGACAGCAAAGTGGACAAAATCTGAATGTCCTGTCAACTTTTCCTCACACTCTCCTATGGCTGTCTTCCAGATCCTGGCAGTTTTATCCTTAGATGCAGATACAATAAGCATACCATCAGGAGAGAAGATGGCAGAGTTGACACCTTTTGAATGTCCTTTCAACTCTGCCTCACACTCTCCTGTGGCTGTATTCCAGATACGTGCAGTCTTATCCTCAGATGCAGACACAACATGCATACCATCTGGGGAGAAGATGGCTGAGTTGACAGCACTTGAATGTCCCTTCAGCTCTGCCTCACACTCTCCTGTGGCTGTATTCCAGATCCGTGCAGCTCCATCCCGAGATGCAGACACAATATGCATACCATCTGGGGAGAAGACAGCAGAGTTGACAGCAGCTGAATGTCCCTTCAGCTCTGCCTCACACTCTCCTGTGACTGTATTCCAGATCCGTGCAGTGTCATCACAAGATGCAGACACAATATGCATGCCATCTGGGGAGAAGACAACTGAGTCAACAGTACTTGAATGTCCCTTCAGCTCTGTCTCCCACTCTCCTGTGGCTGTATTCCAGATCTGTAGTGTCCCATCAAAAGATGCAGACACAATATGCATACCATCAGGAGAGAAGGCAGCTGAGATGACATTTGATTGTCTTTTCAGCTTTGCCTTACACTCTCCTGTGGCTGTATTCCAGATCCGTGCAGTCCCATCCCAGGATACAGACAAAATATTCATACCATCAGGAGAGAAGACAGCAGATTTGACATGATCCAAATGTCCTTTCAGCTCTGCCTCACACTCTCCTGTGGCTGTATTCCAGATACGTGCAGTCTTATTCCAAGATGCAGACACAATATGCATACCATCAGGAGAGAAGACAGCAGAGTTGACAGCACTTATATGCCCCTTCATCTCCGCCTCCCACTCTCCTGTGGCTGTATTCCAGATTGATGCAGTGTTATCCCAAGGTTCAGACACAATATCCATACCATCAGGAGAGAAGACAGCAGAGTTGGCATGACTTGAATGTCCTTTCAGCTCTTCCTCACGGTCTCCTGTGTTTGTATTCCATATTTGTGTAGTGCAATCATCAGATGCAGTCACAATATGCATACCTTTAGGAGAGAAGACAGCAGACTTAACATTGGTTGAATGTCCCAGAACTGCTTCATACAGACTCCATGCTTTTCTCCTTCCTAGGCAGAGCTTCCATGGGCACCCTTTCCTACTTCCATATGTTTTCCAAATATCTGATTTTTCTGGCAGCCAAGTTAATGCTGAAGGACATCCTTCAAGACTGTTTTTCTTAATGAAATCAAAATTTTCCTTCAAAAACTTTTCAGCATCAATCACTGTTATTGCTAACTGATTTGGGGTCTACTTTCTAGTATAAGTGCAAATCCATCAGCAGTAATAAGATCACTTACATTTTCCCATCTTTCTAGTGCATGCAGTGAATGCATTGCAGTTCCCAACTTTCCTAAAATACTCAAACAATCCATCCATCGCAGAAGATGTCTTTGAAAAAATTCTTTCAATTCATCAGATTCATTGCTATCATCTGAATGGGTGAGATGGAAAGCCCAGCTGCCACAAGCATATGCAAGAGGTTCAGAAATGTCTCCACTTTTCCTCTCTGCCAAGTAAGGTATCATTTCTTTCTGTGACCATTCTTTCTCCATCAAGAACAGACACTGAAGTGCTAGATGCTTATGTGAAACACAAGGGTCCAGATAGTGTTTTGAGGAAAGAATCTGATTGCTCATGAAGTCATGAAAGGAAGCATGGAATATTGAGATAGGTATATCAGGGTCTTGAGAAGGAATATATATCAAGGAATGAAGAGAAGAAAGAGCAGCCTCAGTCTGTTCTATGGGCATTTGCATCAAATCACTGATGGCAGTCATAGAAAGAGGATTATAGGCATATACAACAGCCTGAAGGATCATGTTTATATTTGACCTCTCCCTTTGATTTGTCAAGGCATATGCAGCATCCAAAATTCTTTCATAAAGAGCATCCAGTGGATTGGTTAGACCAGATGTTGTCTCCAATGTTAAATTGACCACATCTGTTAGACGCTGGGGCATGCAAGAGCTACCCTTCTGAGCAATATATTTGCAGACAGTTGCTGCATAAATGAACAAAGTGCCAGACATATTGACAAGGCTTTCAAGTTCAGCCTGAGGAGGCCAATTATGCCTATTGTGCTTAACTTGACCACCAAGCCAAGCTTTGATATAAAGCTCAATATCAGCCTTTACAATCTCCTTTTCAACCTCATGAAGGATGAAGTTGGAATGACCCCAAGGGTGATCAAAAGTCTCCTTGACCACTATTTCTGGACGACTAGTGATGAAGAACTTGACTGGAAGAAATTTACTGTGCTTCAATATCTCAGAAAGCAACTCAGCCACAAGGGACTGGTTAGAGCACTCATCCAGAGCATCAAGAACAACAACCGGGACAACAACTACCCCTCTGGTATCCCTGTATGCAGCAGTGAGTGGTCTAACAATGAAATTCAGGAATTGTTTGCCAATCCTCCAAGATTTGCAGTCAGGATTGGCTTCCACTGCATCCAGGATGAAATGGGACAGTGAGGGAAGATACCCACTGGCAGCCAACTGAAGACAGATTGTGGGAATGATGCAACGAACATCACTGGTATCAATGCGGAGGTGAGAGGAAAAGAAGGTACCAGCAAGGCATCCGTTTTCGTCGAGAACTTCACTGAATGAGTAAGCAATGGTTGTTTTACCGGTTCCAGCCATCCCATTGAGCCAGTATACCTTGGTGGCCGTAGTATCACTTGCCCACACTCGCAGTGTATCAAGGATTGCATTGCGAGTATTCTTCGTACATGCGTTGCGTGGAGCAGAAGATGCGGCATCATATTCTGCAAACTCAGCACGTGGCAAGAGTTTCTCACGTAGTGCATTCTATGAACTAGTTGTTAGCGATGATTATCCTACTCCGAAGACGGTACATGCTCACTAAGATTCGAGACCTCGATTGTTCATTTTGATCAGCATTGGATGGCATATGCCAGTGGATCTGACACGATAATAGAACTATCAGTAGATATATTGGCTTCGGGCCGATGGAACGATGCTTACACTGTTGGCAACGTTGATCATCGAGTGATCGAGGCGTACATCGTGAGCATCTTGGAAGACGGAGATTGGATTATGGATGTTCGGAGACATGTGCTAAGTAAGCGTAGTTAGCGACGACAATCGTGAGCGAAACATGGACGCCGACCGTGGGTGGAGTTTCTGCCAGTGGTTCTGGGATACTGACGGAACCAAGTTGACTGAGCACAGCAGGTGTCGACGCTGAAACGGGTACAGAAACTGGAGGGGACACTGTGTATGCTCCTGAACTCGCGATTGCGGCAGGTGCGTGATCCACGCCGTCCTCAGTGACCATTCTGAGCGGCAAATTACTTTGAAATTATGAATATGTTAAGTGGTTATTGATAAATGTCGGACAACAGGATTCAGTTACCCACCTTGTTCCAGCATATGTTGATGCGATATGATTATCGGGGCTCGACTCTAGACCGATCGACGACGGTGTGGGCGATCGTGATAATCCAGATAACTTTCCTTTGAACCATCCACCAAATTTGTGTACGCGATTGTTCTTAGATGGTGTTTCGCTCGACATGATGACGATAGTCAAGAGAGAGCGCTTATTGTCGTCAGTGGCTGTACGAATTTGCTCTTCCCACGATAAGCCCACGCGTCAAGATTTCAATTTCAAGTTCTAAGTATCATCACTCTACATCCCAACCAACCGTGCCATAGAACGTCCTTGACACACTCTTCTGCTGACCGGCGTTCTGTTGAAGACAAGATGTAAGATTCACTGTGGTTTTAAATGAATGCTTTGTGAACCCTACCATTTCGTCAAAAATGAAGGCTCCGATAACTGAACTGCATTTCAGGATCTTGCCAAAGTAATGATATATCCAACTTTCGACTGCGTCTGGTGATTTGATATTCTGTCAGAAATTGAGATCCTGATTTGTCACCGGTTTTTTGGCGCCAGTTTTATCGAGTTTCCAGATAGGAATAGCAGAGTCTGCTGCTACTTTTGTGTCTACTTGCATATCCGAATCTCCTAGTGTTTCTTCATCAGCAGATTTGCTAGAGGATCGAAGTCTGGGATGAACACCAAGAGTTGAGCAGAGTGCCTTGTATCGAGACCGGATCTGGCGTAGAAGTCTTGATATATCAAGTGAAGAGGCAGTTTCGTCTGAGATGGATGGGTTGACGCGTGGAAATTGGGAGATATATTCGAGTAGATGTCGGATGTGCTGGGATGATCGACTGCCACAAAAGAAACAATTAAATAAATGAGATAAACAAAAAAATTGCTTGTGAGAAAGATTTAAAAACACTAAACTCGTCTTCCTTCGACTGCTGTCTGAGGATGGCCCTCCAAGTCAATGCGAAACCTTCATAGAACCCAATTTCCTCCCACATCTCGAAGCCTTTTTCTCGGCCCATTGCTCTTCCTTCTATTAATCCATGTATACGTCCATGCGCAAGTCCATCGTGATATCCCGAATCGTAGAAACTAATGGTCATACAAGTTACTTATTATTTTTTTGGCATTTTCGAGGAAATTAACAATGCATACGTTTGTTCAACGTGAACCAGAGACTCTAAGTCGAATACCTCAGTCATTTAGAGAAACGTATCCAAGAAGGTCGTATCGGTATTTGCACTTGTTTTGCATAACCGTCGAGATCTCTTGAAATTGGTTCACGTAGATGAGTTCCATGATAAAGATCCAATACTCTCTAAATCTTCCAGAAGGAGTGAACGCAGGAGATAAGTCGACCTCCAAAACACACCAATTCAAAATTGACACGGGGAGCAACGAAACCGAAGATGTAAAGCAGTCATATTATGACGCTTTACGGAATGCCTTGGAGAAGGCAAGGAGTCAAATTGGTGACGAGTTAACGGCGTTGAGAGATTGTGTTGGTAAGAAAGAGCTGAATAAGGAGCTGAGGAAAGTAAACGATGAAGAAGAGGAGGAAGAGGAGGAAGGTGATTCTGCGTGATATTGCAGTTATGGATTTGTTGAAATTGTGGAAAGGTAACTAGGAAATCGGAAGCTCTTGAAAATCATTACTGATATTAGCACCCCATGTAGATCCCGAGCTCCTTCGTATATTGATCCCTAGTCTAGGTCTATCTATCTCACTATTGCACATCGTATGTTGGAAGAAACCTCTTCATAGGCCACAACCCAACCGCAATGAGGTATAAAAGATTCTGATCGTCTTTCAACTTTGCCACAGGATTCAGGGTCTCTGCACCCCACCGATTTATCCGCTTCGCCTTCATATGAACAGAGTACCGGTGAGTCCGACATAAGGCGTGGCCTTCCAGGTTGAATCTATATTGGCCGTGGTGACAAACACGGTTTTTTTTTCCACTGTTGAGTGCGTTTCGATCAAAAAAACAACAAAAAAGAAGCAATAGATCAATAGTATCTACTGGACTAAATCCCGAGTCGAACAAATGAGAAATGAGCGAGATATTTTTCAGGCCGTAGGTGCGTTAGTTACATGATCTCAGCGATGATCCCTCCAAAATCTCAACGACATATAAACTCTTATTTCGCGCCGACATGTAAGAACCATGGTGGTCAATTTGGCCGCTATCAATCCGTCGATATCACGAGTGGGCTCACGTAGCTCTTCATCACTCCAGGTCGCCCGATAACCCTGATGATAACAAGGAGAAAATGCAATTATGAGCTAAGCTGCTTCAGCCAAGATAGTTAGGGAACACACACGGTAACGATATCATCTGAAGATATTCCGATCGAATAACATTTCGAGGAGAGTTGACCCATTCAAGGGTTGTGGATTCGTTGCACATGGTTTGGTTCGGTAATCGATACTTAGTACCCTCATCGTGAAAATGCTGATTTCACGAGTTACTTATGCACACACGTGGCGGGAAGACCCAGCGAGCGATGCATATGCATGTTCTGTCAATGGTTCACTTACAAGTAATTTCGTGACTCCTGCTGGCGATCTTCGTAATACCCGTTGCCTGGCCAGGCTGTTCAACCTATTGAACATATACTAGGACGCTTGTCTCCTCCCCACCCTGCAGGGCTCAGTGTTATCCAACGTCCCAAAGTTCATTGATGGATCACTGGCATAAGTAATGTATATGTGAATTCATGGCAAGAAGGGCTATATATAGGTTTGAAGGCCAGAAGCCTCATTCCTCTCAAGTTATCACATTTCCTTTAACCTCTCTACGAACCTAACTTATATTATTATAAAAGTGGGTTGTTAAACTTTATAAATGATATATATATGCAGCATACAGTAGTTCGTATTGGATATGTACAGAAAAAAAAGGAAGAAAAATAAATAAATTAACGTTTCATCAAACAGCCAGCCGTTTGACATCAGATAATAATAAAAAAGTGCAAAAGAGAATATTCGAATAAATATACTTAGTATAGAGATGTGGTGGAGGTGGTATTACGATGACTCGGATGAGAAAAAATAAATGATGATGTACATACATAATTCCAAAAATCTATAAAATGCATAGAATAAAATGATGGTTGGTTGTTGACAGAAAAGAGATAAAAGAGAAAAATTATCTGTTTTATTTCTTAGAGGTGTTTTGCAAGAAGAGAACCGGGTTCGAAAACGTCGTGATGGGGTAGTACGGATGGCAATGATGTCCCAGTGAAAGGAGAGGGGGGCATGGCAAAGGGAGGTTGCAAAGCAGCAGACCTTTGAATCGTCGCTTTCCTGGTCCCAGCGCGAGAGAGACCAGAGGCATTACCGTTGATAGCCTTTGGGTTGAATAAGACATGTCGTTCTTGGAAAAGAACATAAGACTATAAACAAAAAATACATCAAGCTCAAGCTCGAGAAGAAAAAAAGGAAAAAAAACAAAACGAAAACAAAAAAAGGACGAACGCGAGCAACAAGAATCTTTTCCATCCAAATTTTTCCATCCTTCTCTGAACAAGCAAATGAATGAAGGTAGTCAGCCGTATTTTCAAAGAACGACAAGTTGTCTGTTGATTTGACGGCAAAAGCAAAAGGTTTTGGAGCTCGATGAGATCGTGTCACTTGGTACGCATCGAAATTAGATAAAGAGCAAAGCTGCACTTCGTCTCGTCCCTATAGGATAAGTCGTCATCAGCAGTAATGAAAGCATACAGTTGGGAGTATCTGCTCACATTATCACGTTTGGACAACCAGATACTATGTTCTCGTAATTGCATCCATCGTTTACTCCACTTTCCACGCTTGGCCTCCCATTCAACGTATCCAGAATGAGTAGGCGAGCTAGAAGGGATAGCCTTCAAAACAAAAGTATGAGTGTGATGATAAGGGAAAAAAAGAGTATACAGATAGAAAACATACCGAACGATTTAAAGGAACGGCCAGAGGAGTCAACCTAAGGAGTAGATAATTGACCATTTTGTCCTTATTCCAGGAAGCTTGTACATCTGCCACAAGTTCGAAGCTCCTTATGGGACGTTCTGGGAAAAAGCCAGATATGAGATAAACTAAACTTCGCGATGGAGAGAAAAAAATTGACGCACCCATGCCAAAATCCTGTGCGATCTCAAATACCATCCAACCCCCACTACCAGCAAAACCCACCAACGATCCCTCAGCCTCGATCATCTCAATGACATCTCCTGCAGTCGTCGATGTACCAATTTCTACCATATTGAATCGTTGCATATCACTAATAAACACCCGCTGTTGTACTACCACCGCCGGCTTACTACTGCCAGACATCATCGGCATTGGCAGAGGATCGACAGCGGATGACGTTGATGGTAACGCTGGTACCGGTACTACTGGTCGGTGCTGATGCGAACTCGTCCGTTGAGTGTCTACAGAAGTCCTGGTAGACGACCCTACACGCGATGAAGGTGATTCCTTATGAGGCTTCAACAATTTGCGATGCTCATCGTGACTTATCCTCGCTGCTGTCGGAATGGGTGGAACAGGAGGCTCTGGATTCGTCATGGGTGATGCGCGGTCAACACTGCTCCGAGATTGTGAAAATGATCTACGATGAGGTGTGGATATGGGTGTAGTCGAGGTGGACGGGCCATCTCGAGTAGACCTAGTGATAGAAGTTGAACTTCGGCTGACCCTCTGCTCTGCATCTAATGGTAAAGGAACGGAACGAGAGTCATCCATACCAATAGGTCGACGATCAGCACTAGAACGATGGAAAGACCGCATGGGACGAAGAGTCGCTGTTGAAGGAGGGCCGTGAGAAGGAGCGACAGGTGAAGGTGAAGGAGGTGGATGGTAGCGGTAAGAGGATGAAGGTTCTTTCATACTCTTGGTTCGTTGAGCGTGCGAGATGGCAGAACCCATATGTGGGATAGGGGCAGGGGGAGGAGGTAAAGCTTCAACTGCCAAAGCTGGATGGATATCCCACGAAGACCTGGACATTGATTTGGAACGATGACGGACCCGTAAATGAGCTTGTTGCTGCTGATACAAAGCAGTAGCGCCAATCGGTGACGAAGCCTCTGCACCACCACCATCCCGTCCATTGATATCCCTCAGCTTCTTCGCCAGATCCTCAGCAGAAAAAGGATTCCCAGAAATAGAACCGTTTCCAGTCAACGTCTGTGTCCTCTGCCTTCTCTGCTGCTGCTGTTGCTCGAGATGCTGATGATGCATAGAAGAAGATGGAGCAGCTGAAGGAGACAATAGAGCAGCATCATAAGAAGAACTGGAAGGTACGGTACCAGCAGACCTCAACGTCATCAATCTCGTCCTCGCAGCCTCAGCCTGTCCCCGCAAGACCTTTTCCCGTTTCTTTTGTTCTCTTTCTTGACGGACTTGATGTCGAATGGACTTTTGGGCAGTCAATGCACTGGGTATACGTTTGGCAAGAGGGACATTATCGTCGTCGTCGTCGTCGTCGTCACCATTATTGTGAGCTTGACTGGCTTGTTGTCGACCATCCACGTGGTCATCCTCTCCCTCATCATCGTCAGAAAACCTGCTTCCGCCCGTACTGCTACCCGTACTCCCAGATGCAACGGGGAACCTGCTCGACAAATATCCAGGTGAAGGTGCTGCGCTATTTGAATGAGTCCTGGAAGGCCGGGTACGAAGATTTACATCCATGACAGGTTGTGAAGACGACGAAGGGCTTGCCGGCCCGTAATGATCGTCATCGTCACCCGACGAGCTGGAAGACCCAGAAGATATCGCCAGGAAACTTAAATGATCCCTTCTTCCCCCTCTTTCCAACGCTGCTCTCAGCCTCCTCCGTTTCTCAGCATCGTCATCATCGTCATCGTCATCTCCTCCCCCTCGCCGTCCGTTATGCCTTTTCCAATCGAAAGGAGTTGAATTCAGATTCGAAGGAACATCATGAGTGGCGGCACGATACGCAGCACCACTCGAGTTGTTGTACGTCGACGAGGACAATCCATTCCCCCCGTTGCCATCCCCGCCTTTTGAAGCTCTCAACCCTTCCACACCTTCAACCATCTCAGATGTGCCCTGTTTCCACGTAGACATTGCCAAAGCTGCAGCTACAGCTGTAGAGGATCCGTTTGTCACGTCGTTCTTCAATAAAACATCCGGAGTCGACATGAACTGTGTCATGGTGGGCGTGGTCAGACTCGTGGTCGATAGAGGTGGGGATTGCCGCGTCGCCACCAAGTTAATATCATTAATAACTGGCTCAGAAAATCCATGCGGCGTCACGATAGGGATAGCGGTCGTTTCTTCTGCTTGTTGCCTTCCCCCTTCCTGTTCTTGTCCCAAAACAGCAACATCCAACCCCCTGACATGGCTGCTGCTTCCGTTACTACCACCCACAAACGGCCCAGGTCCAACAACATATTCCCATTCAACCTCATGTCCAACTTCCACGTCTTCTTTCACTTGCGTCTTTACTTCTGCCGCCAGCTCATCAACTTTCTTTCCCATAATATCCTCCTCTCTCCGTTCCTGCGACACAACCTCAGACTCCATTCCATCATTATCCACACCCTTTCCGCCATCCTTTCTCTCAGATTGAGCCATCACAACCGCAGAGACACCTCCAGCCACCCAAAGTTTAGAAACGACGTTCTGCCGTGATCTCCTACGTAAATTAAAATCTTCTCCTGCTGCTTCTCCCGCCATATTGTCGATATTAACATCGTTGAAATAGGTTGTCATGATGCCAGCGGTAGACACGTTGCTTTTGGTGTTATCATGCATCTCCTTGTGGTCAGTTTTGGAAGAAATAGGATCATGATGATGAATCGGACGAATTGAACCAGGACTAGGAACAGGAACAGGAGAATAGCCCATACCCTCGTTACCACTGAACGGCATAGATAAAGGAGGAGATCCAAGCACCGACACCTCAGAATGTGATAGTGTATCCAGAGTCTCTTCAGTCGACTTGATAAGCATTATTGGCGGCGAATTAATTCGTGGTGGTGGTGGTGGTGGTGGAGGTGGTTGATGCTGACTATGGCTGTTGTAACGACCACCACTGATGTGGTGCGCCTGATCATCGTCATCATCACCACCCAAAGAAGACGATGATTCTGATTCTAATTCAAATGACAAGGAGGTATACGTCGAAGATAACGACCTCGACCTCGAAACGGAAACAGATTCTGCTGAAGGTGACCATCTTGAACCCCTAGTGGCAGACACAGGTGGTGTAGTGGCCGAACTAGGAAAAACAGATGGTGTTGGTGACCTCTCCAAATCGTGACGTGAAGACGGAGGATGATGATAAAGATAAGTATACAGATAGGAACCGAAAAGTGAGGCGTCATCTGCTTCGTTATCCACCGTGTTAACGCTAGTGGTAGTGGTAGTGGCAGCAGGAACACCCGTTCCCGTCGTCGTTCTGGTCCTCGTCCTCAAAGTAGGTGCTAAGATGGCGCTGCTAGTATCAATAGTAATGGAATCAGGAAAAGCAGAGGTGAAAGTAGCAGATGTCGTTATGTCGGACATTGTTCTAGGGTCGGAAACGGGTATAGCCTTGGGGGGTGTTGCTGGTGGTTGTGGTTGTGTTGGTGGTGGTATTCGCATTTCATCTTCATTCATCACCCAACTCTTATCAACTTTTCCAACCCATCCATCCTCTTCTTCTTCACCTGCTACTTCCTGCCCCTGCAGGTCCGACTTGCCTTCGTCGTCTTCCTCCCGGTCCGGATGGTTGTAGTGATCCATAAATTGGTCCATAAATCGATCCACGTCATCATCGTCATCACCATGTACTTCCGCCTCATCTCCTTCCGCATATACGTCATCATACATCTTGGCACCAAGTCCAACACCCATCCCAGACGAAGCCGAATCGATGTCTGCAGTTGCGCCTACATCCGTCGATGGAGGCATCCCATTACCTTCAAGGATCGACGGCCGTGATATCAGCTGGAGGGGTGCTGGCGTCAACTCAGTCATTGTCCCACTCCCACCATACCCGCTACTACCATAAACAACTCCAACTTCCGATCCAAGCACCAATATCTGACTTGGCAATAATGGTCTCTGACCCGGAGGGATAGGTTGACAAGTTAAAGCGCTAGAGGTAAGAGCTAACGAGACGCCGGGAGGCAGATATGCGCCCGTATGCGTGTGTGCGTGTGTAGAGGAGGAGGAAGAGGAGGAAGAAGCGATGGAGGGGGAAGAAGTAGAAGGAGGGGAAGGAGGGGAAGACATGGAAACTACTCTTGGATCCAGGTTCAGGTCGTGCCAAGACGTAGAGGCCGACTCCGTAGACACCGAAATCGATCTCGAAACTGAAACTGAATTCGGCAACGGTGGGACAGGTGGTACGCCTCCTCCACTTTCATCTCCATTCCCAATGCCAACACCAGCCCCCTCTCCTCCCAGCACAATGGGAGATGGTTCGCTCGACGAAGTATGTGCTGAATCCACATCCATACCACTATCCAATCTATTCCAAGGCTCGAAAGGGAGCCCAGCACCTACTTTTCCTTTACGGACCTAAGTAGAGGGTAGGTTAGCGTTGATAAAGAAATAAAAAATAAAATAAAATAAAATAAAATAAAATAACCTTTCTAACACCAAACCCAGCTCCAGGTGCGAAATCCATCTTGGCGAGGGTATTTAAAGAAGGTAAAGAAGGACGAGATTTAAATGCTGGTCGTTGATGTGCTGGGGATGGCCGATGTGGGTGTGGGTGTGGGGAGGAAGGAGGTCGAGAGGAAACCAACGATGGCTGAGAACATGTACGTGGTATGGCAGGCCGTGGTTGTTGTTGGGCTTGCAAGGTGCTTGAATTACTTGATTGACCCGAACTAATGGAATTATCTGACCCACTTGAAGAAGCACCTGAAGTGCGAAACGAAGAGGAAGAAGAAGCAATATAAGGGAATGAGGACCTCATACCCCAGCCTCCGGTTTCTGAGAAGGTAGTTCGTGAAGGTGAAGTAGGCGTCGACCGGGATTTAGCAATAGTTGTTGATGAAGTTGGACCTCTGGCCAAAACTGTTGAACTGGCGGTTGGTGCAGTGGTACTTGAATCCGAAACCGCGGTTGAACCTGAAGTCATCATTTAGCATATATAGAACTCCGGAACACAGGAACAACTACGCGTACCTATTACTAGCCCTTCGTCAAGTTCACGCTCACCGTCGTTAATCAAAGGCGAACGAGGTGGTGGTTTCACATCTCCTAATCTACTCCCAGTCGCCTTCACTTTTCCTCCTCCACTTCCAAACCCAACACCAACAGCTCCTCCAGTCAAATTCGCAAACGGATCATCATCCAAAAGGAAATCAGGTGGTGGAGAATTACGTGGCGATGTTATCATCGGACCCTGGGTTACATTATTCCGGTTGGAAGTTGAATTTTGTCTCTGCCGTGGGTTTAAGCTAGGGTTTGAAGTTGAGTGATGTAGAGAAACTATTGGTTTTGCTCTGCTTTTCACTTGAGGTTCCCGTGGTCCATACGCAGATACGAAAGAAAGAGGTTGTAGTTGTGGAGATGAAGTGATAACGGATGTTGCAGTGAGCGCTCGCACTCTCGGTTTATTCGCAGCCGTGGCGGAAACGTCGATAGTTTGATTTGCAATAGTAGTTGGCTTTGTAAATGTCGGCGAAGGAAGTGAAGGAAATGTTGTATTGGGTAGAGTAGTTGTTGGTGTTATAGAAGACGACGACGAAGAAGACGAAGAAGAAGACGCTGGTAACAACGAAGTCGACATGGCAGTCACCATCGAATTTGTCGAACCAATTCTAGTCATAGCCTGAGTAGGCGTAGTCGGGCTAGCCTCAATCGAAGCGAGCATCACCTCCTTACTATGTCTACTATGTCGAGACCCAGGTAATCCGATTTGAATCCCTCCAAGCATGGCTAATGACGAAGATCGTTTCTTTGGATTTTTCAATGGGCAATGTAGGTGTAGTAGCTGCTCCGGCGCCGGCGCTATGGTAGTATCGACAGTAGTATGAACCTGAGTGTCCAACAACCTCAAACTAGTTTTGTGTTTCGGCTTGGGCACCGATTTTCGGATATCAATAGTAACGATATGAGGTGGCTTCTGGATATTTTCCTCAAATAACGGCAGAGATACACTTCTATCGTCATCCTCTGAATGAAGGTCAAGTCCTTGGTTGGGGCCTTTGGCCGCCACGCGAGCCTAATGAGTTGGACAATCAGAATGTAAGGAAGGGGAGGGGTGGTGTAAAATACACGCGTGAGTAAGTATATGGTTAAAGTTTGACATTCCGCTGTCAACGTCTATCACGCGACCGTTGTTCCGTTCATGCAACAAACAAAACTCACCAATAAATTATTAGAAGGTATCTCAAAATCCTGAGCTGCTCCAGCAAGTCGGTCCCTAGGCGGGTTCCTCACTAGAATGGGTTGTTCGGTGAGATTTTTTGGGGGGTTGATAGTATGGTGATAGCCGTCGTCGTCGTCGTTGTCGTCGTCATGGTTGTGGGCGGACATGATATTGGCCACCGTGCCTGCAGGGAGGTGCCAAGGAGTAGTAGACTATGGGTGTGGGCAGGAAGAGGCAAGATCAAATTAAACCGTCGGACGCCAGTTCTATGCATATGCTTACCCTTGGTTACTATCGCGATCAAGGGAATTTTCACGGCCTTCCTTTTGCCCTACCTTTCTCCCTACGTGGAGCTAGGCAATTATTAAATTAACCGTTAGAGGCCAGCCACCATATGTTCCCAATCGAAACGGCGTCTAACCGAATGTTTCAGCCACATCATGTGGTGAACCTCAACCTGGTAAAAATATAATCTCCATCATCTAATCTTGTTGCACTATCATGCGAGTTTAAAATTCTCGATTTTCTCCCCCATTTTTGCACCTGGCTTCTTCAAATTTTGCATACATCTACATCTATCTTATACAATTCAGAATATCTAATTTTATTTCACGGAAGAACTGCTGTTAGGTGCGTTTGATTGAGGTCCAAATGGTTCAATGTGTACACACATTAAGAGGTGATCTAGACCCGCTGCTGGCTGGCTAGCTGGATTGCGTACTCTGCTTGTGGCTACTTTGATAAACCTTGGTTTGAACCTCGGGTTGTGAACATTCAAGCGGCACACTGCTGCCATGGGTCCCACATGTCCCTGTCTTGCGAGGCCTTTATTTTTGCCCCTTCGATAGGCATCAGCCATTGGAAATAAAACTGCAGCGCACTTTGGCCTCCTTGCAAGGAAACAACAAGTTTTAGTCGGGGTTCTGTTTATAAAGTACGTGACTCTCATGTACTTTAGTCTCGACTAATGAAACACACACCTCAGTGCTATTTTCAGCCTGAGCTGCTGGGACGTTGCTCTTGCCAGGTTGATTAGTAGTATTGTTCTGGGATTTTTAACCGTTTGTCCCAAATTGGAATAATCATGGCGTGGTCATACCGTGAAACTGAGATGGTTTTTAATTCAGCAAGTACACCAAAAAAAAAGACGAAGAGATCCAGTGCAAAAAGGTCGGATGTGACATGGTGTGGGTAAGTAATTAAAAAGTGATTTTTTTTTTTTTTTGGACGTTCGATATCAAACCTTAGTTGCATTTACCTTGAGCAGGTGCCCAAGAATTAGGTCTGTGGATGCTTGCTCAACGCGGCACTGCGGTGACATTATATTACATCATTATTTCCTAAAATAGACATGTCCTGCCCAAAAAGAAATTCGACCCTATATCAACCCTATGTAGGTCCATATTTCGATCCCGACACCTCTTGCGTACCAGAAGAAAATGCACTCGGTTCGCCTGGTGCCCTAGTTTGCACTTGGGAAACACTCTCTGTTGGTGGTGTTGGTTTTATTAGGTTATAGGATTAGGGTCGAGCGCCATGCGTGCGTCTTGTGTTTTCAGCTTGGAATTTTATTGCATCGTGTTTAGAGCATGTAGCATGTCCGTATTTACTTAAGTATAAGTACAGTCTGTACTTTACTAGTACGGTACTCGTTTCCGCCAATCCATTCGGTTCTGTGGTAGGGCACCAAACAGCTTAAGAAATCCCCCTTTTATTTTCTAATCGACGACTGACCCAATCAATGACATGACCCTTCGCTCACTTGACACTTTCGCATAGACCGCCTGGTGGTTTCGGTGTCGATATCCCCTATTGTGCAACTTGTAGGATCCTCGACATTGGACTCCATCATTACCCGCGGCCCTGGTAAAGAGTGTTCCGCACCCACATCATACATAGATGTGCCCTGCAGCATGGCGCAATCAGTTCATTCCAGGTGAAATTAACAATATCATTATTCGAAGCGAAGAACTCACGCTGTCGTCCGTTGAAGGCTCAGTGACATCCCCCATCCACCTGTAATGCTGACGCCTTACAGAGCGTATTTTGCCATGTTTAGACGCCTTCTATTTAAGGAGCATGGATTACGGTTCCTTCTTCCTTTTCCTTTATCTTTTATCTTCCCTCTTGGTTTTCCTAGACTCGTACTTCGAATAGACTCGTTGGTCCTGATCAGTACACGTGTGAGTGCTGACCGTCGAGTGTTGGCGTGAACCGCCTTTCACCACCATCTGTCCAACCGGCTCCAACGCCTTTTCTCAGGTTTCAGCATCTTCCGAATTTTGTGCTGTCGCATGGACTCGTAGTACATTTTCTTTTTCTTCAAGCTCTAGTACCCTGTGTATATGACTGGTATAAGATTTTTGAGTCTTTAAATGCCTCAGATCTATGTTTTGCTCATGAGGATGTGTTCTGGAGGTTTCCAATTTGTCTATCTTGGTGGCATCTAACTAGGCATTCCAATTCCGGAAGCCCTTTGCAAGCACATATAACCGTCACATATCGGACATCTATTGTATTGCTTTTCAAGTTGGAGCACCCACATCAAGTTTCATCCAAGTCTTGGCGTGTACGTCTACCCCATTTTTTTCCTCTCGTCATTACTGTCTGACTTTTCATTTTTTCGAGTAGTTTTTGAGAGATATGTCTTCCCAACTTGAAGCTTCTGGTGACGGTATCAATCTGTTCCAAGTCATCCTTGAATGATATGTACCGGTCTAATCGCTTTTCTATAGGTTCCCACAAGTCCAGGATCCGGTGGCTTCTAATTGAGAACAATCATTCCGTGGCAGTGGACCTTAATGTTCCGAACGGCTATCGGTTCAGCCTCGAGCCAAAGCACAACACTGGCGTTCTTGAAGAAAACGGAGTGTACAACGTTGTTGCACCAGGAACCCCTGACGTCTCGTACTTGAAGGTACATTTCAAGCAAGACGGTGACCACTGAAAGGGTCAACTGAGTGGCGTATTCACGGGATAGACAAGAATCGGCACACACACACTCAGGCACACCGTCACGAAATGACGATGTGTTGCTGATGTCCCATCCAATTGTATTGCCGGAGCTTGCCACCGAGGGAATGAATAATTTTTGACACTCCGAAGTATCTGCCGGTTAGGTGCCTCTAGGGGTTCTGCTAGGTTAGGGCCGAGGTCAGCGTTAGGTTAGCGTTAGAGGTTTGGGTGAAGGTTTGGGTTAAAGTTAGGGGGATATTTTTTTTTTGCGCGGTAGCGCGCTCTTGAGTGAGGTTAGGGGAGTTAAAACCCCAGCTTCCGGGAGGCAGCCGAAGCACGTTGTGTCGCATCTTGTACATCCTCGCGTATTCACTGTCAGGACCATAATGCTTTGAACAATCGTTAGTATGTTCCATGTACTGGTTCTCCTCTAAAGAAGCTTGCTAATATGAGACAATAACACTTGAGCGCTTGAATCCTTATCGTTTGTGATGTACAGATCTGCCTCAAAATTCACTTGTGAACTATATCATTACCGTACTGGGTTCAATCGTGCAAGGAAGAATATTAGCCGCTTCGTTCGGGATGAAATTTTCCGGTGTGAATTTAGGGCTGTTTATCGTCTTTGTGGCATATGGGGGCATTTACGGGCGTTACGAGTCCTATTTATAAGACTCGTTCTATCATATCAATGACCTGGACTGCGAAAAGAATTAACTGGTGTTTAACGGTTAGAAAATTCCGGACATCGGCTCTCAATTTAACCACACCACATCCTTGGCACCCCCTCTGTCCCCCCTCGCCTCTTTCTCTCCGTCCATAACCTAAAACCCTTAGGAATATACAGAGGTGACGGAGAAATATCGGAGGAAACATCGGAGGACGTGGAGCGTCCCCTAACAATGGCCTTCCTTAACTCCTGCCAGGTTTATATCCATCTCTGTCCAAACTCCTTTATGGATGAAAAAGCCAAAATCGTCTGGGCCATGTCGTACATGAAGGCTGGACGAGCAGCCAAGTG